>Ga0302316_10001062_pt1 | contig 22663 bp, 14 predicted proteins | sample III_Palsa_N3_2_FD_200456 | JGI IMG/M metagenome (GOLD analysis project Ga0302316, IMG submission 200456) | Peat permafrost microbial communities from Stordalen Mire near Abisko, Sweden - III_Palsa_N3_2 | ecosystem: Environmental > Terrestrial > Soil > Palsa > Peat permafrost | place: Sweden...
GCCGCTTGCCGTCAGTTGCTCCCGAGCGTAGATACGAAGCGTTTCCAGCAGCCGATAGCGCGGAGGGTCGTTTCCTTCGACCGTCACGAGTGATTTATCAACGAGCCTACCGAAGGCCTCGACCACATCCCAGTAATCTTCGCCCTCGTCAGCTGCTACGGCCCCTACGGCTTCGACTGAGAAACTGCTCGGGAATATGGCTAGACGGCGAAACACCCGTCGTTCGTTGGAATCAAGGAGGCTATGGCTCCACTCGACCATAGAAAGCAACGTCTCATAACGCGCAGCATCAACACTGACGTTGCTTTTGAGCAGCTTGAGGCGCGCGCCCAGCCCCGCGAGTAGCCCGTCGATCCCGAGCAGGGGTAACCGTGCCGCTGCCATTTCGAGCGCCAGAGGGATGCCATCGAGGCGACGGCAGATCTCGCCGATTTGGACTGTGTTTGCAGCGGTGGCATTGAACCTCCGATCAGCCGCGCGAGCTCGTTCGCAGAAAAGTGCAGGCGCTGCAAAATTCGCAATCTCGGAGACACCGGGTGGCGCCACCTGTAACGGATCCAGGCGATAGACTGCCGCCGTCGCTATGGGCAGTGGCTCCTGGCTGGTCGCGAGAACAGACAGCCCCGGAGCGCGGTCGAGCAAAGCGACGACGAGCGCGGCCACCGCCCCGACCAAATGTTCGCAATTGTCGAAGATCAGCAGCTGCCGGTGCCCGATTGCCGCGGCGATCGCTCCGACTTCCGTGCCTGGTTCTCTGATCTGAACGCCCAAAACGGCAGCGGTCGTTGAAATGACCGCGGCAGGATCTGTCAGCGGCGCCAGGTCGATCAGTCGAATACCGTCTGGGAAAGCTGGCGTTAGCCTCAAGCCCAGTTCGATCACGAGGCGGGTCTTCCCAACGCCGCCGCAGCCGATGACAGTGACTAATCGGGACTGGTCTACAGCCGTCTTGAGTTCTGCTAGGTCCCGCGCTCGGCCAAGCAGGGGGTTAACTGGACGAGCGAAATTCGTTTTGCCTGCCGCAAGATCAGTTTCTGCCGCCGCTTCAGCGCGCTCGACGCTTGCTGCTTCTCCCTCATCCGGTTTTCCGGACAAAGTCGAGATCTGGGTGGCGAAGATGTAGCCTAGCCCAGGAACGGCTTTGACAATGTCTCGATCGGCTCCAAGCGCTCTGCGGAGGGTGGCTATCTGCGCACGCAGATTGGAATCGTCGACGTATGTGTCGGGCCAAACAAGGTCGATAATCTCGCGTTTGCTCACGAGCTTGCCGCGCCGGTCGAATAGCACCGTCAGCAGATCGAAGGCCCTGCCACCGATCTCGCAAATCTGCCCGTCCATGAGCAGTTGGCGCGCCTGACGGAGGACAACAAAACGGCCGAAGCGGAGCGGAGCCTCGCCATCGATGTTGTCAGGATGCATTGTGTCCGAGAAATCCTGTGACGTCACCAACCCTGCTCCCCATGGCCATCGCGTCGCTGAACACCAATTGCAATTTTATGAGGCAAGTACTCGAAGCGCATTTGGCCATTGGAGTTACCTGCACTCAATCGCCCTGATTGTGACCACGCAGCTCTAATTCGGGACGGACGGTCCGGGAATGACGTGGTTGATCGTGAATTCGACTGCTCGCTTCTCGTTCCAACCGGCCCCCTCCGCCGTGCAGCGGTCACGGTTTGCAGCAGGCGTCTTGGCATCCAGGATCGCCATCAGTCGTTCGTAGATCCGCTTTTCCGTCGATTCCCGAACGTCACCAGCTTCGGCTGAAGCCGCGTCGACGTACCCGATCAGCCGCGCCGCTTCGGAGTATTGGCCATCCAGCGCCGCGAGAAGCGCCCAGAGTTGCAAGCAGCATCTTAACAGTTCGCCACCAGTATCTCGCTGCGCCAGCAGTGCCTCTTCGGCGTAGACTCGTGCTTCGGACGGGTCTACTCCAAACGCCAGATACGAGGCGAAGTTAATCATCATGTGACGAAGGACTCCGTGCGCCTTATTCGTCCGAAGGCGGGTGGTCGCTTCGCGCGCTAGGGCAATGGCTCGATCGACGGAGCCCTCCTCGAACTCAATCTCGGCTAGGGTTCCCATTAGATAAACCTCTCGAAAGTCGTCTCCGAACTCCCGAGCCAGATCGAGGGCTCTTTCGCAATGGCCGCGCGCGCCAGCGTTGTCACCACCCAGCCGAGCGAGCAATCCCAGACGAGCGGTAATGGCGAAGAGTGCCGCTTTGTTATCGGTGGCTGACAGGATTTGCAGAGCTTCGTCGAGCATCAGCTTGGCTTCCTCGCTCCGACCGGAGCGGGCCAAATTGACACCCAACGAGCTCAGGATGCTGGCCAATCGCGGCTTGTCGTCAAGCTTGCGACAAAAAATCACAGCTTGTTCGTATGCTGCTCGGGACCGCGAGTTGTCTATGTTTTGGTTAATCGATCCAATGCGTTCATGAAGTCTTGCGGCATCGCGCGGCGGAGTCTCGTCGTCGATTAATAGAACAGCTTGATCGAGGCCGCATATACCCTCCGACGCACGAGCCGATAGCCAATAGAGGGTAGAAGACGCGCCGGCCAACCTGACGACGATATTTTTGTGGTCGGGGCTAGCGAGCCCCCAAGCAAGTGCCGCACGAACGCTATCCAACTCGGGAGAATATCGCTGAAGCCACTGCAGCGTCTGTACCTGTTCCAAAAGGTCGTAGGCGGCGACGAACAGGTCAGCGAAGAATTGGGCGTGCCGCTCGGCGATGACCTCATATTCGCCGCTCGCCGTCAGTTGCTCGCGCGCAAACAGGCGCAGCGTTTCCAGCAGCCGATAGCGCGGAGGATCGTTCCCCTCGACCGTCATCAGCGATTTCTCGACAAGCCGGCCGAGGGTGTCGACCAGATCCCAATGATCCTCGCCCTTTTCACCGGCCACATCCGCCGCAGCCTCGAGCGAAAAGCTGCTTGGGAAGATCGCTAGGCGCCGAAAGACGCGCCGTTCGTCGGTATCGAGGAGGCCATGGCTCCACTCGACCATCGAGCGCAACGTCTGGTGACGGGCATCGTCAATGTGCGCGGGGGTCTTGAGAACCTTGAGCCGTGCGTCGAGTGCTCCGAGGAGACCCTCGATACCGAGGAGCGGCAATCGTGCCGCCGCCATTTCGAGTGCGAGCGGAATGCCATCAAGACGCCGGCAGATTTGCGCGACCTGGCCGGTATTGCTCGCCGTGACCATGAAGCGCCGGTCGGCCAAGCGCGCCCGCTCGCAGAAGAGCTCTGTGGCCGCGTAAGTGGAGATCTCGACTGCGCCCAAAGGCGGGACTGCGAGTGGTTCTAGGCGATAACGCGAACCAGATGGATGATGTAGTGGCTCTTGGCTTGTTGCTAGCACAGCAAGGCCGGGAGCGCGGTCGAGCAAAGCTGCGATAAATCCGGTCGCATCCCCGGCGAGATGCTCGCAATTGTCGAATATCAGCAACTGCCGCTGTCCGATGGCGCCGGCGATCGCCTCGACGGCCGTCTCCAGACTTCTGATCTCGACGCCCAAAACAGCGGCCGTCGTACTTATGATCGAGGCGCCATCTCTCAGCGGCGCCAGATCGATCAGCGAGACACGGTCCGGAAACGAGCTCGCGAGCCGCAATCCGAGTTCGATAGCCAGGCGGGTTTTCCCGACGCCACCACAGCCCGTGAGGGTGACCATCCGGGACTTGCCGATCATCGTCTCAAGCTCGGCGAGCTCGGCTGCCCGTCCCAACAGGGCATGGGTGGGGCGTGTGAAATTGATCCTGGCCGCGGCGAGATCAGGCTCGGCTCCTTCTACGAGCGGTTCGCCGCCGTCGGATTTTCCGTACATAGCCGAGACCTCGGTGTCGAACAAGTAGCCACGCCCGGGAACGGCCTTCACCATGTCACGATCGGCCCCCAGCGCTCTGCGCAGGGTGACTATTTGGACGCGCAGATTGACGTCATCGACGTAGGTGTCCGGCCAAACCAGATCGATAATCTCGCGTTTGCTGACGACCTCGCCGCGCCGGTCGATTAGCACCATCAGCAGGTCGAAAGCCCTGCCGCCGATCTCGCAAACCTGCCCGTCCATGAATAATTGGCGTGACTGGGGGAGGACGGCAAAACGGCCGAAGCGGAGCGGGGCCTCGCCATCGATATTGGCGCGATCGGAAGCCCCTGCGTCCGAGAGATCCTGTGACGTAACCAACCTTGCTCTCCGTGATCGTCAGCGTCGCTGAGCACCAATCGAAATTCGACAAGACAAGTACTTGCTGGCGTATCTGGCCATGGGAATGATCTGAGATTCATTGCCCCCGTCGCAATTAGCAGCTCTCATTCCCCACTGACGGTCGAGGAACGACGTGGTTCATCGTAAATTCGACGGCCCATTTCTCATTCCAGCGGGCCCCTTCCGCAGCGCAGCTGTGTCGGTCAGCGGTAGACATCTCGTCGTCCAAGATCTCGGTTAGGCGATCACGGAGCTTCTGTTCGGTCGGCTGCCAGGGCGCACCATTCGCGGCAACGGCGGTATCGACGAATCCTATCAGTCGGGCTGCCTCCGAATAGCGGCCATCAAGGGCGGCCAGAAGCGCCCACAGCTGCAAGCAGCATCTTAACAGTTCGCCACCAGTATCTCGCTGCGCCAGCAGTGCCTCTTCGGCGTAGACTCGTGCTTCGGACGGGTCTACTCCAAACGCCAGATACGAGGCGAAGTTAATCATCATGTGACGAAGGACTCCGTGCGCCTTATTCGTCCGAAGGCGGGTGGTCGCTTCGCGCGCTAGGGCAATGGCTCGATCGACTGCTCCCTCCTCGAACTCAATCTCGGCCAGGCTTCCCATCAGATAAACCTCTCGAAAGTCGTCTCTCAATTCCCGGGCCAGCCTAAGGGCCCCTTCGCAATGGCGTCGTGCGCCAGCATTGTCACCACTTAGTCGAGCGAGTTTCACCAAATAAACGTTAAAAGAGAAGAGTGCCGCTTTGTTATCGGTGCCGGATAGGATTTGCAGCGCTTCGTCGAGCCTCAGCTTGGCTTCCTCCCTCCGACCGGAGCGGGCCAACATGACCCCCAACAACCCCAGGACATTGGCCAGTTGCCGCTTGTCGTCAAGTCTACGATACAAAGTCGCGGCTCCTTCGAGCGCCGTCTGGGACCGCAGCTTATCCACGTTCCGGTACATGCCCCCAAGGCGTGACAGAACTCGCGCGGCATCGTCCAGCGGCGTGGCGTCGTCGACCAAGAGATTCGCCTGCTCTCGGTCGACACGAAAAACGAGGCACCGATCTATCGTCTGCTCGATACGACGAAGGCCTATGTGTCGGGCATCAGCGCGGACTGACGGGTTGATGGCCCTTGGGGGCGCCTACCAGCCGGTTCGCGGCGAACGCGATGGCCTCCGCGTCGCTCCACTCGGCCCCCATCGCCTGCCAGGCTTGGAGTTCGTCCGGGGGCAGGCCGGCGCTCAAGATCTCTATCAGCTGCTTTTCGCCGATCAGTTGCCCGGGGTCGGCCGGACGCTCGCGCCGGGCGCGGTCGGCCTCGATGTAGCCGTAGAGCTGGGCCGCCTCCGGCAGGCGCCCTTCCAGGCCCACGAGCAAGGCCCAGGGCCGGAGGCACAGATGGGGCTCGACCTCCCGCTTCTCGATCAGGATCGACAGCGCTTTCTCGAGCACGGGTCTTGCTTCGGCTACCGCTCCCTTGGTGATGAGGTAGGTGCCGAGGTTGCCGAGGATGGAGCTGTCCCTGCCGCCTCCGAACGGCGAGCTCGGTCGGTCGAGGGCCTCGCGCGTGAGTTCTATCGCCCGGTCGAGATTGCCCGAGACATATTCCAAAGCGCCCAGTTCCGACAGCAGCACCGGCGCGTACTGGGACTTCAACGCGCGCGCCAGTTCGAGCGCCTCGGAATGCGATCGCCTGGTTGCGGCAATGTCGCCGGCGAAACGAGTGACGCGACTGACGGTGCCCATCAGCTTGATCTGGCTCTTTCTCATGCCGCTGCCGGCCAGCAGATCCCGCGCTTCTCCGAGCAGCTCCTTCGCCTCGGAATACTGCTGTTTCAACAACCGGTATTGCGCGAGTGTCACCAGGGCCGCGCCCAGGCCGGGACGGTCGCCCTGGTCCCGGTAAAGGGTCACCGCCCGCTCTGCGCACTCCAACCCGCGCGGATCAAAGGTCAGAACGAAGAAGATCGCAGCATAGCCAAACAGCCGGGCCGCGATGGCGGGCGGGATGTCCGCGTCGACCAGCGGCAGGATGCGGCCCAGATAGTCGCAGCCCTCGCCGATAAACCACAGCCAGCGCAGCAGGACGAGACCGGACGCGGCCAGCGCCAAGGCGATCTGCCGGCGTTCGGGTACGGCCAGGGCCCAGCCCAGGGCCGCCCTGAGATTGTCGAGTTCGGGCTGGTAGCGCGCGATCCAGTCGGGATCCGGCGTCTTCTCCCAATTGTCCTCGGCCTCGTCGAACAGCTCGATGAAATGGCGGGCGTGCCGCTCGGCGTGGGCATCGGTTTCGCCGGCTTCCCGCAGCTTTTCGGTGGCGTAGAGCCGCAGCGTTTCCAGCAGTAGATAGCGCGGAGGATCGGTTCCCTGGACCGTCACCAGTGATTTCTCGACAAGCCGGCCGAGGGTGTCGACCGGATCCCAATAATCCTCGCCCTTCTCACCGGCCACCTCCGCCGCAGCCTCGAGCGAAAAGCTGCTCGGGAAGATCGCCAGGCGCCGAAAGACGCGCCGTTCGTCGGTATCGAGGAGGCCGTGGCTCCATTCGACCATCGAGCGCAACGTCTGGTGACGGGCATCGTCAATGCGCGCCGGGGTCTTGAGAACCTTGAGCCGCGCGTCGAGCGCCGCGAGAAGTCCCTCTGTGCCGAGCAGGGACAGTCGCGCTGCCGCCATTTCAAGCGCGAGCGGAATGCCATCAAGACGCCGGCAGATTTGTGCGACCTGGTCGGTATTGGCCGCAGTGAGTTTAAAGCGCCGGTCGGCCGAGCGCGCCCGCTCGCAGAAGAGCGCGGCAGCCGCGAAACCGGAGATATCGACCACGCCTAAGGGCGGGATCGCCAGCGGCTCCAAACGATACAGGGAGCCAGACGGATGGTGTAGCGGTTCTTGGCTTGTCGCGAGAACGGTGAGGCCTGGAGCGCGCTCAAGCAGCTCTCCGACAAACTCGTTCACATCCTCGACCAGATGCTCGCAATTGTCGAATATCAGCAACTGCCGCTGCCCGATCGCGCCGGCAATTGCCGCGATGGCCGCCTCCGGACTTCTGATCTCGACGCCCAAAACAGCAGCCGTTGTACTTATGATCGAGGCACGATCCTGCAGCGGGGCCAGCTCGATCAGAGAAATCCGGTCCGGAGACGAGCTCGCGAGCCGCAATCCGAGTTCGATGGCAAAGCGCGTTTTCCCGACGCCACCACAGCCAGTGAGTGTGACCATCCGGGACTTGCCGATCATCGTCTCAAGCTCGGCGAGTTGGGCTGCCCGTCCCAACAGGGCGTGGAGGGGGCGCGTGAAATTGATCCTTGCCGCAGCGGGATCTGGCTCGGCTTCTTCCACGGGCAGTTCGCCGCCGTCCGATTTTCCGGACATAGCCAAGACCTCGGCGGTGAACATGTAGCCGCGCCCGGGAACGGCTTTAACGATGTCACGATCGGCCCCTAGCGCTTTGCGGAGCGTGACAATCTGCACGCGCAGATTGACGTCATCGACGTAGGTGTCCGGCCAAACCAGATCGATAATCTCGCGTTTGCTGACGACCTTGCCGCGCCGGTCGATCAGCACCATCAGCAGGTCGAAAGCCCTGCCGCCGATCTCGCAAACCTGCCCGTCCATGAACAATCGGCGGGCCTGGCGGAGGATGGCAAAACGGCCGAAGCGGAGCGGGGCCTCGCTATCGATATTGGCGCGATCGGAAGCCCCTGCGTCCGAGAGATCCTGTGACGTCACCAAATTTGCTCTCCGTGATCGACAGCGTCGCTGAGCATCAATCGAAATTCAACAAGACAACTACTTGCTGGCGTATCCGGCCATGGGAGTGACCTGAGCTTCATGGCCCTGGTCATAACTAGCAGCTCTAGTTCCTCACTGACGGTCGAGGAACGACGTGGTTCATCGTAAATTCGACAGCCCACTTCTCATTCCAACGAGCCCCTTCCGCAGCGCAGCTGAGGCGGTCAGCGGCAGGCATTCCGTCGTCCAAGATCTCGGTTAGGCGATCACGGAGCTTCTGTTCGGTCGGCTGCCAGGGCGCACCATTCGCGGCAACGGCGGTATCGACGAATCCTATCAGTCGGGCGGCCTCCGAATAGCGGCCATCAAGGGCGGCCAGAAGCGCCCACAGCTGCAAGCAGACCCATAGCCCTTCGCCGCCCTTGTCGCGTTCCAGCAACAACGCTTCCTCGGCGTAGCGGCGGGCTTCAGATGGATCTCCTCTATAGGCAAGGTATGAGGCCAGATTCATTACCGCGTGATTGAGAAGCAGATGCCCCGAATTGGTCCGAAGGCGGGATGTCGCCTCGCGGGCTAGTGCGATGGCCCGGTCAACCGCGCCTTCGGCGAACTCAATTTCGGCGATACTCCTTAGCAGATACGTTTGCCGCATCTCGTCCTTCAACTCTCGGGCCAGCTCAAGGGCCCGTTCGAAATGGCGACGGGCCCCGACATTGTCTGCGCCCAGCCTCGCCAACTGGCCCAGAGAGGTTGTGACACTGAAGAGCGTCATTTTGCTGTCGGTGAAGGCGAGAATATCCAGAGCTTCATCAAGCACCAGTTTGGCCTCATCGCGCAGACCGGCACGCGCGGAATTGCCGCCCAACAAACTGAGGACGCTTGCCAGCTCTAGTTTGGCATCATCAAGCTTCCGATATAAAGCCGCGGATTGCTCAAGGGCTGCTCTCGACCGGGGATTGTCGATGTCCTGGTAATGGTACCCGATTGCCGAGAAAACTCGCGCGACATCGCGTGGGGGAGTGGTGTCATCGACCAAACGATTGGCTTGCTCAAGATAGCGCTGACCTTCCGCGCGGCGGCCCGACAGGAGCCATAGGCGAGAGGATGCGCCAGCCATCCGGACCGTGATATTTCTGTGTTCCGGATTGGCGATCCCCCAGTCGAGTGCAGCCTGGACGCTGTCGAACTCGGCTGCGTATCGCTGCATCCACGCCGCAGGAGAGCCCTGTCGCCAATATTGGTCTGAAGCGACAAGCAAATCAGCGAAGTATCGAGCGTGACGCTGCGCGATCTCATGATATTCGCCGCGCTCGGTCAGCTGCTCCCTTGCAAAAATGCGCAGCGTTTCCAACAAGCGATAGCGCGGAGGGTCGTTCCCCTCGACCGTCACAAGCGATCTATCGACGAGACGACCGAGCGTATCGACCAGATCCCAATAATCCTCGTCCTCAGCACCAGCGGTCTCCGCCGCGGCTTCCAGCGAGAAACTACTCGGGAAGATACCTACGCGGCGGAAGATCCGTTGTTCGGCGTCGTCAAGAAGGCCATGGCTCCATTCGACCATCGAGCGCAACGTATGGTGACGAGCATCATCGTTGCGCTCGATGGTCTTGAGCACTTTGAGCCGTGCGTCGAGCGCCCCGGTCAGTCCCTCGATACCGAGCAAGGGCAATCGCGCCGCAGCCATTTCGAGCGCTAACGGTATGCCATCCAGACGGCGGCAAATTTGTGCGATGTTGTCGGTATTGCTGGTGGTCACTTTGAAGCGACGGTCTGCTAACCGAGCCCGCTCGCAGAAAAGCGCGGTGGCCGCATAAGTGGAGATCTCGACTGCGCCCAAAGGCGGGACCGCCAGCGGCTCTACGCGATAAAGGGAGCCCAATGGGTGATGCAGCGGCTCCTGACTTGTTGCCAGAACAAAGAGGCCACGAGCGCGGTCGAGCAAGGCTTCGATAAATCCGCTCACGTCTTCGACCAGGTGCTCGCAGTTATCAAAAATCAGCAACTGCCGCTGCCCGATGACACTGGCGATTGATTCGACTGCCATCTCTGGATTCAAAATCTGGACACCCAAAACGGCCGCCGTTGTACTAACAATGGAGGCTCGATCCTTCAGTGGGGCTAGATCGATTAGGAAAACGCCGTTCGGAAACAATTTCGTGAGCCGCAACCCAAGTTCGATCGCGAGGCGGGTTTTCCCGACGCCGCCACATCCGGTGAGGGTTACCATCCTGGATTGGCCGATTAGCTGCTCAAGTTCACCCAGTTCGGCTGACCGTCCCAATAGAGCATGGATGTGGCGGGTGAAATTGGTCCTGGCCGCGGCGGAGTCCCTTTCGACCTCGGGGGTCTCGTCAGGCGTTTCGATGGTGCTTTCTCGCTCCCGATCCGCTTTCGGGAGCGAGACTTCGGCGGCGAATAAGTAACCGCGCCCAGGAACGGTTTTAACGATGTCGCGGTCCGCTCCCAGCGCTCTGCGAAGGGTGACGATCTGCACACGCAGATTAATGTCATCGACGTACGTGTCGGGCCAAACCCGGTCGATAATCTCGCGCTTGCTAACGACTTGGCCGCGGCGGTCGATTAACACCAGCAGCAAATCCAAAGCTCTGCCGCCGATTTCGCAAATCTTCCCGTCCATGAACAGTTGGCGTGCCTGACGGAAGACAGAAAAACGGCCGAAGCTGAGCGGCGCCTCGCCATCGGCAGAGACACCGCTGGAATTATCAACGCCCGACAGATTTAGAGACGTCACGACCGTTACTCTCCATCATCGTCTCGCGCCGCTGGAAATTTCTGGCGCGACCCGACGATGGTATCCTATACGGAATGGCAGTTGTGCGCTCGTCGGCTTACGTCTCCGGAGACAAATGTAGCTCTTCAGGATTGCATCGTTACACCGCCCAATTGGGGGCGATAGTCGGTGGGGGCGGAGACGAAGCGAGTCGAGAGCTCCCGGACATCGTCATCTCGCTCGTAGGCCGCATTAGAATCTGACCCAGCCAAGTTCGCGTATTCCCTGCGCCATGCACCGGGCGGCATCCCGATTAGGGCTGAAAATACCCTGGTAAGATGGCTCTGATCCGAGAATCCACATTCCAGCGCGATCTCGGCGATCGGTAGGGAACCCAGCAGCAGATCTTTTGCTTTCTGGACACGCTGCTGGATCAGCCACCGATGCGGTGTTTCGCCGGTGGCGCTTTTGAAAGCCCGGATGAAATAGCTTCGCGAGAGCTTGCATGCCGTGGCGATCTCTTCGATCGAGTTATCGTCGCCCGCTTTTTCGATCAGGAGCTTCTTCGCCCGCCGTTCCTGGCAAACCGTCAGGCCTCGCCGTAACGGCGAGAAGGCGACATCCGTCGTGCCAAGCCGATGGGATTGGTGGGCGTCAATCGCTTGGCGAAGGCTATCAATCAACAGGTTATTCGGTCGGTCCCCGTCCAGAGCGAGGCGAATGGCATTTTCCAGTGCCGCGACTATGGGGTCGTCTGGATTCCATGTTTGTTCCGAACACGGCAGCTCAGCGACTATCGCGGTGTGATAGTTGCTCATCATCAACTCCCGAGTCAGTGAGTTAGCGGGAATAGAGTGGAAGTCGGCGAAACCGAGGGAAAAGCCGTCGGTGCCAAAACTCGGCGATGTACAGGCAGTTTGCCGTCGTTGGTCGCTGCTAGACGTCTGATCCGAGCGTCGGCAGCCAGATCACGGCTGGAGCGGCAACCGCACTTGGATGCGGCATGCTCTGTCGGGGCGATGTCGCTCTGGATCGTGGCCGCCGCGAGATCCAGCCAGAAAGGCCAGTCGGTGATGCTGATGTAGCGGGGCGCACTTGGAAATCGCAGGGTACCGTAGATGTTCAGGTCGTCACAGACGTGGTCGGGATAGGCAGCGAACGCCGCGCTCGTAACGTCTTTGGGACGGCTCGCCTCCCTCCTGAGGCCACGTTGGAGAAAGCTAATCTCGGTCGGTTGGAAGCCACCCATTTCTCGTCTCCTCAGGATTGTGTTCGCTGAGGAGGAAGATCGCGCCGAAGAGCCAACAGCGCGAATGAGCCGATGTAAAAAGATGAAAAACGCGGGGAGGGAACGATCTGTTTTGGCGAGACTCAGCCCTCATCGATCTCGATCCGTCCGGCCCTCTCAAGAGCAGGATCGTTCGTGGCATCGACACTACCGAAGCGATCCTTCGCACTAGCCGACGCGCTTTTGAAAGATTGCCCAAGCAGCGTCCGAAGCCGGCGGCAGCTTCAACTGAGCGGTCTGCGGCCCGCTAGAACGGGATCGGCCGCTGGGGCGTGCGAAACGTTGGTCCAAGAATTTTAGGATTCTATTTGCGATACCGGGCGGTTGATGAGGTGATCATACGTGAAGCGGGTGGCATCCTTGTCGCTCCAATGTCGCCCTTCGGCAGCATACGCTTCGATCTCAATCGGCGTCAGATTTGCCGCTAGAGTTTCCCTCAGCAAGTCGTGGAGCCGCTGTTCCGTCGGCTGCCGCACCTCGCCAGTGGAGGCATATCGTGAATCGATGAACCCGCCCAATTGAGCTGCGTCGCGGTGCCTTCCATCAAGCGCACCGAGCAGAGCCCACCGCTCCAAGCAGAAGATCAGGCCGAAGGACCCGATCTTGCTCAACCGCGAGAGTGCGTCGCTCGCGATTTTTCTCGCTTCGCTGAAATCTCCCTGCACGATCAAATAGGATGCCATGTTCATTAGGCAAATTCCTAATATGTGATGTGCGGGGTGGTGCATTTGAAAATAGTCGATCGCCTGACGGGCGCGATCGACCGCGGTCTCCACCGCATCTAAGGCGAATTCCGCTTCGGCCGATTCCAGCAGAATGTGGGCAAACCAATTATCGTCTTGGAACCCGCGAGAAGTCTCGAGAGCACGTGAATAGAGGCGACGAGCATCGAGCGGCCGGCCTGAGCACATCGCACTGAAGGCGAGATTGCGCACGACATCGATCTGCGACTTACAGCGCTCTCCGGCAAGCGGGATGGCATGGGCCTCGACCAGCGCATTCTCCGCGTCTTCGTTGCGGCCGAGCATAGCGAGACTTCCTGCGTAGAGCGCCAGAGCCGCCCTCAAACCTCCAGTGTCACCAAGTTGGCGATATATCGATACAGCCCGTTCGGACGCGACGAGAGATCGCTGGCGATCCGAAACCCGCCAAATTCTGCCGGCAGCAGCAAACAACCTTCCTGCTTCCGCCGTTGGAGGCATTTCCTCGCCGACGAGCCTTTCCGCCATGTCGACCAGTTGCCTGGCCTCGTCGGGTAAATTGACCGTATGGAAAAGGCGCGCAGCTGGCCCAGCGACCGCGATTGCTATTGCAACGCGGGCAGTCTCCTCGAACGCCCAAATCAATGCCGAGCGAATGTTGTCGATCTCAGCCCTATAGGTGCGCTTCCAAGAATCCGTCGGTGTGGTCTCCCAATCGGCCTCGGAACGGTCGAGGAGCCCAGCATAAAAGCGCGCATGGCCTTCAGCGAACACGGCTCGCTCGTTGCTGGCCTGTAGCTGCTCGATACCCAGATGGCGGAGGGTCTCCAGCAGCCGGTAGCGCGGCGGATCGCCGCCCTCGGTTACGACCAGGGATTTGTCGACAAGCTGGCCCAAGAGATCTACGATTTCCCAGCGATCGGCATTCTCCCCAGCCACGCAAACAGCGGCGTCGAGCGAGAATCCTCCAGAGAATACGGCGAGTCGCCGAAACAGACGTCTCTCATCATCGTCGAGTAGGCTGTGGCTCCATTCGACCATAGCCCGGAGTGTCCGGTATCGGCTGTCGGAGCTATTGGAATTGAACTTCAGCATCTGAAGCCGTTCGTTCAGTCCCGTCCGGAGCCCGTCGATCCCTAAAAGGGGAACCCGTGCCGCCGCCATTTCCAATGCGAGCGGGATACCCTCAAGGCTTCGACAAATTTCAACCACGCTCGCCGCCGTTTCTGGGGTGACGTGAAATCGACGATCGCTTTCCGTCGCCCGGGCGATGAACAGCTCAACGGCACCATACCCTTGGATCTGACCGTCGCCCTGCGCAGGGAGCTCCAATGGCTTTAGGCGATAGATCTGTTCGGTGGCGATACCGAGCCGTTGCTGGCTGCCCGCAACCACCGAAATTTGAGGCGCCCGCCGCAGAATTGTTTCGACGAATTCAGCAACGGCCTCCACCAGGTGCTCGCAATTATCGAAGATCAGCAGCATGCACCTCTGACCAATCGCGGACGCAATCGTATCCATTGCGGCATCTGCGTGCAGAATAGGGATGCCCAGAATGGACGCCACAGCGTTGGCGATGAGCGACGACGCACGGAGGGGGGCAAGGTCGATCATCCAAACGCCGTCGACGAACAAGTCGGTAACCTGGCGCCCCAGTTCGACGGCGAGCCGCGTCTTCCCGATGCCGCCCATACCAACCAGGGTCACCAACCGCTGCTCGCTCACAGCTGCCTTGAGCTCGAGCAGTTCCTCGTTCCGGCCGAACAGTCTGCTTAGACCCCACGGCAGGTTGGTCTTCGTCGAATTGGTTGGGTGCACCGGCGGTGGCAGAGCGGCAAGAACAACACTGCCGCCTCCGGTAAACGTGACATCCGCGGTGAAGAGATACCCTCGACCCGGAATGGTCTTTAGAATCCAGCCGTCGTTACCGAGCGCTTTGCGCACAGCCGACATCTGGACCCGCAAGTTGCTGTCATCGACAAATGTCGAGGGCCATACGCTCTTCGTGATCTCATCTCGGCTGACAATTGTATGCCGGGTCTCGATCAAGAGCATCAGCAGGTCGAAAGCGCGGCTCCCTATCGCCACAGGTTGCCCATCAACAAAGAACTGGCGAGTGCGGGGCAGGGCGCGGCAATGGCCAAAGATGATGGCCGTTTCGTTGTTGGTATCTAGAAGCGGCGGATCGATTTGACCCGATTCGATCTCGCTCGACAACTTGGTCCCCTCGTTCGATTGGTCATGGAGACGCTATTGATCGCCGCCTGTTGACCGGCTCGATGCCAAGTCCCCAGGCGGGATCGACAGATAAGCAAACGGGAAAGATCTGCATTTTCGAGGGATCGACCGTTGCGATGTCCTACAGATTTCCCCGCAGGCGTCAGCTCAGATGGTCGGTGAGAAAGCGCCATGTTCGCTCGTTGGCCTTGGCGGCCGCGGCGGCGTCGTAGTGGGTACCGTTATGGCGCGCGAAGGCGTGATTACACCCTGGATACCCGTAGATCTCGACGTTGGACTTGCCCCCCAGCGCGCTTTTTATCTGAGCTTGCGCGTCTTTGGAGATGAACTCGTCTTCGTCGGCCAGATGCATCAGAAACGGTGCTGTGATCTTGTCCGCTTCGGCGAGATATTTCTCGGTATCGCCGCCGTGATAGGCGACGGCGGCGTCGATCTTTTCCCTCGCCGCCATGAGATATGTCATGAGGCCGCCCAAGCAGAACCCCATAACGCCGACCTTGCCGGAGGCTCCATCCAAACGGCTTGCGGCTAGAACGGTATCGGCGATATCGCGGACACCCAGGTCGCGGTCATACGCCTTGTAGAGGGAGAAGCCTTTTTCCCATTCAGCGCTGGACAGGCTGTTTAGATCGAGCCCTGGCTCTTGGCGCCAAAAGAGATCGGGGCATACGGCGATAAAACCGTGCGCAGCCAGCTCATCGCAGGTGGCACGCAGGTCCTTGTTCACGCCGAATATTTCCTGAAGGACGACGACCGAGGGCGCCAGCGTCTTGTTCGGCCGTGCAACGTAGGCACGGAATTGTCCACCCCGTCCCGCTACGCTAATCCACTCGCTCATGTCCGTTCACCTCGATATGCGCCGAATTGCCTGATGGTGCAGGCGCTACGTCACCGCCTGCCGTCCCAACCTCTCAGATGGCCGAAGCGGCGCGAGGCGCCGCGTGAGCTTAGGTCGATCGGTCGGCCCAACGGCTTTGGCGGGTAGGGCAACATAGCGATCACATCAGGCGAGGTTAGGCTGAGGTATCAGTGTGCTCTTTACGATTTGTCCTTAGCTTTGAATTTAAGTGCACTGAAATCACGTAATCAGGTCCTCAGAGCACAAGCGTGATAGCCAAGCGTGCGAATTTCCGTTCGCGACGTTCCGTTCCGCTCTGGAGGCCGAGCTCCATCAATTCCAGACGCTTCCGCCCGGCAGATCTTCGGATGGTCAGGAAAGGAAGCTGCCGCTAACGATGGCTATCCAGGCAATTTCAAAAAGGTGCGCACGCGATCGAGGAACTGCGCTGGCGGCAATTGGGTGGTTTCTTGATGGGCTGCTGCGTCTTGGCGCAGCATTTCCTCTCCGCGCCCGGCCAGTGCTTCGAGCGCCTCTTGTAGCTTGGGATGAGCGGCCAGGGTCTCGGATAGCTCCGCCTGTTCGAGGACATAGACGGTTGCGAGGGTCAATGCGGTGGCGGTTGCGGCATCGTGCGCTCCCGTCAGAAGGCCAACGGCGCCGACGGAATTGCCGGGGCTTAGGCGGGCGACGACGTGCGTCGAGCCATTCTCGATCCGCGTGACTTCGATTGTACCGGCCGCAATCAGATAGAGCGCGTGAGACGGTTCGCCCTGCCGAAGGATGGCGTCGCCAATTTTCAGCTTTTTCTGCTTCAGCTTGGCGGCAATCGCCGCCCGCAGATCATCGGCCAGAGAGTGGAAGACATTGCAATCTTGCAATAATTCCGCAGGTCCTGGCGCTGCTGCTAGGCCGTCGGTTGACGTGCCGAATCCGGCTGCGGCAAGCCGGATCCCCGCATATCGAAGATGACGCTGAATATGGGCGAACAGTTCGTTGCGCGCCGGCTGAAGCTCCGCGCCGTTGGCGGTTGAAAAGCTGATCTCGTAGGTAGCCCCATCGCCATATAGCCCTGTGCAGCAGATCTCAGCCGCCGGGTGCGGCAACGGTAATCGGCAGGCTCGGACAGCGGCCCCCAGGACGGAGCGGCAGTGATCGGTCGGCACCGCGACGTCGAGCCGAAGGGTGATGGTGTCTCGTCTCACTTGTGTCGGCGAACTCAGGTTCACCAGCCGGGACTTGGCCATGACGCTGTTCGGAACGACGGCCACGTTGTTTTGATCGGTCGAGATCAGGGTGGAACGCCAATTTACCTCTACGACCTGACCCTGGATCTCACCTTCAACCCAAATTGAATCGCCGATCTCATACGGGCGGGCAACGCCCACGGCGATCCCGGCGAATACGTCAGCTAGTGTGTTTTGAAGCGCTAGACCCAGAACAATCGCGATCACGCCTGACGTCGCGAGAATACCCCCAAGCGGCAAACCGAAGTCGAGGTCGATGATCGCAAGGAAAACTGCGGCATATATGGCGCCCTTTGCCAGATCGGAGAGCAGGCGCGCTTCGCGGGGGCGATGCTCAATGAGCAATACCAGACGTCCGAATTCGATTCCGATACCCGCGCCTAGCAGCCACCACCCGGCGCGGATCAGGCGCATCCAGAGCAACCCAGCAGCACTGAACTCTCCGGTCGTTTCCCCCGCCGCGCCTAGGATAATAGACGGGCAGAGCAGGGGCAGGGCGATGAACAAACCGATGTTTAGTGCCGCCCGCGCCCAAAGAGGCCATTTGAGGCGTCCGGCCGGCAACAAAGCCGCAAACCCAAGGGCTAAGGTGGCGGCCAAAACCGGGAGGAATTGCGGCATGCTGGCGAACATCGGAGGCTTCCTCGGACTCCGCAGCGGGATCAAAGGCTGGGGGTTGTGGCTATCGCAACGTGTCGAAGGATGCTCGATTTCGTCCAAGCGAAATTGGATAAAAGGGAGTGAATTTGGCGGAAAGAGCGATTGCGGTAAGGTAGTCCTTTGACGCCGAGTTTAAGTATTTCAATGGGACTTGAGTTCGACTATTGGCGGTGTGACAGACGGGGTAGAGTCTGGCGGCAATCATCTGGAGGAGCCTGCCGATGACCACTCGACGCGCGTCCTGCTGCTGCGGCCAACTGACCGTCGACTGCACGGGCGAGCCGATCCGGGTTTCGATGTGCCATTGCCTCGCTTGCCAGCAACGGACCGGCAGCGCGTTTGGCATCCAGGCGCGATTCCGGGGGGAGCAGCTGGTGATCGCCGGGCGGACGGCCGAATATATCCGGATCGGCGATGAGGGCGGCCACGCGCGGTTCCGCTTCTGCCCGGATTGCGGCTCGACCGTCTATTGGGACCACACCGGAGGCGAAGGATTCGTCGCGGTTGCGATCGGCGCCTTCGCTGACCCCGGCTTTCCGCCGCCGACCTTCTCGGTCTACGCCGTGCGGCGCCATCCGTGGGTCAACCTGCCCCCGTCGATCGTCGAAAGCTGGGATTAGCGGCCTACGTGTGCCTTCAGCTCACCACGCGCGTAGCCAGTTGAGCCGGGCATAGGCCTAGATCCAGATGAAGACCGTAGCAGCCAAAGGAGCCAAGAATGGCAGGTCGCCAAGTCGCGATGTACTTTTCCTGGAGTCGCCCAGACGAAGTCGCGGCGCCGCTCGGCATATTGGACAATCGGTTTCCTGCATTGTTCGAGCTTCGTCGGCTCTTTTGGCCGCGCCTGGAAAAGTTCGCCGATCCCACAAAATTCGATCAAGGGGTGGGCGGGTTCCTCGACAATATCCAACTTGCAAACTTCAAGCTGTTCGCCGAGTTGGCGGGCTCCTGGACTGGGAACACCGTACGGCTGGCGGAGCGGACGACCGAGACCGGTTCGTGCAAGCTCGACGCCGACTTTCTCCTTGATGTCGACACGCTGCTCATCATCAGCTTCGATTCCTCTCGAACGCAGCAACAGCCAACCGATGAGGAGATCGGGGCGATCCGGTCGTTTCTAAGCAACCCCAATCACATCCTTTTCGTCTGTCCTCACCACGACATTGGCGATGCCGATGATTTGCCCGAAGACGAACGCCTGGCCAGGCAGGAAATGGAGTTTCGTCATCATGGCGATCCTGCGATCCCTGCCAAGCAACGCTTCGGGAATTTTGGAATCTCGCTATCAAGAGCGCTGGGGTTGCCGATCAAAAACAGATTTGGTCTTAGGCCTGCGAAAATGCCCGATGGCTCGCCAGCACCTATCCGGATTGCCACTGAATACGATCGGCTCAGTCTTCTCGACGGTGTTTCCACACTTAATCTACATCCGCATCTGCCGCATTTTGAAATGGTGGGCGACAGCTTGTCCAAGCTTGATGTGCTCGCTCGGCAATCGGTCGATCCGACGGCACCGCCTCATCCCTTCACGGCTGATGGCCGTCGCGAATTCGATGCTCTGCTTCAAACCAAGCCTGGGGTCTTCGCGGGCACCGTGCTCGCTTGCGACACCACCACATGGAGTTCCACCGCGGGCGGCGTGGATAGCCTGAAGCGTTTCTGGCGCAATATCGTGTTCCTGAAACGGGCGGAGGCATAGGTCGGGTCAAACTTCAGAGCAGGTCCATCGTTGTTAGCGACCGCCCCCAGTTTGCAGCCCGATCTCTCGGCCGTTATGGCTCGGCCCAACCGTCGTCCGATCAGCTGACCGAGTTGTGGCCCTACTCATGTCGCAGTGGCATCCTCGCTAGAATCCCGTCGCCGAAGCTGGGATCGACGAGCTTGAAGTGCGCGATCTGCCGACGTTGGATGACCTCGGGTACTAGGACCAAGGAAGCCGAGATGGCCTCGATCAGCGAAGCTCGCTGCGAAACGCTCATCCGTCGAAGAAGCGCCGCCGCTTGCCCGTAATCGTCGCTGGCCTGGGCGTCCGCGATGCGTCCAATGGTGCTGCTTATGCACGGGAGAGGTCCGGGTACGCCCCGATCCGGTATCGGCCCACCGAAGGAGTTAGGCTCGTAGTAGGCATCGGTTTTGTTTGGCACGCCATAGCGCATGGCGCCGTCGGCATAATAGGTGTGGACGGGGCAGATCGGGCGATTGACCGCCAGTGCTGCATAGTGGGTTCCTATCCGGTGTCTATGCGCATCCGGATACGCCAGCAACCGGGCCTGCAGCATTTTGTCGGGTGAAAAGCAAATCCCCGGCACGATGTTCGATGGGCTGAACGTTGCCTGTTCGACCTGAGCAAAATAGTTGTCGGGGTTTCGATCGAGGGACAGCACCCCCACCTCGACGAGCGGAAACGTCGACTGCGGCCAAACTCGGGTAAGGTCGAAGGGATCAAAACGAAGTTGCTGAGCTTCGGCGTCGCTCATCACCTGAATGCAGAATGACCAGCGCGGATGGTCACCGCGATCTACCGCCTCGAACAGATCACGCTGAAAGCTTTCGCGATCATCCGCGATAAGTTCACGGGCCTGATCGGGGGTGTAGTTGAGAATCCCCTGAAGCGTTTTGAAGTGAAACTTTACCCAGACATGGTCGCCGGCCTGATTCACCAACCCGAAGGCGTGGCCGCCATACCCGTTCATGTGGCGATAGCTTTTCGGCAGGCCGCGATCTGAGAACAGCATGAGGATCTGATGCATGCTCTCAGGCGTGAGCGACCAGAAATCCCACATCGCTGTCGCTGAGCGAACATGGCTAACCGGATGACGCTTCAAAGCATGAACGAGGTCGGGGAACTTCGCGGGATCGCGCACGCTGGCGACCGGGAGATTACTACCAACCAGATCCCAATTTCCGGCGCCCGTGTAGACCTTCATTGCGAAGCCGCGAACATCGCGTTCCGCATCTGCCGCACCTGCCTCGCCACTAAAATTGGAAAATCGGACAAGTACGTCCGTCCGCGCTTCTGGCTGCAGAAACGTCGCGCTCGTAAGGCAGGAAATATCGCTTGTAATCAAAAGGCTGCCGAAGGCAGCCGAGCCCTTTGCATGGACGACACGCTCGGGGATCCGCTCTCTTGAAAAGCTCGCCAGCTTTTCCGTCAAGTGGTGATCCTGCAGCAGGATCTGGCTCCCATCCCCAATCGCCATGGACTGATGCGTGTCGGGAACCGGCGCGCCGGCTGCTGTCGTAAGAATCTTGGGTCGGTCGTTATCTTCCATCACGCTTTCGCCGATCAGTTCCGACTGAAACTACAATCAGTGTGCGATGGGCGATTGGACGAAAGTCCCGTGTTAGCGAAAAAGAAGCCGCTTCGGAAGGATTTCAGATCAAGTCGAAGAGCCTATTAGACAAAGGAGTGTGCAGATCGTTGCAGAGAACATGGTGACAGCGCTCCCTGGGTCCCAATCTTCAAATCCGATCACCAATCGACAAGACCCTGCCGCCCCCCACGGCGCTATCTACCTCGCGAACCGCCATTCCCGGCTCTGCTCGTGAGGACGACATCATGTCAATCACCGCCACCCCCACTCCCGGCTCCAAGCTGATTACTCCCAAGGACCACACGCTGATCCTGATCGACTATCAGTCGCAGATGGCGTTCGCGACGCATTCGATCGACGCCATCACGCTCCGCAACAATGCGGCGCTCATTTCCAATGCCGCTGCCGGCTTCGGGGTCTCGACCATCCTGACTTCGGTCGCCCGCGATACGTTCTCCGGCCCGTTCTTCGACGAAGTGACGGCGGCATTCCCCGAGGCCGAGATCAGTGATCGCACCTCGATGAATACCTGGGAAGACGCCGGCGTCATCAAGCGCATCAATGCCATCGGCAAGGACCGCCTGGTGATGGCCGGCCTGTGGACCAGCGTTTGCCTGGTCGGCCCGTCGCTCTCCGCTTTGGAGCAGGGCTATGAGGTCTATGTGATCGCCGACGCCTGCGGCGACGTCTCGACCGAGGCCCATGATCGCGCGATGGATCGGATGGTCCAAGCCGGCGTCCGTCCGATGACGTCGGTCCAATACATGCTCGAACTCCAGCGCGACTGGGGCCGGTTGGAGACCTACGATATGACGACCGGCATCGCGCGGAAATTCGCCGGTTCTTACGGCCTGGGCATCGCCTACGCCAAGAAGATGTTCCACGCGCACGAAGGCTAACCGAGGAGCGCCGGGTCGAAGGATCCGGCGCCACCGTGGTCCAATGCGCTGGAGGCTCCGATGAAAGTTTACCTTGTGTCCCTGGCAGCCGGCCTCTTGGTTGGTATCATCTACAGCCTCCTTAATGTCCGCTCGCCAGCGCCACCCGTGGTAGCGCTCGTAGGGCTGCTGGGCATTCTGCTGGGTGAGCAGATTCCCCCCCTGATCAAAAGCCTTTGGCTGAAGGAGCCGGCTGCCCAGTCGTGGCTGGGCCAGGTGAAGCCGCACATGTTCGGCCACCTGCCCAAAGGGCAGGCCGCACCGCACGAGGTCGCCGATACCGCGCCGATACCTTTCGAAAAGGGCTGACAGGTAGCGCGTTGCCGCAGCTTCCGACCCTTTGAACCCCAGGAGATGTCCCATGACCGAAGTTCAGGCGCCCGATCTCATCCTCCATCGCGGTCTGTTCACGACGCTGGACAAGGCGAACCCGACCGCCAGCGCCGTCGCGATCACCGCCAGCACATTCACCGCGGTCGGCCGGGACGAAGAGATCATGCCGCTGGCGGGTCCCGAGACCCGGGTGATCGACCTCAAGGGCAAGCGCGTGCTGCCCGGTCTGATCGACAATCACCTGCACATCATTCGCGGCGGGCTGAACTTCAATATGGAGCTGCGCTGGGACGGGGTGCGCAGCCTGGCTACCGCCATGGACATGCTGAAGCGGCAAGTCGCGGTGACGCCGCCGCCGCAATGGGTCCGCGTCGTCGGCGGCTTCACCGAGCATCAGTTCGCCGAGAAGCGTTTGCCGACGATCGAGGAGCTGAACGC
>Ga0302316_10001064_pt1 | contig 22622 bp, 14 predicted proteins | sample III_Palsa_N3_2_FD_200456 | JGI IMG/M metagenome (GOLD analysis project Ga0302316, IMG submission 200456) | Peat permafrost microbial communities from Stordalen Mire near Abisko, Sweden - III_Palsa_N3_2 | ecosystem: Environmental > Terrestrial > Soil > Palsa > Peat permafrost | place: Sweden...
TGACAGCGGGTTCTGTTGGTTGAGGTGGTTTGGGTAAAGAAGTGATGGGATGGACCGCGTTGGTTTGATCGCTCTGCGCGGGAGGGTTATAGACCGGCGCAGATGCGGGTGCGCTGGTATCACCCGGTGGTTTAGGCAACGAGGTGATGGGCTGCGCTGTTTGCGCGTGCGACTGGAAAGAAAGCGCAAGCGACAGGATGCCCAAAGCAAAGGCGCTCAACGGCATAGATGTGTACCGACGCATAGGGTCCTCTGGACGCAGAGCAGGGATCCGTTTCAGCGATTCCCGGGAAGATTCGACTGTAAACGATAGGGCTGTGCAATTTTCGAGGGTGCTGCTCCGATGCTGGTTCGTTCTTCTATTCTGTTGCGGACCGCCCGACGATGCTTACGATGCTGTTGTCGGGTGCACTCCACGCTGCGGCGCCAGTGTGTTGTAGTTTGCCGGTGGCGTCAGACCAATGTAGATGGGTGATCGTGCTCTTGCCAACTTCGTAGGCATAGGTGTTCCCATCGTCGCTGTATAAGGTGAAGTCGCTATCGGCGCCGGGATAGACACGCAGGCTGGCAAGGGCCTGCTTTTCGTTGGTGCTTTCGATTGCTGCGCCGAGTGGAAGGATCGAGCCCGCGCGCACGAAGATGGGGATGGTATCGATGGGTGCGGCTACGGTGATGTGTTGACCGCCGTGAAGGCGTTCGTTCGTCCAGAAGTTATACCAATCGGCACCGGCGGGCAGGTAGACATCGCGGCTGGTTGCGCCTTGTTCCGTGATGGGTGCGATCAGCAATGCGGGGCCGAACATATATTCGTCGGTGATGGAAGCGGTTTTAGGATCGCTGCCGAAGTCCATGAACAGGCCGCGCATGAATGGCGCGCCTGTTTGATGAGAAAAGTAGCCGAGCGAGTAGATGTATGGCATGAGCTGATAGCGCAGACGCAGGTATTTTTCCAGGATGGGTTCGGCCTGCTTGCCATACGACCAGACCTCGTTGAAGTTGCGGCTGCCGTGGGCACGCATGTTGGGTTGGAATGTGGCGTACTGAAACCAGCGCACGTAGAGTTCGGGATAATCGTCATTGTGGTGGACATTGTCGCGTGCATCGCTGGGATCGATCAGCGGCGGATGTTCGGGCGTATGGGAGTATGGAAGATACTGCCAGCCGCCAATATCTGTACTCCAATAAGGCATGCCCGAGGCGACAAAGTTCAGTCCGGTTGGGACTTGGCGTTTGAGAGTGTCCCATGTGGGGTATATATCCGAGGACCAGAAGATAGTGCCGTTGTGTTGTGCGCCGAGATAGGCATCGCGGGAGAGAACGAGAGCGCGTGTTTGAGGCAGGTCGTGCCGAAAGCCGTCGTATAGCGCTTTGGTGTGGAAGTAAGGATAGACGTTGAAGTACTCTGTGCCGGGACCTACGTGAAGGTAACTGCCATTGGGCGGCAGATCGGGTTCGGTTTCATCGGCCCAGAATGCATCGAAGCCTTTACTGACGAAGTTTTCGCGGATGGTGTTCCAGTACCAGCGCGCAGCGTCGGGATTGGTAGTGTCGATGTCCGATCCGGCGCGGTCGTAGGGAAGACCATTCGTAGGCGTGCCGTCGGCGAGGTGCTCAAACCAGCCATTCTTGAGGAGTGTGTCATAGTAGCGATCTTCCGGAACAAAACGCGGCCATACGCTGATCATGCTGTGAAAGCCAAGTTTGTGTAACTCCGCATTCATTGCTGTGGGATCGGGCCAGAATCTCGGATCCATGTCCATCTGACCCATCTTCGTGAAGTAGAACCAATCCACGACCATGACATCTGCTGGAAGATGACGCTCGCGGTAGCCGTGCGCTACGTCAAGAATTTCTTTCTGCGAAGCATAGCGTTGCTTGCATTGGATGTAACCATAGGCAGACTTAGGCAGCATGGGAACGCTGCCGGTGAGCAGGCGATAACCCTCATAGAGCTTGTCATAGGTGTCGCCGACGATAATAAAGAATGAAACGCGCTGACCTACCTGGGACGTCCAACGGGTCTGGTCATTGAAGGCGAAGTCTACGCGTGTTTTGGAGGGGTTATCCCATAACAGCGCATAGCCTTTATTGGTGACGACGAAGGGAACGCAGACACTTGGTCCGCCGGCAGCGGTGTAATCGTGCGCGCATTCGAGCGAGTGACCGCGTAGATCAAGAAAGCCCTGCTGGTTTTGACCGAGGCCGTAATAGTGTTCATCGGGAGAAGCAACGAAGGTCGCGCCCACTTCAAAGAAGGGATCATCCTGGGGACGTCTGTCGTAGAGCACATTCGCTGTGCCGTCTTTATGGTTTGGGATAGCCATCTCCCATTGCTGCATGTTCAGGATTGGCTTGCCCGATGGCGTTTCGATACTGAGGCCGAAGTTTGGAGTTGAGCTGTTGAAGTAGCGCGCGATGTCCGCGCCGGTGCCGGATGTGGCGCCATGGTATGCAGGGGAAACATGGACCACCATCTGATCATTGCCGAAAGTGTCGGCACCGTTCGCACTTGCTTGTGTCCATCCCGCGGCGGCGGGTGTTGCTGTGATGCCGATTCCCGGTGATTTCAGTGCCGAGGCTTTGTCGAGACTCAGCGTAACGCGCACTATATTGGGCGCGAATGATTCGAGCGAAATGGTCGCGTTGCCTCGCGTAAGTACAACCTGTTGCGCGGTAGCTGTGCAGCAGAGAGCAAGAGGCAATGCAAACAAAACCGCAGTGTGTCTCGAAATCGTGCGAGGGTGAAACAGGTTCATGCAGAGTGATCTCCGAAAGCTATTGTTCATGGCCGCACCGAAAGTGACTGATGAAGGCGTATGTCAGTGGAAGAGCCACCCGCGCGTACGTCGATGCGATCCTGCTCTACGTTGAAATGGTGAGCGGTATCGTCCCAGTAGGCCAGGTTCGTCAGCGGGATGTCGAATGTCAGGGCTTGCTTTTCTCCGGTGTGGAGTGAGACGCGGCGAAATGCCTTCAGCTCTTCGACAGGCCTGGATACGGTTGAGTTTTCATGCGAGATGTAGAGTTGCACGACTTCGTCTCCATCGCGTTGGCCTGTATTCGCGACCGTTATCTGCACGTTGATCGACTTTCCTTGCTGAGCGACAGCGAGATTGCTATAGCCGAAGCTCGTATAGCTAAGGCCGAAACCGAATGGATAGAGCGGAGCCTGCTTGCTGTAGAGATACGTCCGGCCATGACGCAAATCGTAGTCCATCATAGGTGGAAGTTGCTCCATAGATGTGGGCCAAGTTTGGGTAAGCCGTCCAGCCGGATTGTAGTCGCCGAACAGGACATCGGCGAGTGCGTCGCCTTGTTCTTCGCTGTTGTGGGTCATTTCGAGAATTGCGGGTGCATGCTGCTGCGTCCAGCTGGTCGTGTATGGAAAGTTTGTTTGCAGCACAACTATGGTTTTGGGGTTGGCGGCGAGCACCGCTTTCACCAACGATTCGTCAGGTAGAGTCAGGCTCTTGCGGTCTATCGCTTCCTTGCCTTCACTCGGCGAGGCGCACTGATTCCATCCTGCGTCGCATGTCGGGTGATTGCCGACGATCACGATTGCGATCTGCGAGTATCCAGCCAGCGCAGCCGCGGAGGCTTCGTCTTTGCCATCGTTGAACGTGACTGAAGCTCCGTCAACTCTTCTACGGATGCCCCACACGGGAGTTACTGCAAAGGGAGGTGTGCCACTGTACCAGTCCAATGCGACCGTATCGGCCCATGGACCGATAACTGCGATGGATTTCAGCTTCTGAGCATTGAGTGGCAGGATTGCGTTTTCATTTTTGAGCAGAACGATCGACTCATCCGTGACGCGGCGCGCGAGCTTTCGCGGAGCTTCGCTGTTCCATGGATCGCCGTGTGCCTGATCCTTAATGCCGATGCCAGAGTATGGCGAGTCTTCGGCGGGATCCAATAGACCCAGGTACAACATCACGCGATAGACACCGCGCAGGTTGCGGTCGATGTCGGCTTCAGTGATGAGTTTTTGATCAAGAGCATCATGCACGGGTTGCTGATAGTCATCAAGAAACTGGTTGATGCCTGCGTGAATCGCCGCGGCTGCAGCTTCTGAAAGAGTTGCATAGGCGTGGTGCAGCTTGACCATATTCGTCAGTGCGCCGGCATCTGTGCAGATGATGCCATCCAGATGCCATTGGTCCATGACCACATCGCGCAGCACGGGATTGGATGTCATGGGGATGCCATTCCAGGCGTTGTATGCGGTCATGATGGAATCTGCGTGACCGTCTTCGACTGCCATGCGGAAGGGAACGGCGTAGTACTCGCGAAAGAGCCGTGTGTCGAAATTTGAAGACGATCCGCCGCGGCCATCTTCGTTGCTATTGGCGAGAAAGTGTTTCAGCAACGATGCTGTCATCCATACGTGTGGGTCATTGCCTTGCAGGCCACGAGTGAAGGCTGTTGCCAGCGTGCCCACTAGGAAAGGATCTTCGCCATAGCTTTCTTCGCTGCGACCCCAGCGCGGGTCACGGCTGAGGTCCGCATTGGGCGCTCGTACGATTAAGCCGCCGCGATGATATTTCTCGTAAGCGAAACGTGCCTCGTAGGCTTCCTGTGCGGCAGCCTGTTCAATAAGTGCGGGATCCCAGGTTTGTCCAAGACCACGTGCTTGAGGGAACTGGGTAGTCGGGATCACTGCCTGATGCTGGCCTTCCCAATGGCCCGGACCGCCGAGGGCCAATCCATGCAAGCCTTCGACATGATTGGTGCCCGCGATGCCGAGCCGTGGCACGGATGGGTCTGTGCTGAGCGCATGGATCTTCTCTTCCAGCGTCATGCGAGAGAGTAGGTCCGTGATGCGGTCTTCGGGAGTATCGTGAATGTTTTTATAGGCAGGGGTGGCTGGCACATCCTGAGCAAGCGATGCGAGGCTGATGGGACCAACGCACACCAAAAAAAGCATTGCGCGCACGAGTGTGAATCGCGGCGCATGCCTGGAGCTGCTGTAGAGACAAAACTTCTGGGCCGACATCGAGGGAGTTCTCCTGAGATTTGGAACAAGTAATACATACGGTGTCGGATGGTGCGGAGCAAACGAAGAAGCCGCCGAGCGAGTCGGGCGGCTTCTTCGTCGATTGAGTTAGAAGCTGTATTTCAGAGACAATTCCAACACCCTGGCACTGCCGGACTTGCTGTCCATGGTGCCCCACGTATAACCGGCGGGCAGGCCGGAAGCTACGTTGGGGGTGAAGGTTGTACCGTTGGTTGTTGCGTACTTGAGCGTGATGTCGTTGCTTGTGCTGAAGCCCCACAGCGGGTGATTCAGGAAGTTGAACGCCGATGCGCGGAACTGTACGTTTTGCCGATCATGAATGCCGAATGTCTTATAGACGGCGAGATCAGAGTTGGCATAAGCCGGACCGCTGAGATAAGGAAACTGCCGCATTCCCTGATGCCCAATGGCAGGTGCGGTGAAGCAGGTGAGATTCAGCAACTGCTCACCATGTATTCCGCTTCTTGGGTTGCAAGTTGCAATTGGCAATATTTCATCTGCGTTGGTTCCGAAGTATGTGTTTGATGTGAGGGACTCATTGGTTGTGGTGTTGAGAATGGTCAAGCCGAGATTCTGTGTGTCTTGTGCCTGCAGATTTCCTCCGGATTGCCAGGTAGTTACGCCGGAGATTGTCCAGCCATTTGTAACGCCGCCAAGCACCTTGAAGTCTCCGTGATACACGTTTCCGATGTCATAGGCATAGGACGTGTTGATCACTTGAGGACGGTCGATGCTCAAGACGCCATAGTTGCCGTGCACGCTGAAGGCGTCGACGGTGCTGTTGATAATGCCGAGCGATTTCGACCATGTGTAGTTGAGATCGAAGGACAAGCGGCCAGCCTGTTTCAACCAGGCAACCTGGAGTCCATGGTAGTTGGAGTAGCCGTCATGCTCGTTGACCGTGATGGAATTTGAGCCATAACCAGCCTGATACGGGTAGTAATCCTGCAGCTTATAGCTGGAGGTGTTGTCCGGGTCAGTTGGAGCTGCCGCGGCTGTCACTGGATCCGGCAGGAAGAGACCGCCGAGAGGAATCTTGTTCACATTGCTGAATCCCGAACCGCCGATAGAGGAGCCACTGCTCGCGCCACCCATTAGCAGGTGATGCGTGGTGTTGCCCACATAGGCAATTTCGAACAAAGACTTCCAGGGAAGCTGTCTATCGATGCTGAGATTCCATGCATCGGTGTTGGGAACTTCGAAGTCGTTCGGGTCTGCCGCGCTTACAGCGCTTGGAAGGCTGGCACTGGCAGCGGCGGAAGAGCCGAGCTTGCTCAACTGCGCAAGGGTCAATGACTGTCCGCTTGGGCTGTTGTAGGTTGTCATGAGTTGCGCGGTACTGAGGTCGCCGCCGTAGTCGTTGTATTGATCGTTCCAGCGATACTCACCCCAACCTCCACGGACAACAGTGCGGCCGGCTCCATCGACATTCCAAGCAAAACCGAGACGAGGAGACGTGTACGCGATACGTGTGGGCGAACCGCCGACAGGAATGCCTGGATCGATACCGTGCCAGTAAACGCCGGGATAAACCTTCCCTGAGGCAAGATCGCTGGCGTATCTGCCGGGCAACCAGACGGCAAGACCTGTGCCCTGGCGGTCATACCAGCGTCCAACATGGTCCCAGCGCAGACCGAGGTTCACGGTAACGCGTCTTCCGATGCGCCAATCGTCCATTAGATAGGCAGAGGTAGTCCTGTAAGCCATGTCCTGAATCGGCATGTAGTTGTTTTGAGTAAAGGAGGTGGCAACGCCCATCGCCAGATTCGCGACAGGGTTCAAGGAGCCGATGCGCACGGTTGGGTTTGCTTCGTTCGGTTGCAGACCGCTGTTGAACGAGAGGTCGCCGTTCGGATAGGCGTAGGTGCCCTGCTTGTTGCTGGCCAGTTCGGTGAAGGCGCCGAACTTGATTGTGTGCGACCTGTAGACCTTGGTGACATTGTCAGAAAATGAGGGATTTGCTTTGACTGAGGGATACGCTCCTCCAACTTCCCACAGGTCAGGCTCGGAGAGATCGGGAAAGGTCTGTGCTCCGGCACTGCTGATTGAGGGCGCCATCAGCGCAGCGCTGCTGTAGATCGTTCCGTAGTCGTAGCCAATGGTGGATTTATAGGCTGCTTGAATATTGCTGGGTTTATAGGGGCTGTTGGCATATCCCCATGCGGCCACGAGTTCGTTGGTCAAAGTCGCGCTGAAGATATGTACGAGGTTTCCGGTTAACACGCGCGACGTCGTTGGATTGTCGATGATGCCGCCGGGATAGAGAGCTGCGTAGCTGGGGTTGTAGTAAATGTGCGCCGGTTGTGAGGAAGCATTGCTGCCCGTCTGATAGGTGACAAAGAGTTTGGTGTTCTCGCTCAGGTTATAGTCCACTCGTGCGCGCCAAACATGACCGTTTTGTTGCGTGCTGATCGGCAGATAGTAGTTGTAGCCACCGGGAGTGGTCAGAGGGTTAGCGTTGGCTGCGGGGAACATCTTCATCAATGCTGCTGCGCCGGAGTCCAGGTATTGAGAAGGGATGACGCCACCGGCGATCGGTGTGCCATCGGGGGCAACGGTTCCGGACAGGTTGTTGCACCAGTTGGTGGCGCTGGCGGTGAAGCCACCTGGACAGAGCGCTGCGTTGCCGGCTCCCGCGGAAGTGAAGTTACCACCTTCCATGGCAGCAGTCGGCACATACGATTCGAGTGGACTGGTCGAGGGCAGGAGCTGGTAGTAGTACTCGTAACCGAACCAGAAGAGGAGTTTGTTGTTTTTGTTGAAGTTCGTGCCGGGAATCCGGACCGGACCGCCGAAGTTGCCGCCGGGGTAGTAGTACGCGGCCGCTTGCTTGGCTGTGTTCTGGTTGTCGTTGGCCCAGGTATTAGCGTTGAGAACGCTGTTGCGGGCGTATATGTATGCCTGTCCGTGGAAGTTGGCGGAGCCGGACTTGCTGATTGCGTTGACGATGACTGGGCCGTTCGGGCTGTCAGCGCCGAAGTTTGAGGTTTGGACCTTGACCTCCTGAGTCATGTCCGGGTTCACGACTGCGATTGACCAGCAGTTGCAGCCAGGATCGATGATGTTGGCGCCGTCAAGAATGTAAGAGGTGCCGCCGCGATACGGGGCACCACCGGGTGAAAGGCCTACGCCAATCGTGCTTCCAGTAGATGCGGAGGCGGTGAAATCGAAGCCCAGGCCATTTCCGATGCCGTTGGGAACGCTGGTTACGCCGGGGAGGACTTTGAGTAGCTCCGAGACGTTGCGACCTTCGAGCGAAAGCCGCTCGATGTCTTTCGAGCTTAGAATTGCGGATCGTTCTCCAGAGTCGGTGGGTAGCAGGTCCATGGCGCCCGACTGCACCTCGATGGTTTCGGTGGCCGCACCTACCGATAAGGCTATGCCAGAAATCTCACGAATATCGCCGGGGTTCATCGGAATTCCCGACTGCTTCCAGGATTTGAAATTGGCGGCTGAAACCGTGACCGTATAGGTGCCTGGTTGTACCGCAGCGAAGGTGAAGTTACCGACACTGTTGGCCGTTGTCGCGCGTTCGTCATGAGTGGCTTCGTTCAAAAGAACGACCTTGGCGTTGGGCACGGCGGCTCCTGTGGCGTCGGTCGCGGTGCCGGATAAGCTTCCGGTTGTCAGCTGCGCACGCAGGAACGGTGTCGTCAGCAGGAGGCAGAGCGACAAGAGTGGCAGGAGGCTGCCGATGGAATGTGTCCCGAATCTGAACTTCTTGAGGGGCAATGGTCCTGTCGAAAACAATACTGTTCGCAGGGCCTGCCCAAAGTTGAATCTGATTCTCGATATCATCTGGTTCTCCTTGAACGGAACGAATGGTGGTGCGGATTGATCTTTTTTCTGTAACTGCAAGACGGTGTACTGAGCCGTGAAAGCGAAAGCCATTGCATGAAAGAAACGACTCGCCGTCAAAAATTGGTCCGGATATGGGTTAGAGAGACGCCGGAGAGCCATTTCTTCAACCCAACACAAGAAACGCGCTCGACACGAAGCCCACAAGGCTGAGTACTGTTCTCTACCGGGCCAACTATCTGATTTGAATGGTTTGACACCTCTGTTTTAAGGGGGGTACTATACCTGTTTTGTGAGCATTGGATTCTGACATGGGTACTCAAATCAACCCGATCTTCCCTCCACAGGAGACGGAGGAAGCCTGGGTTAGAGATCCAGCATCCATTTCGCACGCCTTAGATCAGGTGTTGTTGAGTCCACCGTTTCGCAACACGCAGCAGTGTCAGAATCTGTTGCGCTATATCGTGAAGCACACGCTGGCGGGAGAAGACCACCTGCTGCGCGAGCGTGTAATCGGTTTCGAGGTGTTTGGGCGTCGGCCGGATTACGAGCCCGGAGAAGATCCGGTCGTACGCTTACGTGCCGCCGAAGTCAGAAAGCGCCTGGCGCAGTTTTATCAGTCGTCCGTGGAAGCGCCGGAAGTACATATTGACATCCCTTCCGGCAGCTACCGGGCGGCGTTTCGATGGAGAGACAGCTCCCATCCTTTGCCCCACGAGGCCGAAACTTCGCTGGCAACTCATCCGGTTGAAGCAGAGCCGCATCCCGCTTCCCATACACCTGATCTCCATCGTGGTGCTATGGTTGCCCCGGAGATTTTCCCCGCTGTTGCCAGGAAGCGGGTTCGGCTTACATATGCCGTGATAGCGGTTGCGCTTCTCGCAGCCGCTGTTCTCGTCGTTTCGATGTCCATAGATGGGGCACAGGCATCACGATTCCGGGAGTTCTGGAGTCCCTGGACGAACAGCCCTAAGGCGGTCATCATCGCCATCGGAAGCAATGCTGTATATCGGTTGTCCGATAGCATGAATGACCAATATGCCAGGGACCATAATCTTGAGACACACGGCGAAGAGTTTTTTGTGCCGTTGACTCCAGATGTCACTCTCAAGGGCAGCGATCTGCAGCCGGCTGAAAATAGTTTTGTGGCTCTTGGGGATGTCGCTGCAGTATCCAGCATGGTCGCTAATCTGACGCGTCTGAAGCAGAGCTTTCAGGAACGCTTTCCAAACGACATTTCTTTTGCAGAGCTTCGCAATAGTCCATCGGTACTGGTCGGCGGTTTTAACAACGCGATGACGCTGGAGCTCACAAAGAACATGCGATTTGTATTGCGGGCGCGCAACGAAATCGATGACATGCAGAACCCGAACCGTCGGTGGCTGCTTCACGCATCCGTAGACTCGCACGACACGGAAGACTACGCCATTATCACCAGACTCATACAGAGGCCTGGTGACGCGCCTATTCTCAGCGTTGCTGGAATGGGGCAGTATGGAACGCTGGCCGCGGCTGATTTCGTCTGTAATCCGGCGGCTATCTCCGAAATGGCACGGAGTTTGCCTAAAGATTGGGCGAGCCGGAACCTTCAACTTATTCTTCATGTCAAAGTTGTCGACTTTAAGCCGGCAGCGACCGAAGTGGTTGCAGAGCACTCTTGGTAGCCAGGGCAATCTGGACTTAGTGATTCAGCCGACGGTAAGCAATTCTTCAAAGAAACCGCCAATTTCGCGTTCCCTGTCGACGAAATGAATCTCCAGAATCCAGTGACGTTGTTGTCCTTTTTCATCCAGCGACTGCATCGGCAAAGAACTTTTGGGATGGACGTAGAGAGTTACCTTATCGTCCGCGATCCTTTCATGGGGAAACTGACCGATGAGATGTCCTGCGATGGGCCCGCCGAACTCCCAGCCGAACTCTTTCGCAAGAGATTGAGCGTAGGCGAAGAGTTCGTTGCTCTTGATTGCAGGATTGTCACGAAAATGTCGCTTGCCCTGGGCGAACGCTAGTTCCACGTCTTTTTTCATCTTGAGTTTTACGGGGTCGCCGCCGATCACAAAAGTGCGCCCGAAATCCGCCTCCCACTCTTCAAAAACCGGGCCAAGATCGAGGAACAGAATGTCATCCGCACCGATTGTCAGATCAGGCGGATTTTCGGCATAAGGTAGCAGGGTGTTCTTGCCTGCTCGAACGATTCGCTTATGCCAATAGGTTGTAATTCCGTACATCTCTTTGGCTAGGGCGTATATATCGGCGTTTAGTTCGCCTTCGGTGATGCCTGGACGAATCAGGCCCCGCGCCTCAACTTCATGGAAGAGGGCTTGCGCCTTATCCTGGGCCGCTTTAAGTTCATCGATCCGTTTCTCTTCTGTTGCGGTCATTCCATGCTCCAATCTGTTCTAAAACCTGAAACGTTCTAATAGGTATAGCGTCTTATAGCAGGAGATTGGAAGCCTTATGGTCTTGTTCGTGTTGGCATTTTTAGGCGGCGTCCTCACCATTTTGAGTCCTTGCATCCTGCCGATTCTGCCGTTCACCTTCGCGCGAGCTGATCAGCCATTTCGCAAGTCAGGTTTACCTCTCTTGTTGAGCATGGCGGTCACCTTTGCCGCCGTTGCCTCGCTTGCCGTGGTCGGAGGCTCATGGCTGGTTCGAGCGAATCAGTATGGACGCATTGCAGCTCTCATTGTCTTCGCCATTCTCGGTTTGTCTCTTCTCTGGCCCGCTTTTGCGGAGCGGCTTTCGCGTCCTTTCGTCCGGCTGGGCAGCCATCTGACGAACTCTGCCTCGACGGATTCGCAAGGTGGCGTGCTGCAATCGCTTTTGCTTGGCGTGGCTACTGGACTTCTGTGGGCGCCCTGCGCCGGCCCGATTCTGGGGTTGATTCTCGCCGGCGCTGCACTGCAGGGAGCGAGCGCACATACCACGCTGCTTCTGCTCACCTATGCGCTTGGTTCCATCACTTCGCTTGCAGTGGCTCTACTTGCTGGTGGACGAGTCTTCGCCGCGATGAAGCGTTCTTTGGGAGCAGAGGAGTGGATACGCCGCATCCTCGGTGTTGCAGTGCTCGCCGGGGTGGTGATGGTCGCGCTGGGTTTGGATCGCGGTTTGTTAACGAGACTCTCGCTCGGCAGTACCTCCGGCGTCGAACAGAGCTTGCTTGACCGATTTCATCCCAAGCCAGCCGATAAACCAACCGATGCGACGCTGATCGCAGGAGGTTCTTCGCAGGGAGCTGTACTGGCTGGCCTTTCGGGAGCAACGGAATGGATTAACTCGCCTCCTTTGACTGCCGATCAACTCAAAGGCAAGGTGGTGCTCGTCGATTTCTGGACATACTCCTGCATCAACTGTCTGAGGACTTTGCCCTATGTGAAGGCGTGGGCACAGAAGTATAAGGATAGCGGCCTCGTTGTGATCGGAGTCCACACGCCGGAGTTTCCATTCGAGAAAGATCCGTCTAACGTGCAGAAAGCCGTCCATGATCTAGGCGTCACTTATCCCGTAGCGATGGATAACAACAACAAGATCTGGAATGCCTTCAGCAACGAATACTGGCCTGCTCACTACTTCATCGATGTGAATGGCAAAGTGCGATATCACCACTTTGGCGAGGGCGGTTACGATGAGTCGGAACGCTGGATACAAGAGCTATTGAAAGAGCGAAACGCACAGCAGCCGTTGCCGGGCGGAATCGTCAGTGTCCAGGCGCAGGGTGCGGAAGCGGCGCCTGACATGGATCAGGTGTTGTCTCCGGAGACCTATGTCGGATACGAGCGCGCGCAGCATTTTGCGTCACCCGGCGGTCTCAATCAGGGTGATCCGCAACTCTATTCCATCCCCGCGCAGCTTGAACTGAATCAATGGGCTCTGGCAGGGAAGTGGATCGACCAGGGACAGATAGCAATCCTTTCGTCCGCAACGGGGAGCATAGCCTATCGCTTCCACGCCCGCGACCTGCATCTGGTCCTGGGACCATCAGCCGATGGCAAGCCTGTCCGTTTTCGGGTGACAATAGACGGCAAAGCCCCCGGCCAGAATCGCGGAGTCGACACGAACAGCAACGGCGAAGGAATTGTCACTGAAAATCGTCTGTATCAATTGATCCGCCAAAAGGGTGCTATCACCGACCACACCTTCACGATCGAGTTTCTCGATCCTGGCGTACAGGCCTTTGCCTTTACCTTCGGGTGAGGAATACCGTTATCTGATGCGTCTAACCAATAAACAGGAGGAGATTATGGCCGAACAGTATCAACAGGAAGATAGAAACAAGATGCCGCGTCGCGTCTTTCTTGGCGCGAGTGCTGCTGCGGTGGCCGGTTTCATACTCCACTCGCGATATGGAACTGAACCTGTAGAAGCGAAGGATGCAAAACCGAAGGATATTCGGATCGTACAGTTCTCCGATTCGGGGCAGCGTCAGGGGATCGTAACGGTTCAAACCATCGTCAAGCCCGACGCCGAATGGAAGAAGCAGCTCAGTCCCGACGCCTACGAGGTCACGCGGCACGCCGGCACGGAGCGGCCCTACACCGGTAAGTTCTGGAACAACCACGACAAGGGCGTGTATCAATGCATCTGTTGCGGCACGACGAACTTCAGCTCGGATACGAAATTTGAGTCCGGAACAGGCTGGCCAAGCTTCTGGCAGCCTATCGCCAAGGAGAACGTCCGCGAGGGTTCCGACTTGTCGTTAGGAATGGAGCGTACCGCCGTGTCGTGCCCACGTTGCGACGCGCATTTAGGGCACGTCTTCAATGATGGTCCACGTCCGACAGGTCTTCGGTACTGCATGAACTCAGTTGCGCTCCAGTTCGTGAAGACTGCCTGAGAGACAATAGCCGTATGGTTCATTCAACGTTTCGAGAGATTCTCAGTGAGATTGAACGGCGTAGCACAACCTTAGACGATGTCCTCGCTTTGCAGGAGTTCATCGTCCATCTGATTGCGCAGCGACTGCCGTACTACAACTGGGTCGGGTTCTACATGCTGGACCCGCAAGATGCGAGTGTTCTCGTTCTCGGGCCGTACCATGGAGCACCGACGGATCACGTTCGCATTCCTGTTTCTGAAGGCATCTGCGGTGCAGCTGTGGCCCAGGGCGAGACTGTCATCGTGGATGATGTTTCTGCCGATCCCCGCTATCTCTCCTGTTCGATTGAGACGAAGTCGGAGATCGTCGTCCCGATTCGCGTGCGAGGTCAGATCGTTGGGGAGATCGATATCGACAGCCATGACCTCAGCGCATTTGGGCCAGAGGATCGAACTTTTCTGGAAGAATGCGCGGATCTGATTGGTGGGTTCATGGAGAAGAAGTACGTCTGAGCCGTTTGGCGCTTAAGCCACGCTGTCGAAGTAGAAATGATAGTGATTGCGGCAGCCGGGATTGAAGTCCGCACTACAAGCCGGACACTTGTATCCGGTAGCCATGTACTCCGAGACGCTGAGCTCTTCTCCGCAATGGCCACAGAGGATCGCCTTGTGATCCCACATCGCGACGGGCCAGACCTGGATGGGATGATCCGCCAACGCCTCATGACAGTCCTTGCAGGCATAGTAGATACCGCAACACATCATCTTGATCGCGATGATGTCGAGAGCTGAATGGTAATGAACGCAGCGTGTCTGCGCATCCAAGCCCACTCCGCGCACGTCTTTCGTGATTGCTTGACTATCCATCCTTCGAATCAGTATCGCTCATAGCTGAGAACTTCGATATGGCGCTTAGCAAAAGCCTGCTTGTCACTAAATCAGTATTCCTGCTATTCCGTATCGAAGCGTTCAATGTGTTCAACCACGCACAGTTTAATGGCCCTTCCGCTGTGGACGGCAATATCGGAAGCTCCACACTTGGAAACGTGATCATCTGAATTTCTAACAGGCCAAATTCAGCAGCTACTCGGTTGTGCGCAGGAAGGCTTGTACAGCCATGCTCGCGGCTCCGCGAGCGATGAAGCTCGGTTCGATTGGCTGGAATACGATCTGCGTCGTCGACAGGAAACGCGGCAAAATGTTGTTCTCTATGGTTTGCCGGGTCGTCGTGGTGAACAGTCCATTTCCGAAGCGTTCAAGATCGGCAAACAAGACGGTCTGCGGGTTGATGATCTGCACCAGGCTCGCAACCGTGAGTCCGAGCGCCTGGCCTGCGCGTCGTAAGAGAGCGTAAGCGCTGCTGCTTCCGCTGGCAGCGAGCAACTCCAACTCGCCCATGGAGTTGATTTCCAAACCTGCTGCCCTGGCGGCGGCTTCCAATGCCGCGCCTCCCGCATACATATCCAGGCAGCCAGTGCGGCCGCATCGGCAGAGAGGTCCCGACGGGTCTACGGTGATGTGGCCGATTTCGCCGGCGCCTCCATCGTGACCGCAGTACAACTTGTTATCGACGAAGTGTGCACAGCCTATGTTTCTGCCCAGGATCAGGCTCGAATAATGCTTGAGGTCGCGTCCTTGTCCAAACAGCTTTTGCCCGATGGCAACCATATTCGCATCGTTGTCGATGTAGGTGCTGATCCCTATCGCACGCTCAATCATCGGGCCAACACTAACGTCTCGCCAGTTCAGGGCAGCCGAGTAACGGCAAGTTCCTGTCGCCTGGTCGACAATTCCAGTTATGGCCACGCCCACGCCGAAGACTTTCTCGCGTGCCACGCGTGTCGTATGCAGTAACTGCGTCAAGCCTTTGCGGATGGAGGAGACCACCTCGGCGGGCTCAGAACGGAACGGCAGCTCGCACCGGCCAACAACCTCTCCGCGCAGGTTAACCAGCACCATCTGTAAAGGTCCATCGGTGATGTTCGCGCCGAGAAAAAATCCATGTGCCGCGGAAAAGGATAGCAATACTGACGGTCTTCCTCGGCGCTGTTCCACGGGAACAACGGTCTTCTCTTCCAGAAGACCAAGGTCTATCAAGTGTTGAGCTACTTCTGTAATTGCGGACCGGCTTAGGCCAGTCGCTTCCGCCAAGCTGGAGCGCGACATCGCGAGGTGTTGCAGGAGTGCGTCGATGACCGCTCGTCGCGAAGATTTGAAGGGCTCTGGATTCACTTCACCTATACCAACATAGTCCGGAAGCTTTTGCGAAGCCAAATATTAAGGAGCCTCTGTTTTTTGTGTCTTGTCTTGCCGATCTCCCTCTTTTGAAGATCGACACTTTTTCTGTTGACACCTTTCTTTGCCTCTTATAATCTTCAGCCACCGAAACAATACGTACAATTTTTGCCGAGAAAACTGCTCATAGATAAACCAATACGAACGTTTATTTTTGCTGCATAGTGAAATAATTAGCCAGGCAACGCTCTACTCAGGCAGATTTTGTTCTCCCGGAGAGTCGCATGCATCGTCGAACGTTCATAACTTCCGCAATGAGCGCCAGCGTTTTCGCTGGAGCGACCGGCTCCCGTTTGCTGGGTAGTTCGGTTTTCGCGTTGGAGGGCACTCCAACGCAACCAACGCGTCCTATGGCTCTGGGTTTGTTGATAAAGCCGGGGCGGGGAATCGATGAGACGATCGGTCGCGTCAAAGAGCTTGGCTTTTCGAACTGCTTCCTCTCTCTCGACGATTTTCTCGGCAAGTACAGCCCCGCGCTGGCCCAGCAAATGATTGATGTGCTTGGCAAGAATGGCGTTGTCGCCACAACGGTCGAGGTTGTCAAGCCGGATCCGTTGAAGTGGAATTTTCTGGAGGGTCCATCCACAATCGGCATCGTGCCACGTGCGACTCGTGCAGCTCGTGTGGATGCGTTGAAGCAGACCTCAGACTTTGCCAAGCTGCTTGGCGTTGGACGCGTACAGACGCACTGTGGCTTTATCCCTGAGGACCCGGCCGATCCTCTTTATGAAGAAACTGTTCTCACCATCCGTGACTTGGTCAAACACTGCGCGGCGAATGGGCAGGACTTTCTCATGGAGACCGGACAGGAGACGCCGACCACTATGCTGCGAGCGATCAAAGATGTCGATCATCCACATCTCGGCGTTGGTCTGGATACGGCAAACCTGATTCTTTATGGCAAGGCGAATCCCGTGGATGCGGTTGACATTATTGGCCCTTACGTCAGGGCGATGCATGCCAAAGATGGCCGCTGGCCCACCGATCCGTCGAAGCTTGGCGAAGAGGTTGTTATTGGTCAGGGTTTGGTGAACTTCAAACTGGTCTTTGAAAAGCTGAAGCGCCTCGGTTATACGGGTGCGATCACGATCGAACGTGAAACATCCGGCCCACAGCAGATGCAGGACGTAAAGCAGGAGAAGGTGTACCTCGAGCGGATTCTCGCTCAGATTTAGATCGCGTTCCAAAGCCGCGGGCACGACGTATCCGTGGCGGGCCACATGGAGAAAGGCAGTGAACGTATGAATCGCAGAAGCTTCATTACCGGTGCATCAGCAGCCTGCGGGCTGCTAATCGTCAAACCGAAGACCGCCTTTGGGTACGAGGCGAACTCTGCCGTGCGGCTTGCTCTACTAGGTTGCGGCCGGCGCGGAACTACTGTGGCTACCTCCTTCGCAAAGAACACGAGTGCACGTGTCGTTGCGCTGGCCGACATCTTTCCGGATCAGCTTGCCAAGGCAAAGACGCATTTCGACGAGGTCAACACCCAACTGGGAAAACCAACCATCGACTCCAGGCTGATGTTTCGCGGGCACACTGCTTTTCAGCAGGTAGCGGCTTCTCCCGATGTAGATGCCATTCAGATCTCTACGCCGCCCTGGTTTCATGTTGAGCATCTCGACGGAATCGTCAGTGCGGGCAAGCATGCATATTGCGAAAAGCCTGTGGGCGTGGATATTGCACAGACCCAGCGTGCGCTCGCGATTGGGAGCCGGGTGAAGAGCACGCAAAGTGTAGACGTTGGTTTCCAGATTCGCAGCGCTCCGCCTTTCGTTGAAATCGTGCGCCGCATGCATGAAGGGCAAATAGGCAAGATTGCAGCGATTTCGGCGCACTATAACGCACCAGCTTCCACCTACCCGGATCGTTCCGGTATGTCCAATGACGAGGTCAGGCTGCGCGACTGGTTGTGGGACCGCACTCTTTCGGGGGACATCCTGCTGGAACAGAACATCCATGTCATCGATGTATGCAATTGGATCATGGGGACGCATCCGATCAAGGCGGTGGCGAAGAGCAGCCGCAAGGTGATAAGCCATGCCGGAAACACGAACGATAATTACCAGGTGATTTTCACGTATCCCGGTGATGTGGAGTTGAGTTTTTCTTCCACGCAATTTGGTAACAGTGGCTTCTTCGATGTCGCGGAGACTATCTATGGCAGCACTGGTGTGGCCGAAGCTCCATACTCTGGCGCCTTGCGTATTCTGGGCGAGAATCCATGGACATGGACATCCAAGGACGCGCCCGCTGATGCACCTCCAGGCAAGTTCGCAGCGGATGGTGCTTTTACGGACAATCTTGCACTCGCTGACCCCATGAAGGATCGAGGGTTCATCGAAAGCATTACCAGCGGTAAATTTCACAACCAGATTGCGGCGGGCGTCGAGAGCGCACGGAGTTGCATGCTTGGGCGTCAGGCCGCGGCACTTGGCCGCGAAGTTACGTGGGACGAGCTCCTCCAGCATCCGGAGGTCTACTCCCTCGGCATGGATGTCTCGCAATTCAATTGATCGTTTTATTCAGGAATGCACTTCGAGGTCGCACTTAGAATCACCGGTTCTGAACGCAATGAGACCGGCGGGAAGGAGGATTCAACTCCTTTCCGAAATATTCGAACTAACATTCATCGCTGTTCCCAAGGAGCGCCATATGACTCACTTCAATACATCAAAACAGCCAGTTCGTAGAAACTTCACTTCAACTGAGACCTCTCTGTCGCGTCGCCGCACAAGTCTGGCTCTGATTGTCTTTCTTTGTCTTCTAGCTTTATCGGCGTCACCATTGTTCGCGCAGAACACCACAGCAGACGTTATCGGCACAGCTACCGACGCCACAGGCGCGGTCGTTCCGGGTGCAACCGTGCAGCTGACCGACGTCGACACGCAGGAGAAGCGCACTGTCATCTCGAATAGTTCCGGTGAATACGCTTTTACCCTTCTTAAGCCAAGTCACTACTCGTTGACCATCACGGCTAAAGGTTTCAAGACAGCCACCGTCGATACTTTCCTGCTAGCTTCAGGTGATCGTGCACGTGAAGATGCCCATCTGGATATCGGCTCGGAGAGCCAGGTCGTTGAGGTACAGGGCCAGGCACCCATTCTGCAAGCCGATACCTCTGTGATGAGTAGCACGGTCACCGAGCAGGCCACGCAGGAACTGCCGTTGAACGGACGCAACTTCTACAACATCGTTCAGGTTACAGCTGGTGCGACTGAAGGATTGAACAATGGCCTGGCCAGCGGCAACCGTCCGGACGATCGGCGGCTGACTTCCTCGGTTTCGGTCAATGGACAAGCCGACGTTATCAACAACCAGCTTATCGACGGCATGGACAACAATGAACGCGTCATCGGTTCAATCGGTGTCCGGCCCTCGGTCGATGCAGTTCAGGAAGTCAACGTTCAGACCAACTCATTCAGTGCGGAGTCCGGCCGTTCTGCTGGGGCGATCATCAACGTCATCACCAAGACCGGTACCAACAAGCTTCACGGCACGGCATATGAGTTCATTCGGAACGATGCCTTGAATGCATTCCCGTATCAATTCGGCCAGGGACTTCCTAAGCCTCACTGGCGGCAGAACCAGTACGGCGGCAGCATTGGCGGACCCATCTTCAAGGACCGGACCTTCTTTTTCGGCGATTACGAAGGCCTGCGCATCATACGTGCTCTGAACCCTACGCAGACAACAGTGCCGACCGCTTTCGAACGGGCGCATCCGGGTAACTTCACTGACAATCCCGCGATCAATGTGGTTGTTACGCCGAGCGACCCGGCGGGCTTGCAGTATTTCAATCTCATGCCCATGCCCACCAATGGTGCTCTCTCGAACAATTTCACCGCGACTCCTTTGAACACGCAAACCGGCGACACTGCGGATGGACGCGTCGATCATCACTTCAATGAGTCGAACTCCGCATTTGTTCGCTACACCTTCAACCGCGTCATCACAAACGTTGGAGGCCTGTTTCCTGCAGTCAGTGCGGCTGGTCTGAACATCTCACCGGGCGGCAACCTGGCCAGCTATGCAGGACCAGCCAAAAGCCGGGCGGATCAGGTTCAGCTCAACTACATCCACACCTTTACGCCGAATCTGTTGCTCGAACTCAAGGCCGGCTATACCTTCCTGAATAACCTCCAGGATCCGCTCAACTTCGGCACGACTCCTAACGCCGCTTTTGGACAGCCGAACATCAACTTCAGTGCACGTACCGATGAGCTGTCACCTGTCACAATCAGTCAAGGTGGGACAACGCTGGGTGGGCATCCTCCCATCGTTTACCTCGAAAACACATGGCAATACATGGGTGCCGTGAGCTGGTCACATGGCAAGCAGACAATCAAACTCGGCGCTGGCGTTATTCGCCGTCAGGACACAATCACGCAGACCGACTCCGCGTCAGGATCATGGACCATCTCCAACTTCTCCACGCTTTTGACGGGGACCTTCAGCAGTCTGAGCCGCAACGACATTCTCTACCAGCCGCACAATCGTTCGTGGGAGCCGCACGTATACATCCAGGACGACTGGCATATCGCACAAAATCTTACGCTGAACCTGGGTGCTCGCTATGATCTCTTCACGCCTTATACCGACACGAAGAACATCCTTTCAAACTTCGATACGGACTTGGGTAAGATCGTTGTCGCGGGTACTTCTGGCGTCGATGGCCACGGTAATATTCAAACCGCGTACGAAAACTTCGCCCCGCGTGCTGGGTTTGCTTATACTCCGATGAAAGATACTGTTATTCGAGGTGGCTTTGGTATCACCTATGCGCCTGAGAACCTAACCTCCGGGTCAGCGCTCGTCAATCAGCCTTTCAATGCAACCATTGGCCCATGCAGTTCGACATCTCCATGCTCTCCAGGCTATACAACCTTCTCTGCGGGTCTTCCAGTTCCGGTTGCGAACTCAGCTACGAATCCTACCGGAGGTGTGAGTGCGGCGGTCGACCCACACTTCAAACCGACCTACATCGAACAGTTCAACCTGACTGTGGAGCGTGAGTTCGGCGCGACCGTTATAACGGCTTCATATATTGGAGAGCTTGGCCGTCGCGTGGCTTACTACACCTCGGACTTCAACGAACCTGCGCCAAACAGCCAGACTTATGTCAATCCCAACGCCAGCACCCTGGTTGTGTCGACTTTCAACTACAACACGCTGCGGCCTTATTACGGGACCTCGCCCGGCGTCACCACTGTTCCGTACTTCACCAGTAAGGGAATCGCTTCCTACAATGCACTCCAATTGGCACTGAAGCGGCGCCTCACCAAAGGTCTGGATGCCATGGCCACCTTTACTCATGCTCACGGACTGGATGACAGCGAAGCCATCAGCAACGATGGTGGCGATGGTTTCGCCGCCGTGATCTCGCAGATTCCAACACTCGAGTATGGCAATGCGAACCTGGATGTCCGGAATCGTGGAACGGGTTCGTTCAACTATACGTTGCCGTTTGGCAACAACCTGACCGGCTTCCGCGGCGTGCTGGCAAAGGGCTGGCAGGCCAACGGCCTTGTGGTCCTGAGTGACGGACCGCCATTCTCAGTCACCAATAGTGCGAACCGCACCGGCAACCGCCCAGGCACAGCTAATAGTGATCGCCCAAACCAGATTGCCAGCGCTCATGTCGCTCAACGCACAGTGACCGAGTGGTTTAATACGGCAGCCTTTCAGGGCCAGATTGGTGGCACGATCGGCACGGAACGTCGCGATCAGATCTACGGGCCCAGTCTGAAGCGTGTCGACCTGTCGTTATTCAAGAACTTCACCTTGACTCGGCGAGTCAATATGGAGTTTCGGACAGAGGCCTTCAACGTCTTAAACACCGCGCAATTCGCTTTCCCCGCTGCTTCGCTGGGTGGTGCGGGGTTCGGCACTATCTCCAGCACAGCTAACGCTTATAACCCGCGCATCCTGCAGTTCGCGGTTCGTTTCAAGTTCTAAATTGGATAGAGTCGGCAGATCCTCACACCACGAGGATCTGCCGCTCTCGCTTTGCAGATCGCATTTGCAGTCTAAGTCTGCTTCAATCAATTCTCAGCTCAGGCGTTTTAAGGACTAGCAATGCAACGACGATCTTTCCTCAAAACGGCATCCGCCGCCGTTCTTTCCGCTACCGGAACGCCTCGTCTCTTCGCCAGCCTACCGACGAAGCAGCCACGCATTGCCTTTGGCGGCATCGGTATTGAGTCCAGCACCTATAGCCGCATCCGGGCACGTCTGCAGGACTTCAGCGTTCTCAGCGGCACTGCACTCACTGATTCCGAACGCTTCGCCTTCCTCAAAAAGTATCCTGTACCGTTCCTCCCCACCACCGTCGCTGCCGCCACACCTGGTGGTCCGGTGGAGCGTGCCACCTACGACACAATCAAGGCCCAATTCCTCGACGGCCTGAAAGCATTGCTCCCTCTCGACGGTCTCTTTCTTCCCATGCATGGCGCCATGTTCGTGGATGGTATGCAGGATGCTGAGGGTGACTGGATGCAGGCGGCACGTGCAGTCGTTGGCCCCAACTGTCTTCTCGCCGCGAGCTATGATCTGCACGGCAATGTCAGTCAATGTGTCATCGACAACATTGATATGCTCTCCGCGTTTCGCACCGCGCCACACATCGATCGTGAAGAGACCATGCAGCGTGCCTGTGCAATGCTGCTGCACTGTCTCGACCAGAAGATCCGCCCCACGC
>Ga0302316_10001065_pt1 | contig 22621 bp, 16 predicted proteins | sample III_Palsa_N3_2_FD_200456 | JGI IMG/M metagenome (GOLD analysis project Ga0302316, IMG submission 200456) | Peat permafrost microbial communities from Stordalen Mire near Abisko, Sweden - III_Palsa_N3_2 | ecosystem: Environmental > Terrestrial > Soil > Palsa > Peat permafrost | place: Sweden...
CACTTTGGGTAAGCGTTCACGGACAACTTCTTGGAACCGTACAACCTTCTGCCATGCGTCAGGATGTTGCAGACGCGCTTGGATCGGTCGATGCAGCGATGTCCGGATTCATGATCGTCATCAATGGTGCAAACACCGATCTATCCCCTTGCGACATCAGCATCGCCGCCGAACAAGACAATGGGAGCCTCGTACCCCTGAGCAACACGGTTTGCCATTGAGACAGCACGCTTAGAGAAAAAATGACCCCACCGATGGCTGCCTCCAGTAAGTCAACGATACCTACGGTGACGCTTGCAGGATCCGAATCTCAAGAAACGCCGTTAGATGGCGGTTCAAGGACACTTTAAAATCATGCTTTGCCCAGCTGGCAAGTGATCCAATGGCGTTTGCGATCGCTCCACTGACGCCACACCGTTTAGAGAAGGTCAGGAATTCCAAAACCTAAACAAAAAATTATGCTGGCAGAATGGCTGGGATAATAAGAGCAGCCACTTGTTGCTTGCCTTCGACTAACTTTACTTGCTGCAATATCTCGCCAGAGCGTGTGAGCGATACCTTGGAACCATTAATCCTTGCCCGCCAGCCAGGATAAAAGCCTCGCGGCGAAGCAAAAGGGCCGGTCATTGGCCGTCGATATTCGCTTTTAGTCGTGAGACGCTTTGCAGCAAGCACGGACCGCCGTCGACGCAGTCTACGTGCCGAACGAAACGCAAGTCGGCCAGACCGGCAAGATCATCGCCCCCGCGCTGTACATGGCCATCGGCACCACCGGCGCCATCCAGCACCTCACCAGCCAACACCATTGTCGCGATCAACTAAGGACGGCGAGGCGCCGATCTTCGAGATTGCCTACATTGGCCTGGCCGGCTATTTGTTCAAGCTCATTCCGGAGCTGGAGCAGGCGATTGGTTGAGTACTTGCTCCGCTGGCGCTAGGCGCGATCATCTGCCGGCAAATGGCAGACGGCGCGTCCTCTCTCAGCAATAGGCCCATCAAAAAGAACAACACATGGTCGCCGAAGGTGGCGATTCTGAAAGCAGCGGCCAGTCGAGCATCTCGGTTTCAATATAACGCATATTTACCAGTGCGGATCGATGCAAGACTTCCGACGTTTTTGATATTTTGCAACTCTCGAGGTCAATAGTCTTGAGCCCATCAAGGCTTTTTAACCCTGAATGACCGGGCGGTTCAGGCGGACAGATAATATCTACCGATAATTTCGTAAACAGTCATGCCAAAACTGAATACCGGAAAAACGAGTATGACTGTCATCAAAGCACCACCTCCGATGCTTGACCAGTTCGACTTTCCCAATCCCGATGAAAAGATGCCGGGAATGCTTGCAGCGAACATGGGCAACAAAGCGATGAAATATCGACCTTGGACGCCATCTATTACCGATGCACCGACCTTCGTCCAAGTCAGATAAAGAGCGAAAAATACACCCAACATGGCAAAAACGACGCTTAACAGGGCGGCACTATCGAACGATCTGGACCTATGAGTTCCAACACTCCAATGTGTTGAGACGGCCAAGGAAAAGATGGCGACCGATGCAGAGGCAACGTAGTAAACATTGGGGTATCTAGTATCAAACCAGCCAAGTACGGCCAAGGTGCTTTGGATATAAGAAATACCATTAGTCGCTAACGTGTCACGAGCGACATTAAATATGAACAAGGGATGCCGAACCAGCTCAGCTAATTGCCCAGCAGCCGAAACATCGGCAACCGCGATGCCTCCCCGCGCCCTAAGAAACATCAAAAGGCCGGCGATAAGGGCGGGTAGCACTATGCAGAAAAATATTTTTAAGCGGACCTTTAGCTTGTATAAGGAGTGCTGCTCACCCACACGGATCAATGGCGAAAAAATCGTAAATGCCAGAATTATATAAGGCGGCCTAGCTATTCCAATCAGCACGGCGAGAATCGCGAATAGACGAATGCTTTTATTACTGGAACCGCCGGGTTCAGACATCATTGAGTCTGCAATCGCGATGAATAAAAAGCAAGTCGATATGAGTAGAGCATCCTGACTTACCGAGGCGTAAAGCGACAGGGTCATGGGTAGAAGGCCCATGGTGAATATCGCCATGGACGTTCTGACAGACTTCCTGATAGACAGGTAAGTCAAAAATAATGCTGAAAGGATATTTAAGGCGCACGCAAGAAAATATATTTTGTAAACCTGATTTCCAGAGCGGCCGAGAATAATAAAAGATGCAACTTGAGGTAAATATCCATAAAACGGGTATTGAACGGTATTAGGAAACGCCGATTCGACTTTCTTGCCAGTCAGTTGAACAGCCTGTGACTTGTCCAAGTCAGTTTTTGAAATTTTATTTTCATAATGGAAAGCCAGCTTTGCCGCCAGCGGCGCTGAAAAAGAAATGATTCCAGTATCTACCAGGCCGCCAGCACCGCCTTTATAGGATCCCACATTTCCGAGACTATAAACCTGGTACGCCCTCATAAAATGGTTGATTGCATCAGGTGACTGCATCGGCGGCGTAGCTATTAATAAAAAAATAGCCTGAGGTACAGCCATGATCAAATAGATGAGAGCCAGTTTTTTTGAATTTATCGATTCAAAAATCCTCCCAATTTCGCAAAGAAAATTTTTCGCGCTTACCAAATTCATATACTTTATATTTTTCCGTTGATCACGTAGCATCCGCCTTTGAAATTTATTTGATATAAAATGGGTAACCAAGATAGGCAAGGACTTTCATTTCTCGCCGGCCGCGGGTTACGGTATCTAGTACAAGACCGGTTACAAAGCTGAGCATTCCAAGCAACATAACGCCCGTGGCCAAAATCGCGGTTGGGAATCGCGGAACCAGGCCGGTATGCAGATATTCGCTGATTAGAGGTACCCCAAGCAAAACTGAGCCGAGAACGAACAGCGAACCAATCAAGGAGAAAAAGCCCAGAGGCCGCTCATGCTTGAACAGCACGGAAATTAGCCAGAGTATTCGTACCCCATCCCGGTAAGTATTTAGCTTGCTAGCCGAGCCATCCGGTCGACCGCGATAGTCACCCTCAATATGACCCACGGGCATCTGCAACTCCAGCGCATGGACGGTGAGTTCAGTTTCAATGCCGAATCCAATCGACGTAGCTGGAAAAGATTTCACGAAACGCCTCGAAAACACCTTATACCCGGACAACATGTCTTGAACGCGATCACCGAATATGGTTCGGACCGCGCCGGTTAGCAGCACATTTCCTAGACGGTGTCCTGCTCGATACGCTGCCTCCTCAATATCTCGGCGAATGCCGTTGACCAGATCGCAACGTTCGTTGATTGCCAGTTCTAGCAATCTGGGAGCCAACGACGCATCGTAAGTGTGATCACCGTCAACCATGATGTAAAAGTCGGCTTCTATGTCCCGGAACATTCGACGTACTACCGCACCTTTGCCTTGCTGCGGCTCGTTGCGAACAATCGCCCCGGCCGCCATTGCGATATCGGCCGTGCCATCGGTCGAATTGTTGTCATAGACATAAATTTCAGCAGCGGGCAACGTAGCCTTGAAGTCCATCACGACTCGCGCGATGGCAGCGGCTTCGTTATAACAAGGAACAAGTACGGCGACACTCGCTTGGTTCATGGCAGGGATACTTGACGGGCAAAGGTAATTCGCCATTTTAGTTCGGGCTGCCCGGTAAACCTACAGATTGTTTCAGTGAGTCAGGAACGCTCTCGGTGAAACGTCTCTTTTCTTTTGGCATCGTTTTCTTGTGCTCGTCAAAAGGCTCCACGAGGGTTGCATTCACGCCTGGACGAGATTGTGCGCGACTCGCCCTAAGTTCCCACAAAGTTCAGGTCGATACCGAACCCATTCTGCATGTGCGCCCAAGCCCAAAGCACGGAATTAATTGGCTATTTCCGCCTACGCACAAGTACAATCAAGGTTTTGAATAACTCTGTTTTAGTGACGTTGGCACGCGTCAGCATAAGCATTTGCCTCGCTCGGTTAGGGGCAAGTCGAATCACTCATCACGGCGAAAATACAGGCCTAGCCGGTATGCCACAACCAATCACTAAGTCAATTCCATTGGGAACCATGATGCGAAGGATTTGCCTTTTTTCGTTCTACGACCAACATGGCATCGTCGACGACTACGTTACGTTCTTCCTCAAGGAGCTTGGCGAATTCGTTGAAAAGATCGTCTTCTACTCAAATGGGCCCTTGTCGAAAGCCGCCGAAGTTGCGCTTCAAGGCCTTGTGAGTGAAGTCATCGTGCGCCCCAACATCGGCTTCGACGTAATGGCTTACAAAGAGGGCTTGGAAAAGATCGACTTTGATAGCCAAGAACAGTACGACGAAGTACTGATGGTTAACCACACCTGCTATGGACCGCTGTATCCCTTCTCCGAGCTGTTCACCGCCATGGATGCTCGTGATTGTGATTTCTGGGGCATTACCGCCCATATGGAGATGACGCCAAACCCGTTTACTGGTTGGGGGCGGCTTCCGTATCATCTCAACGCTAACTTCATTGTCGTACGCTCGGCGCTAATGCGCTCCAAGTCATTTCGACAGTACTGGGGAAACATCGAGGCAGCTGGCGGTTATGAGGCTGCAATCCAGAGTCATGAATCGGCCTTCACCGAATACTTTATCAAATTAGGTTATCGGTGTGAGACCTACCTCGACTGTGAAAAATATGGCTCGCATTATCCCGCGATGCTTGATATCGATGAGATGCTGCTCGACCGTAACCCGCTGCTGAAACGGCGCGCTTTTTTTCATGATCCTCGATTGATGGAGCACTTCGGCGGCGATTTGCCTCGCGCGCTTCAGATACTCGAGGAAACATCAAGTTATGACCGTTCACTGATTTGGCGCAATGTCGTACGCGTTGCGGAACTTCGCAATCTCAATACGAATGCGTCATTGACCAGCGTCCTACCAGACGTCCGGCTCAAGCAGATCCCGGATGGCGCCGACTACGGGCGAGTCGCCGTATGCGTCCACATGTTCTATACAGAAATGCTGGATGAAATTCTGGATCTCACAGACACGATACCCTGTATTTACGACTTTATTGCAACCACCGGATCGGAAGCGAAGAAATCCTTTATTGAGAATGCGGTTCGCGGCCGGTCGAATATCGGCAACATCATAGTACGCGTGGTGGAGCAGAATCGCGGACGGGACATGTCGTCCCTTTTTATTACCTGCCGCGATCTGTTTCTTGAAGATCGGTACGATGTCGTCTGCCGATTACACACAAAAAAGACGCCGCATCTAAGCGGTGCACAAAGCAATCTTTTCAAACGTCACATGTTCGAAAACTTGATGAACAGTCAGGGATTCACCTCTAACGTCCTGGACATGTTCTCGGCCAATCCATGGATTGGCGTCGCGGCACCTCCCGTGGTTAATATCTCGTACGGCACGCTTGGGCATGCCTGGTATTCAAATCGTGCAAAGGCTGAAGAATTGGTCAAAATGCTCGACTTGAAAGTGCCGCTTGATCCACAGACGCCCGTTGCCGTTTACGGCGGTATGTTTTGGTTTCAACCCAAGGCATTACGCAAGTTATTTCAGCATCCATGGAAGTGGACTGACTTCGAACCAGAGCCTTACCCATTAGACGGAACCCTGGGGCATGCGCTAGAACGCATTATCTGCTACGCCGCCCAAGATGCAGGTTATATAACGCAGCAAATTCTCAGCTCGGGCCTAGCGGGTAGAAATTACGCCATGCTTGAATACAAGCTCCAGAAAATTTCCGCCGCGCTTCCTAATGCAGACTTTGGTTATCACTGCAAGATGCTGGAGGAATGGATGCAAGCAGGCTATCCAATGGATGTAACCTCAGGAGCAAGTCTCAGCGCCCCCGGCGGCATGCCCTCAGTGAAGCAGGCAATAGGCCAACTTGTATTGTCGACCAAGATATCGATCAAACACCGCTTTCCAGCCATCGCGAAATCCATGAGCCCCATCTACCGAGTATTGACTCTGAAAGGCACAAGCAGGCCATTCGATAACCGATGAAAATCTCCCACCGACAAAATCTCTTTTTGTGATGCCATGAATATTATTTCCGACCAGCGACCGATAAGTGCCGTCTCCGAACCATTGGTGGCCGCGTCTATGCAAAGGGCATGTCTGTTTTCGTTTTACGACGAAAAAGGGATCGTCGACGACTACGTTGTTTTCTTTTTGAAGGAACTCGGCAAGTTCGTCCAGACGATCATTTTTTATTCGAACGGACCCTTGGCGAAAAAATCTGAACTCGCACTCCAAGGCGTCGTGAGCGAAGTTGTCTTGCGACCGAATGTGGGTTTCGATGTGCTCGCCTACAAAGAAGGGCTTGAGAAAATCGATTTCGATCGCAACGGTTTGTACGACGAAGTGCTTATGGTGAACCATACGTGCTTCGGTCCTCTATATCCTTTTTCCGAGTTGTTCACGGAAATGGAGAGTCGCGTCTGTGATTTCTGGGGGGTTACTGCGCATTTGGAAGTTACGCCCAATCCCTTCACCGGATCTGGAAGCCTGCCCTACCATTTGAACGCCAACTTTATTGCCGTTCGGCGAAACATGTTGCAATCCCAGTCGTTTCGGCAGTACTGGCAAGCTATTGATGGCGGCGACACCTATGTAACGGCAGTGCTTGGCCATGAAGCCCTGTTTACCGCCTATTTCGTGCAGTTAGGCTACGTGTGCGATACCTATATTGACTGCAAGAAGTACGGCTCGCCCTATCCTGCCATGTACGATATCGATGAAACGCTGATTGATCGCAGTCCGCTTCTCAAGCGCCGCGCGTTTTTCAATGACCCGCGATTTCTCGAACCGAACGCGGTTGATTTACCCCGGGCTCTGCAGATTCTCGAGAAGACGTCAACCTACGACCCTTCATTGATCTGGCGCAACATCGTTCGCTCCGCAGAGTTGCGGAATCTGAATACCAATGCGGGGCTTACCAGCGTGCTTCCTGATGTACGGCTCAAGCCTGACTCGGCGGCGACTGAGTACGGCCGAATCGCCGTGTGTGTACATGTGTTCTATACGGACATGCTCGATGAAATTCTTGCGCTTACGGACACTATTCCGTGCACCTACGATTTTATTGCCACCACGGAAACGGAAACCAAAAAAGCATTTATCGAACAAGCCGTACGTGGTCGAAAGAACGTCGGCGAGGTCATCGTTCGCATCGTCGAACAGAACCGCGGACGCGACATGTCGTCGCTGTTTATCACCTGCCGTGACCTGTTCATCGGCGAGCGTTACGACCTCGTCTGTCGATTGCATACCAAGAAATCGCCGCAGGTGGCCGCTGGAAAAGGCAACCTCTTCAAGCGACACATGTTTGAGAATCTGCTCAATAGCCCTGGCTACACCACCAACGTGCTCGATATGTTCAACGAGCACCCATGGATCGGTGTTGCCGTGCCGCCGCTGGTTCACATTGCCTACCCGACGATGGGTAAAGCATGGTTCGCCAATCGTCCGAAAGCCGATGAGGTCGCCAAGCTGCTCGACCTGTCGGTACCTTTCGATCCGGATACACCCGTTGGCGCATTTGGAACCATGTTCTGGTTCCGGCCCAAAGCGCTACACAAGCTCTTTGAACATCCTTGGAAATGGACAGACTTCAATGCCGAGCCGAAGCACGTTGATGGTGGCCTTGCCCATGTGATGGAACGACTCATTTGTTATGTCGCACAGGATGCCGGCTACGCGACGCAGCAAATTATCAATTCTCATTTGGCGGGCTGGAACTACGCCATGCTTGAGTACAAACTGCAAAAACTTTCAGCCGCTTTGCCAAATGCTAATTTCAATACTCTTGCCCGTTTTCTTGAGGAATGGCAAAAGGCAGGTTATCGCCATATCCATAACGCCGAATCGGCGAGGCCACCTGAACAAGTACTTTCGGTTAGGCAGGCATTCGGTGAATTGATGTTGTCTTCCAAATGGTCGATCACCCATCGCTTTCCGTTTTTTGCCAAAGTCCTTCGTCCCCTTTATCGCGGCATGCGCGGGCCGCGTCACGAACTGCTGAAATAATTATCTGCTGAAAAAAATGGAGAACAGATTGTGACGCAAAGTTGCTTGATCACTGGAGGCGCTGGCTTTATTGGCTGTGCAGTCTCATCGATTCTCAAAGAACGATTCGATCGCGTCATAGCGCTCGACAGCATGCACCCGCAGATCCACGCGACCCCTGCGCGACCGAAGAATCTTGATTCTTCGGTCGAACTCGTTGTAGGGGATGTGACGCTTCGCGAAACGTGGAACGCTTTGCTGCCCGGATTCAAGCCGGATGTCGTCATCCATCTGGCAGCTGAAACTGGCACGGGACAGTCGCTCACCGAAGGGACACGGCACGCAAGTGTCAACGTCGTCGGTACGACACAGATGTTGGACGCCTTTGTCAGGCACGAGTGCATTCCGAGCCGCGTTGTATTGACTTCCAGCCGCGCCGTTTACGGCGAAGGCGCTTGGGAGGATGTGTCTTCTGGCGCGATTAGCTATCCGGGCCAGCGATCCAAGGCACAGCTGGAAAACCATACGTGGGATTTCCCCGGACTGAAATGCCTGCCCTTCGAAGCGACCAGAACGCAGACCCGACCCACCAGCATTTACGGCGCCACCAAGCTGGCACAGGAAATGATCCTCAGTGCATGGGCGCTCTCGTTCGGCGTGGAAGTCGGCTTGCTACGCCTGCAAAACGTTTACGGCCCGGGCCAATCTCTTAGCAATCCCTATACGGGAATCGTCTCCTTGTTTGCGCAGTTGGCCAAGGCCGGAAAAACGATCCCTTTGTACGAAGATGGTGAAATCATCCGTGACTTTGTTTTTATCGATGACGTCGCTCAAGCGGTTTGTCGCATGGCCAGTGGTACCATCCCCTCCAGCGATGCCTATGATGTGGGTTCCGGGGAGGCTACCAGCATCCGTCAACTGGCCACCATTATTGCCACAATCTACGGTGCTCCTGCGCCGGTGGTAAACGGTGCCTTTCGTAACGGGGATGTCCGCGCCGCCAGCTGCGATATTTCGCGAACCTGCGAACAGCTCAACTGGGAGCCGCACTGGAACGTACAGCGCGGGGTTACGGCACTATGTTCCTGGATCGACAGCTGAGCCTCGCCATCATTCTTTGACAATCGTGTGTTGATCCACTGCAAGTTGGCAGTAAGCCGTGGCATGGATGTCGCGGCAAACAGCTATTGGGCCATCGAGTAAATCACTACTCTGTTTTGCAGCCAGCCTGGCGGTTATTGCAAATGCCCGTGGATAATCGAGAAACCACCGTCATTCGACGTAATTAGCCCGTCCACGCTGTCAGACTCGCAGGGCGCTTGCGCTGAAACTTCGGCATTCAAGCCGTAATGATCGTTACCGCCCTGCTTCAGCAATGCCGCTACGTCCGGCCGGCTGTCCTGCGGAAATACCACGCCTAAATAGCGGCCGCAGTGAAACACCATTACCCGAACAGTCGTTTGGGCACTGACATTGCTCGCGGCCCATCCCTGTACCCGAATATTTTTGTCTGATTGGTAAATATGATCAAAGCTGCCGACTAGGGCGTCATTTTGGTGCAATCCTGCGGCTTTTGCGGCAAAAGACAGCTTCGTTTCGTCTGCTCCCATCGCGGCGAGGATCTTCGCCGCCATCGCCGATGTCTGGGCAAACGTTTTCTGCATGCGGATAACGCGCACATAGCTATACGCGCTGATACTGATGATTGAAAGGATAAAAGCCAGACCCAGAACCGCTCTGGTTTTTGCAGATGAACGGTCAACCCATAATTTGAGTTTCCGATACATGGCCAGGTCGATCTTGCCCACCAGCACAGCGACAACAATAGGTGCTCCCAGCGCGGCGAACCAAAGCTGCATGGAAGAAATCGACAGAGGAATCGCCCAGCAAAGCGCCCGGATGATGGGGACATGACAAAGGTAAAGTGCGTAGCTCCAGTCACCCAATGCCAGCAAAGGTAAATTGGGTGACGCTTTGCTTGTATGGCCCGACTGCACCGCAGTAGCCACTAGCAGTACACATCCCAAGGCCATGAGCCCCGATGACCAGCCCAGGCCGATACTTGCCGCAGCCTCGGTAGCCACCAGCATCGCGATGGCAAGCAGCGGCGTAGCCGGTCCTATCCAGCCTCTACGCACCGCGAACGGCACCAGCAGGCCAGCCGCAAACGGAAGGCTGTATTGCGAAAACGGAAGGTGCAAGAGCATGGGAAACTGCCCCTGCTGCAGGCCAGGGCGAATCACCAGAAACAACTCGATGACAAGGAACCATACAAGCGCCAGGGCAGGCACGAACTTCCGCAGCCCGGTGATGATCACGGCAAATACGATCAGATAAAAAGTGAGCTCGAAAGGTAGCGTCCACTCGACGCCGAGAACATAGGCCCTGGTAACACCGGGGACAAGCAACAGTGCAAACAAATCGGGCCTGACCGAGTTGCCGAACACATAACTGATCGCAATCACCGCAAATATGCAGAGCCAGTAGATTGGATAGATTCGAATCAGCCGGTGTACCAAAAAACGCATCCCAGATGCATTTTCAGCGAGATGCGCCATGAGATAGCCGGATATGGCGAAAAACAGAAATACACCGAGCGTTCCGGCGCGGGCAAATATTTCCCACATTCGGCTATCGCCCCGGGCTTGACTCACGTAGTACGAGGCATGGCACAGCACAACGCAAAAAGCCGCCGCGGCGCGTAGATATTGCAACGGATAAATCATTGATTGCGTTGTACGCAACGCACGAGTGACGTCACCAGGGGGCTGTGGCAATTCACTAGCGGATGTAATGCTATTCATATCGAATCCTGCGCCCCTAGCCGAGCTTTTTTACGTTGGCCGCAGCCGACATCAGCGCATGCCACAAACAATAATCGCCATGACCATTCACCATGTCCAGAATTCCAAACCGACAATCAGCGCCATTCCCTATCTTCTACAGCAGACTTTCGAAAAGTCATCTGTAGAAAACGTATGAACAACCACCGGCGGCTTCTTGTCACGAAGCGGGCGCGCTCTAGTTGACCTTGAAGCATCGCGGTCAATTCGCGGTGTTGTAGCTGCAGATCGCTGTGTTGCGACAATAGTTCATCGTATCGATTCAGCGCCTCTTGATGATCCCGCCGTAGATTTTCCAGCTCGTTGTTAAGTCCATCCAGCGCCGCCATCTTGCTCTGCAGAGCCGCGCTGTGAGCTGCTATTTCGTTCCGAACCTGTTCAATAGTTGTGGTTCTCTCCAGTGAAGCTTGCTCAAAGGTGTTTCTTTCATTGGTCAACTCGGCGATCGGTCCAGAAAAAAGTGCGGCATGCGCACCATAGTCGTCCAACAGGGCGGTAATGGCGTGCCACTTGGATTTGTCTACGGTGACCTGCGAGCAAAGATCCATCAGCCTCAGCAGTAACACTGGCGGCTGATTGGTGCTGTCCTGCGATACGGGAGCCGCGTTCGCCTTATGATGCCGGTCGACCGGATTGAGAAACGATCCAATGCCCCGGCCGACTGCCTCAACGCTTGTGGGAAACACCAGATCTAACTCTGTGCCGATGCGCACCAGGTTGGACTCCCAGTCTGTCATCAAGTCATCGTAAGTGAGCATCGCTCGCGGAACATGCTCGGTTACCCGTATCGACTCGAACACGTGCTGCAACCACATCAGCCAAGCTCGGCGATGGCTCCAGCCGTCGCGAACATGCAGCGACTCGGCAACCTCACGCGGATCACGCACGACAATCAGCGCAACAGCGCGCACGTCCAAGGATTTCAGTGCCAGGAGCCACAGCGGCGCGAGCCGACACATACGCGGATCCTTGACTGCCCACAGCCGGGTATCCGCGAAATCTTTACGTATCAACGCAGCGATTTCGTCGACAGCTCGCAATGCTGCAGGGTGATCAAGCCAGCCTTCCGGCAACTCCCGGAGATCGTGCCAGTTGCGGCCCAGTTCTGCTAATAATCGCTCATGAATCTGTACTGCATCATGATGCTCCCAGAAACCATTGCGGTTATCCGGCTGTGGATCCAGTAGATTATCCCCAAGTTCAACACCAAGCAGGTTGAGCGTACGTGTTACCGCGGACGTTCCACTTCGATGCATACCAAGTATCAGAACGGCAGTCTGATTTTTCGCAGCACTCATCTCGTTCACGGTTGCTTTTCCACGTCGCCGGGAACCAATTCAAATTGCGGCTGGATGTGGAAGTCAACAAAGCCCGTGGCCAAACGCTCCGGATCATGAGCCACCCTGAAAAGCGCCGCGTCAACCACGCGATCCAGGAAAGTTTCTTCTTCATCAATCCTGCCACTGATGCCGGCATTCATGAAATACGTACCCGGCGCAAGCAGGCAGCGGAACCGGAACTGGACGCGGACCGTAGTGCCGGCTTCAACAACATCAATGGACTCCATCGGAGTGGACGACACGCCGCCGCCCAGCTCCAGCCCTGAGACTGTCTTTATAAGCATGCCGAAGCGCACCGACGTCGCGGTCCGTTCGAAGTGCGCCGAATAGGTGTAGACAAATTGCGCCCCCGCACGAAGTACGTTGACTCGATGACCGCCCGTTGTTTGAAGATGGGGATCCTCAATAAACGCGCCGTGCGAAGCAAACCGGAATGTGCTTTGCGGGATCAGGCCTGGATCAAAATGAGAGTCCGTGGAATCCTCTGCAACGTCCGATGCTGAGGCCCCGGCGATCTGATCGGTATCTTCGGTTGCTGCCATCTCATCTTTTGGGTGGCTGCCGGCCAGCAACGAGTCAGACGCTACATCCAGCAGATATCGAGCACGTATCGATGCTGTCATGTCACTCGGTGCGTAAAGCATTTTCTGATAGCGCGACACGACCATCTTGGGTGCACCGATCGCGAGCACCTCACCGTGGTCAAGCAAAATCGCCCTGCTGCAGAGTTCAAGAACAGTACTGGCCGAATGCGATACAAAAAGGACGGTGGCGCCATCGTTACGAATTCTTTCTATCCGCGCATAGCATTTGCGCTGAAACGCCTCATCGCCGACAGACAATGCCTCATCAACTACCAAGATATCTGGCTGTACATGGATGGCCACTGCGAAAGCCAATCGAACATACATGCCACTGGAATAGCTCTTCACCGGCTGGTCGATAAATTCGCCGATATCCGCAAAAGCGGTGATTTCGTCAAAGCGCGATTCGATTTCGCGACGGGTCAGTCCCAGCACAGTGCCGTTGAGGAATACATTTTCGCGACCAGTGAAATCAGGATTGAAGCCAGCACCCAGTTCAAGCAACGCGGCAATCCGTCCGTTTACCTCCACCGAACCAGTCGACGGTGTAAGCGTTCCGCACAGTAGCTGCAGCAGGGTCGACTTGCCTGATCCGTTGCGCCCAACGATACCGACAGTCTCACCCTTGTGGATTTCGAAATTTATATTCTGCAGCGCGTGGAATTCTCGAAACCAACGATGCTTGGCGGAACGGCTCGAAAGCATTTGCAGTAAACGGTGATGCGGCTTTTCGTAAACGGGAAAGCTTTTATTGAGCGCATTTACCGTGATGGAGACTTCAGAGGACATCGGCAAACCCCCGCCGGGTAGCGGCAAAGGCGCTATACCCGATGTACGTTACGAACAGTGCGCCGATCGCATACAAGCCCAGGCCGGACCAATCCGGCAACTGCCCCCACAGCGCTACTTCACGTGACTGGTCGATAATAAAGGTAAGCGGGTTAAGTCGGAATATCCATTGCTCCCGCGGGCCGACGGCTGTTATCGGCATTATCGCTGTCGAGGTAAATAAAAGCGCAGTGGTTAGAACGCCGGTTATCTGGCTGACGTCGCGAAAATAGACTCCTAGCGCCGCAAGCGCCCACGATGCGCCCAGCGCCAACAGCACCAGTGGAGCCATGGTGATGGGGACAAGAACAATCGTCCAGCTCACCCGCCCATCCAGGAATATCTGCAGAATGACGAATGCCAGAAGATTCATCGCGAAATGAAAAAGTGCAGAAAACACCATCGGCCAGGGAAGAATCTCCAGCGGAAAAACCACGCGCTTTACATAATTTGCGTTGCCTACAATCAGCTGCGGCGAACGGTTGATGCATTCGGCGAAGAAGCCGTGGATTATCAACCCCATGAAAAGGATCAGCGCAAAACTATGATGCTCGTCACCAGTCTGCGGCCAGCGACTTTTTAAAATATTTCCGAAAGCAAACGTATAAACGCCCAGCATCAAAAAAGGGCTGATCAACGACCAGAGAAGGCCAAAGCTCGCACCCCGATAGCGCCCCAAAATCTCGCGTTTGCTCAACTCGAACGTCAATGAGCGATTTCGGAGGATCGTCGCGAAAGGCCCTTTCGCCTGTAATAGAGCGCTTTTCGAAATGGAAGTCATAAATCGATATATAGCCTTTTGATATTGCCCCGCATTCAGTGGATTCGAACGCTACCCGGGTATGTTTGAATCAGAGTGCTTCAGCCAGCTCCCGTTTCAAATCGTTAATGTTCTCGACGCCCACGGAAAGCCGGATCAGGCTATCGCTTATACCCAGCCGCTTGCGGTTAGCGAGGGGCACCGAGGCATGCGTCATGATCGCCGGATGCTCGATCAGACTCTCGACGCCACCAAGGGATTCGGCCAGCGCAAATAGCTCACAACGCTCCAGCATACGTTTAGCCTTTTTCAGACCGCCTTTTATCTCGACTGAAATGATGCCGCCGTAGCCGTCCATCTGACGCTTTGCAAGCGCATGCTGCGGGTGGCTTTTCAACCCCGGATAAATCACTCGTTCAATTGCCGGATGTTTTTCCAGCCATGAGGCCAGTTCGCCCGCACCTTCGCAATGGGCTTTCATGCGCAGATGCAGCGTTTTCAGGCCACGCATCGCCAAAAACGAATCAAACGGCCCCGCGACTGCACCGACAGAGTTCTGCAGAAAACCCATCGACTCGGCCAGCATCTTGTTGCCCGCGACCACAATGCCGCCGACCATGTCGGAATGGCCATTGAGGTATTTAGTGGCCGAGTGCAGGACCAGATCCGCACCAAACTCCAACGGTCGCTGCAGCATCGGCGAACAAAAAGTGTTGTCTACCACCAGGATCAGGCCGTGTTTCTTAGCGAATGCCGCAATCTTCGCCAGATCGACCAACTTCAACATCGGGTTGGTCGGTGTTTCGGCCCAGATCATCCGCGTATTAGGCTTCAGCGCCGACTTCAGCGCAGTCATGTCGTTCAGATCGATAAAACTGAAATCCAGCCCGGCGGATCGGCGGCGCACCTTCTCGAAGAGCCGGTAGGTGCCCCCGTAGAGATCGTCCATCGCAATCACATGGCTACCAGAGTCCAACAGATCCAGGACCGTGGCAGCCGCAGCCAGTCCCGAAGCAAACGCGAATCCAGCCGCACCGCCTTCCAGATCGGCGACGCAGCGCTCGTAGGCCATTCGCGTGGGATTTTGAGTACGCGAATACTCATAACCCTTGTGCTTGCCCGGACTCTCCTGAACATAGGTGGAGGTCGCGTAAATCGGCGTCATGATGGCGCCGGTGCTGGGATCGGGATGCTGGCCGGCGTGAATGGCGCGCGTGCCTAGACCGAGCTTCCCGGCCGTTTTTTTAGTCGTCATAAATAATCCGCCGTCTTATGCCACCGAGGCAAAAAGCCCGCAGGCGGCTACCGCAAAAGGTGGGATATCTTACCCGCTTTCAAGGTCGACCCCGACCAGGCTCCACGGCCTGTACCGTTTAGGTTCACCGTGAGACAAGAGGGATTTGCGGAGGGATGCGAAATCATGACCGACCGTTCAGAGGTTTCGCGCGTAAACCGCACTGAATGGCGGTATTTATATCCAAACGGCGCGTCAGAAACCGGATGCTTTGGATGTCGCAAGTGTATCTGGGGTATTCACTGCCGTCCGATGCCTGAATCTGGACAGACACGGACGCTCGACCCAATGCCAAGACAAAGCGGCTAGAGCAACCGTTACCGGCACCGAGATGAAGAAGGCCAGATAATTGTTCAACGAGGGACTGATGCTCGCAACGATCTGCTGGACGACAAACCCATAGAGATAAATGCCGTAAGAATAATCATGTTTCGGCTTGAGCTTTTTCAGAAAATTCGCCGAAGCCAGCCATAACAGACCGTAGGCAAAAGCCGGATAAAGCAGGATCGTGCTGACCATGGAAAATCGGAAAGCCACGTAGGCGACCGCCAGCAGAGCAGCAGGTATCCAGCTCAACCGCACACTTCCCCTGTACGCATACAACAGCATGCCAAGCAGGAAAAATGGCACGGGATAGAACGAATAAGCCAGTGGTAGCACAAAAAAATTGCCCGTTGGCAGAAAGGCTGGCGGGTGGTTGGCGAACATCGCGAAGATCGCTGCAGCCAGCACGACCCATATCAAGGTTCCGCGTTTTGAACCGATCACGCCCGCGAGTCCCGCCAGCAGAACGATGACATAGCAATTCAATTCAACGGGTAAAGTCCAGACAGTAGCATTGGCAAAACCCTTGAGAACGTTTGATTCGAACAGTCCCGGCAATACTCCGCCCACCTGCCCGATCAGCGAGGTGTTGTGCAGCAGCCAAGGCAGCGTTTTCGGGTTGGTGAAATAAGCAGAAAACGCCAGGCTTGAAAAAAACGGTCCCACGATCAACCCGATAAACAATGCGCAAACGATGGCTCCGGGCCAAATTCGTAAGGCACGCAACGCAATGAAACGAATCGGTGATGGCTGTTTGAAGAAGCTTGCGGAAACAAGCATGCCGCTAATCAAGAAGAACCCGTAAACCGCCAGGCTTCCAAATGACTCCCGATGCGTGAATACCAACATGGACTCCATCTTGCTACCGGCCTGCAGCCCGTATGAATGTCCCAGCATTACCGCCAGCGCGGCGATAAGGCGGATCAGGTCAAAGTTGTTATTCCCACGCTCAAGCGTTTCGGAAAGCGTTTTCATTTCACTTTTTTTCCCGAATTTGGATGGCCGACGGTGAAACCTGCAGGACTGTTCGTAGCCGTACTTCAGCGATATAGCGAAAATAAGTCACCGTGATCGACAGCATCGCTAGGCTCCACATGTCGCGCGAGGTATTGCAGACGAGTCGGGCAGACTCTCTGGGACGACGATGTGCAAACCATCAACTGTTCCGTACCATGATTTGGATCCGGGCAAACAGATCAATTTTTTCCAGAGCGGCATGTCCTCGATAACGTAGAACGTGCCGGGCTCAGTCTGCCCATGCTCCAGCAGAGCGATGCGAGCAGCCCGGGCCTTGGCCATCTGCTCTTGGTCTTCGCGCGCGAGATAGGCGATATTTATTGTCATGCCGTTGATCGCTGCAAAATCTGCGACGCTGCGATAGCTGGGCACGAAAGTCACCCACACGACGGGAATTGTGGCGGGTTGCAGATAGCCCACATGTTTGTAGCGCGAAGCGAGTTCAGCCCAGAACGGCGATGTCATCACCGAGTGCCAAGTGTGATTGGCGGCAAGTTTGCTGCGCATATCCATCACAGGCTTGGACAGATCGGCGAGCTGGACCATCAAGCCAAACACCAGCAAATATCGTACATAACGCAAGGGCATGCTTCGCAGAAAAATATAGACAACCACAATTAGCAGGAGATACCAGGTCGGCCACATCATGCGCGCGGAAGCACGGAATACGTCGTAAAAATGATCCAGCCAAGGTGTCAGTGGATAAGAGAAAAGAAGTTTCTGCGAAAAGTAAACCTTGTTGCCGAGCGCATAGACAAACAAAACACCACATGCGACAGACACAGCGAGCCACGCTGATAAAGGTCTCGCCTCAATTCCACCTTTGTAAATTTTGCCAACAGCACGCGTAGCAATACTGGCGAGCGAAGCAAGTAGAAGCAAAATGAAACCGAGTCCGAAGTAGCCAAATCCATCATAGGCAGTTACACCCATATCGGATGCAGGCAGGAACCTCGACCATTCACCCCATACACGAATACCTGTCCATAGCGGAAAAAATAAATCCAGATGCGACCGGATGGGTGCAGTTAACGTGGCGCTGTGAACCAGATAGCCGACTGCCCACATGAGTATCAACACTACAGCTGTGGTGAGAAGACCATGCAAGCATGCTTTTATGAATGTGTAATCACGGCGCCATAGTCGCTGAACCAGATCAGCCAGCCATAGCGGCAAAAGCATTACAAAAATATAGGCGTGCACCAAGACGGCTACACACAGAAGGATAGACCAAGGAAGCGAGCGAAACCGCCCATCAAAAAACAGATAAAAGCCGGCAAGTAAAAGCCACTGTGCAGACAGCGCAGGATGCAAGTAAACACGTATTAAAAAAATCGTGGCGCTAAGAAAAAACGCGGTGCCTGCGAGCTGTACTACTAGATCAGTGGTGAGTCGCCCCATTAGTTTTCTGCCGAACCAGGCTTGCAGAAAAAAACATGATAGGGCCCACAGGCCAAAATACTGAAAATCTCTTGGTAGGAGTGGCGATAAAACCTTGAGCGGCAACGCAAGCAGCGGGATGCTGTCAGATAGAACAATAGTCCCTGGAGTATCACTGCCATTGGCAAAGTTGTTGCCCAATGGCCATTGCCACCACGTCGCGTGCCTGAAAAACTGCCAGCCCAGATAGTGGGTTGGCGTGTCGAAACCCGTCATGACCCAGCCGATGCGTCCCGGAGCAAGCGTGTAAGCACCACCCCAAATCCAGAACGCGATCAGCCCCATCAACAGAGCCAGCCAGGGCGTCCAGTCATGCCATGTTTTCGGAAAATTCATGATTGGCCCATTTGCATCCCTTGACCCTTGAATTGATACGCAAGCGCTCAAGATAGGCGAGCATGCTGCTGCAACCTTCAAAAGGGCTTGGATCAAACCACTATACTGACCGCCGGCCAGCAATGATGGCCACACAAGAGACCTTTGTCGATGCGGATTCTCACTTATTGTGATGTCGAGGACGGCGATATCAGCCAGCGCCTCGGCACGCCGGAGTACAGCTACCACTTCGTGCTGAAATCGTTTCATGACGCCCTGGAAAAATTCGCCGAAGTGCAGCGTATCCCGTCACCGTCAGATGCCGATGCCATATGGCGCGACTGCAGCGATCGCAATGAAGAGTGCGTGCTTCTCTCATTCGCTCCGCCCAACAAGACCACACTCAACCTGCAGTGCCCGACGATTCCGATTTTCGCATGGGAATATCCGAATCTGCCTTTGGCCGCCGACGAGGAAAGCTGGCACGACGATCCTCGTCATGACTGGGGCATGGTATTACTCAAATGCAGAGCGGCTATCACGCTCTCCAGTCATACTGCCCAGGCTGTGCGAGGCAGCTTGGGCGAGGCATACCCGATTGAAGTCATCCCGACCCCGCTATGGGAAAAATTTGCACCGATGCGTCAACGCGGTGTTCTACCTCCCGATCGCGGTGGCGTCGATGTCTGCCTGAAAACATGCTTGGTCGACAGTGCCCTTCTCGGCCTGTCCGCCGAAGGTCTGGTAACCGATCATCCTGACGATGGCACACCGGTGAACCCGGTGCTGGATGCGCTCATGCCTGTGCTGCCGCTAGCCACTGAAGACAGCTGGCTTAACGCGTTGAATGGCGTGCCAAGCAACACTGAGGTGGTGGAAACCGGCTCGCGGATTGGCAGCCCTCCGATTAGTGCAGGGTGGGATGTTCCGCCGTTGTTCGATGTGAGCACCAGGCTATCGGGCGTGGTCTACACGGCCGTGCTTACACCATCGGATGGCCGCAAGAACTGGGAAGACATCATTACCGCCTTCGGCTGGGCCTTCCGCGACGTGGCCGATGCGACCTTGGTACTGAAGCTGGGCGGACCGGATCAACTCAAGCATCATCATCAGATGCTGATGCTGCTGTCGAAGCTGTCGCCGATGAAATGTCGCATCATCGCGTTGCATGGCTTTCTGGAAGAGGCCGATTACAGTCAATTGATCGGAGCCAGCACCTACTACGTCAACGCATCCCTGTGCGAAGGTTTGTGCATGCCGCTGATGGAATTTCTCTGCTGCGGTGTACCCGCCATAGCCCCGAATCACACCGCGATGGCCGATTATGTGAGCCCTGATTTTGCCTTCGTGGTCGACAGTGCGCCGAACCTGCCTACGGTCTGGCCGCACGGTGATCATCAGGTCTATAAAACCAGTCGTCACCAGATCAACTGGCACTCGCTGATGCTGGCTTATCGGCAAAGCTATATCCTTGCCAAAACGGATACGGCGACTTATGCCGCCATGTCTGAGAGTGCCATGACCGCCATGCAAGATTACTGCGCCACCGATCGCATCGCCCTGCAACTTCAGCAGTTTATGGAAGCACGCCTACACGAGATCAGAGCCAAAGCAGATCGCGCAAGTTCGACGGCCTTGGTCTCATGATCATTCTGGTGCACACGGCATTTCATGGCGGCAATGTCGCCGCAAATCTTGGGCAACCGGAGTACAGCTACTACTTCGTGCTGCGCGAATTTCGCCCCATGCTGGAACAGCTTGGCATCGTGATCGACATCCACGATCCCTTGCGCGAGGTTGACGTCATCTACCGGAATTGCCTGAGCCATGGCATGCCCTGTGTCTTCCTTTCCTTCATGCCACCAAACAAGGCCCCCATCGGGCTGGCCTGCCCGACCGTACCCGTATTTGCCTGGGAATACGGCCATCTACCGGATGAAGGTTTCAGTGGCAAACCACGCAATGACTGGCGGCGCGTACTGAAGCAGCTTGGCGCAGCCATCACCCATTCCAGCTTTACTGTTGAGACGGTGAAGCACGCGGTAGACAATACATTCCCCATCATTGCCGCGCCGGCGCCGTTATGGGATCGACTGTCTACAAAAAACCACCCGGCATTGCCGCCTGGTTCGCGTTCCGTGCGCCTGCGTGTCGATGGCATGGTCATCGACAGCAGGATTACCGACCTGAGCGAATATTCAAAGGCCAAGGAACTGGCATGCGCGCCGGAACCTCTTCCGCTGCCGATGGAACGAAGCGAAGGCATATCGGAGCTCGAACTCGATGGCATCATCTACACCGCCGTATTCAATCCTGGCGACGGTCGCAAGAACTGGGTCGACATGATCAGCGCTTTTTGCGTCGCGTTCGCCCATAACGCGGATGCGACGCTGCTTTTGAAGCTGAGTCACCACGACATCAGCGAAGTCGTGCCGAAGATGCTCGAATGCATGCACAAGGGCGACAACTTTGCCTGCAGAATCGTGATCGTCCACGGCTATCTTCACCAGGACGATTATGAGCATATGGTCGATGCCACCACCTATACGGTGAATACCTCGCATGGCGAAGGTCAGTGCCTGCCATTGATGGAATACATGTCCAGCGGCAAGCCGGCCATCTCACCCCGGCACACGGCCATGCTCGACTATATCGATGACTCCTGTGCGTTTGTCGTCGATAGTTTTCTCGAGCCAGGGACATGGCCGCACGATATGCGCCAGGCGTTTCGAACCTTGCGCGAGCACGTACAAGTCGACTCCCTGATCCAGGCTTATCGTTCCAGCTATTACGTCGCGAAACAGGAGCCTGATACTTACCAGGCGATGGCCGCGGCCGCGGTGGAATCGCTGCGCAATTATTGTTCGCATGCTGTTGTCAGGCCGCGCCTCGCTGAATTTCTAAATACGGTCATCGCCCAAGATCAGCTGCAGGCAAAGAACACGTTGCCCCTGTGAGCGCACCAGTGACACCCGCCATCGAAAACCGTCAACGTCGCATCGACGATATCGAATGGCTGCGTGCTGTCGCCGTGCTTGGTGTTGTCGTGCACCATGCAGAGGGCAACCTTTTCAGCTGGAATCCGGCGTGGCTCACAAGCCTGCTCGGCCATTTCGACATGTGGTCCGGTGTCGACATTTTCTTTGCCATCTCGGGCTTCGTGATCGCACGGAATCTGCTGCCGAAGCTCCAAGCATGCCAAGGCGAGATTGGGACCGCGAGTCGGCGGGCCGGCGCGTTCTGGGTAGCTCGCGCTTTCCGGCTATTGCCGTCGGCTTGGCTATGGCTTGGTCTCATCCTGATTTGCGCGTGGCAGTTCAACCGAATCGGTGCCTTTGGAAGCGTGCATACCAACACCATGGCCACGCTGGCGGGTGTCTTCCAGGTAGCCAACTTCCGTTTTGCCGATGCCTTTGCCAATTACCCCTACGGAGCGAGCTTCGCCTACTGGAGCCTGTCGCTGGAAGAACAGTTTTATCTGATGCTTCCGCTGGTCGCCCTGCTGCTCCGACGTCATATCGCGTGGTTGCTCGTCGTTCTTATTCTTGCGCAGGCGATCATGCCGCGCACCTTGCTGACGATGTCACTGCGCACCGATGCCCTAGCTTGGGGCGTGTTGCTGGCGCTGGCCAGCCGCCTTCCGGTATTTGTCCGCATGGAGCCACGCTGGCTCCATGATCGACGTTGGTTGCAGCGTGCGCTGACACTTACACTTGTCATGGCTATTGCAGCGCTCTCCGCGCTTGAGTCGTTGACGATAGGACATCGTGTTTCGCTGATAGCTGTGCTGGCCGTCATCCTTGTCTGGCTGGCGGCCTACAATCGGAATTTTCTCAGTGGTATCGACAGCCCGATCAAA
>Ga0302316_10001069_pt1 | contig 22582 bp, 22 predicted proteins | sample III_Palsa_N3_2_FD_200456 | JGI IMG/M metagenome (GOLD analysis project Ga0302316, IMG submission 200456) | Peat permafrost microbial communities from Stordalen Mire near Abisko, Sweden - III_Palsa_N3_2 | ecosystem: Environmental > Terrestrial > Soil > Palsa > Peat permafrost | place: Sweden...
TAAGCAACAGAGCCTCGCGCTCCAGAGCACTGATGATGATCCGGTTGTGCACAATATCGGCCCGCCTGAAACGTCTACAGGTACATGGAGTTGTGGAACCCCCATCCTGAGATGACCGACGGTAACCTCGATATCACCGCCACCGTGCTGCGCGAACGCTCGCGGCTCATGAATTTCATACGCCGACGGGTTCGCGATCGGATGGACGCGGAGGACATCCTGCAGGAGGTCCTGTATTCCTTTGTCGAGGCATTCAGGCTTCCGACCTCAGTCGAACACGCGAGCGCCTGGCTCTATCAGGTCGCGCGCAACCGTATCGTCGACCGCTTTCGAAAACATCGGGAAGAGCTCTTAGGGGACGCCGATGGCAACTATGACGCGCAGGACACCCGCCTGGACCTGGAGCTACCGTGCGCCGATGGCGGCCCCGAGGCCCAATACGCGCGATCCGCGCTGATGCAGGCTCTGCACAGCGCGCTCGAAGAACTGCCCGAAGAACAACGCGACGTATTCATTGCCCACGAAATCGAGGGCAAGAGCTTCAGGGAGCTGAGTCTTCACGCAGACATCAGCGTCAACACATTACTGGCCCGTAAGCGCTATGCCGTGATTTATCTGCGGTCCCGTCTGCGCGCTGCGTACGCAGAACTTGAGAATTGAAGGAGTTGGAGATGAGACGTAAGGCATGGTTTTTGGGCAAGGCGCTCCTGGTGCTCGCCGTCGTGGCGTTGGCGGCAGGGCTCGTCATGGTACTGTGGAACACGGTCGCCACGACCGCGCTCAGTGGCGCGCATTCGCTCGACTACGTGCACGCGCTCGGCCTCCTGGTCCTGTGCCGCCTCCTCTTCGGCGGCTTTCGCGGACGTGGCTTCGGACACCGCCGCGCGCACTGGGAGAAATGGCAGGCCATGACTCCGGAGGAACGCGAGGCCCTGAGTCAGCGATGGAACCGGTGTGGGCGCTCACAGGCTCGCAATGAGCCGACCTGAGCCACTCCCGGACTGCCGCCGATCGCCGGGCCAGATTGCACCGGTCGTCGACTTCACAAAATGTGAGGGCAAGGGAGATTGTGTCCGGGTATGCCCTGAAAATGTCTTTCAGCTGCGGCGAATCGATGTGGCTGATTACGCAGCCCTGCCCTTGCTGAACAAAATTAAACTGCGCATACACGGCATGCAGGTCGCCTACACACCAAACCTGGACGCCTGTCGCAGTTGCAGCTTATGCGTCAGCGCCTGTCCCGAACATGCCATCACGTTGCGCCGCAACTATCCCAACGGCGAAAGCCTCGACATATAACCCATCTCCAGCTCGCCCTCATAGGTTTCGGCGCCGACGTTCAGCGCCTCTTTCACGCGTGCCTGCGTCACTTCGCTGGCGACACTCAAGTCGGACTCATGTGCCTCCACCAGAAGCCCCTCTGACATCGAACGAAATACTCCGGTATCCACGGCCACCTTGGCGTGACGGATGGCATGCGCAGGAAATGAGGCGATTCGGAGAGCGAGTCTTTCGACAAAGGGCGTCAGCTCGTCGGCCGGCAACGCTCGATTGATGTAGCCGTAACGCTCTGCCAGCTCCGCTGAGAGATCATTGCAACCCAGAAGCACCTCCAGGGCGCGTCCCCGTCCGATTAGTCGTGGCAATCGCTGCGTAGAGCCGCCGCCCGGAACAAGGCCGACGGCAACTTCCGGCTGGCCGAAGATCGCCTTGCCAAGGGTGGCAAAACACATGTCCATGGCAAGTGCGATTTCACTGCCGCCGCCCCGGGCCCGTCCCTCGACTTTGGCAATGGTTGCCTTGGGCATGTTCCTGAACCGCTCACCGATCGTCTGCGTAAGGCGAAAACTGCGGGTCGGGGAAACCATTTTGGAAGCGGCTCCAACCCGGCCCAAACCGGAGTGGGCTATGAAGAAATCCGGCAGCGCGCTCTGCAGAACCAGAACCCGGACGCTCTCATCGGCCTCGATCTCCCTGCCAAGTCGGTCGAATTCCTGCGACAGAATTTCATCGAGGAGATTGATCGGCGGGTGATCGATGCTGACGAATGCGACCCCGGAATCAAACCTGAAACGGAAACATTTGTAGTCGGAATACCGCATGGGAGTGGCTCGTAGGCAAGACCGGGGCACTATATTCCGGGGGTGAAGCATGTCGACCCATCCCCTGAATGGGGGAAGCGCGCCCATCCATACAAGACCGTTACCAGCTCCGCCTTCAGTCTTTGCTGGCATCCGCACTTCCTAACGAAGGAATTCGGGACAGGGCCAGCCGATTGTGTTCTCGCATGGGTGGCCATTGTCGTCGGATGACTGGGACACACAGATGGTGTTCTTCTTAAATCGCGGCTACCGGGTCATCGCTCATGATCGCCGCGGGCACGGTCGCTCGGCACAGGTCGCCACAGGCCACGACATGGATCATTATGCGGATGATCTGGTTGACCAGGTCGCGCACCTGGGTCTTAAGAACGCCATTCACGTCGGCCATTCCACCGGCGGCGGCGAGGTCACGCGGTATGTCGCCCGACATGGCGAAAGTCGCGTGCAGAAAGCGGTGCTGATCGCCGCGGTACCGTCGATCATGGTTAAGACCACGGCAAATCCCGGTGGGACGTCCAAAGAGGTCTTCGATGGTCTGCAGGCACAGGTCGCCACCAACCGGGCGCAGTTTCATCTCGATCTGCCGACCGGACCTTTTTACGGCTTCAATCGCTCGAGTGCCAAGGTATCCGAGGGTGTCATTCGAAACTGGTGGCGTCCGGGGATGATGGGTAGCGCGAAGGCCCACTATGACGGCATCGTCGCATTCTCGCAGACGGATTTCACTCCTGATCTGACGCGCATGTCGGTTCCAACGCTGGTGATGCATGGGGACGATGATCAGATTGTACCCTACGCTGACTCGGGGCTCTTGAGCGCAAAGCTGCTCAAGAACGGAAGCCTGAAGACCTACAAAGGGTTTCCGCATGGTATGCCGACAACGCAGGCAGAGACCATCAACGCAGACTTACTGGCTTTCTTGAAGTCGTAGCAGCCGGCGGGAAAACAGCTGGCTCATATATTCTGGAGTGCCGCAACTGCAAGGATGACGACTGTACCGACTGCGCCGATTGACGGCCTGCGACTTTTTCCGCGTCCTCTTGTCTGACGCGCCAGGCGGGGCCTGCGCGACTATGGCAGCCAAAAGCGTCTGAGCCGCCTGGCTTTGGATGCCCAGGGTTGTACATACGCGATCTGGGCGGGAATGCGAAGCTCCACCTCCGTACCGGCATTTCCCTCGCTCCAGACATGGAGGCGACCCCCAAGGCTCTCGCTGCGCTCGCGCATTCCGGGAAGTCCCCAGTGGCCGGGCCGCTGCCCCCGTGCGAGGATTTGAGAATCAACCCCTAGTCCATCATCGCGCACGCGGATGGTGAGATCGACATCGCCAAAAATGACTTCGACCTCAACATGGTCCGCTCTTGCATGCTGGTACGCGTTGCAGACCCCTTCGCGAGCGATGCGATAAGCCTCGTCACGGATGACGGCGGTCAACTCGCGGGGCCTGCCCTCCACAACGACGCGGTACTGCGGCCTTGACGAGGGTTCACTCCCGACCTCGAGTTCGGTGCCGAGTGCGCTCAACGAAGTCGCGAGGTCCCCGCCGTCAAACGTTGAGGACCGCAGACTCTGAACGGCGTCGCGTCCCTCGCCGATCGCCTTGTCTCCTACGTGCATGGCAGAGTCCAAAAACTTCGCGGCATCGCCAGCAGGGAGCAGCTGCCTGACTGCCTGCAGACGGAACATCAGACCCTGGAAGCCCTGCAGCAGCGAGTCGTGCAGCTCGCGGGCGATCCTCGTCCGCTCATTGAGACGCTCTTCCATGCGCTCCTCGAGCCGCCGGCGTACCTGCCGGACCCGCAGGCGGATCAGAGTCCAAACGGCGGCCGCGCCACCCGCTATGCACAGGGCGATGAACCAGCCGGTCTGAACAAACGCCGGCAGGATTACGAATGCCAGCGAGGCACCCGACTCGTTCCACACGCCATCGTTGTTGGCGGCGATCACGCGAAAGGTATAGTGTCCCGGTCGCAAGCCCGTATAGAGCGCCTGGCGGGCCGCCGTGAGCTCGCGCCAGGTGGCGTCGACACCGTCCAGCCGATAGCGATAGCGCACCTTCTCGGCCGCCGTGAGGCTCAGGCCCGTGTAATCGAAGCGCACCGCCGTCGTATACGGCGGCAACGTCAAACCGGGTGTCGGCCCGATGGTTTGGCCGAGCACGTTGAGCGCGCGAATCAACACCGGTGGCGGGACGCGGTTGCGCGCTCGCCGCGCCGGATCGATGCCATAAATGCCGCTGGTGGTGGCGAACCAGAGTTTTCCATCTGCGGCTGCGATCGCGGTCGGCAGCGGACGCAGCACCGCACTACTGCCGACGAGGCCGTCGAAAGCACCGAGTGTCTCCCCGCGCACGCGATAAGCGGGATCAAGCCGGCTGTGTTGAAGCTCGGTTGCCGCAATATGGACAATGCCGCCCCGGGCGTTGAGCCAGAGGTCGCCGTCGCTCGTCTCGACGATACCCGTTATGCCGTCGAGAGGCAGCTCTGGCACCGATCGGACAGTATTGAACCGCTCTCCCTCAAGCCGTGCCAGCCCGAGCTCTCCGCCAAACCAGTGACCGAACCGGCCCGGATGATTCGCCATCACGTTGCCAATCTGCAATCCCTCCGCAGCACCGTAGGCGCGTACCCGCTCACCATCGAGCATCAGGACGCTCATGCCGGGATACACGCTTCCGACGGGATACGAGAACCATATGCGATCGCGCTGGTCGGGCACGATGGTAATCGCGGTGGCTCGCGGTAGTGCGGCAATACCGCCGTTTGGCGTCCACACTCCATCCTTGAGCCGAAAGAGCCCGGAACCAATGACTGACGCCCAGAGGTCGCCTGACTTATCTTGAGCCAACGCCTGCGTGTCGTGGTCCGGTCCAGGCGGCGCGACCGATTCCAACTGCCCTTGCCGCTCGCGCCATAAGGCCTTGCGGCCTCCGAACCATACCGTGCCGTCGACCGCACGGAGCAACGTCTGGACCTTCTGCCTGATGATGGGCGGACTCATTCTCCCGTTCTGGTAGCGCACCACCGCATCGGCGCCATTGGTTACCCATAGGCCGCCCCTCTCATCGGCCGGGGCTATACCCGCATCAGAAATCAAGGGGACAACCTTCACGTTCTCCGGTATCTGTAGCGGGATTTCCAGACTTGGCTCGGAAAAACGATCGAGCCCCTGAGTCGTCCCCACCCACACGTTGCCTTCACGATCGACCAGTAAGGCTCGCGCAGCTGCGGAGGTCAGCCCGTCCACGTCGGTGTAGTGATCAGCGAAATGCTCAATGCGAAGTGCCGCCCCCATGGAGGGGTGTTCGGCGTGGGCCATGCGCCACACACCGGTCTGCGGGTCCCACAACGTTCCATCGGAATCGAAAGCAAGCCCCCCATAAGATGACCTGCCGGGCTTGCCTGACGGAGGGTTCTGGGCTACGGGCACCAGCTCGAAGCCCGCGTCCAACCAAACGGTGCCGGTGCTGGATTCCGCCATGCCATTGCCGTCCCACGGGGTTGGCGCGGCAACCGGTTGATTGCGGAACTGGTGCTCGCCCGGGCGCAGAAAAAACAATGAGTTCCCGCCTCCCGCCCAGAGCGTGCCCTGACTATCGACGAACAGGATGGGATTGTCGCTTGCCGGAAGACCCATCTGAGAGCCGACCATCTTCCAGCGAACTCCGTCAAAGCGCGCGAGATCACGACCGGTCTCGACCCATAGTGTGCCGTCGGCCGTCTCAGCGAACTGCCACGGTGATGACGGCGGGAGGCCATCGGCGACGGTGAAAACCCGCCAGCGTCCATCCTTGAGGAACGCCGCACCTCCAAATGTGAAGCCCACCCACAAACCGCCGCCGCGCGGAGCAAAAGCCGAGAACAGAGCCAATGATGGAAGCCTCGGGTCGCGGGGTAGTTCGACGCGCTCGAACGCAATGCCATCGAATCGAAACAACCCGCTCGGGCTCGCGATCCACAGATAGCCATCGATTGTCTGCGCGAGGGCGACCGCGCCGCCCAGAGGAGCGCCCTGGCCCGGGCCCCAGGCGGTATGGTGGAGTTCCTTGATGGTCAGATCAGGACTGAGCGCGGCGGCGCAGCCCCACCACAGCAGCGCAGCAATCGCGAACCACCATTTTTGCGGACGAAAGAAGCTTCTTTCAGTCACGCCGCTCAGCACCGGCGCGCGGGCGTTTGGCCGGAGGGTCCGCATCCACAACCTGGACCATGGGACCCGTCGTCTGGGGATACAGCGATTCGTGCATGACCAGCAGCGTCGCGCCTGGGGTCAGTACGCTCATGACGTGCGCAACGAAGTCGGCTGGAATTTTGATTCTGGCGACGGCGGTCGGATCAACCTGAGTCCCTCCCTCTTCCGAGTGCCCGGGCACGCCAATTCGTAACCAGCTGTACTTTTTTATATCGGGAACAAACGGATCCGGCACGGCACTGGGGGCTCCGGCGAGCACCAGTGCGTGATTGGGGAATGGCGCGTCACCTAAGATCGATAACCGCGCGCGACCGATCTCGATTCCGTTGCGATAGACGACCACCTGTTGACTGCCCTGACTGAGCACAATGCTGACCGGCCCGCTGGGGGAATCCTCCGGGTGCCAGCGCTCATTTTCGGCGGGTGTCAGTGGAAGGCCATCGAACGGTTGGCCCCCGACAGCCTTCACCGGCGCGAGATATCCGGGATGTGCAACCCGGGTCGGTGCCTTTTCCTCGGCGCCAATCACCACCGTCATGCCGTTGCTCGAGACCTCAAACAGCAGCCGCGCGAATTCGCTGGGCACGTGAATACATCCGTGCGATTCGGGATATCCGGGCAGACCACCCGCATGCAGTGCGACGCCGCCCCAGGTCAGACGTTCCATATACGGCATAGGGGCACCGTCGTAGATGGTCGAGCGGTGTTCCTTCTGCTTTTGCAGGACGGTGAAGATCCCGATCGGCGTCGCATGCCCCGGGCGACCGGTGCTGACAGTCGTCGCGCCGATGAGGACGCCGTTACGGTAAACATAGGCGCGCTGCTCGGTAATGCTGACGACCATAACCAGCGGACCGGTCGTCACGGCTCCCCCCATCCACAGAAACTGGCCTTTTTTCAGGTCATCGATGGGCGTGTCTATTGGTACTGAGGCATGTGCCCCCCAGAATGGTACTGAGTCGGCCAGAACCGGCGCCTGCGACAGGGCGCTGCCCAGGGCCAGCACAGTTACGCAGATTTGATGTGTTCTTCGACGCATTGCACAATTGAGAGATTGTCTAGAGCGTAAGCTCGAACTAACGGTTATTTAAGCAGGAAATCAAAGTCTTGGCATTCTCCCGTCGTCTTTTCCTCGGCCTGTCCGCGGCGGCAGTGGCTGGCGGCATCTCGACCATCGCGCGCGCGGCTCCCGGGCCAACCGGCAGTGTCGATGGCTCCGTATCGCCAGTCTTGCTCAGGCGCGCGCTTGCCGCGCTGGATCGACACCACGACAGCATCAGCTTCCAGGATTTCATCGCCATTGCGGACTTCTCCCTGGCCTCGCGTGTGCCGCGATTTCACCTGGTGAATGTCGCCGATGGAAGCGCTCGCTCGCATCTGGTCGCCCATGGGCGCGGATCCGACCCCTTGCATACCGGCTGGTTGAAGCGCTTCTCGAACGAGCCTGGCTCGAACGCAAGCTCGGCAGGAGCGTACAGGACCGGTACTCCCTATGTTGGAGCCCATGGCCATTCGATTCGGCTCGAGGGCCTGGACCCGAGCAATGACAACGCGCTCTCCCGGGGGATCGTCGTGCACAGTGCCTGGTACGTCAGCGATGAGGTGATCGGCCATTTCGGCATGCCCGGTCGCAGCGAAGGCTGCTTCGCGCTCGCCGCCTCCAGCCTTCCTGAAGTCATGACAAAACTGGGCCCCGGCCGCCTTCTGTATGCGGACAATGTGCCGGCTGTCAGAACTTAAACGCGACATCAACACCGACCGTCCAGCCCGAAATGTTCGTGCCATCGATGTACGAGGCACCGAGCCCAATCCACTGCACTTTCCATAGCTCATGCAGGACGTCGAGGACCAGACGCCCATGGACTTCGTTCATGTGCGCCACGCCCAGGCCATTCTTGAGATCTCCCAACAGCTCGGTGCGGCTCAAATAACCACCGGTATGCAGTTCGTGCCCGAAGAGCTGGATTCCCAGTGGGACGTCCAGGTCAATCTTGTTGTCGATGGAACCTGAGTTTCCACTAACCTGTACATTCGCGTTGGAGGCACCAAAACCCTCGGTGTGAAAGTAGGTCGGGTCTGAGGACAGAGTGAGCGTATTGCGCCCGAACCGGATGAGGTACTGAACATTCAGTGCCGGACGCAGCGTCCAGGTATTGACGCTCCAGTCCACCAGCCCCAGCTGTCTCGCCGGGATGAGGTTCTGCCGCATGAATGCGCTGCGAACCTCGTAGTCATCAGAGGTGTGGCCATACAGTCCCATCAGGTTCGGTGCGACACTGAAGCTGTCGCCGAACCAGAAACGCGCACCTCCTCCGAACTCGATGCCTTCCATCGTGATCTTACTGGTGTCGCTCGCCAACAAGCCCGCGCCGGATTCGTATTTTGAATCAAGGTAACCCATGTTGCCCTGCAGCCGAGGCTGCCAGCTGATACCGAGATCACCTAAGGGCTGAGGATCTCCAACGTCGCCACTGCCTCCGAACTTCGTCACATCCGACTTCACTTCGGTGTCGGAGTTCAGAGGATTCGGCGGCTGATCCGACCTGAAGATCCCACTCGAGAGACCAAAGTCTCCCCCCAGGATCGTCAATGCCTCGATGCGATCCTCGATCCCGGCTCGTATCTGATTCGCTACTTCCGGGGTGACCTGACCGAACCCGGTGCTCGGTACGGCACCCACTGCCAGCACCAGGATTGCCATGGTTGCCTTGTGGAGCCGGCGTACCAAAAAATCGTTCAACTTATGGGCCCCTAAGGACCGAACGCAGCAGACCCAACACGACGAGGCTGGCGAGCAGAAAGACACTCGCCAGCAGCAGTGACGCGCCGACGGGGCCGATGAAGCCCTTTAGGTCCGTCCACGCCGCCATCAGCCCGAAGATCAAACCTGTGAGTGCCAACACGCCGCAGCCCAGCGCCAGCGCCAGCATCAGCACCACCCGGTGCAGCTCGCGCTTCAAGTCCTCCACTACACGTTTTTTGACTGTTTCCAGTCGCGCCTGAATCCCGGCGATCCGGCCCCGAACGGTACGCTCGATGTCCTGCTCGAGCCGATGCTCCACGCCGGCGATGGTCTCTTCGATCGCGGTCAGGTGCTCCTCCAGATGCACTGCCGGATGCTGCAGGAAGGCCCACAGTGCGGACAGCAGGCCTCTAGTTGAATCGGTCATCGCCATACCCGCAGGTACACGACCTACTTAGGGAAGTTCTCCGTGACCATTTCAAAGACGTCGCCGGCCTGACCATGCAGGACTGCCTTGACGGAGTACATCGCCATTCCGTAGGCCGACTCGGCAGCAACGAACGGCGGCATCACGAGCTCCATCGGTGCCACTTTGACGTTCAACAGCGCAGGACCGCTCACTGCCAACCATTCATCGACGGCGGATTCGAGTTCGGCCGCATCGGTGACCGTACGGCCCCAGAGGCCCATTGCCTGTGCGACCTTGCCAAAGTCCGGATTCTTCAGATCGGTATAGGTCGGCAGCAGTCCCTCGCTTTTCTGTTCCAGCTCCACAAAACCGAGCTTGCCATTGTCGTAGACGGCGATCTTGATCGGCAGTTTCTCCGAGACGATGGTGATCAGATCCCCGAGCAGCATCGTCAGTCCGCCATCTCCGGCAACACAAACGACTTGACGGCCCGGCTGACTGGTCTGCAGCCCGATCGACGTACCGAGTCCGCTCGCCATGGTCCCATGCAGAAGGCTCGCAAACATCCGCCGCTTCCCGTTCGCTGCGATGATACGCAGCATCCACACCCCGCAGGTACCGTCATCCGCCGCAAACAGCGCATCCTCCGCGGCCTTGTGGTTGATGATCGACGTCAGGTACTGGCCGTAAATCAAGCCGCGCCTGCCCGGTGTCGCCCGCACCGACTGCGCTTTGAGCGCCTTCTTGTGTCGCTCGACATAGCCATCCCGAAAACCCGAGTCCGTCCGCTGTGAGATCCGCGGCAGCAGGGCCTGTAGCGTGTCCTTGATGTCGCCCACCACGCCCAGGTCGACGGGATGACGGTGGCCGATGCGCATCGGATCAAGGTCCACCTGAATGATCGTCGCATTCTTGGGGTAGAACTGGGACCAGGCAAAATTGGTTCCCAGCAGCAGCAGCGTGTCGCAGTTCAGGACGGCGTGGTAACCCGACTCCATGCCGAGGACGCCCGTCATGCCGACGTTATTCGGGTTGTCGTATTCGAGCACGTCCTTCCCCCGCGAAGTGTGTGCCACGGGCGCGTGCAGGCGCTGCGCGAGCTGCACGATCTCATCGTGCGCACCGGCACAGCCGGCGCCCGCATAGATCGTAACGTGCGATCCTTTTGACAGGAGGCTTGCCATCTGGTCCAGATCCGTTTCGCTTGGACGAATCACGGGGACATTGGCGTGGACCCGATAGGGCAATTCCTCGACCGCAGCCGAATCCGCCACGTCGACCGGCAGAATCAGGACCGCCACGCCGCGCCGCGTGATCGCCGCCTGGCACGCCATCACGGTCAGGCGTCGTGCCTGCTCAGGCGTGATGACCATTTCGCAGAACACGCTGCAGCCCTTGTAAACCGCCTTGAAATCCACCTCCTGGATGAAATCAAACCCGAGTTCACGTCTGACGATCTGGCTTGCAATCAGTATCACCGGCGCGCGGTTGCGATTCGCCTCGTACAGGCCGTTGATGAAATGCAGGCTGCCCGGGCCGCAACTGCCCGCCACCGCCGTCAGCCGATTGAGCAATAACGCCTCCCCCTGCGCCGCAAAGGCACCCACTTCCTCGTGCCGCATGTGGACGAACTTGATGCCCGCCGGTGCCAGGTTGGAGGCAAATGCGTTCAGCGTGTCGCCGACCACCCCGTAGCAGTGCTCGACGCCCGCGTCCTTCATTGCATCAATGACGACTCGTGCTACTTTCTTACTCATCATGAGTTCCGTTGGTTCCGCCGCGGGCTTAAGTCCAGCCTCGGCGATGCGTCCGCGGCGAGGCATCCCCCGGATGGGTGGTGGTAATGCACTGTGCAGATCCCCTACTGCGAAACATCCGGCATGATCTGCCCCATCTCCATTGCCTGACTCGCGGGAACCTCCTGAATGCCGATCACGATCTGGTCATCCGGTGCACCGGTGGCTTGCTGGAGCAGATCCCACAGTCGCTGCAGCAGTTGACGCTTGTACTCGGGGGATCGGCCCATGCGGATAAGCAATGTCAGTGCCGCCGGCGCCGCGGACTGACCCGCTGTGAAGCCACTTCCCACGGCGTAGTCCTGAAAGACGATATGAACCCAATTCGCCGGCACCTGAGCGAACTCGCCGTGCATCGCAGTCAGTCTGGAGGCTAGGCCGGCCTTTGCGGTGCTGCTCAGGGCACCGATTTGGGTAGTGATGGTGTACAGCGGCACGGCGCGAGCTCCTGTCGGGGTTGTCGGAGTCTGGTCCTGACGACGGATGTTGCGCCGTTAGTGACGGCATCTTTACCCCCCCTCTTGGGGGTGTACTGGAGGGATTGATCCCCCCATCGGGGGATGGGGCTTCGTCATTGCGCTGCGCATCATCCGGGTCCAGATGCCGCTCCATCGAGGTGACCCGTGGACAGACGAAGATTCCTTTTCGGCGCGGCGCCCGTCGGACTGGCGACGCTCGTCAGTGCCGGTTGCGCACGAGGCACGGCAACGCAGAGTCACTCGTACGCTCCCACCTATTTTCGTCCGCCCGAGTGGGAATTTGTGTTGGCCGCGGTATCGCGACTGATTCCAGCCGACGGCCCAGGCCCCGGCGCGATTGAAGCAGGCGTCCCCGAGTTCATCGATCGGCAGATGGAGTTGCCCTACGGCCACGGCTCCTACTTCTACCTGAAGGGCCCTTTCCATCCGGAAAGTCCCGTCACGCTGGGCTATCAGTTGCGATACACCCCGCGGGAGATCTACCGGCTGGGAATCGAGGCGGCCAATGCCGCCGCCCGGGCGAGCCACGGCATGGAATTCGCCCGCCTGGAGGCGGCCCGTCAAGACGAGTTCCTGGAATCGCTGCAGAAAGGCCAGCTCGTCTTGCCGACTGTTCCCGCACCGGGGCTCTTTGGCCAGCTACTCGAGAACACAAAGGAGGGGTACTTCTCCGACCCGATCCACGGCGGGAACCGCGATATGGTCGCCTGGAACTGGATCGGATTTCCCGGTGCGAGGGCCGACTTCACCGACTGGATCGATCAGCCCGGTGTCAAGTATCCCTATGCGCCCGTTTCCATCGGCGGACCCCGCACGTGACCAGCCCTCGAAGGCTCAAATCGGTTGACGCGGTCATCATCGGCTATGGATGGACCGGCGCCATCCTGGCCAAGACCCTCACCGATGCCGGCTTGTCCGTCGTGGCGCTGGAACGCGGTCCGGCCCGCGACACCTCGCCGGATTTCGAGTTCCCAAGGATTGCGGACGAACTCAAGCACGCCATCCGTGGCGACCTGTGGCAACCGTTGGCAAACGAAACCGTCACGATCCGTCACGGCCTGAATGACGTCGCCGTCCCTTACCGAAAGTACGGCTCCTTCGTCCTTGGCAATGGCGTGGGTGGCGCAGGTGTCCACTGGAATGGGCAACTGTGGCGCGCATCACCTGAAGATCTGAGTCTGCGCAGCCGCATCGAACAACGGTACGGAAAGAAGTTCATTCCGCCGGAGATGACCATCCAGGACTATCCGGTCACATTCGGTGAATTGGAACCGCACTTTGATCATTTTGAAAAAGTCTGCGGCGTGTCCGGTACCGCCGGCAACCTGCGCGGCCAGATCAAGCCGGGCGGCAATCCGTTCGAGGGCCCGCGCAGCGACGAGTTCCCGACGCCTCCGCTGCCCGGCATTTTTTCAGCTCAGTTGTTCGAGAAGGCAACAGCGGAGCTGGGCTACAAATCCTTTCCGACCCCGGCGGCGAACAGCTCCATTGCCTACACCAATCCCTATGGTGTGCGGCTGGGACCGTGCAACCTGTGCGGCTTCTGCGAGCGTTTTGGCTGTTTCCTGTACTCCAAGGCCTCACCCCAGACCACGATCCTGCCGATCCTGAACGGCCGCTCCAATCTTGAGGTACGTACCAACTCCTACGTCACCAGGATTCTGCTCGATAACACGGGCAAGACTGCGACCGGTGTTCTCTACGTCGATGACAGCGGGCGTGAGGTTGAACAGCCCGCCTCGCTCGTGGTTCTTTCCGCCTTCCAGATGCACAACGTGCGTCTGCTGCTGCTCTCGAAGATCGGCGCGCCCTATGATCCGGCCTCGGGCAAGGGCGTCGTGGGCAAGAACTACGCGTACCAGATGTGTGCGGAAACTGCTGCCTACTTCAGCGAGGATGTCGAAATCAATCCGTTCATCGGAGCGGGCGCAGCCGGCCAGCGAGTCATCGATGAGTTCAATTCGGATCACTTCGATCATTCGCAACTGGGCTTCATCGGCGGATCACTGATCTATGCCGGTGCGACCGGCGGACGACCCATTGATCAGATGATGGTGCCGCCAGGAACACCCTCCTGGGGTGCGGGCTGGAAGGCCGCGATACGCAAGCACTACCGTCACTCGGCCCCGCTGGGCACGCAGGGGAGCGTGATGTCGTATCAGGATCGATACCTGTCGCTCGATCCCACCTACACCGACGGGCATGGCCTGCCGCTCCTGCGCATGACCTTCGACTGGCATGCGAATGAATACAAGATGGCCGCCTACAGCGCCTCCAAGATGGAGGAGATCGTGCGAGCCATGAAACCTGACAAGCAGGCGACGATACTCATGCGCCCTGGCAATCCCTACGACGTGCGCATCTACCAGAGCACCCATACGACGGGCGGCGCAATTATGGGAACTAATCCGTCCAACAGCGTGATCAACCGCTATTCGCAAAGCTGGGATGTCCCGAATCTGTTCGTGTATGGTGCGTCCGCGTTTCCGCAGAACATCGGCTACAACCCGACCGGACTTCTGGCAGGCCTCGCCTATTTCTCCGCGGACAAGCTCAGGGGCGCCTATCTCAAATCGCCCGGACCCCTGATTTCCTCATGAGAGGCAGGACCTTACTCCTGCTTGGCGGGGCCGCGATCGTCGCTCTGGCGGCAGCGATGGGAATCTCCTACCTGGGTGACAAGGGCGCGGGCGAGGATGTGGCATTCGTGCCGGTACGCAATCCGGACCTGATTAGCCGCGGTGCGTACCTGGCGAAGCTCGGGGATTGTGCTGCATGCCACAGCATTCCCGGTCGGTCCGCCTTCTCCGGCGGACTCAAGATGGTGACGCCGATTGGCGCAATCTACTCGACCAACATCACGCCGGACACCAGTTACGGTATCGGAAGTTTCACCTTTGCGGATTTTGACCGTGCGTTACGCTTCGGCGTCGCCGAGGGCCATAGCCTGTACCCGGCGATGCCGTTCACGTCCTACTACAATACGAAGGCCGAGGACGTCCGCGCACTCTATGCCTACTTCAGGTACGCGGTTGCGCCGGCGGCCGTCCCAAACCGCGCAAGCGATATCCCGTTTCCCCTGTCGATGCGCTGGCCGCTGACGTACTGGCGTTGGCTGTTCGCTTCAAAACCCGCTCCTTTCACGCCGCCCGCGGGCTTGGACAGCCTGCAGGCGCAGGGCGCATATTTCGTGGATGGGCTCGGGCATTGTGGCGAATGCCATACGCCACGAAACGCCTTCATGCAGCTCGTGGCGAACAACCGCGACGGCGGCGCCAGATATCTCAGCGGCGCCGTCATTGAGACCTACTTCGCTCCGAGCCTGCGAACCGGGGGAGCGGGCTCACTTAGGGACTGGAGCGAGGGCGAGCTGGCCGAGTTTTTGCGAACGGGCGCCAATTCGCGCGGAATCGCCTTCGGATCTATGTCGGATGTCATCATCCACAGCACCCAGTACATGGCCGAGTCGGACGCGACGGCGACGGCTCGCTATCTCAAATCGCTCGCCTCTCCCGAGCAGGTCGGCCAAGCCTTCGTGTACGACCCAACTTCGCACCAGGCACTGAAGAAAGGGGAAGCGAGCGCAGAAGGTGCCCTCATCTACCTGAACAACTGCGCGGCCTGCCATCGCCCGGACGGGCGCGGTTACGAGCGGGTGTTCCCCGCCCTGGCAGGAAACCCCGTTGTCGAAGTAGGGGGTCCCGAGTCGGTGGTCTCAATCATCCTGCGAGGCTCTACGACGCCACGGACCGGGGCGACGCCGGCACAATTCACGATGCCGGGATTTGCCTGGCGGCTCTCCGACCTGGAGGTCCTGCAAGTCGCAAACTTTGTCCGCTCGAGCTGGGGCAATCGAGGCTCGAAGGCACAGCTGCAGGACGTAGCCCGCTTGCGCTCAGAATCCAACTAGACTATTCGCTTACGGCCAAACAGCCGGGCATCCAGGGACCACGCGCCCGGCCCCAACATGGCCAGGGCCACGGCGACTGCCGCTGCAGTCAGCGCTGATGAATCCAATCGGGGACCTGGGTACACGATTGCAATCTGAATCGCCGCCGCGGCAAGAGCCGCCACAGGTGTCCAGAAGCCGATCCACAACAGCAGCACGATACCGCAGATCAGACAGCGTTCCAGCAATTGCGTGCCGTTCGAGAGATCACCGGCAATATGTGCCGCCGCGGCCAAGGAAAATCCGGATGCAAGACGCAGAATCACCAGTCCCAGTCCCGGCCATGCATCGGGGAACGTTGAGAAGAGCCTTTGCACGCCACAGTATGAAACCGGAGCGCGCACCCGCGGAAACCCTGAAAAGGGTGAGCTGCATCTCACCCCAAGCTCGCTAGAGCGAGATTATTCCCCGTTTCAGGCCAAGGCTCACAGCGTGAGTCCGGTCTCTGGCCCCAAGTTTCGCCAGGATGTTCTTGACGTGCGTCTTGGTCGTTTCCTCATTGATATCCAGCTGCGCAGATATCACCTTATTGGCCAAGCCACTCGCGACCAGGCGGAGCACCTCAAGTTCCCGGGCCGTCAGCGCGACATCCGCTGCATGCTTGGCCATCTCGGCGGCGACATCCGCCTGAATCTGCTTCTCCCCTCCGCTGACGAGTCGAATGGTGTTCAGTATCTCGGTGCGAACCAGACTTTTCAGAACATAGGCCTGTGCGCCGGCCTTCAAGGCCCGCTGCGCGAGCACATCGCCTGAATACGTCGTAAGTACAATGATGCGTGCAGTAGGTCGCTCGCCTCTTATGGCAATGATGGCATCCAGCCCGCTCATATCAGGCATCTGAAGATCCATGAGGGTCACATCCGGTTTGAGCTGCCGATGCAGTTGCACCGCCTCCTTGCCGTTTGCGGCCTCTCCCACCAGCTGCATATCCTCCTGGGTGCCGATCAGAGCGCCAATCCCGGAGCGCAGCAATGGATGGTCGTCCACTGAGAGGATTCGGATCGGATCGACTCGATTCATGGCAGCGCCGCCCTGTTGAAACTCACATCAATGCTACGCCGCCAGTGACGCACCTGCACCTGCCACGGGCTCGCAGGATTCCACAATCCCGCTCCCCCTATCTACAAGCGTATCAAGACCCGGGCGGCCTACTCTTCCGACATGTCGCCGCTTGATCAGATTCCCGCCTTCGCCACGGATCACGGTGCTGTCGTATCGCCGGAGTGGTCGGTCGCCTTGGGCGCGCCCATTACCGATTGCAGGACGCCCTCATCCACCGGAGCCTGGGCGATTCGGCGGGCGATCGTCCGGGCCCGCAGTGCCCTCATCACGATGAGGCTGGACGAAGCCTCCAAGGCGACGGCCCAGCTGCGCCGGCTGTTGAGCTACCCCGGGAGTCCACGGCGCGATCGCTACATACCCACTCTGCGCATACTTGAGGCTTCGCAGCATGTCGCAGCGGACCAGCTGGTAGCTGCGCGCACCGTGCTGGCGAGCCTTCCAGCGTTCACGACGGATCCCATCGTAGCCCCCCTTCTGCGGTATCTGGACTGGAAGCACAACCACTGCGACCACGGGTCCACTCCGGATACCGCAGACTATCTGGTGCCCCCGGTCGGAGGCGGCGCCATCGCCCGGATTTTCAGCCTCTGCGTCAGTGCTGCCCTCTCATTTGATCGCTTGCATCTCACCGTATCCTCAGGGCTGGCATCCGAAGCCCTCCAGTTGGCCCGCAAGCGATATGGAAATCGTTCCGCCATCAGCCTGCTTCCCGCGACCTTGCTGGCGCAGGTGGACTACGAACAGGGCCGGCTCGATGAGGCTGAAGCTCTGTTGCGACCGCGCATCGCCCTGATACGTGCCTCGGGAACCCTGGAATGCGTGGCACGTGCGAGCGTGCTGCTGGCGCGACTCTCGCTCCACAGAGGACAACGACGCTCCGCGCTCGCGACGCTGCGCGACGCGGAGAAGACGGGCCATAGCCGACGCTGGCCGCGACTGGTCACCATCATATCTGCGGAATACAGCAGGATTCTGTCTGTCATCCGCAGCGAGGACGGGCGGGTCGGTGAGACACACGGGCCGGGACGGCCGCGGGTCGCCATCCATGTCTCGCGCACGTCGGCGCAGCTCGAATTGAGCTCGCGGCTGCGCCAATTGCCGCCGGGTGTGACCGGCCCCTGGCACAACGAACCGCACAGCTTCTCGGCTATTGAGACTTCGCTGAGTCGCGCCTGCTCCGCGGCCGCTGAAGGCCACCCGGATGATTGCTATGGTCTTCTCATGCAGTGTCTGCGCATCGGCGCGGCGCGCGGTTTACGCATGATTTTCGTCGACGCGGGCCGCCCGCTGACGACGTTGCTCGAATCCGCCTACGACGCATTGGCGACTACGGACGCGCACCTGGCCCCGTTTCGGCCCTATATCGCCACGCTGCTGCGCACTGCAGTGCCGAATGCCTCAGACGAGTCGGAACCGCCGACCTATCGGCCGCTATCACGTCGCGAAACATCTATTCTGGAAATGATCGCCGGCGGACTGTCCAATAAGCACATTGCGCAGGCCCTTGGAATCACCCCCGAAACGGTCAAGTCCCACGCCAAGAGCATCTTTGTCAAGCTCGACACCCGCACCCGCGCTCAGGCCGTTGCGCGCGCAGAGTCGATCGGCCTGCTCTAGATCGCCCGCCGTGCCCGTCGCCAGGCAGCCGGAGTTTCCCCCGTGACCTTCCGAAAGTGCTTGCAGAGATGCGCCTGGTCCACGAATCCGCATCGCAGCGCGATGTCACTCAACGGCGTATCCGACTGCAGCATGTACTGGGCGGCCAATTCCACTCGGCGCCGGACCACGAATGCGTGGGGGGAGTGTCCGAACGTGCGCCTGAACGAGCGCGAAAAATGCGCCTCGCTGCGCTGCACGAGCGCGCACAGATCGGCGACCAATACGCGAGCGGTGATGTGATGGTCGATATGGTCGACCACCTTGCGTACCTGCCAGGCCAGCAGCCGCTCTTTGCCGTTGCCGTCGTCCTCTGAAGGCTGAGGATGTACCTGTTTTCGCAACAACGAAGTGGCCTGCAGTAACGTGCCGTGCACGGCCGGCTCGTGGCCAAGCTGCCCGAGGGCCGAGTCCAGTAGCGCAATAACATGGTGCACCCATCCGGGTGACCCTCGCTGACTGACGATTGGACCTGCTTGCGTCTCGTAGACTTGCGTTTGCATTGGCAGTGCCTACCTCGAGGGCTCGTGGACGGTCCTTACATTTCTCAACTAGCCATCAGATCGGCTCGATGCGCTGAGTGACGGTAGCAGCACCCGCCACGACTTTGGATCACGAATTGCAGTGGGCGGCGCCTCCCTCGCTTGAGGGACTCGATTCCAGGTCACGCACCGCCCCGTCCGTCGGCGTCCCACAATCCGGGGTCAGGTGCGTAAGGTAGCTCCAGGAACTGTTAGGTACCGTTAGATACTGGCAGGTGCTAATGGGCGACTGTGGCGTTGAGATCCGTCGCCAGCTGCGACAGGATGTCCGCGATTGCGACGCCATACCCGCGTACCAGCGCATCTGGAGATGCTTTCGGAAGCTTCACCCGGCTCGCGATGGTGCGCTCATACGCTACTCGCTGACGCGGGCTCGTCTGGTCGATAAGAATGAACTGCACGGAGACGACTGCCGCAGGCGCAAGACCCTCGCGGAAGTCCCCATACAGGTCCCCAACAGTCACCTCCAGCACGTAGGGTGTCGATTGGGTACTGCCGGAGGGTACAACGTGGCTGAACGGACCGGTGCGATCGAGCCATTCGGCCATCCGGCTGTCCAGCATGGCGCCGGGATCCGCACCAAAGGCATTGTACGAGTCCGTCACGTACCGCACGTCGTCCAGACGATACACGAACCCACTCCCCGCATAGGTCGCCGCCACGTGCACGGATGCGACACGAAGTGATTCCGGCAGCCGCGGTGCGGACGAACGCCCCATCTCGAGCGGCGGTTCCACGATATACGTCGTGGCCTGTGGCAGCGGCCTGCCAATGGAACAGGCTCCGAGGGTGACCGCGATACAGCCTGTCCAGGCCGCTTGCCGCCAGTTCATTGGCCACCCCCCGGAATTTGCACCTTGGCCGGCGGGCCACCCAGCAGGACGCCCGCAGGATAACGCTTGATCGTTTCGGACAGCGCGCGCAGGTTGCCCGCCGTCACTCGCAGATCCTGGACCGCCGCGCGCACATCATGTTGATTGTCGCCGAGCATGATCTGCAGGCGCTGCGCGGCCTGGTCCACATTCTGAAGCGTTTCCGGCAACGCAGGGTCACCGACGAGGGAGTCGAGGTGGGTGGCCACGGAGTCGAGCCTGACCAGCGTGTGGTCGATCGGGGCGCCCTCGAGGATATGGTTTATCCGCTGCAGCGTCGCATCGGCATTCATCAGGACGCTCTGCGCATTTCCCGACATCTCTGCCAGTGGCAGCTGGCCGAGTTTGTTGTCCACGTCGCTGACCAATCGATTCAGATTCTGTCCCAGCTCCTTGATGTCCGCTTCATTGAGGCTTGCCAGAAATGACTGCGCCTTGGACACGATCTCTCCCACGGAGCTCGGCGCAGACGGCAGATACATGTAGCGTGGCGTCCAGCCGAATTCCAGCGGCGGGTATTTCCGTGGATCCATGAAATCCAGCGCGAGATATTGCTGGCCGGTGATGCCGGCGAGCTGCGTCTGGGCACGCAGCCCCCGCTTAGACAGGGCGAGCGCGTCCTGCCTCATCTGCACCGCTTCCCGTGCCGACAGATTGACCTTCACCCGCACGACGATATATTCCCTGCGTTTATTCAGTGGCACGTCACGTTCGTAAGTGGCCGCGGAAGTGAGAATCTGCGTAACCTGTCCCAGCGGCACCCCCCGGAACCGAACCGGCGTCTCAAATGTGAACGAGGGTTGGAACCAATCGCGCGCGCCGAGCGCAAACACCGCCGCGCCGAGCACGCACAGGCTCCCGACTATGAAAAGCCCGAGCCGCCGGTATCGTCTGCTGTCCTCCATACCCTAGCCGTGTCGCTCCGCCCGCAATTCATCGGGCCGGCGGTTGAAGAATTGACGCACCCGCATGTCCGGACTGAAGTCCCGCAGGGTCTCCGGCCTGTCATTGGCAATGATCGCGCGGGAGATCGGATCAAGCATGATGGCGCGATCCGCAATCGCAAAGATGCTCTGCAATTCATGGGTCACCACGACGCAGGTGACACCCAGATTCTTACGCAAAGACAGAATGGTCCGGTCCAGATTGGCGGCGGTGATCGGATCGAGGCCGGCGGACGGTTCATCAAGCAGCAGAATGTCACAACCGAGCGCCATCGCTCGCGCGATTCCCGCGCGTTTCAACATCCCGCCCGACAATTCCCCCGGCATCAGGGACTCCGCCGGTAGCATTTCCACCGTATGCAGCAACATGCGTGCCGTGAGGTTCTTCTCGGCAAGCGTGAGATCGGTAAACTGGTCGAGCGGAAAACGGACGTTTTCCAGCACGTTCATGGAACCGAACAGCGCCCCGCTCTGATACATCACCCCAAGGCTGCGCTGCAGTCGCGCCTTGTCGGTCGCGTTTGCCTTCACGAGACTCTCGCCGTCGACCAGAACGTCGCCCGCCATAGGCGCATGCAGGCCGATGATGTTCTTCATGAGGCTTGATTTGCCGCTTCCCGAGCCACCCAGAATCACGACCACCTCACCGCGATGCACCTCGAACGAGGCATCATCAAGAAGGACGCGGGTGCCATACCCCATGCGCAGATTTCGCACACTGATGGCCGGTCGCTGACCGGTCGGTGCCGGCCCGGACTTCCCGGATTGCAGCTGTGTTTCTGCCACCTGGTGACTCAGCTTGTGAGAACGGCAAAGAGTCCGTCGATCACCACGATGAGCACAATGCTGGTGACGACGGCGCTGGTGGCGGAAAGACCCACTGAAGTGGCTCCGGCGCCGGTGCCAAGACCGCTGTGGCATCCCACTGCGGCGATCGTAACCCCGAACACCGCCGCCTTGATGATGCCGAGCATCAGGTCTGTTGCCGTTACCGCTCCGAGCAGTCGCGTGAAGAATTGCAGTAGACTGATGTTGAAGGAGGTCATGACCAGAGCCCCGCCGAATAGTCCGACAATATCGGCGAGGATGGTGAGGAGCGGCACGACCAAAATCGCGGCCAGGATGCGCGGCAGGACCAGAAACTCGATCGGGTCAAGACCAAAGGTGCAGATCGCGTTGAGTTCCTCATTGACCTTCTGCGTGCCGATTTGTGCCGCGAACGCCGCCCCCGTACGGCCCGCGAGCACGATTGCGGTCATCAGTGCACCCAACTCGCGCAGCATCGCGACGCCTACGCCATTGACCACGAAAATAACCGCTCCGAACTGCCGCGCGACCAGGCCTACCTCGAACGCGATAATGACTCCCATCAAGAAGCCCATCAGCAGCACGATCGGAACGGCATTGGCTCCGGTTTCGGTGGCAACGTCGAGCACGTCGCCCCAGTTGACGGCACCGGGATGCGAACGCGCCTCGCGCAGGGCCCTGAGGCACCCGCCGAGGAACCCTGCCAGCTCCTTGAGGTAGAGGAGATGTCGGGCCGCCGCGCGGCCAATGTCTTCAAGCGTGCCCAGGCGCCGAGGCCGGCTTGGCGGCGCAGCGAAGTCGTGCGGCTCATAGCGGCCCAGCAGGGCGGCGAGATTGGGCGCCAGCGCCTGAATGCGGACCGTTGCACCGGGCGCGCGCTCCTGACGCGTCAGGTCGAAGAGCAGCGCCATACCGACATTGTCCAGGTACTGGAGCCGTGACGCATCGATCAGAACCGGTCGATCGGGATTGCGCGCAAGGATCTCGATCGCTGACTGCCAGATCGGCGCGGCCGTGCGGGCAGTAATCC
>Ga0302316_10001073_pt1 | contig 22546 bp, 22 predicted proteins | sample III_Palsa_N3_2_FD_200456 | JGI IMG/M metagenome (GOLD analysis project Ga0302316, IMG submission 200456) | Peat permafrost microbial communities from Stordalen Mire near Abisko, Sweden - III_Palsa_N3_2 | ecosystem: Environmental > Terrestrial > Soil > Palsa > Peat permafrost | place: Sweden...
TTGGAGGCGGCAGCGTAACATTCACCGATGTCAGCGCCGCCGGCACCCGTATGGCCTACAAAGCGCTGTAATTGAAAATTAAATAGTGAATCCTTGAACACATTCAATGGGCGAACGTTATGAGTATGCATGGCATACATAGGGTATGAGCGGAGTGTATACGGTGTCTAGCCGGGTAGTTGGTATTCCTCGCACCCCAGGTAACTTACCGGGAAGCGCGCTTCTGCTTACCAATGGCGGTTCGTTCCCACAAAGTCGGGTTTTCGGCAACTACAATTCTCAGTTGTTGACAACAGGCCGATGCACTCATTGAGCAAGAGCTTGAGTTGAACTCGGACATTAGTCCCGATAAACGCCGTAGTGTCGGGTTAACCGCCCCCTCCTCAAGAAGATTCCCGGAAACTGGCCGATTTGCGAGGACTAACTGAGCGAGGATTCCCAGGCAATGGAAGCCAAGATCATCGACCCTGTCGGGATGGCGTTGGCAAGTGCCTGCAAATGTATGGTCCGCCGTCAGAATGCAAGGGAAAAGTTAAGGGTGAAGGAAAGTCTGCATCAATGTATCCGGCCTTTGTTGGAGGTTGAATCTCCTGGCCATGATGAGATACGCCGCGTACCTGTCCTGCGAAACGCCTCGGCTGTATAAAAGCCATATGAGAAATCGGGCTTCAGGTACGCCGTTTTGACTGTTCTTTCATCTTTACTTGTCCGCGGCAGACCTCGGTGGGGAGCTGGATGTTGATGGTTACGCTTGTTTAGACCGGGACCGAGCCGTGAAGTGCTCGGTAGTCCTGGCCAGTGGAGAGTACCGCCCATGCAATCCGTGCCAGCTTGTTGGCGGTGGCGACGATCAGCACGTTGCGTGGCGCTCCGGCTTCGAGGGCGCTCATCCACGCAACAATCGCAATACGGTCTCGCTTCGATCGCAGCACGACCGCGCGTGCTCCATGGATGAGGATCTTGCGCAGGTAGTTGTTGCCGCGCTTGCTGATGCCGTAGAGTCGCGCCTTGCCTCCGGTCGAATACTGGCGCGGCACCATGCCGAGCCAGGCAGCGAGCTCTCGCCCCTTGTGGAAGGCTGCCCCGTTGCCGATCGCAGCTACGATCGCGGTCGCGACCAGCGGCCCGATGCCCAGGATCTGTCGCAGTCTCATGCAGGCGGCGTCGCGCGAAGCGATCCGTTCGACTTCATCGTTCATCTCTTCAATCTGAAGCTCTAAATCCTTCCACTCGTTCCACAGCATGGCAAGCAGGTTCCGCATGCGCGGAGTGAGACCTTCCTCGGCGTTCTCGAGGATCTCAGGCATGCGCTCGCGAGGCTTGGACGGGCTCTTGGCGAAGACCACGCTCCGAAAGGAAAGCTCGCAACTGGTTGATGACCGATGTTCTTCGTGCGATCAAACGATCGCGCACTCTATGCAGCGCTTGCAGGTCGAGCTGGTCGTCCGTCTTGATCGGAACAAAGCGCATGTTCTGACGATCCACCGCCTCAGCGCTGGCCTCGGCATCCAGAAAGTCGTTCTTGTTCGACTTCACAAAGGGGTTCACGAACTGAGCCGGGATCAACTTCACATCGTGGCCCTGTGCTCGCAACGCACGACCCAGGAAGTGGGCACCGCCGCATGCCTCCATCCCGATCAGGGAAGTCTGCATGTTCGCGTGAACGTGATCAACTGCCTCTGGGTGAACTTCTTCTTCAGCAGCACCTTGCCGTTATCGTCAAGGGGTACCAGGTGAAAGGTCGTCTTGCCAAGGTCAATCCCTACGGAGCGAATCTGCATCTCGATAATCCTCCTTGTTAGAAGCGGCCATCACGATCCCTCTAAAGTGGCTGAGGAATCAAGCGGCGGACCATCTCAGTAACGCCGTTTTGCGGGCATTGGCTTTGCGAGTTCGCGACCTGGTTCAAGCAGGAGGCGCAGTATGCACTTGGCTCGCGAACCGCTCTTTCAATCTCAATAGGGGATTTTCCAGAAGACGGTAGCTCAACGTTGCAATCAGCAAAGTCCCCGTGAACGCTATCAGGAGCGTAAAGGGATAGGCGTAGCGCGGAGACAGTCTATGGGCCAGGTCAGAGTAGAAGTCGTGCAAAAGGTCGTGGTAGACGTAAAAGCCGTAGCTGATCACTCCGAGAGCCCGCAGTGGCTTCCAACTCAGGATCTCGCTAAGGAAGCTGCCGGGATGAATGCACTCCAAAATTAGCGCAGCTGCGACAGCATCGATGAGTGTGAATCCGAAAACTCCAATCCAATTTGATGCCGACCCCTCAAAAGGCAGGGACAGGATTTTTACGCAGATGAGATACAGGGCGACAAAGAGTATCGAGGACGCGACAAGCAGTGGGCGGCGCGCCCGGCGCACAATATTCTCTTCTGGGCCCCTTAGGCATAGAGCAATAAGGCCACCTATGAGGAGCGCATCGATGCGTGTCGGAAGGCTTCGGTAGAACAATTCCATGCCGAGAAGCTGGGGTGAAAGTCCGATGCTGAGCACACCTCTCAGAATTGGGCACAGGACACTTACGGCGATGCAAATTTTGATCAACGTCTCTCGCTTGCGTACTTGATACACGACGAAAGGCCAGATCAGATAGAACTGCTCTTCAACACACAGCGACCAAAAGTGACCGATGTAGAGGTGGAATGGGTATCCAAACCAAGAGCTGGTCGGCGCCCCGAACGTAAGCTTGTCGAAACGGTATGGGTCGCCAGGTTGGTGAAGAAAAAAGAAGCGGGCATAGTTGCCGAAGTAAGCAGGCCAGAGAGCCCAACGTATATTCCACTGCCAGTGCGCCACAGGCGCGATGAGTAGAACGACGATCCAAACGAAATAGTACAAAGGAAAGATTCGGAGCGTCCTCCGAATGTAGAAATCTCTGTATCTGTGAATCTTGTGTTGGCTATCGTAAAGAATTCCGGTGATTAGAAAGCCAGACAGCACAAAGAAGAGATCGACGCCTGTCCATCCCCAACCGAACAAGAAGGCGTGACCGGCACCGTAATGTTGAAAAAACACCATGATGACCGCAATTGCCCTCAGCCCGTCTAGAGCGACATAATAGGCGGATTTCGGAACGCCGGGCGACTTCACAGTCATCTCTGCGTCACTATACCTTCTCTCGGCACCGGTGAAATATTTCCAACCGCGTCGACCCGTTGAAACCGCCCGGGTTTCCGGCAACTTCGACGATGCGGCCCTCCGGTGACCTGACCTCTCACATTCGACGATTGGGAGGACTGGTCGACCGAAGAAAGGGATCGAGATGCCGAGGAGCCTGGACACAAAGGCGCGGATTATAGTGCGCTTCCGTGTGACCGACTTTTGACCCCATTGATTCGTTATCGTGCCACGCTGAGGTACCGTCCGTGCCGCGTTGATTTGCGAGCCAGCGTGGGAACAATAGAGGAACAATAAGGGAACAATAAGGATTGCGATGGGTTCTTTTGTGCCCTTTTGTGCCTTCCACTGCTGTGCTATGTTATTGAAAGCACGTTGCCAAGCCGTTTCGCAACGAGGAGGTCAGCGGTTCGATCCCGCTCAGCTCCACCAATCCTTGATAATGTTGTTCCGGGTATTTGGCGGGACGTTGGTCAGGATTTTTCGCAGATATTTTCAGTCACGAAGTTCAAGGGTGATGGAGTTCACCCAAACCGCCATAGCCTGAGGAATTTTCAGATTATGGATGATGACTCCTCGCAGGACTACCTGCAGAGGAGTTGCTCGGTCATGAAACTTTCGTACCGGTTGAGATGGCACACTGCGAACCCCGGATCCGGGGCGCAGATCCGCAGGGACATTCAAACTACTATCCTGAAACTGATGACTCGGCCCCTCGATGAGATGTGGGTTGTAGCCAACTGTGTTCAGTTACTGTTTAGAGACACGCAAGGAGCGCGGACTTGAGGCGATATCTATTGATTGCAGTGGGCGGAGCACTGGGAGCTTTGGCCCGATATCTTGTTGGTGTCTTTGCCGCCGAGCATTTCAGGTCGAGATTTCCGGTCGGCACATTTTCAATCAACATCAGCGCCTGCTTTATGATTGGCTTTATCCTCGAGTACCTCACACGTCATGCTCACATGAATCCGGCCTGGAGGTATGCGTTTGCTATCGGATTTCTTGGCGCCTACTCAACATTTTCCAGTTTTGAATGGGAAGCGTGGTCAGATTTCACGAATGGCGCCTATTGGATCGGACTACTTTATATTGGCGCAAGCGTGATCATCGGGCTGCTTGCGGTTGGACTCGGTTCGGCGACTGCGCGGTCTGTGAGCTAAGTGACGGGGGCGTTAGGATTTACTTCGCTGGTGCCACGGAACCACGTTTGGTTCGGGTTATCCACTGAATTCATGAAATCCACACGTAAAGCCCTTGATAGATGAAGGGCTGCGAAGCATACTCGCACCTAGGGCATGCCGCATGACGCGGTTGCTATGGAAGCCTAGTTCTAAGAGATGAGCGCCGTGAGCCGATATTGCCGTGAAGACGTTCTGCGCATTCTCAGATTGCCTATTCGCCAACTCGCTGCGTGGGAGAAGGCTGGATTAATCGCTTCCTCCGAAAACTATTCGTTCGACGAACTGGTGCAGTTGCGGAAGCTGCGCGATCTCACGGCAACGCGAATCTCGGTTAAGAGTATTCGCCAGTCCGTGGATGCGATGCAGCGCGTGTCGGGGATGGTGAATCCGCTGTTGGAATCGGTAGCGGTGCTGCATGGCTCCAAACTGGCGTTTCGGCAATGGGGTGCGCTGGTCGATCCCATGACGAGACAGATGGCATTTGACTTCGAATTAATGCCGTCGAACGGGATGGCGGTCGTCCGGAAGAATGGCCAGGAATTATCTCCGAACTACTCCGATCTGCATGAGATGTTTCTGCGTGCGGTGCGGCTGGAGGACATTCCAGGGCGCCTGGAAGAAGCCAAGAGCATGTATCAAACGATCCTTGAGATCCAGCCCGGACATGCGGCCGCGGCTATCAATCTGGGGACGATTTTTTACAACGAAAAAGACTTTGTGCAGGCGGAGCAACGATACCGGCAAGCGGTAGCAGCTGATCCTGAATATGCGCTGGCATTTTTTGATCTGGGGAATGTGCTCGACGAGCAGCAGCGGATGGATGAGGCAATCGAAGCCTATCAGCGAGCGCTTGTGTTGGTGCCTCAGTATGCGGATGCTCACTACAATCTTGCGCTGGCGTACGAACGTATTCAGGAGCCCCGGAAAGCTCTGCGGCATTGGACAAGCTACACAAGGTTGGATCCTACTGGGCCATGGGCAAGCCATGCGCGCAGCCAGGCACGGAAGATCCTTGGCAGCGAGCGGTTAGCAATTGTGACCAGGCATGGCCGCACGATGCGGATCGCCGGCTAGATAGCCTTTACAACACAGCTCTAAACCCTGCAGGCTTGACCACCGGCATATCCCGGGTGACGAGCTATGGAGTAAACTCCGAGGCAAAGCTAATAGCCTTTTTGTATCGCTTAGGAGACCTTGCCTGATGGCTGAACATACGACCTTTCGACCTTTTGTTCCAGCGAACGAGGATCGAAAGGAATTGTCGATACGTGCGCTGCTTTTGGGCTCGATCTTTGGAGTGATCTTTGGCGCGGTTACGGTATATGTTGGGCTAAAGGCAGGCTTGACGGTCGCAGCGAGTATTCCGATCTCGGTGCTGTCGATCACGATTCTGAGGGCATTCGGACGAGCGTCCATTCTCGAAAACAATATTGTGCAGACAACCGGCAATGCTGGTCAGTCGATCGCGTCCGGCGTAATTTTCACGCTGCCCGCGCTGATTTTTTTGGGATTCGATCTGGAGAGCTCGCGAATCTTCGCGCTGGCTTTATTCGGCGGCTGGCTCGGCGTGTTGTTCATGATTCCGCTGCGGCGACAGTTGATCGTGGAAGAACATGGGGTGCTGAAGTATCCAGAAGGAACCGCCTGCGCGGATGTGTTGCAGGCGGGGGAGCGGGGTGGATCGTTTGCGAGCCGGGTATTCATGGGACTCGGGCTGGGAGCGGTGTATGCCCTTTTTCAAAATGAGAATCTGTTGAAGCTGTTTCCGGAGACTCCGAACTGGTCGCCGAACTTTGATCCGAATGGGCAGCAGGTTCTGAAGGGCGCTGCGATTCGGGCGGATGTTACGCCGGAGTACCTGGGGGTGGGGTACATCATTGGGTTGCGGGTATCGGCGATCATGCTGGCCGGTGGGGTGTTCAGTTGGCTGGTGCTGATGCCGACGATCGTGTTCTTCGGGAAGCATCTGGCGGGGCCGCTGTATCCCGGTGTGGTGCCGATTGCGCAGATGAGCCCTAGTGATCTGTGGTCGACGTATGTGCGGCCGATGGGAGCAGGCGCGGTTGCGGCTAGTGGGTTGATCACGCTGCTGCGGACGGCGCCGACCATTGTGAGTGCGCTTACCTCCGGATTCGCCAAGATGGGGTTGGGCAAGGGTAAGGTGGCGAGCAAGCCGCTGCGGACCGAGAACGACATTCCGATGAGCGTGGTGATCGGCGGCAGCCTGCTGCTGGTCCTGCTAATGTTCCTGTTCCTGCAGTTCAAGCCGGTTCCGGGCGCGCAGGTGGGTTGGCTGGCGAACCTGGCGGCGAGCTCACTGGTGGTGGTGTTCGGGTTCCTGTTTGTGACGGTGTCGGCGCGGATTGTGGGTATTGTGGGATCGAGTGCCAGCCCGGTGAGCGGGATGACAATTGCTACGCTGATGGCGGTGTCAGCGATCTTCCTGGTGAAGGGATGGACTGCGCCGGCGTTTGGGGCGCTGGCGATCACGATTGGCGGAATGGTATGTATCGCCGCGTCGAACGCGGGCGACACAAGCCAGGACCTGAAGACAGGGTTCCTGATTGGGGCTACGCCATGGAAGCAGCAGGTTGCGGTGATGGTTGGGGTAATCGTGTCGACGTTCATGATCGGGTGGACACTGAGCGCGATGAACAAGGCGCTGGAGAGCTTCCAGCAACTACCGACGGCGCGGGCGATCTCGTTGGCGTCTCTGCCGGCGGGCGTGACGGATCAGGGGAATTTCCAGCGGGATCATGTGACGGTGATCGTGCGGCCCGCTGCTGGGAGCTCGGCTGCTGCGACGCATGAGGACCTGACGGATGCGAAGAAGTACGTGGTGCTGAATTCGATTGGGTCTGACACGTTGCAGGATGGGAAATACCTTTACGATCCGGCTACGGGGAAGATCGAGGTGCAGTGGGTGCAGGGGATTGGCAGCGAGAAGGCTGCGGCTCCGCAGGGGCGGCTGATGGCTACGGTGATCAACGGGATCCTGAGCCGGAAGCTGCCGTGGAGCCTGGTGCTGCTGGGTGTGGCGCTGGTGATTGGGATTGAGTTGTTGGGGATTCGGTCGCTGACGTTTGCGGTGGGTGCTTACCTTTCGATTGGGACGACGCTGGCGATCTTTGTTGGTGGTGTGGCGCGGTGGATGGTGGATCGGGCGCTGGAGAAGAGCGGAAATGGGCCGAAGACGGATGCTGAGAGCGAGATCTCGTCGGGAAGCCTGTATGCTTCAGGGCTAATTGCAGCTGGTGGACTGATGGGGCTTGGTGGCGTTTGCGTGAAGCTGTATGAGCAACATTGGGAGACTACGATTCCGCGGTTTTCATCGACGAATCCTTTCTACAAAGATTGGGTGAGTGTGATCTGCTTCGCAGCGCTGGCGTTCAGCCTGTATTACTTTGCGAGAAAGCCGCTGGATTCCGAGAAGATTCTGGAACAGGTTGAGAGAGAGGAAATTTAGATGAAACGTTGGATGGCGATGTTGGTGGTGGCGATGGTTATGGCGCCGGTGGGGGCGCGGGCGGATGAGGCGTCGAAGCAGGCGAAGGTGAAGGAGCTGTTTGCGGTGATGCATGTGGATCACAGTTTGGACCGGATGCGCAGCGCGATGGCGCAGCAGGTGCAGGCGACCGCGAAGAACGCCCCGGGAACCGAGCAGATGACGCCTGAGAAGACGAAGATCCAGCAGGAGTTCGTCGATAACTCGATGAAAGTGGTTGACCAGAATTTCAGTTGGGCGGTGCTGGAGCCGGCGTTCCTAAAGCTTTATTCGGACGCGTACAGCGAGCAGGATCTCGACGGAATCCTGGCGTTCTACAAGTCGCCTCCGGGACAAGCGATGCTCACCAAGGCTCCGGAGCTATCTTCCGGGGTGATGGAAATTGTGCACAGCCGCATGGGAGGTTTTCAACCGAAGATGCAGTCGCTGCAGGAGCTGTATATCAAGGCGATGGCACCACCGGCGGCGCAGTGATGGAGGGGAGCAGCGCAGGCTGAATCTTCGGGTTCTAGCGTCTCGAACTTCCACCCAGCAACGAACCCAAAACGCCACGGATAATCTGGCGACCCACGGTGCTTCCCATTGTCCGGGCAGCGCTTTTGGCCATGGACTCTACGAGCGAATCGCCGCGGCCGCTGGTTCCTCTGCCGGCATTCAACACACCACTGAGCATGTTCCCCGCGTTACTCGCCCATCCCGTGCCGCTGGCTGGTGCCGCAGCTCCATCGGCCGCGGCAGGCGCAGCGGTTCCTGAAGCATCCACCTTGCCCTTCAACTTTTCGTACGCCGATTCGCGATCCACCGTCGTTTCGTACACCCCGGCGATGACCGAGGTTTTGATCAGTTCATCTCTCTGCTCCGGCGTGATGGGCCCGATCTGGCTATGGGGTGGACAGACCATGGCACGCTCCACCATTGCCGGAATCCCTTTCTCATCGAGGAATGAGATGAGGGCCTCGCCCACGCCCATCTGTGTAATGGTCTCTTCGACATTCAACTTTGGATTGGCACGGAAGGTCTGCGCCGCAGCCTTCACCGCCTTTTGGTCCTTGGGTGAAAACGCTCTCAGCGCATGTTCTACACGATTCCCCAACTGACCCAGGACCGTGTCGGGCACGTCGATAGGATTCTGCGTGACGAAAAAGACTCCGACACCCTTGGAACGAATCAGGCGCACAACCTGCTCAATCCTGCTCTGCAAGACCGAAGGAAGATTGTTGAACAGCAGATGCGCTTCATCAAAGAAGAACACCAGCGTGGGTTTCTCCCGATCCCCGACTTCGGGCAGCTTCTCGAACAACTCGCTCATCAGCCATAGTAGAAATGTGGCATACAACTGTGGAGACTTCATCAACTGGTCGGCAGCGAGGAGATTCACCACGCCGTGCCCGTTGCCGTCCACCTGTAGCAAATCCTCGATGTTAAGGGCGGGCTCACCGAAAAAGAGATCGCCTCCCTGTTGCCCGAGGGTCACGAGACCGCGCTGAATTGCGCCAATGCTGGCGGCAGAGATGTTTCCATACTGCGTTTGGTATTCCTTCGCCGATGAGCCCACGTGCTGCAGCATCGCCTGCAGGTCTTTCATGTCCAGCAGCAATAGACCGCTGTCGTCCGCAATCTTGAAGACGAGGGTGAGCACGCCTGACTGCGTGTCGTTCAAGTTCAGGATGCGGCTGAGCAGCAGCGGCCCCATCTCGCTGACCGTGGCCCGCACAGGATGACCCTGCTTTCCAAAGAGATCCCAGAAGACCACGGGACATCCGGCAAACGTGACCTCGCCCAGGCCTAGCGTCTTGACTCGTTCGTCAAACTTGGGCGAGCTCTTTCCGGGCTGGCTTATGCCTGAGAGATCGCCTTTGACGTCCGCCGCAAAGACGGGCACACCGATGGAACTGAGAGCCTCTGCCATGACCTGCAGGGTCACGGTCTTTCCCGTGCCGGTCGCTCCGGCCACCAAGCCATGACGATTCGACATCCCCGCCAGGAGATATAAGTCATCCACGCCCTTGGCAATCATTGGCATCTCAACCATCGGCGGCGCCCTCCTTACATCTTCAGAGATTCAAGCGTACACATTCCGGTTGAAAGCGCCTAGCGGGCTGGCAGGGATGCGGGGTGGTTACTCGTCCCGGCGGGCAAGATCTTCTTCGCGCTTTTCGATGGCGTTCGCTGCGTCCGGCACGAGCTTCTGCAAGATGGCGAGCAGGCGCCTGGGATCGAAGGATTCGAGCTGCTCGGTGATGCCCTCGCAGTGGGACGAGCCGGGCGGGCAGATTGCGATGATGGGCAGGTTTGGTTTCACCTGGCGTAAATCGCGAATGAGGTCGGAGCAGGGCATGTCGTTCATTCCAGCGTCGACGACAATGCCGTCGACGAGGGGAAACTTCTGGAGCGTGGCGATGGCCTCGGCTGAAGAATAGGAGGTGAGCACGTTGAATTTTGCGGTTTCGATGACTAATTTTCTAGTCGAGATGGCGCCGGCGTGTTCACGATCGATTACGAGAAAGCAAGGTCTAACCATGGCCCGAGTATGCCCTTTCGGCGGAATGTTGCTGGATGGGATTTTCCCTTACTTCAATTTTAGTTGAGTGGAGGGGTAAGTATGCCAACTTCTGAGAATTTAGATTGCCAGTGTCGACCGAAGACTTTTTCGTGGTGAGGATCGTATTGGCGACGTTGCCATTTGTAATGCCGGCTTGCTAGAATCGCGGCCTGCCGAAGTAGGCAGCAGGACGGGCCGAGAACCGCCGGCCAATCGTATTCCGAAGATAAGTGGCAGATCGCGCGTCGTAGGCTCTGTAGTTCTTCACAGGGCTCCACTCACTCGTTTCCCGCTTCGAACGCAGGCAGGGAAGCTTTGGACTTAGGCTCTAAGGAGGAGCTATGAGACGGATACATTTTTTGCTAATTGCCGTTGCAATGCTGGCTGGCGGTATCATCTGTGTGGTCCCCGCGTCTGGACAGGCGGATAAGAGTGCGGCTCCAGTCTACCTGGACAAAATGCCGAAAGGATTCCGCGATTGGCAGCTGATCTCGGTGGCGCATGAAGCGGGGAATCTGAACAGTCTGGGCGCCATGTTGGGCAATGATGTGGCGATGAAGGCGTACCGGGAAAAGACGCTTCCGTATCCTGATGGCACCATCATCGCGGCGTTGCACTACAGCCACTTACCGAATGCGGAGAACAACGCGGTGTTTGGCAAGGCGCAATCGTACACGCCCGGGCCGCCTTCAAACTATCAGTTCATGGTGAAGGACTCGAAGAAGTATGCGGCGACGGGCGGTTGGGGGTTTGGGAGTTTCACGCCGGATGGCAAACCGTTTGCGGTCGCGCAGATGAAGAGCTGCGCTCCGTGCCACGCGAAGGCTTCGCGTGATGGTGTGTTTACGACGTATGCGCCGTAGGCATTGTTCCCCACCCGTCCGCAAATGCGCGTACGGGTGGGGGGTCCTGCGCGGACGGCGAGAGGCTTCGCGTGGTGTCGGGGTGAAAGCTTGCTGAGTTAAAGCTCGAGGATGATGGGCATGATTAGCGGGCGGCGGTTGGCGTTTTTCTGGATGAAACGCTTGAGGTCGCCGCGGATCTTGTCCTTCATGACGCCGTAGTCGCGGCGCTCTTCTTCGCTGGACAGCTCGAGGGTGCGGGCGACGACGTCGCGGGCGTTGCGGAGGAGCTCGGGATCGTCGGCTGCGAAGCCGCGGGTTGTGATTTCGGGAACGCCTTCGACCTGGCCGGTGCGCTTGTTGATGGCGATGATGGGGAGGAAAACGCCATCTTCGCCGAGATGCTTGCGGTCGCGGATGACGGTGTCTTCTACTACGTCGGCGGTGGAGTTGTTGTCGATGCAGACGCGGCCGGTGGTGACCTTGCCGGTCTTTTCGGCGTGCTCGCGGTCGAGGGTGAGGACGTCGCCGTCTTCGAGGAGGATGACTTTTTCGGGGACGCCGGTCGCCGCCGCGAGTTCCGCATGGCGCTTCAGGTGGCGGTAGTCGCCATGGACGGGGATGAAGAACTTGGGGCGCACGAGGTTGATCATCATGCGGAGCTCTTCCTGGGAGCCGTGGCCTGAGACGTGGATGAGGCCATGCGTCCCGTCGTCGTGGATGACCCTGGCGTCGCGGCGCTCGAGGTGGTCGATGACGCGGTAGATGGCTTTCTCGTTGCCAGGGATGACGCGGGAGCTGAGCAGGACGGTGTCGTTGGGCTCGATCTTGGCGAAGCGGTGGTTGTCCACGGCGGCGCGGGAGAGCGCGGACATAGGCTCGCCCTGCGTGCCGGAGATCAGGACGACGAGCTTGTTGGCGGGCGTGTCCTTGATCTGGTTGGGATGGATGATGAGGCCGGCGGGCGGGTCGATGTAGCCGAGGTCCTGGGCGATTTCGGTGGAGTTGTCGATGGACCGGCCGATGAGGGCAACCTTGCGGCCGTGCTTGTGGGCGAGGTCCATGGCGATGCGGATGCGATGGATGGAGGAAGAGAAGCAGGAGAAGAAGATGCGGCGCTTGGCGGCTCCGAAGATGTCGTCGAGGCGGGGAATGACGGCCTTTTCGCCGGGGGTGAAGCCGGGGCGGTCGACGTTGGTGGAGTCCTGGAGGAGACAGAGGACGTTCTGCTTGCCGAGGTCGGCGAAGGCCTGGAGATCGAAGGGATGGCCGTCGGGGGAGGAGAGATCGATTTTGAAGTCGCCGGTGTGGAGGACGATGCCGACGGGGGTGTGGATGGCGAGCGAGACGCAGTCGACGAGCGAATGTGTGACGCGGATGGGGAGGATGCTGAAGACGCCGAGGTTGAAGCGGCGGCCGGGGAGGATTTCGATGAGCTCGGCGTCGTCGAGGAGTCGGTGCTCTTCGAGCTTGCCCTCTACATAGGCCAAGGTAAATTCTGTGCCATAGACCGGGACGTTGAGCTCGGAGAGGATCCAGGGGAGGCCACCGATGTGGTCCTCATGCCCGTGCGTAAGAACTATCCCGCGGACTTTAGCCCGGTTCTCGATGAGGTAGCTGATGTCCGGGACAACGATGTCGACGCCGAGGAGCTCTTCTTCGGGGAACATGAGGCCGGCGTCGATGACGATGATGTCGTCGCCGAAGTGGAGGGCGAGACAATTCATGCCGAACTCGCCGAGTCCGCCGAGCGGGATTATTTGCAGTTTTTCATTAGCCATGGACCTTCAGTCTATCGCAGTACAGAAGGGAGGGTCGGAAATGGGCCGAATCAGGCGGATTGGGAATGATGGAGGGGTTCGAGGTCCTGGGGCGGGGTGCTGGCGCGAAGGCGGCGGATCTTGCGGCCGGAGACGAAGCCGTTGATGGTGCTCCAGACGCCGATGAGGAAGAAGAACCACCCGGCGACCGAGGCGTGCTGGGGCGGGAGGAGGTGGGCGATCAGGGCGCAGAGGAGACAGACGAAGGCGTCGCCGAGCTTGTCCCATATCTCTCCGATGGTGATGGCTACCTCGAGGGAACTGAGCTGGAGTTGGCGACGCTGGCGCCAGGCGTTCCAGTAGAGTGCGGTAAAGCAGAAGTAGATCGCCGCAAAACCGAGGGAGTACACCTCCATCATCTCGCGTGGCTGGTAGGGGTTGGAGAAGATGTTGGGATCGACGTGGATGCCGCTGGCCACGGCGAACATGAACTTGACGGGATAGACGTAGAAGAGGACGGAGAAGAGGAGAGCGGAGTTGATCCACATGGTTGTGACGTCGTGGAGGCCGTACCGGCGGAAGAAGCGGAAGTGCGACATCCAGATGAGGATAAGGAAGAAGAAGCAGATGGCGAAGGGGAAGAAACCGAGGAGAGCGGCGTGGAACTGGTCGTAGGTGCGGGGAACTTCGAGGGAGACAACGAGGAGGGTGAGGGCAAAGCCAAATACGACGTCGGAGAAGGCGTCGATGCGGGACATGTGGGTGCCGCGCAGGCGGAAACCGTCTTTGGTTACGAGGTCGTGGGGGCCGGGCATCGTGGGGACAGTGTAGCGCGGGATGCCCAGCGTGGCCGGGAGATTAAATGGTGCGGATCATGCGGGCGGGGAGGGTGAAGAGGGCGCCGATGAGCTCGAATACGCCGCCGACTACGATGCCCACCAGGCGGAAGGGCAGGAGGATGAGCCAGATGAAGGGGTAGAGGACGAGCGCGAGCAGGGCTGCAGGCCAGCAGAGGATGAGGAGGATCAGGAAGAGGAGAAGCTTCATGGTTCGTGGCTGCCTTTCTGTTGATTGTACGCAGCGGCCGGCTGGCTGGTTCCGTTGGGTCGGGCTTAGCGGAGGAGGTCTTCTAGGGTGGTGGAGAGGTCGGTTTTTTCGTCGCGGTATTTGACGATGATGGGGGTGTAGACGGAGAGGCCGAGATCTTTGCCGTAGCCGTGCTGGATGGCTCGGCTGCCGGCGACGACTACGGCGCCCGAGGGGATGATCAGCGGGGTTTCGGGGGTGGCTTTGTAGATGGTGTTGTTGGGGATGTCGTAGACCGGGGTGCCGCGGGTGAGGACGACGCCTGAGGCGAGGACGGCGCGGGCGCGGACGATGGTGCCTTCGTAGACGCCGGTGTTTCCGCCGGCGAGGACGTCGTCTTCGATGATGACGGGGGAGGCATTGATGGGTTCGAGGACGCCTCCGATCTGGCAGGCGGCGGAGAGGTGAACGCGCTTGCCGATTTGCGCGCACGAGCCGACGAGGGCGTGGGAGTCGACTAGCGAGTTTTCGTCGACGTAAGCGCCGGTGTTGATGTAGGCGGGCGGGACGACGATGACGCCGGGGGCGAGGTAGGCGCCGGCTCGGACAGCGGAGCCGCCGGTGACGATGCGGATGTTCTGGTCGGGGGTAAAGCTGCGGGTGGGGTAGGTGTGCTTGTCGACGCAGTGGAGGACGCCACCCTCGATGGGTTCAAGACGGCCGATGCGGAAGCCGAGCAGGATGCCGCGCTTGACCCAGGTGTTGACGCGCCAGCCGGTGGGGGAGGAGGGGTCGGGCTCTGCGGAGCGGATGGTGCCGGCTTCCAGCGCGTCGCGGAGCTGGAGGAAGGCGGCGAGGGCGTCCGGGTTGCCGACGGCGAAGAGGCCCTGGGCGAACCAGTGCTCGATGAGGGGTTCGAGGTCTTGGGGGGATGTCTGGCTCATGGGTAGATCTATTTTAGGGGGAGAAGAAGAAAAAGCTTGCATATAGTTTCCTAGGAAACTATATTTGGTGTATGGCGAACGAAGTGAGTGGGCTCGAAGCGCATATCGGATATTGGTTGCGGTTCGTTTCGAACAGCGTTTCGCAGGCGTTTGCGCGCAGGCTGGTGGCGAGCGGCGTGACGGTGGCGGAGTGGGTGATGCTGCGGGAGATGTTTGACGTAGTGGAACTGGCTCCCAGTGAGCTCGCAGAGCGAACAGGTTTGACGCGAGGGGCTGTATCGAAGCTGGTTGAGCGGCTGGTGGAGAAGAAGCTGGTGCGGCGGGATGCGGCTGATGATGACGGCCGGTCGCAGCGAGTCGCGTTGACCGGTGCAGGGAGACGGGTCGTGCCGAAGCTCGCGGCGCTGGCCGATGAGAATGACGAAGAGTTTTTCGCAGCGCTGGGTAAGACGGAGAGCGAAGTGTTGCGGGCCTTGATGAAGAAACTGGTGCGGGCGAATGGCCTGCACACAAAACCAACCGAATAGGAGAAGGACGATGAAGACGGAGTTGATGCAGAGAGCATTGCGCGGATCGGAAGCTGGCGAGCTAAGGTTTCCCGAGGTGATTGGGATATTGCATGAGGCAGACGTGGAGTCGTATCAAGTGGACTTCTTGCGGGGGGACGACACGTTCTATCTGCCGGATGGGCGGACGCATACGGAGGCGATCCATGTGGGCAAGGTTGCGGCCGAGTTTTCGCGCGACGGTGTCGTAGAGGCGATCCGGGCGGCGCAGGCGGACAGGATTCGGTATTCCGGAGTTTGTGCGGCTGATTTTAAGGGCGGGGGTTGCGGCCTACCGGGTGAACCTCACTGGCGAGCGCGCGGTGTATGTGGGGCGCAAGGGTGAGATGCACGTGGAGGAGTTTCCGAAGGCGGCGAACTAGGTCTTGGGCGCGCGCGTGGGCTCAGCGGATGGCAGGAGGTTGAGGCCTTGGAGGATGGCTTCGAGTTTCGTGCGGGTGGCTTCGGTGACGGGGACCATGGGGAGGCGGAGGGTTTCGGAGCAGCGGCCGAGGAGGGCGAGGACGGCTTTGATGGGGGCAGGGCTGGGCTCGATGAAGTGGGCCTGCATAAGGGCGTAGTAGCGCTTGTTGAGGTCGCGGGCGGTAACCCAGTCGCCGGAAAGCGCGGCGGCGATCATCAGGGACATGGGGCCGGGGATGGCGTTGGACGCGACCGAGACCAGGCCGGTGCCGCCTAAGGCGATTACCGGGAGGGCGAGGGCGTCGTCGCCAGCTAAGACGGAGAAGGTGGAGGGGGCGTTGGCGAGCAGCTCGGTGATCTGGCCCATGACGCCGCTCGATTCCTTGATGGCGACGATGTTGGGAATCTCGGTAAGGCGGAGAACGGTTTCGGGGAGAAGGTTTGTCGCGGTGCGGCCCGGGATGTTGTACAGGAGGATGGGCAGGTGCACGGCTTCGGCGATGGCGCGGAAGTGCTGGTACTGGCCTTCCTGGTTGGGCCGGTTGTAGTAGGGGTTGGCGGTGAGGATGCCGGTGAGGTTGGGGATTTTGGCGATGCGCTTGGCATTGTGCACCGCTTGCGATGTCGCGTTGTGGGTGCAGCCGGCGAAGATGGGCGCGCGGCCGGCGGCGACTTCGATGGTGATTTCGATGACGCGGTGGGTCTCGGCTTCGGTGAGCGTGGAGGCTTCGCCGGTGGTGCCGCAGGGGATGAGGAGTGAGACGCCCTGGGCTAGTTGGGATTCGACGAGAGAGCGGAGGGCGGGCTCGTCGAGTGAGCCGTTGGGGTGGAACGGAGTGACGAGCGCGGTGCCGCAGCCTTGGAGTTTCATCTCGGAGAGAAGTTTAGCTTGGATCGCTGTGGGACTGTTTGTCAGCTTTGAAGGAGCGAGTCTGCTCGATGACTTTGCCGGGGGGCACGAGCCAGAGGACTGCGACCAGACCGATCATACCGAGCGCGAAGTTTGGCGACCAGTAGGAGGTGGGGATGGCGCCGAGGTATAGCGAGGTGGACAGCATTTGCTTGATCGGGCTGCCTGCGAGGGGTTGGCGGGTGGTGCGGGAGATGCAGGTGGAGAGGTTGATCCAGGCGACGGCGGGGAGTGCGCAGGTGATGGCGTAGAGCGAGACGGCGAAGGGCGAGATGCCGCGGTTGCCGATCCAGGTGGTGGCGAAGGGGATGAGCGAGAGGCAGAAGAGGAAGGCGAGGTTGGACCAGAGGATGCCGTGGGTGACGTGGTCGAGGTCGTCGACGAGGTAGTGGTGGTTCACCCAGTAGATGCCGGTCTGGACGAAGCTGAGGAGATAGACGAGCAGCAGGGGGAGGAGAGCGCGGAGGCCGTCGAGGTTGGAGATTTCTTTGCCGGGGACGTGGAGCTCGAGCACCATGATGGTGATGATGACAGCGATAACTCCGTCGGAGAAGGCTTCGAGGCGGCCGGGGGAGAGGGGCTTGGACATGGGCTCTGCTGGGAAGGATATAACAACGCAGAGATTTGCTACCCCACTCATGACGATGGGGCTGTCATGAATGGGGCACCGGAGGCAGCGGTTAGAAGAGGAGTTTTAGGCCTAGTTGGATTTGGCGGCTGGTGTTGGCCGTGGCCGTGATGACGCCTGGAGTGCCCAAGGCCGCGGGTGTGGTTTGGTTGGCAGTGGTGCCTTGGGTGGGGCCGTTGGAGAAGACGACTTCGTTCGGAAGGGACAGGTTGGTGTGGTTGAGGATGTTGAAGAACTCGGCGCGGAATTGGAGGCGGAAGCGTTGCGTGATTTGCGTCGACTTGAGCAGAGAGAAGTCCCAGTCGGCGTAACCGGGGCCGACGAGGCTATCGCGGCCGGCGTTGCCGACGGTGCCGTAGGCGGGCGCGGAGAAGGCGTTGGGGTTGAAGAACTGCGCGGCCTTTTGAGCGGTGCTGCCGCCAGGGTAGAGCTTGCCGGTGAAGTTGGGGTTGACGTTGGGGCGGACGGGGTTGCGGCTGTCGCCTGAGCCGGTGGGGTTGTAGCCGAGTTGCGGCGAGAAGGGGAAGCCGGCGGTGAGGGTAACGATGGAGGCGAGGCTCCAGCCGGAGATAACGTGTGCTGTGAAACGGTTTGTGTTGGAGAGGAACGCCTGGTTGGTGCCGAAGGGGAGGTCGTAGGTGGCGTTGGCGGCGAAGAGGTGGCGGACGTCTGTGGCGGCGGGGCCATAGTCGAGATGCGGGAGAGCGGGGACGGCGACGAAGGCTGGGGTGTTGGAGGAGACAGAGGTGTTCCAGGCAGAGCCGTCGTCTAGATTTTTGGACCAGGTGTAGTTGATGCGGAACTGTAAGCCGTGGGAAAGGTTGTGGCGCAAATCCACGATGAAGGCGTTGTAGTTGCCCGAGCCGCCGGACCACCAGGAGGTGGTGTTGGCTACGGCGTTGTTGGCCTTGGTGGTGGTTGGGTAGTAGATGACGTTGTTGGCGAGGACTACAAAGTCGGGCTCGTTGAGATCGCCGTTAAGGATCTGGTGATAGCTATGCGAGCCGTTGTATCCGAGGGTGAGGGAGGTTGAGGGAGCTAGTTGCTGCTCGACGCGGAGCGTGTAGGAGAACAGCGCGGGCGTGGAGATGTTGCTGGCGACAGTGGAGGGAGAAATCTTCGGCGTGCCGCTGATGGGATTGGAGACGGTGGTGCTGGAGTAGGAGTTGACGGTATTGTAGGGAGCGGCCTGGTCGAGGCGGTAGTCGAGCGCATCGAGCAGGGAGTGATGCAGGCCAGCAGAGGCGGTGACGCTGGTGCGGCCGTTGCCGAAGACATTCCACGCGAGTCCGGCGCGCGGCTCGGGGAGGAAGAGGGCGCGATTGTCGGTGAGGGCGTTCGAGAGGCCGGAGGTGGGGTTGGTGGAGATGACGCCGAGGGGTGCACCGTTGCTGGCGGCTCCAAAGCTGTAGATGCTGGCGCGGTTTTGGGATTCACTCCAGCCGGTGGAGGATTCGCTGCGGAAGCCAAAGCGAACCTGGAGGCGAGGGTTGATGCGCCAGGTGTCTTCGAGGAAGGCGTCGGCGAAGAGGGTGCGCCATCCCAGCTCAGTGATGTTGGGAGCGTAGGTGAAGGTTTTGATGGCGCCGGTGAGGAAGGTGGCGAGCGAGGCGAAGGATGCCTGGCCGTATTGGTCCTGCGCAAGGTTGTCGTTGGACTGGAGGCGCTGGACCCAGATGCCGCCTTCGAGGGTGTGCTTGCCGATGGTGTAGAAGACGTGGTCGTCGAAGGTGAAGAGGTTGCGGGTGATGGCGTTGTTGGCGCCGACGTTGGCGCCGGCGCCGGTGATCGACGATGCGCCGTTGGAGGCAGTGGAGCCGGAGATGACGACCGCGTATGTCGGGACGCCGGGCCGGACGGAGGGCGTGAGGGCCTGCTGTTCGGCGGGGACGTAGCCGTTGAAGTAATAGCTGGCGCGGGAGAAGCCGAAGCGCGCGACGTTGATGAAGTTGGGCGAGAAGACGTGGTGCTCTTCGGCGCTGAGGACTTGTTCGCGAAGGGTTTCGTCGACGTAGGAGTAGGGGTTGGCGGAGGGAGAGACCGCGTCGGAGTCGTCGATGGTGTAGATGGAGTTGAATGTGTCGTTGTTGGAGAGGTTAGCGTCGAAGCGGGTGGTGCCGAAGTCTTCGCGGATGTGTTGTGGCGCGGAGCCGATCCATTGGGCGATGCCGGTAGCGGCGCCGTTCTGGGTGATCTCGGGGCCGTTGGCGATGGGCCAGAGGTTGAGCAGGGGTTCGACGCTGGGGACGGCGTGGGCGCGGGAGGTGGCGTCGGGGACGAGGGTGACGAGGGACTCGCCGAGGTTCTGGCGGTAGCCTTCGTAGTTGGCGAAGAGGAAGAGTTTATTTTTCTTGATGGGGCCACCTAGGGAAGCCCCGAAGTTGTTGCGCTGGAACTCGGGGATGCGGGGGCCGTCGAAGTAGTTGCGCGCGTCGAAGAAGCTGTTACGGAGGAACTCGTATACCGAGCCGTGGAGCTGGTTGGTGCCCCCGGTGGTTACGATGGAGATTTGCGCGCCGTCGCGCTTGCCGTAGGCGGCGGAGTAGGTGTCGGTGACGACGTTGAACTCGCGAATGCCGTCGATGCCCAGCAGTTGCCCAGAAGTTCCGCCAGGCGTGGTGTTGATCAGCGAGGCGCCCGTGTACTCGATGCCATTGAGGAGGAAGAGATTGTCTTGCGGACGGCGGCCGGAGACGGAGAACATGCTGCCTACCGAAGAATTTGAAGTTCCGATGCCGCCGCTGCGCTGGTTGGTGTAGTTCACGGTGCCGGGGTTGAGCAGGATGAGCTGGTCGTAGGAGCGGCCATTGAGGGGAAGGCCTTTGACCTGGCGCGAATCGACGAGGCCGGCGGTTTGCTCGGTGGACGTGTTGACGATGGGTTGCGTGTCGTGGACGGTGACGGTTTCGTGGCCGGTTACGGAGAGCGCGAGATTGAGGTTGAGGGTCTGGCCGGTGGTGAGGGTGACGGTGCGGGTGTAGTGGGCGAAGCCGGGGGCATCGGCTGAGAGGGTGTAGGCGCCGACGGCGATGGAGGACGCGATGTACTGGCCGGAGGCGTTGGTGGTGAGGGAGCGCTGGGCGCCGGTGTCGTCGTTGTGGATGAGGACGTGGGCGTTGGGGAGTGCGGCACCGGAGGAGTCGGTGACTAGGCCGGCGATGGTGCCGCCGACGACTTGCGCGCGGGCGGCGAGGGAGAGGGCGAGGAGGAAGAGAGGGATGAGACGAAGGCGGGGCATTGGGCTCCTAAGTAGGGGTGTGCGCCTGCGCGTGCTTGCGGCAGGCTTTTGGTTGTTTGGATTGGGGGCTGGTTCTCGCGCAGGTGTTAGTGGAGGACTAACAGCGACAACGACAGCGGGGTGTTGCGAGGGATGCGGCTGATTTGAGAGCTATCGACAGCGTTCCCACCTTAGCGACATGAAGCTGTCGCGAAGATGGGGCACCCGAATTGGTGGTGGGGGTCATTGGGCGGCTCCGTGGTGGTAGACCGCTAAAACCATGCCGAGGGTGATGAGGGCGATGAAGATTTCTCCGAGCACGCCGACGAGGATGGGGCGCCAGCCCTGGGTGACGAGGTCGCGGAGCTGGGTGCGGAGGCCTACTCCGGCGAAGGCGGGGAGGAAGGCCCACTTGCTAAGGTTGCCGAGCGAGGTGAGTTGGCCCGCGGAAAAGAAGTGGAGGCTCGCGAGGACGGAGATCGCCATGAAGCCGAGGATGAACTTGGGGAATTTCTGCCAGAGAAAGAGGGCTTTGCGCTCGACGCGGGCGGCCTTGCCTTGCGCGGCCCAGTAGATGGCGTAGCCGAGGACGACGAAGCCGATGAAGGCGGAGCGGGCGGTCTTGGCAAGGATGGCGAAGCGGCCGGCGATGTCGCCGTAGATCGCGCCGGCGACGGTGGCTTCGGCGGTGTTGTCGACGGCGAGGCCGGCCCAGATGCCGTAGGGTTGCTGGCCCATGTGGAGGAAGTGTCCGATGAGGGGGAAGCTGAAAAGGGCAAGCGCACCGAGGGCGAGGATGGCGGCGATGGCGGTGGTGGTGTCCTGCTCGTCGGCATCGATGGCGGGTTGCGCGGCCATGATGGCGGTGACTCCGCAGATGGAGCTGCCAATGGCGAGGAGGCTCGTGAGTTTCGGTGGGAGGCCGAAGATTCTTCCGAGGATCGTCATGACCGTGAGAGACAAGGCCAGTTCGATGGCTACGAGGACGAGGCTCATGGCGCCGATGTGGAGGACGTCGGCGAAGACAAACTTGGCGGCTACGAGGACGATGCCTAACTTGAGCCAGAGCTCGTAGGTGGCGATGCCGGGACGGAAGATTGCCGGAATGGTGAAGAGGTTGGAGAGGAAGAGGCCGAGGATGATGGCCCAGAGGACGTACTCGATGCGCGGGAAGTAGTGGTGGTGGGCGCGGAGGAAGATGCCGAGGGACTCGAGTGCTTTGCCGGCGAGGCCGATAGCGAAGAGAAGCAGCGTGCCGGGGATGAGCGCGAGGAGCTGCTGCGATCGCGGAGGTTGGCGCGCGGCGGTCGGGAACGGGATGGTCTGGGCGGACAAGGGCAGGTTGTCAGTTCTCAGTTGTCAGTTCTCAGAAAGAACCGCGGGTTACCAGGTGATGTGGTGGATGATGTTGAGCCGGATGAGCGCGGCGAAGGTTAGGGCGATGAGGATGGCGGCGGCGTCGGCGTTGAAGGCCAGCTTGCGGGTGGGGGATTCCATGGGGAACTCCTTGAGCTTGGTTGTGAGGGGAGAAGATTGGGCTCAGATGCACGAAACCCACGCTGCTGGAGAGCTGTGCGTGGGTGTTTGAGCTTGCGGGCGAAGTTTGTGGGTTCGCTTAGAGCAGACAGACACCGGCGCGACAGCGCGGCATGCGACAACACATGCAACAGAAGGCGGCGGTGGTGTGGATCTGCTTCATCTTGAACTTGAGAGTAAAGGAGTTGGCGGGATGCGTCAAGGGTTCTGCGGCCCTGCGCGGACGGCGAGCGGCTTCGCGCGGGGCTAGAGGGTTGGGGCTGCGGCGCGTGCGTCGGCGAGATATTGGTTGAGGTTGTAGGTGAGGCCAATGACGTGATGCATGAGGAAGCGGTAGAGGGGCGGGTGGATGAAGCCGGTTTCGGTGATG
>Ga0302316_10001080_pt1 | contig 22493 bp, 19 predicted proteins | sample III_Palsa_N3_2_FD_200456 | JGI IMG/M metagenome (GOLD analysis project Ga0302316, IMG submission 200456) | Peat permafrost microbial communities from Stordalen Mire near Abisko, Sweden - III_Palsa_N3_2 | ecosystem: Environmental > Terrestrial > Soil > Palsa > Peat permafrost | place: Sweden...
CGAGTGGCACGGCATTTGGAAGATCGGCAAGGCTGTTCTGCACTCCGCCCATTTGAGAGATTGGCATCTCGTACTGTTTCAGCTCGTAATCGATGATCCGTTCTTCCAGGACCTGAATAAACAGGTCATGGGAGATGCGATCCTGCTCCGGGAAGCCCGCATCCGAGATGGCTTTGATCTTCTGCAGGTACGCTTTGTCCACTGCATTTTGCCGTGTACTGGCCGCAAGTGAATAGTCGTCGAGCCTGGCATTGTCGCTGTAGTCCCCAACGGCAGTCTTGTTTTCCGGTGAGATGTTCAGATCATTCTGGTATTGCTGCGCAAAGAGGTTGTTCTGCGCGGATAGTCGATCTTCGGCGCTTGGAAGGAAGACTGAAACGAAAGAAGAACGACTATGCCTATACGGATCGGGAGTAGTTAAGCCAAACGCCTTGACAGTGCCAAGAGCGAACAGGAATATGAGTACAGGAGCAAGCGCGGTTCCGGTTGAGCGCGGGATGCGACTGTTGAGAAAGTTATGCGACAAGAGCGGCATTATCACCTCATCTTTCTAATCATCCGACCTATCTCCGAAACGAGGGCCGGTCGATGTGGACCTTCATAAGATTCCATTGGGAGAGTCCTGCACTCGGCTAGCTGCTATCGCTTTGGCTAAATTGGCCCACGGTGTAGGACCGATGTGCATCATAAAAAACCGTTCTACGTTCAGATGCTCCCTCGTAACAGCATTCATGAGTTCCGTTACGGTCTGCGGATAGAAAAACGATCCATCTTGGTTCAATTGGAAGGGGTCGCTTCCATAAAGCAGGTGGTGTCCCGGGAAATACACCATCATCTGCCGTTCACTGGTCTCTCCGCGTATCGGATAGATTTCGATCCGATTGACGCCAACGCCGAGAACCGTTTTGTCGTGAACTAAATGGAACACAGGTTTGCGCGGACTGCGTTCCAGCGCATCCGGTCTGCTCGTATACGGCGCTGCGATGACGCGGTCCAGAATCGGCCGGTTGAGATCAAGAGCGTAAATCGGGATGTCCTGGGCGACGCACTCCCGTATGCCTGCGAGATGAGGCCATGAATCCGACGTCGTGATGACCGCCTTGATCGATTGTCCGGGGAATCGATGACGTGCTTCTGCAAGGATCTTCGCAGTGTAGCCGGAGGAAATGGGTGCTTCGAGAATCACGATCCCATCCTTCTGGTGTATGAAGGTCGCATTCCACGATCCAGGAAGGAACACGATGCCGGGCGCCAAATCCTGCGCGGGCTTGTCGGGATTGCCCAGCGGGATGTTGTCAAGGTTCAATGCCGGCGTATCGGGCTGATATTGATCACGAACCTCTTGAGGTATCATCAGATCCGCCTCGATCAGTGGTTCGTCGATCTGTAGTCTGCGAATGACGTACATCTGGTCCGGTAATCCATTGCTCTCAACGTTCCACTGCATGGGAAGGTGAATCCCTCCCTTCGCAAGCCACCAAAGACTGTAGTACGTGCGCATCGTCACGTCGCCAAGAAACCTCCAGTAACCGCTGCGCGCCAGAGGGCCGGAGTAATCAACAGCGGTAGGCAGATGAGTGTAGGCGTTGAGGTAGATGCGCACGGGAGCCTGATCCAGGCTAAAGACCACCACGTTTTGGGGCACGGATTGAATGACAATATCCGGCTCTATGCGGGCATCGGGTGCGTCCAGAGCTGTGACAAGTAGCCTCTCTGGACTTAGTGCCTCGCGCTCGCGTATCAGTTCCAATTGCTGGGGTGTGCCCGCGCTCCTAGCCGTACCTGAGAGGCGCATGACGATATTGCCGTCGGCAACGCTGCCGGAAGAAGCTTTAAATACTGGATAAACCACGCCGTCTGTGACGCTTCGATACCGATTGCCCGCGAAGTCACGTACTTCAGTCAGCGTGTCGAACTCAGTGACATACGGTCCTTCGGGGCGCTCAGACTCTTCCAATTCATTCCGGTAGCCAAAGGCTTCCCACTGCGCGCTCTTCAATGCGCGCAGTGCGTGTTCGCCCCCTTGTGCCTCAACCGCTTGACGAAGCAGCAGGGTGGCTTTGTGGTCTGCGCCGAAGGTATGCGCAGGAGACAACAGGAGGGTCACAACGACAGATACAGGGGTTAATTTCACAAGACTTATCCTCCCTCAGTGAGCCGCCAGACCGTTTCGGGCGAGCTAGACCAGTTACTACACCTAATCTTTGTCATTTCCCAATTTTCCAAATTGAAGACCTCCCCACTTTGCTAGGTGATCCAGAAGGGCGCAAACCCCTTCTCTCGTGCTTTCAGCCAACTCGTATTCGATATGAAGCACGAGATCGCTCATGTCCTTTCGAACAACGATCCCATCAGCTTCCAATTGGCGCAAGTTTTGGGTCAACATCTTTTTGGAGGCCCCAGGAACGATCCTTGCGAGTTGACCGAGTCGAACAGGACCAGACCGCATGGCACAGAGGATTTGGAGTTTCCATTTGCCCCGGAACAAGACTTCGGCACTCAGAGTGGCGCGCCGGGCGTATCGTGAAGCTTCGTTCTCTGATCCCCTCATCATGATGATTACCGCTTAACCGGTGCCGCTGCATCGACACCCCTACGAGCAGAATCTATCGAGATTGTGTTGACCAAGAGCGTTCTGCCTGTGGCGCGGTCCAGTTCCACACGGGCCTTCTGGTAGGCGGTGCGGGCACCCACGAGAGCGGACTCTGCGGTAGCCAGGTCGTGGCGTGAGGACAGGGTCTGCAAGGCGGACCCCGCGCCGAGAGACTGCTCCTTGGCCGTAATCTCAAAGGTCTTTTGAGCGAGGTCCCGAGCCTTGAGTGCGGAGGTTACACGGGCCGCGCCTTGCTCTAGGGCATATTGGGCATTGCGAACTTCAATGCGAATCTGCTTCTGCAATTGTTCAGCACGGAGCTGGGCTTGGCGAAGTTCCAGTCCGGCGCGGTACTCGTCGGACTTGGAGACGCGATTACGCAACGGGACGTTGAGTGAGAGGCCAACATAGTAGTCTGGAGCATCGTTCTTGAAAGCATTTGCGAGCTCGCCGGAGTTACTAGTGGGAGAGACGGATGGAATTCCTGAGGCGGCGTTGTCTAGACCGCCTAGACCGGTTCCGCCGTACCAGGCGGTGAGGGCAAGCGAAGGCAGAAGCGAGTTGCGAATGGCGGCGAGGGAGATATCGCGGTTCTTGAGATCAATTGAGGACTCGGAGAGCTCAATGCGGCTCCTGAGAGCTTCTTGAATGATGTCTTCAGTAGGCGCGGCGGTGGCGAAGACAGAATCAGCGGCCACGGTGCTGAGATCGGTGGGCTGGACGGGCATGGCCTCAAGGATGGGGTCATCAAGGTTCTTGGTCAAGGCGTTCTTGATGAGGAGCTCCTGGAACTGGAGGTTGGACTTGGCGATGGTCAGGTCCTGCTCGCGGTTCGCTACTTCGCCTTCGGCTTTGAGTGCATCCAAGGCCGGAATGGCCTGAATGGCTACCTGTTTACGATCGCTCTCGAGGGTTTGGTTCGCGAAGTCGAGCGACGCCTGCTTGACCTTCTCGTCTTCGTAAGCACTGACGAGGTCCCAGTAGATGTTTTCGATTTGAGTAACGGTGCTGACTACTTGGAGTTGGAAGGCCTGGTCGGAGATCTTCTGGTTGTTGCGGGCGATGCGGAGGTAACGGAGGTTAGGACCCAAACCAAAGCCGGAGAGGAGTTGTTGTTGGAACTCGACGCGATAGTAGCTGTCGAGCTCCGGGGTAAGGATGTTGTCCAAACTGTTAGTGGCTATCCGGTCGTTGTTGAGCAGGAAAGTCAGCGTCGTGCCGGTGGCAAAGGCCTGCGTGTAATTGAACTCTCCGTAGATGCCGTTGCTGCGCAAGGTGGGGACGCCGTAACCGACGGTGTTGGCGAGGGGCTGGGTGTAGTGTTCGTCCCAACCGGTGATGCTGATGGTTGGGTCATAGGAGGAGACGGACGAGCCGCTGCCGAGGGTAGACTCGACGAGACCGCCGGCACCTCCACCCGCACCGCCCGCGCCACCGCTGGTGCCACCCGCACCGCCCCCGGTGCTGGAACCGAGGTCCGCGCCGCCGCCGCCGGGGGTGTTCCGAACGACACCGGTGTTGACGCCGCGGAAGACGCCGCCTGCCTGAGTGCGGAGAATATCGGCCTTGGCGATGGGAATGTTGTAGCGAGCGATGGCGAGGTCGAGATTGTTTTCGAGCGCGAGCTCGATAGCATCTTTGAGGGACAGGCGAAGTACCCCCTCAGAGATGAGGTTGTCGATGTGCGCTGAGTTGGCGAGATTGGGCTCGGCGACCGGGGTGCTGCGATATGCGGACAAGGGATTCCAGGAATGAGGGATGTCGAGACGTAGCGTGGGTTGCGGAGCGGCGGGAGTCTGCGCAGCGAGCGTGGTCTGGGCGTACCCTTCCGTGCTCGCTAGAGGAAGCAGAGCAGCGCTGGTGAGTGTGACGGCGAAGGCGAAAGTAAGGCGCGAGCTTAGGGGCATAGTCTAGACAGCAGTTCCGGTGGAGGTGCTCTCTTCAGGTGCGGCGAGCAGTCGAAGCAACTCGTCTTCGCTAACGACCTTGCCGTCGAACAGGTGGATCTGGCGTTCAGCGTGTGCGGCGAAGCGCGGGTCGTGAGTCACCATGCAGATCGTTGCGCCCTCGGAATGGAGGTCCTGCATGAGGCGCATGACGGCCTCGCCGTTCTTGGAGTCGAGATTTCCAGTTGGCTCGTCAGCTAAGAGGATCGAAGGTGAGCCTGCAAGCGCGCGGGCAACGGCGACACGTTGTTGTTGACCACCCGAGAGCTGTGCTGGATAGTGGCTCGTGCGATGTGCCATATTCACGCGCTCCAGCGCATGCAGTGCGCGCTCCTTGCGTTCGGCGCCTGCCATGCCGGCACGATACGTGAGGGGCAGCTCGACGTTCTCGAAGACCGTGAGGTCGCCGATCAGGTTGAAGCTCTGGAAGATGAAACCAATCTCCTGGTTGCGGATACGGGAGCGGTCAGCGAAGTCGAGGTTAGCCACGGCTTTTCCGTTGAGTGTGTACTGACCGGTGGTCGGCGTATCCAGCAAGCCGAGGATCGAGAGCAGTGTCGATTTGCCACAGCCAGAAGGTCCTGACATCGCGACGTACTCACCGGGTGCAATGGACAGGTGAACACCAGCGAGGGCGTGCGTTTCGAGCTCGTCAGTGTAAAAGACCTTGGTAAGCTGCTCGATGTGGATGATGTTGGACTGCGAGAGATCATTCATGAGATCCTAATTTTCCTTTCGAATTACTGGCTCTGAAGCTTGACGCGATCAGCGGAGTCCCAGCGCGACATATCAGAGAGAATGACCTTGTCCCCGACTTGGAGACCCCCGATGATTTGGATACTGTTGACTGACGCACGGCCGATTTTGACGGGCACGCGGGTCGCGTACTTACCATCTGGCGCTAGACGAAAGAGACTAATCGTAGAGTTTTCGTTGCCGATTGCAGGATGTCCGACGTAGAGCACGTCCGCCAAACGGTCGAGATCAATCGTGCCGTCAACGGAGAGGTCAGGGCGTGCACCCTGCGGTAGATCACCAAGAAGCTCGACGTCTACCGTAACCGTGCCGTTTTGGACGGCGGGGTCGATGCGCGTCACCTTGCCGGAGATAAGACCGTTATGGGTGTCGATTTCTGCAGGTTGGCCGATCTGAATGTCCCGAGCTTGGGTCTCCGGGATCTTGAGCGCTGCCTTGAGCTGATCTGGTTGAACTACTTTGGCGAGGGTCGCACCAATGGCGACGTGCTCACCCACCTGATGAGGAAGGTCGGAGAGTACACCGGAGATGCCGGCGCGCACACTCAAAGCGTCTTGCTGCTTCTGTCGCAGCGCAAGAACGGCCGCGGCTTGCTGGACCTTGGTCTGCTGTACCGCAAGTTCGGTGGCAATGGCCTTCTGGTTGAGATCTAGCCGCTGTGTCTCCAAGTCATTGCGAACGTTCAACTCTTCGGCCTTACCCCTCGACGCGCTGTACGTAAGTCCGCTAATGACGCCGAGGTCATAGAGATTCTTATCTGTCTGCGCCTGCAACAGCGCCTGCTTTTGATCCGCACCCACCGTCGCGGCACCGGCGCGCTGCGTCATCAAGTCGCTCTGCAGCCTCGCCTGAGTGTTCTTGTAATCCGCCTTGGCGGCTTCGAATTGTAGTTGGGCGTCCAGCAACTGCTGCTGCAACTCGGGATCAACAAGATCCATGAGCACAGTTTCCGGTTCGACGCGGGCACCCGGCAGTACCCGAATCCTCACGACGGTTGCCTCGGTCTCCGCTGGGATGAGGCGAATACGATCTTCACGTGCTACCAGTGATCCCGGTCCGCGTACTTGACGAAGAAACGGGCCGCGTTTGACGGTGTCGGTCCAGACAGCACTATCCACGGTTGGAACCGCTGGTTTTAGTCGAAGAATGAACCAGGCACCTATGACAATCAGGGTCAGCCCAATGGCCGCTAGGGTGAGTCGATAGCGCAGCTTTCGCTTTCGTATGTCAGGTCGTGAAATATCCATTATGGGGAGTGATCCTTGAGAACTCGCTATGGTTGATTCATCAGCATCCCGAAGGAGGCTGGGATGGCTACAACTTTGTGAAGTTAAGTCTCGATTTGCTAGATCTACCGCGATTGACCTGAATGTCTAATGGCCGAGGGTACAAGTCCCAATTTGCGATCCAGTGCATACGGGACTTCACTGGAGTTTTGGTTCAACCCCACAGGTGGGATCGGAGAAGCATTCGCTCTTTCCTGCATCGCGATACTCCCCTCCTTTACTCTTGAAGCCCTCCTCCCCGTCATAGCTGCCCGGGAGTGCGGCGGAGAGCCGCCATGAGGGAGTGTCTGGAAGACTGGTTTCGCTGCACATAATGGTCGCTATTGCGGGACTCTGGTCAACGTTCTGGTCATACGCCGCCGTTGTCAGATACTTCGCGGGCAGCGTAAGCATTGGCCGCTCATTATCAAAAAGAAGACTGGCGATCCAGAAACGTCCGCGAGCATGCACAATCTGGAACGAATTGATGCCTCGCGAGGATGGCTTAGCGTCGTCCTTCGCGTCCCGGCCTTCGTCCGTGCTCCACACCTCGACAAGATCGCCAAACTCCTCGACTCGGTTCGCTATGCTCCGCTCGAAAAAGCCGTTCGTCTTGAAGTAGGGGTCGTTTTGTTGGGCGAACATGTCGGGGGTCAGGAAGACTACATCGCCCTTGCGTGCGGGTTTGTCTTTCGACGCGGGAAAATCAGGATGAATTGAGCCAATCCTGCCATCGGGCACGAACAATGAGCGGAAGCGCTGCCAATCACGGTTACCGGCTGGGCCGGAAATCACGTCGTACAGCGAAGCGACGAGGTGGTCCACAGTGTCCACATCCCCTAAGTTCTTCGCGGCAGGCCAGTCTAGATGCCCCGCGAGCGTCCCCTCCACCGGAGGCGGCGCTGGTGTGGCGGGTGCGGACTGCTGTGCGCTCGCATTGAGCGTCAGTCCCACAAGAAAACAAGACACCATAAAATCGAAGCTACGAGTCATGACATATCTCCTTGGTTGATTAATTCAACCGGTGCACATCCGGTAAGAATCGGGCCCAATTCCGAGCGCCTTTCACATTCCTTTGAGTGCGCGCTGTGAACCGATTCGCTCCGTTCAAACGCGGATACTGAGCTTGAGCTTCACGCTTCCAGCGCCAAAAGCTTATCCGGACTGGAGTGTCGTGATCGGATCGAGGCGCATGGCGCGCAGCGCAGGGACGTAACTGGCGGCGATGGCGACGGCGGTGAGCACCGCGGTCACGCCAGCGAAGATGGAGAGATCGTAGGGCGAGACACCGTAGAGCAGGCTAGCCATCAAATGAGAAACAATAAGCGCGCCTACCAGGCCTACGCCGGCGCCGGCACCGGCCAGAGTGAGCCCTTGGCGCAGAACCATAGCGAGGATATTGCGCCTTTGCGCGCCCAACGCCAGGCGAATGGCGATCTCGCGCGATTGCTCATTGACCAAGAACGAAATGGTGCCATAGATTCCCAGGCCCGCTAACAGCAGGGCAGTTATGGCAAATAGCGCGACCATTTCCATGGAGAATCGCCGCACTGAAAGCGATGAGGCGAGAACGTCGTTCAACGTCTGCGGATGGAAGACAGGAAGCTCCGGATCGACAGCCTGTATCTGTGTGCGCACCTGCTCGGAGATGGCGGCGGGATCGACCGCTCCACGCAAGTAGAACGCAATAAACTTGGCCGGCCGCTGATAGAGGTCCAGGTACATCTGCGGGACACTTGCGTCCGCGAGCGACTCTGTGTGCGCATCGGCAATGACGCCGACGATGGTGGTCGCGTCCGGCCTGGCACGGCCCAAACGGCCCAACATACGGACTCGCTTGCCGACCGGGTCCTGATTAGGCCAGTAGGTGCGGGCCGCAGCCTGATTGATGACTGCGACCAGAGGTGTCGATTCGAGGTCCTGATCGACGAAGAAGCGTCCACGCACAAGAGTCATGCCCAGCACGTGGAAATAGTCCGGGGAGACGATCGATGTATCCAGCAACGGTGGCTGTCGGTCCTGCCCTTCCTGGCCCTCGCGAACCAATGGAACCAGTCTGCGATCGTTCTGGCCATGGCCGAGTGGGATCGCCTGCCGATCGCTGACGGCGGTTTCTTCTACTCCCGGAAGCGTCCGGATTCGACGGAGAGTTTCCCGCAGGAACACCGCTTCTTGCGTGGCAGTTCGATAAATGTCGGTACTGGGATCGTTAGGATTCGGCAGCGAGCTCTCGATTGCCATCACTCGAGTGGGATTGAAGCCGAGTTGCACGTTGAACAAGTCCCAGAAGCTGCGTAGCAGAAGGCCGGCGGCTACCATCAGCACCAAGGAGAGGGCTAATTCACCAATCACCAGAACATGGCGCAAGCGCGAACTCCGCCGGGAACCGCTAGAGCCGCGACCTTCCTGCCGGAGGGTCGCCGTCAAATTAAGGCGGCTTGTGAGAAACGCGGGGACAAGTCCGAAGATGGTTCCGGCGGCGACGGAAACAACGATGGCAAACGCCAGCACGCCCCAACTGATGGAGATATTATTGAGGCGCGGCAGGCTTTCGGGAACAAATTGCAAAAGGAATTTTTGGGCGCAGAAGAGAACGGCGAAACCGGCGAAACCGCCAAGCACGAAGAGTAACAAGCTCTCAGTAAAGAGCTGCCGGACTAGCCGCATTCTTGCGGCTCCCAGAGCCTGGCGAACGGCCATTTCGCGTCCGCGCGCGCTGGCGCGAGCGAGAAGCAGATTGGCGACGTTGACGCAGCTGATCAGCAGGACCAGGCCGACCGCGCCAAACAGCAGAATGAGCGACTGGCGAACGTTGCCGACGAGACTCTCGGCCAGGGGAGTGAGATGGATAGCCCACGCGCCTTGCGATGGATAATCCGCCGGATATTGCTTTTTTAGCGATGCAACGAGGGCATCGATACGCCCCTGTGCTTCCGCAGCCGATAGACCTGGCTGAAGGCGCGCGATGGTCTGATAGGGGGTACGCGTGCCGCGCACCAGGGGTGAGGAGGGGTCAGCGATAAATCCGGTCGCCGCCCACAATTCGGTACCGACCTGTTCGTTGGTTTGGCCCTGGTCGCGGAAGCTGGCGGGCATGACGCCGACAACAAGAGCGGGATCGTTGTCCACGCGCAGAGTTTTGCCGACAATGTTCGGGTCAGCACCTAGTGCGCGCTTCCAGAAACCATCGCTGATGACGACTTCATTGTTGAAGCCGGGGGTGGCGTCGCGCGGATCGAAGGTGCGGCCCAACTGCGCGTGGACGCCGAGCACCGCGAAGTAGGTGGGTGAGACCGACTTTCCAGCGATGCGCGTGGGCTGGCCGCTGCCGGTAAGAGTGTCAGTGCCGAAAAACCAGAGGGACACATTTTGAAAGATTCCCGAGTTTTGAAGATCTCTCAACTCAGGGATAGAGAAGCCGATGTCATGCGCGCCCACGCCGGGAAGATTGGCTTGAATGCGCACCAGCTCGTTGGGGTGGGGGTAGGGCAAAGGATGCAGCAGTGTGGCATCGACGACGCTGTAGATGGCAGTGGTGGCTCCGATGCCGAGGGCAATGGTGGCGATGACAATAAGGGAAAATCCAGGAGCCCTCAAGAGCATGCGGAACGCATACCGGATATCGAGAAGAAGATTCTCAGCGAGCGGAAGACCCTGCTCGGCGTTGTGGTGCTCCCTGATGGCCTGGGCCGCGCCAAGCTTCAGTGCGGCCTGCCTGCGCGCCTCCGCAGGCGACATGCCGGAGCGTAGGTTCTCCTCAGTCTGCAAGGCCACATGCTCGGCCAGTTCCTCACGGAGACGCTGGTCGGCGCGCTTTGCGGTGGCGGAGTTTGAGAGACGAATGAAAAAGCGTCGTAAGAATCTCACAATAAATCCTCCGCCTTGACGCTGAAAAAGCGTGCGACGATCGCTGCGGTTTGTTCCCAATTGCGGGTCTCTGCCTGAAGTTGTTTGCGGCCGGCCTTCGTAAGGTCATAGAAGCGCGCGCGGCGGTTGTTATCCGATGCGCCCCACTCCGATGTGACTGAGCCTTCATGCTCGAGCTTGAGCAATAGGGGATATAGCGTGCCCTGGTTGACAGCCAAAAGGTCTCCGCTGACCTGCTCGATGCGCCGTGCAATTCCCCAGCCATGCTGCGGTCCCCGGACATCCAGTGTCTTGAGCACCATCAGCGAGAGAGTTCCTTGTTGTATGTCTTGTTTGTCTTTCACGGTAAAGTCACCTTTTGTATTCCCACAGGAATGGAATTTCGATACGTCTCCTACAGGCAACCAACAGGAAGAATGCATTTAGCAGCAGACCTGTTGTGCAATTCAATCGAGTTTCCTGAAGCCTCGTGTTCTGCGGTACCGCGTCGGTGAAATGCTGTTCACTGAACTGGCTCAGTTGCCCTTGCGAACCGCCGAGCGCTGAAAGATATCGGCAGCCCGATCACGACCATGTGCACAATCAGTCCTTGAAGGAGATCGTGAAGCTTGTAGGGACCTCTTGCGTGAAGCGCGGAAAGAGGTAGGACGATGAGATTCATTACCAGCTCGACTGCAATCCCATAAAACAACCCGCATACCAGCCAGTGCCCGGTCAAGAAGTTCAGCTTACGGCTCGCCGCATAGTAAATAGCTGCAGCTGAGAGCGCGATAAAGAAGTGCAGGAGGACGCCCAGTACATAAGTGGATACACCTCCATGTAAAGCCTGTCGGCCCATCAGGCCCGCTGCAACTAAGAGCGGAACGCGCGTTCCAAAGAGAGCAAAAGCTTGCATAAGGTCCAAGGTGCCGGCGACTAGGCCGCCCACTGCAATTGCCAGAACAGGTTTGCGGAAATTAGGAGCCGTGCTTTCGGAAACATCAATCATTCAGGACTCCTTCGGGATTCGTGTATGAGCCACGACGTTTGACACCTTCATCCCGTAGAAGGAACGGTTCAACGATTACCTAACGTCACTTTTCGCCGGTAACAGCAATTGCGCGCTAACTTGGGGCCGGCAGAGGACATCACTTGAATCCCATTACCAATTTGCGATCGGCGGACTCTCCGTCCACCGTTGCTGGCCCAGTGGCTCGGTAGATAAGATGGTCCACTGGTTGTCATTCAATTTTCTCCAGCCATCCCTTGCAACCAGCACTCGGTACCCCTTGCTCGTTTTGCCGTCTTTGTCCTTGGTCTCGACCTCGACTTTCTCAAATACGAGTACGGACCAGTCATTGCCTCTGGGCTCGACCGTGAGCACGTTAGCATCAAACTTCGTTGCCTTGGCTGAAGGCATGCTATTGATAAACTCCTGCCGGGTACGTTTTTGGTCAGCAGTTTGGACGTAGAAATCAGGAGCCAGCATTCTCTCGATCGTGTTCATGTCCAGCGCCACACGCGCTTTAGTCCACTCGGCGTAACCGGCTTGAATCGCTTTTCGCGCTTCATCGGAACTGATGGTAGGAGCATTTTGCGCCGCGGCTGCAACGGTCACGGTTATCGCCAGTAACGTGGAAGCGAGAATGCGCCGCCCCAGGTTCATGTAAGTTGCCAATCTCGATTTCACTCGCTTCTTCTCCCCTTGTAGAACTCGTCGGCCGCCGGGGTCGTCCCAGCAACGTTCTTGGCGATACTCCGGCGCTGACGGAACCATATGCCGCGAAGAACGGGGGTTTGTAGGAAAAGTGACATGCGGTGTCTGCGATGAGACAAGCGGTCAGACTAGGCGGCCAAAAAATGTGTCACGGGATTCGTTCACAGAGCAAAACCGGTCCGCAGCGCTGGTGCCGAGGCCGCCTTAATGGTAGCTTCGGCGCTCGCTTCGCGGATAAGCGCTACAAAAGAGTTGGGCCAGTCAAGAATCGCCAAGGCAACCACCAGGGCAACGGAGCTTAGGAATTTCACTCAGATTGAATCGTCGACCAGAAATCGTTAGAAGTCAGTACCGGAATGATTTCGATCCATTAGGTCACTCCAACACCTGATCCACGGCATCAGCGATTCTGAATCCGGTGCTTCCATGAGTTGAAACCACCGAACGGCCGGCAAGTCGACCCAGTTCGCGTGGTACGGTACGCCCTCAGGCAGCATTCGGCCTGTTTGTCTGAATCGCTCCCCGATGAGCCCCGTGTCACATTTGAACCGTTCTATGACCTTGAACAACATGAACAGGCGTCGCCCTCTGAAACCCTCTTTGGATGATGAAGCATGCCCAATGTGAGCGAGACCAGTCTCTTTCTCAAAAGACGGGTCACTTGGGTTTCAGTTACGGCGCCGACCTCAGTCCGCAGTTTGGACGGCCAGATCGTTCATCCGATCTGGTGAGGGAAGGAGATCCCCACGCTCGATCTGGTGTATGAGGCCTGTCATTCTGGCGTTCATGTGTACGGGCACTCCGGATACATGGCCTAACTTCACCACATAGCCGTTGATGAAGTCGATCTCAGTCTTACGGCCGCGCTCAATGTCCTGGAGCATAGAGGGTTTGATGTCTCCGTAGAAAGCAAGGACAGTCTCCACCCACGCCTTGTATTCTTCCTCTGCGGCAGACTTGCTCGGCCAGCCGGGCGGAATCGGGTCCACTGTCAGCCGCTCCAGCCGAGTGCCAATCGCAAGTGCCACGGACAACGCTTCCTCGTACGTCCGTCGGAAGACCTTCTTGCCTGCCTCCGTTTCGATGTATTGACGCATGGTCTGCGAACAGAGCGCACCGAGGGTTGTAACCGAGCAATTGATCAGGAGTTTCGACCAGATGGCACCAGTCAGGTTTGAAGATACCTTGACCTCAATCGCTCGGCCCAACGCGCGCGCAACCCGCTCGACGCGCTCAGTCACACCACCGGCAAGCTCGCCTATCAGTAGATGCCCTGCATTCTTCTGCTCGTAGACGCCCGGTTCTACCATTGTGGCACCAAGATTTGAGAATCCACCTAGGATCTTATCTTCGCCTAGACGATCCGCAAGCGCCCGCGCAACGCCGCCATTCTGTATCGGCAATATAACCCCTTTGGGGGCAAGTAGGCCCACCATGTGGGGCGCGACTTCCAGCGCGTCCTGCGCTTTGGTGGCAAGCAGGATCAGGTCAAATTGATCTCTCTCTCCGTAGTCCTCAACTGCGGCAACGTCGATAGCGTTTGCCCTTACCTCGCCTCCGATGCCAGACACTCGCAGACCCGATCTCCGTAATGCCTTCGCGGAATCGGTATTGCGAGTCGCAAGCCGGACAGGCAGTCCTGCGTGGATGGCACGCGCCGCAATTGTTCCTCCCAACGCGCCGATGCCCACTATCAGTATTTGCATTGAAGCCTCCAAGGTGGCAAAGCCGTCCAGTCTTTGACGGTATGCATATCGACAATGATTGGCCCATCTTCTTGAGAAAAGGTAGCCCAGGGATATTGAAAACCTACAACTGCGTGAGAACGGCCATGCACCGCATTCTCCCCGATCCCGAGTAATCGGCAAACTGGAAGTGATTCCAATGTTCGTTTCGAGAAAGACAGCGCAGGCAAGGCGTACCGACCCTTCTCAACAACCTTGTTTGCGTCGGATCCCTTCCGATCTGAAGACGGCTCAGGCACCGACTAAGCCTATGGCTTCTGGAAGCACCTTCTTGAGAATCGCTTCAATGTGCAAAGCAGCACAGTCGATGTACGGAAACTGGGTGTTTGCTTCATTGAAAATCAGTGAGAGGTCGGTACCAGCGAGAAGAATCGCGTCCAGCCTATCCCGCTCGCAGAATTCGAGCGCAAGGCTGGTAAGACCTCGATGTTGCGACTCGGAGCCCTCTCCTGCTTGAGCCAGTTCTAAATAAGTGCGATGGATATACTCGATCTCGTTTTTCGCCGGTAGCACTACTTCCACGCCATCAGCCATGCCAAAAAGGACGGACTCAATGACAAAGCGAGTACCGAATACACCAACTCGGCTGGCCGAGCGTCTGGCAAGCTCCTTGACGAGCGGATCAAAGATGTTCAGCACCGGCAAGGGCGAGATGGAGAGAAGTTCTCGAATACAAAGATGCGGCGTCACTGCTGGAATCACAACCCAATCCGCTTTCGCCGCCTTCAATCGATCAACAAAGCTTTTTAGATATCGCGCCATACCTTCACGGTCACTCGCCTCAGCATACTCAAATATCCGAGATGTCTCGGCATGAACCATGACAAGGTCGAGCGGGAGACGCCGCTTGGCATGAGCCTCTGCCAGCGCTCGATAGTAATGCGAAGCAGCTCCCGGTCCAAGCCCGCCGATGATACCGATACAGCAATCCATATCCATAAAGTATGCCTAACAGTCTCGAGCGCGTGGGCGAAGATAGAGACTTCCTGAAGCAATCACTCTCCGCTACATCGAGTATCGTTTCTGCACTTTCTCGCGTAATTTTGCTAAACCCGGTTAGCCTGTCCCGTTCTATTCCAGAGCGATAGCGTCGATCTCCACCAAGCTATCTTTGGGCAGACGTGCCGCCCCAACGGTTGTACGTGCCGGGCGATGCGGACCGAAGATTGCCCCGTACACGTCGTTCATCGCTTCGAAGTCACTCATGTTTTTTAGGAACACCCCGCACCGCACGACTTTGTTCAGGTTGGATCCAGCGGCTTCGAGGATCGCTGCAACATTCTGAAGGGCGCGTTCGGTCTGTTGCCGCGCGTCACCCTCGATCATCTGCCGGGTAGCGGGATCGAGGGCAAGCTGTCCGCTCACGAAAATAAATCCACCGGCCTTGACAGCTTGTGAGTAAGGCCCAACACCGGGAGCCCTGCTGGTACAAACGACATCGCGCATAAACCTCCTTGCAAATACGTACCTTCCTCGTACCCGGACGGATCTCCGTTTGTTCGGTCTGAGTCTTGCTGCTCGCAACAAGTAGCTGGCTATGCGCGAATCTTTCCCTCCCCGACGACCACCGCCTCGCCGCCGACCTGAACCTCTTCGAGAACTCCATCACGGCTAGAGAGCGCAATGTGAATATGACTTGGGCGGCCCATCCGGACGCCTTGGAGACTTACGAGCCCCGACTCAGTATTGGCTGATACAGCGTTGTACTTGAGCAGATATGCGCCCAGCGGTCCACTCGCGCTGCCGGTGGCCGTATCCTCCGGGATGCCTAAGACGGGCGCGAACAGTCGACTGTAGACCGTGGCGCCGTCGTCGGCCGGCTCCGGCGAGAATACAAAAACGGGGAGCTCTTCGAGATTATGCGGCCGGAGGAATGCGCCCAGCCTCGCGCGATCGAGTGCTGCCGCATCGACCGCCGCGCGCGAGTTTAGCGCAACGTACAGAAACGGAACTCCGGACGACGCGACTTGCACCGGCAAGTTTCCGCCCGCAAGGTCGCGCGGCTGGACACCAAGCGCTGCGGCAACCGCAATGATATCGGTGACAATGGGCCCGAATGTCGGAATCGGTTGGTTCATCCAGGCAAAGCGCAAGCCGTCCTGACCCCATTCGAGTCCCACGATTGTCGGTCCGATACCGAGGCCGAGCACCGTCTTATCGGCGCCCGTACGCAGTCGACCCGCTCCCGCAAGCGCAAAAGTCGTTCCTACCGCCGGACTGCCAGCCATCGGCAGCTCCTGGGATGGCGTGAAAATGCGAACGCGCGCGTCGGTTCCAGAAACTTCAGGAGGAAATACGAACGTGCTTTCGGGAAAAGCCATTTCATTTGCGATCCGCTGCATCCGCTTTTCGTCTATTCCCTCCGCATTGAGGAACACGGCTAACTGGTTGCCCGTGAATGGTTGATTCGTGAAAACATTGAGATGAACATACTGAAGATCTGGCATCGTCCTTCTACTCCTTAGGTGTGACCGAATTCGGAGCTGCGTTTGACTCCAACAGGATCGGGCCGGAGGCCATCTATCCCGTATCGACTGGCGTTTTGAAGCACGCTAGAGCAACTACCTATTTGCCATTCCACTCCTTGACTGCTCCGATTACGGCATCAACAGCAGTTTTCCCGTCGTCCGCCTGCCCTCCAATTCGACATGGGCTTGGGCGGCATTTCGAAGCGGATACTGCCCGACCGCCGGGAGCTTAAGGGCTCCGGTGACAAGATCCCCGAAGACAGTTGCTGACTTGGAGGAGAGTTCTACCGGCGAATCGATGTAGTCCTTCAGCGTGGGTCTTGTGAGGTAAAGCGACCCTAACGTAGAGAGACGAATGAGGTCGAATGGGGGTACTGCACCACTGGAGGCTCCGAAGAGGACGAGCATCCCTCGCGGTCTGAGACATTCCAAGGAGCCCTCAAACGTCGCCTGCCCCACGGAGTCATATACAACCGGCAGTCCATTTAGTTGTGCTAGTGCCCTTACTCTTGGTACCCAATCCAAGTGGTTGTAGAGAATCACGTTGTCCGCGCCTGCCTCGTAAGAGAGCCTCGCCTTCTCATCAGTGGAGACTGTTGCGATCACCGTGGCTCCAAGGTTCTTAGCAATTTGTGTCAAAAGCAGGCCGACTCCGCCCGCCCCTGCATGTATCAGAATGGATTCTCCGCCCTTCAGGGGATAGGTGTCATAGGCCAGGTAATGCGCTGTCATTCCCTGAAGCAAGACCGCGCAGGCGTTCTCCAATGGCAGGTTAGCGGGGACACTCACAAGTTTGTTCGCAGGGACACAGGCCAACTCGGCATATGCGCCCGGAACTCCCGCCCAAGCGACGCGGTCACCCGACTTGAAATCCTCTACACCCTCTCCAACCTCTTCAACAATTCCGGAGCCTTCCTGCCCGAGTACGAAGGGACATGTTGCAGGGTAACGACCCTCACGCAGGTAGACATCGATGAAGTTCACACCGGCTGCTGCAACACGTACCGAGACCTCAGAAGCCTTCGGCGCTGGGGATGCCAAGTCCGAATACTCTAAAACCTCAGGGCCACCCTTTCGACTTACTACAATTGCTTTCACTGCAATCTCTCCCGAATAGATCCATTAGCAAATAGAAGGCTGTGTCCTCGCTAAAACGCTGAGCGACGGTCAATCCTCTAAACAGCAATCATGGGAAGTTCAACCTGTGCGCCTAAAGGAAGAGCAACAACTGCCACGGTGGTACGAGCGGGATACGGCTTGTCAAAGTGCCTTCCGTAGATTTCGTTGATCTTTGCAAATTCACCGATGTCTGTCAGGAACACTGTCACCTTCACAACATGAGAGAGATCTTTCCCAGCCGCCCGCAATATAGCCGCAGCATTCTTGAAGATCTGTTCCGTCTGTTCAGTGATCCCGCCTCGTATAAGCTTTCCCGACCCTGGATCTTGTGCCACTAGCCCGCTGAGGTACAAGACCTGGCCTGTTGTGACGGCAACAGAAAACGGACCAACGGGTTGCGCAATCTCGTTGGTCAAAATTTCAGTCCTAGTCATATTTCTTCTCCTGAAGTACAAAATTAGCTGCTACGGTGTTGCTGTCTGATGTCGCATCCCCCTTTACTGGGCGCGGCTTTGTTTTGTCATCGCCAAGCTATAGAAGAGATCGAAACGAGTGACCATATCTACTGGCCGTTGAGCTTGAATAAGATGGCCCACATCTTTCCAGATTTCAAATGTGGCTGAGGGTACTGCTGCTTTTATCGCCCCCGCGTAGGCAAACACATCGCCAATGTCAGCCTCACCCACAAGGATGAGCGTTGGCACCGTGATTTCTGAAAGACGGGAAACAGCCGACGGTGAAGGGTGCTTTTCCAATTCGCCTCCGAACTTCAGGTTCTGCGGATTATCCGCCAACACGTCATAAAGTTTTTTGCGCGCAGCCGATTCGTTCCCTGCAATCAGAAATCGGTCCCTCGACCATCTTTCCGCTGCGGCTCTTACGTCTCCATGAGAAAGGGGAGCGTCGTTCTCCTCTCCCCGCTTGATAAAGTAGTCAGAGTTAGCCATGCCGTGAACGACAGGCCCAATCAGAAACAACGCCGACACCATTGCCGGATGAGCGAGAGTGAAGTCTATCGCCAAGCCTCCTCCTGAAGAGTTCCCAATAATCACGGTTCGGTCCATATGCACTATTCGCAAGATGCTTAGAAGGTCATCTTCGGGAACAAAGGGGGCTCTAGCTCTATCAGACCGGCCGTATCCTCTGCGGTCGTATCGCACAACGTGGTATTTGGAACATAGAGGTTTCCAGACCTCGTCCCAGGTGACAGAGTGCAACAACCCGTCGTGGAGGAGTACCACTCCGGGTCCGGGTGTGCTTGGTCCGCATTCTTCGTACCAGATCTTTGACCCACCTACATCAGCGTATTTCCCAACACTCGTGCTGGATTTCAAAGCCTGAGAAAGAGCTTGCTGGAAGACGCCAACAAGGCCGATCAACAAAGCTATTTTGCGGATCATCTACAAGTTCTCCCTGACATACTCTGGACGCCTTATTGCATCGCTCATACGCTATCCGCTTGAAACTTGCCCTAGTGTGGAGACCGGATATTGAATTGGTCGCCAGGAGTGTGTACCCATGTGGCTAGAACTTTCGCCCCGTGTTGCCCAGCGGTGGTCTGATGCGCGATCATTGCTGGAATTTGGAAGCTTTCCCCCGTGCGGTATACCTTTTTCGGCCTGCCCTGCATTTCTACTATTACTTCTCCACTGAGCACATAGCAGGTCTCGGGACCGATCGCCTTTTGACGTGGTTTTGCTGCGTTCGGAGAAAAGTTTGCTATTCCCATACCTAGTTCGCGATTTGTCTCCGGGATTGCAACCCTTTGAAGGACAACGGTTGCATCTGCAGCGATGGGGTTAGTCGCTGTTTGCGTCATCGCTCTCTGTGGGTGGATGCCCAGTATGAAACCTACACACAGGAAGATGAATGTAAAAGAAATGCTCACAACATTCTCCTATCGTCTGACCGCGGCAGCCTGCTGTTCGGCCAGAGCCTTCTCAAAAGTGTTCTGCGCGTCCGAAACGAACTCCTTATAGCCGGCAGGGTCGACGAAGACACCGGGGCCAGCTTTTGGATAGCGCTTCAGTTTGGTGAGCAGGTCGAAATACTCGCCGTGAGCTCCAAGAAATACGTCGCACGGTAACCTGCGCAACGTTAGGAAGGTGTGCTGAAAATCTTGGGCGATACCGGGGTAGCTCTCGGGATGCATGGACGTCGGAACGAAGTGATATTCCGACCAGAAACTCATGCCTCCAACGATTACGATATTCCTCATCGTTCCGGCTGGCTCTCCTGGAATGTGAGATCGCATCGTCCATGTGGTGCATCCGCGGGTGTGGCCAGCCGTCTTGTGAGCTGTCAACGTGACATTTCCTAAAACTACAGTGTCCCCGTCGTGAAGAACGCGGTCCACATGTACAGGTGCGTATAAGGGGACACTTGGCGAGGGAAACAAGAAGTCTGTGCGCGCACCGCTTTCGGCCACGCTCACGTCTCCGTCCATCACCATATTCCTTGCGTGTGTCTCGCGAACAACTTCGGCGGCTCCAGCCATGTGATCGAAGTGCGCTTGGTTGTTTAGCAAGATCCTGGTGTCGCTCCAATGAAAACCAAGCTTCTCCACGCTTGTCCGGATCTGTGATGGCGAGCTAGCAAGGTTTGCATTGATAAGAATATTTCCGTCAGAGGTTACGATGAGGTAGCTTGCAAGTTCTTGGCTTCCTACGTAGTAGACGTTGTCAGCGATCCGAAAGGGTGCGAGCGGTGTAGTCCACGCCGGATTATTTTCAGCAAGAATGGGTTTCGCAGCGCTGCACAGGAGAACGAATAAACAGGAGACGACGACCCGCGATTCGCATCTGTCTCGGAACACGCAGCCAATAAGCTGGCCGAATCCGCCCATAGAGTCTGATCCTCGTTGGTGCTTTAGGGAAATAGTAGAGCGTGGCTCGGTCGCTACGTCCACAAGTTCGGAAGCTGTGATTTGCGCTGCAATCGTTCGAACACAAAGACGACGGAATAATTTGACTAGTTTCATGAACACTAACAACAACCCTCCACTTTCATGCTTTGACTTTGTTCTTCACCCAAGACAACCTTGCCCGCGAAGAGATGGATTTCACGTTCGGCGTATGCTGCAAGCCTTGGATTATGTGTAACAATGCGAATCCTCGCTCATCGAACAGTATGCCGCAAAGAACCCCGCGACGCTCCTACTTAGACCAGGGCGGAACCACGTCGTTGGTCCGCGCGTACGCGATCGACTGCCCCAGATGCTCGTGTTGATCCTCGATAATCAGCATCAGCGCGGCCTGCTTCGTCATGTCTCTTCCGAACAGTTTCACCGGCGTCTGCAGGTCGTTGTCGGAAAGTCCCGTAATCGCTTTTTGCAGATTGACGTAAGAAGTCTTCAGAGCTTCCTGCATTTTCTCCGGATCGGTGATCGGAGCTGGCTTCGCCCCCGCATTCGGTGTGCCCGAGAGCGCGGCGGCGAGCATGCCGTTCTCCGTAACGATCAGGTTGAACACGTCGCTAACTGAGCGAACGCCCTGGCCGGGCTTCCAGTCGTACTTGCCCGACATAACGCGCGCGAGTCCGGTGAATTTGTCGGAAAGCGTTCCGGCATCTTTTCCGAAGGCAGCTTGAACTCCTGCCGGCTGCGCTTGCGCATGCGCCAACGGCATCATCAAAGCGACCGCAAGCGCGAACACTCCATACTGAGTAAGAATCTTCTTCATGTGGAACTCCTCTACGTGGCGATGCTTCTGCTCACTGAACATATGCTGCGGAGAACCACTGATTGTAGGAAAAGTGACATGCGGTGGCCGAAATGAGACAAGCGGTTAGAGTTGGACGTCAAATACTGTTCCAACGGATTCGTTCACAGAGGGAAACCCGAATCAAAATGTGGCAGCGATATCCAGCACAAACTGAACCGATGACTTAGTTATGGACTCTTAGTCCGCTTCTTCACGGGTTCACCTGACGGTAGTTTGTCAGACCAGCTTGCAATGACCTGTGAGACACCATCTTCGTGCCCGTCATACATGTGCCCGGCACCTTGAATCAGAGCAGTATCTACGCGTGTTGGGTGGGTAGGTAGCCGTTTGATTGAAGATTTGATCTCTTCCAAGTCCTTCTCGTTTCCAACGTCTCCATCTGTTCCTAAAAGAATGAGCAATGGACACTGAATGCGGGCGACACCCGCATCGGTGCTCAGCTCTCCGAAGAAATCTTTGAATCCGGGAGGTCTGTTGAGGATGTCCAGAAAGGTGGCGGCACTCAGAAAGGGGCCTTGCACCAATTCTTCTGGTTTCCCATCAGCAATGTCTTGCTTTGCGTTCGATACCCATTCAGGAGGTGGAACCCTCGTATCGGGGCGGACATCTCCTGAAGCAAGTATCAGTCCCGCGACGCGTGGGTCCTGGGTCTGCGCTTGATATTCGCGTACAGCGTTCGCGCCCGCACTGTGACCCACGAGGACGACCTGTTTGAACCCGAGTCCCTCTGCAAAGTCTATCCATGCAGCTATATCTCGTTGCTGTTCGCCGGGGACTCCCCAGTATGTACCGCCGCGGATGCGCTTGCCGCCACGATCAGTCTCGACATTACCAAGATCGTGCGTTCGGGTGTTCCCATCAATGACCGTGTAGCCTCGTGCTGCAAGGTCTCTGCTGATTTCAAGATAGGTTGGAGAGTAGAAATTAACGGTCGCTCCATGAATCCAAATCACGGCGAGTGGCTTGGCTACGCTCTTTGGTGGAGAGAAGAGCGCCCCCGCGTCGGGAACGCCATCTTTAGTCTGAACTTGAACAATGCGCTCTGTAATCTCTCCGTCCTTTCGATCGGCGGTTTGAGCTGCAAAGCTTCGCCCAATCGGAAAAGCTGCACAAAGCAGCACAACGGTGCCACAAAGAGCCGCCGTCTGAATCCGCACTTTCACTTGGTCTAAAATCATCCCGCTCCGCCCCCTTTCATCTGCTACGCAGGCTGGGGAGTAAAGTTCCGCTGCCTTGCTGAACTTCTCTAGAGCGTTCTGGCCACGCGGAACCCCAAGCTGGTAGCCCGTTTGGACGTGGCGAGCCCACGGCGATGA
>Ga0302316_10001085_pt1 | contig 22436 bp, 21 predicted proteins | sample III_Palsa_N3_2_FD_200456 | JGI IMG/M metagenome (GOLD analysis project Ga0302316, IMG submission 200456) | Peat permafrost microbial communities from Stordalen Mire near Abisko, Sweden - III_Palsa_N3_2 | ecosystem: Environmental > Terrestrial > Soil > Palsa > Peat permafrost | place: Sweden...
CTGTTTTCGCTTCGTTGCTCATGATCGTCGTCTCGCTGTCTCCGCTGTCGCGGCTGTCCTTATTCTCGGCGCTTCGGCTACTTGAATTCAACCGATTGCAGATGGAAAGTAATCGTGCCCCAGAACAATCGGGCCTGCATTTGTACCGGTAGATGCCGGGCATCGTCGGTGTACCAGATCCAGATGCTGCCCCGATTCTTGACGACCCCTTCTTCTGCGGTCGCTTGAACTTTGATGGTCTGAAAGGTCCCAGCGGGTGTCTTGATCTCCTCGCGACCCTCAACTTTCATGCCCACGCTGACCGTCCGCATCGCATCCGCTAAGGGGAACTCGACCGTCTGGCCGACCGCCATTGGCTGCGACTGCGTGTAAAACATGGCCGAAAGCAAATCCGTTACGCACGCCGGAATGTTGGTCACGTTGTGCGTTGCCGTGCCCTTCACCAGGTTGCGTTCGTTGCGCGTTTGCTTTCCCTTCGCATAATCGAAGCTGAGATCGCTGGCAATCTTGCGCCGCCCCTCCTGCGTCTGCTTATCGAACCCCGTCGAGCACCCGGTCTTCAAGTCAAAGCCGGACTGGAAGCCATCCACCACCGGGAACAGCATATTCACCGCGCCGACCGTATTGGCCGTCGCCGAAATCTTCAGCAGGTTCCCCACCTGGTCCAGGTGATACACCGCGGTCCCGGCAGTAAAGACCCGCCAATCCACGCTGTACGTAAGGGTCTGGTGTTGCGGATACTCAAAGCCTGGGGCGGGCGGCTGCAGTACCGGAATGGGCCGCTGCACAGCCGGCGTTCCCGGCTTCGAAAACAGCTGGGCCTTCATTCCTACCGGCTGTCCAAAGCTCATTAGGACGGCCAGCGCGCAGGCTGTTCTCCCCATGGCCACCGCCGACGAGTCTCTCCAAACCCGCAAACGGGCCATCCAAACTGCCTTCAAATCAGCATCTCCCGTGGGTTAGAACGCCCCTGCGAAGTCTCAGTGCCACAGTACCATCCGCAGCGTCAAGGCCGCATAAATCGCGACTGCGCCCATAAGTGCATTGTACTCGCGATGATGCAGGTAGCGCTCCGTAGAGAACCGCCCGCCCTCGCCACCGATATCATCAAACCGCGCCGCAGTCAGCCTCGGCAGCAGGCGCGGAACCTTCCGTGCATATTCCTCAAAGGACGGAAACGCGCCCAGCAAAAACGCTTCCTCCGAAAGAATGGTCGGGACATAGATTGCCAGAAACATGCCTACCAGTAACACGACCAGCCACCAGCGTCCGGCCGCAACTGCAAATCCTGCCGCAATGCTCATTGACCCTAAATACAGTGGGTTGCGCGTATACGCATAGGGTCCCGTCCGCGTCAGCTCGGCATTCTTCTTCACATAGCCAGCCGCATAGCCGCGCAGCCACAATCCCGGCAGTACCAGCAACAGGCTCCACGCAAGCGTAGGCCAGCTCGGCCGGGCGAACGCCAGGAAGATCGCCGCCACCACAAACCCTAGCGGCACACGCACCCTGCGCGCAATCTTCTGCCAACCCGTCTTGCCCTTAGTTTGCGTCATCGTCGCCGGACCCATCGCACCATTCTCTCAGAGCAAACCTTGAACCGCGTCCATAACCGCGTCCACCGAGATCCTGGCCAGCCCTGCGTCTTCCGAGTTCGCGCGCTTATAACTCGTCACCGAGGCGGCATCCCGCAGCACCACTTTCGCGCCCGGCCCCCGAGGTCCATTCCTCTCCGGATCGGTCGGCCCGAACAGCGCCACCAGCGGAACCCCCAGCGCCGCCGCCAAATGCGTTGGCCCGGAATCACCGCCCACCAGCAGCGTCATTCTTCGCATCAGCGCAATCAGCCCCGTGACATTACAGACGACAACCCGCGCCGCACCGCCACTCGCCGCGACAACGGCCGCCGCCAACGCATCGTCCTTACGCGGAGCATTGACCACAACATCCATCCCCAGCGCCTTCAACTCGACAGCCAGCTTGCCAAACTTCTCCGCCGCCCAACACTTCGCCGGCCATCCCGCACTCGCAGCCAGCAGACACGTTCGCCGATCGCCCACATCCTCCGCAGCCCATTCATCTGCCCATCCCTCGTGCGGCAACTCGACATGACCGGGCACCAACTCAACCCCACAAGCTTCGCGCAGCAACGCCGCGCCCTGCTCAATTACATGCGCGCCTTTGCGTTCGAGCTTCGTCTTATAGAACTTCGCAGCCATCGCCTCGCGCGGATGGTTATACCCCACAAGCTGCGCTGAGCCAGACATCCGCCCAATCACCGCCGACCGCAATGTCCCCTGCATATCGACCGCCAGGTCATAGCTCTCACCGCGCAGCGCACGCCGCAACTCAAAGACGGACCGCAGCGTAGCAGGTGACGCCGGAGCCTTCGACCACTTCTTCGTCTCCGCAAGATGCACTCGCCGAACCGCCGACCCATGCCCCTCGCCATTCACCAGTAGCGGCGCCCAGCGCGGATCCACCACCCAATCAATCACCCAGTCCGGCCTCGCGACGTGCAGTGCAGCAACAGCCGGCAACGCATGCAACACATCACCCATCGCGCCTACGCGAATAATCAGGATCTTCATCAGGACCTCGCTTCCACACGCTCCAGCTTTGCTTCCAGCGCCCGCAGCACAGCCGCCGCATCGGCAAACTCTGCCTCCAGCGCGACCACCATCAGTGGTCCATGTTCTTCCAATCGCCGCCGCATTGCGTCCGTAAGTTTCACCGCGTCTTTCTCCGTCGTGATAAAGCCTGATCCGTTCAGCCCCTTCGCCACCGTGATCACCCGCTGCATATCGGCCGCAGTATAACGATGATGATCCGCGAAGGCGACCGTTTCCACAACACCGCATCCGGCATGCTGTAGCATCGCGGCAAAATCCTCCGGCCGCGCGATCGCACAAAACGCAACCGGCCGCAGCCCCGCGCCAAACACCCGCAGCGGTGGAGGGAAAACCAGCTTCCGCTGCACCATCCACATCTGCCCGCGCTCGCGCAGCATCTCCCACGCGCGCTTATTTACGGATGGTTCCCCTGCATCGATGGCCGCGTCCACTTCATTCTGTCGAACCACGAGAACGTCTGCGCGCTGCAGCGCACCCAACCCCTCGCGCAGATTGCCCGCCGGCAGCAACGTATCCTCCAGGTCCTCCGACGTCACCAGGACAATGTCCACGTCCCGTGCAAGTTGCCGATGCTGAAATCCGTCATCGAGCAGATGCACGCCGCGCGCGATCTCGCCAGCCTCTTTCTCCGCGCGCCTTCCCGCGACATACCGGTCGGCGCCCACCCACACCGGCACGCCCGTCCGTTGGGCAATCAACACCGGCTCATCCCCAAAGCGCCGTGCAGCATACTCTAACTCAGGTTCCACGCGCTCCATACCCCACCCCTCACGCCCATATCCACGCGAGAGCACGTCGACGTTCCAGCCGCCATCGCGGAACAACTTCGCCAACGCAATCACCACCGGCGTCTTGCCCGCGCCGCCCGCGGACAAACTTCCAACGCTCACCACCGGCCACTTCAGCGCACGTGTGCGTGCAAGTCCCGCGCGCCGCAACCCATTCTTTAGCCGGATCGCTGCCGCGTATAACGGCACCAGTGGCCTCGCCCATGGACGCCTTGCGCTCATGTCGCCTCCCCCCGAATCAACGACGCGACCGCCTGCACCGACCGCTGCGTCGCTCCCTGCTGCTCTTCAAACACCCTCCGCCCAGCCTCGCCAACTGCCTTCGCCTCCGCGCGGTCACCCAGCAGATCCGCAACCACCCCGCCAAGCTCCAACTCATCGCTCACTATGCGAATCCCACCCGCTTCCTGCAGCTTCGTCACCACATCCCGGAAATTTTCAAACGACGACCCCATCACCACGGGCACGCCGAACTGCACTGGCTCCAGCGGATTGTGGCCACCCTTCTGCACCAGGCTACCTCCAACAAACGCAACGTCCGCCACGCCATACACTGCCGCAAGATCCCCAATCGTGTCCACTAGCACCACGTCGATTCCAAGCTCTGAAATCGTGTCTCCATCTCCCGCGTCCAGGTGCTCACTAACCTTGGCATACCGCATTGATCGCAGCATCGCCTCCACCGCCACGAATCTCTCTGGATGCCGCGGCGCCAAAACCAGCAGCGCATTCCTGTCCCCGCGCAGCGATTCGTTCCAAGCTCGGATCACCAACTCCTCTTCCGCAGGATTCCCCTCCACCGTACTCCCCGCAACAAAGATTGGCCGTCCCTCCGCCAGCGTCCGGATCCGCTCCGGAACGCGGCTGCGCTTCGGCGCACGAATGTCGAACTTCATGTTCCCGGCGACCTGCACCCGCTCTGTGCGAACCCCCGCAATCACCAGCCGCAGCGCATCCTGTTCACTCTGCGCCAGCCACAGGGCAGGCTTGCGCATCACCCGCCCCCATATCCACTGCATCCGCTGCGCCCGCGCAAACGACCGATCACTCATCCGCGCGTTCGCCACCACAACCGGCACTCCCCGTTGCCCGCATTCATGCAGCATCCGCGGCCAAAGCTCGCTCTCCATCAGCACCAACGCTGCCGGCTTCAGCTCGCGCATGTAGGCTCGAATCGCGAACGCAAAGTCCAGCGGCATGTAAAACACGCTCCTGCTGCCAAACCGCTCCCGGGCCAGTGCCTGTCCAGTGCGCGTGGTCGTCGAAATTACAACGCGATATCCATCGCCCAGCGCAGCCTCCAACTCTCCTACCATTCTCGACGCAGCTAGCACCTCTCCCACGCTCACCGCATGAACCCACACCACCCGTTTGCCTTCCGCCGCCGCAACCAGCTGCCGCGGCACCGCGCCAAGCCGCTGCCGCAGGCCTTCGCGATATCGCTGGGTCGTCGCCATGCGCAGCAGCCACCACGGCGAGCTCAGCGCGAGCGCCAGCGTCAGCAGGGCGCTGTATGCCAGCATCGTCACGCCGTTCGTACCGTCGACTTTTGTTTTCGCAGCATCCTGAAGAGGATAATCGAAGCGAACGACCATCACGCACCCATGACCCAATCCACGCTGAACATCCGCCCCGCCACGCCCGCCGACGTCCCCACCATCCTCCGCTTCATTCGCGAGCTAGCCGAGTTCGAACGCGAGCCGAACGCCGTCCGCGCCACCGAAGCCGACCTCCTCCGCGATGGCTGGGGAACCCCCGCCCGCTTCACCGCCATCATCGCCGAATACAGCGGCACCCCCGCCGGTTTCGCCCTCTACTTCACCACCTACTCGACCTGGCGCGGCCATCACGGCATCCGGCTCGAAGACCTCTACGTCACTCCCACTCTGCGCGGCCACGGCATCGGCAAAGCCCTTCTCGCGCGCCTCGCCCGCATCGCCGTAGACCAGGGCTGCCCCCGCCTCGAGTGGGACGTCCTCGAGTGGAACGAGTCCGCCATCGCTGTCTATCGCCGCGTCGGTGCCAACGTCCTCACCGAATGGCGCATCATGCGACTGGCCGACGAGCCCCTCGCCGCCCTCGCCGCCACCGACACCGTATCCTATTGAAGAGATGAAAAAGATTCACGTTATCGGCGGCGGACTCGCCGGCCCCGAAGCCGCACTGCAGGCAGCTAGTCTCGGCTGCGACGTCATCCTCTCCGAGATGCGTCCCCTCCGCTCCACCGAAGCGCACCAGACCTCCGACTTCGCCGAGCTCGTCTGCTCGAACTCGCTCAAGAGCGAAAGCGAAAACACCGCGCCCTGGCTGCTCAAACAGGAGATGCGTCGCGCAGGATCCTTCCTCCTCCAGGCCGCGGACGCCAGCGCTGTTCCCGCCGGTCATGCTCTCGCCGTCGACCGCATTGAATTCTCGCGCCGTGTCGCAGACCTCATCGCCGCCAATCCCAAAATCGAAGTCCGCCGCGAAGAAATCACGCACCTCAACGAGAACGATCCCAACACCATCACCATCCTCGCCAGCGGCCCTCTCACCAGCTCGCCTCTAGCCGCCGAGCTCCAACGCCTTACCGGCGCCGAGCAGCTAGCCTTCTACGACAGCATCTCGCCCATCGTCGACGCCAGCACTATCGACATGGACAAGGTCTACTTCGCAGCGCGCTGGGACAAAGGCACCGCCGACTACATCAACTGCCCCTTCACCAAAGAGGAGTACGACGCGTTTCTCGACGCGCTCATCGCCGCCGAGATCGTCGAAGCCAAGCCATGGGAAGCCCTTCCAGCCGACGGCGTCGTAACCGCCGCACCGCAAGCGATGAACTACTTCGAAGGCTGCCTCCCCATCGAAGAGACTGCCCGCCGCGGCCGCGACACGCTCCGCTTCGGCCCCATGAAACCCGCAGGCCTAACCAATCCAAAGACGGGCCGCTGGCCCTACGCCGCCGTCCAACTCCGCCAGGAAAATCTCCGCGCCGACAGCTACAATCTCGTCGGCTTTCAGAATCACCTCAAGTTCGGCGAACAGGCCCGCGTCCTCCGCATGATCCCCGGCCTGGAGCACGCAACCTTCCTGCGTTACGGCCAGATCCACCGCAACACGTACATCCACGCGCCTTCGCTGCTCACCGAGACGCTGCAGCTTCGCGCACACCCCAGCATCCTCATCGCCGGCCAGCTCTCCGGCGTCGAGGGCTACACCGAGTCCATCGCCAGCGGCCTTCTAGCCGGTCGCTATGCCGCCGCGCTCGCCAGTGGCCACCAGCCAACTCCCGCTCCACGCATCACCGGCAACGGCTCACTGACCCACTACATCACCCACGCCGAAACCAAAAAATTCCAGCCCGCGAACATCACCTTCGACTTATTACTCCCACTCGAAGAAGACCTCCGCAAGAAAATCCGCGACAAGAAAGAGCGCCACCGCATCCAGTGCGAACGAGCCCTTGAAGCCTGGGACCAGTGGCTCGCCGAGGCACGGAACAAAGATTTCGTCACGCTGTGATGCCTCGTGATACTCTCCCGGCTAACCCACGATGACCATTCTTCGAGCACTCGACGCCGTGTCGCCCGCGTTCTCACGTACGAAGCTTGTGCTCTTCTCGCCTTTCCGCAAGGCACGAACCTGGAAGCTCGCCCTCACGGCATATCTAGCCACAATGAGCGAAATGTTCCTGCCCTTCACTCTCATTGCTCTTTTCTTCGCTCCGTCTGTAAAGCGGTCCTTCGGCTTCAAGTTTGCTCTGCTCCTTGTTGGAGCCTCTCTGGTCCTCACGCTTCTCTACCTCGTATTCCTCTACGTCTGCTCGCGATTGCGCCTTGCTTTCTTTGACATTGTCCTGAACCGCGGTGAGTTTGTTGCACCCGCGTGGCGTCAATATGGTGCACAGTCATTCAATTGGACCGTCTTTAAATTAATCCTCGGCACTGTAGTCACTGCGATCTTCGCTCTGCCCATGGCCGCCTACGTTCGACAGATGTTCACGACCTTCTCGACACTTCAGATCAAACCCGGCGAGCCTGCGTCGCCACAAATGATGGCAGCGGTCTTCGCTAGCTATGCAGCTTTCTTCGCAATTTACCTGTGCTTTGCGCTGTTCTTTTTGGTCAGCTCGCTGTTGAGTGATTTCATTGTCCCCTCACTGGCTCTCGAAAACGTCACCTTCCGCCAGGCATTTCATCGCCTCGGACGTTTGATCAAGAGCGAACCCGGCCAATTCGCGGCCTATGCAGGCCTCAAAATCGTCTTCGCCATCGTGGGCTACATGGCAGTCTCCATGGGCTTCTACGTGGTTTTCCTGCTTGGCGTACTCGTCATCGGTGGTATCGCATTCCTTAGCGGTCTGCTCCTGCATGCGTTCGGCGTTCCCACGGTCGTCCTTACCGTACTCGGCATCCTTCTTGCAACCGCCGTCTATTTCTTCATCTTCTTTTACGCCATGATCCTCGGGTGGGGCACCGTGCTCACCTTCCTCGAGTCTTACTTGCTCTACTTCCTCGGCGGGCGTTATCCGATGCTCGGAGACCTTCTGGAACGCTCGACACCGCCTCCAATCCTCTATGCACCGCCACCAGGTTACCCACCGTTCTATTCTCCCGAGCAACCCGAAGCGCGCTAGCGCCCGCCTAGTCCTTATCCTTCTTCTTGTTCCTCGCCTTCACCTTGAACCAGATTGGGCTGCCAATAAACTTGAACGTGTCGCGAATTTCATTCGCCAAAAACCGCTCATAACTGAAGTGCAGCTTCACATCCCGATCCGTGAACAGCACAAACGTAGGCGGCGCAACAGCAGCCTGCGTCATGTAATAAATCTTCACTCGTCGATTCATCGGCACACTCGCCCTCTGAAAATCAATCTTGTCCAGGAAGCGATTCATCGCCCCGGTCGACACACGCTTGCGCCGCTCCCGCGCAACCAACTCCACTTTTTTGAAGACCTCGTCGATGCCCTTAGACTCCGAAGCCGACACAAACAGCAACGGCGCATAATCCAGATACTTCAGCGAGTCCCGCACCTGCTCCTCATACAGCTTCTTGTTCGCAGGTTCGCTGCCGTCAAACAGCGTCTTGCCGTCCGGCCCAACCTTGGTGACAAGGTCCCACTTGTTCACAACGATGATCACGCTGCGTCCGCTCTCGTGCGCATAGCCACCAATGTTCGCATCCGCCGCCGCCACACCTTCCGTCGCATCGATCACCAGCAGCGAAACATCCGCCGCCTCCAAATGCTTGCGGCTCATGATCACCGACAGCTTCTCCGCCATCAGCTTGGTCTTACCCTTACGCCGAATGCCAGCCGTGTCGATGAACCGGAAGCTATGCCCGTCGCGCTCCACCACCTCATCCACGGCATCGCGCGTCGTTCCCGCAATCGGCGAAACAATCGCGCGATCGCTATTCGTCAGCGCATTCAGCAGCGTGCTCTTCCCAACATTCGGCCGCCCAATAATCGCAATCTTGGTCTCGCGCGCAATGTGTTCGCCATGCGACCGCAACCGTCGCCCCGGCCCCGCAGGCACAATCTCATCCGGCCCAGTCTGCGCGCCGGGCAGCGGATCGCCGCCGCCATCCATGTCTTCCTCGAACTCCTCTTCCTCGCCCTCAAAGCGTTCCTCCGGCTCTTCCGCAACAAACTCCGGAGGCAGCGCCGCCCACACGTCATCCAGCAAATCGCCAATGCCCGCGCCATGTTCCGCAGATATCGGGCAAACGTTCTTGAACCCCAACCGCCGAAAGTTCTCTGCTGCTGCATACATGTCCGGCGCATCCATCTTGTTCACCGCGAGGAAAATCGGCTTGCCCCCGCGCAGCAGTAACCGAGCCAGCTCCACATCCGGCGAAGCCAGCTCCGTCCGTCCGTCGACCACCATGATGATCACGTCCGCCTCTTCCAGCCCAACCTTCGCCTGCCGGAAAATCTCCGACGGAATCAACGCCTCATCATCCGGCACCACGCCGCCCGTATCCACCAGCCGCACATCGCGTCCCGCCCACTCCACCTCGCCATAAATGCGATCGCGCGTAATCCCCGGCTCATCGCCAACAATCGATCGCCGCGTCTGCGTCAGCCGATTGAACAGCGTCGACTTCCCAACATTCGGCCGCCCACAAATCGCCACCAGCGGCAACCGCGCTGGCTCACGATGCCCCACGTCCGTCGCCAGCGTCAGCCTCGCAGCGAGCGCCTCCGCCTCTTTCCAATCCCTCTGCTCGGCTGCGGTTTCCGCGTCCACCTGCACCCGCGGCGCACGTTTCGGCGTCTCGCTCGCATAGCCGCGACTTCCCGGTTCATCACGATTGCGCAACACCACCTTGTGCTCGCGGTCGGGACTCTTCGTCGGTGTCTTCGCCAGCTTCGTCGCCGCAGCCTTCTTCGCCGCCAACTCATGGCGCTTCTTCGGCGACACCGCCCCCGTAGTCGCCGTCCCCCGCGGAGCCGTCTTGCCCAGCTTCGGTCGCGTACTCGCCTGCCGATGCTTCTTGCCTAGCCGTTTCTTCTCAGTCCTCTTCGCCGCCATGGTCGCTGTCTCCCGCGCCTTGGCGCAATCTCCATTATAGGAACTTGTTCCGGCTCACGTTGCTCCTCATCATGGAAGTTGGGCTCTAAATCCATCACTTATAGTGTTACCCATGAGCCGTCTCGCAATCTCAGCGTTCTGTTTGCTGCTTCCGTTGGCTCCTTCGACCCACGCCCAATCCTCAGACCAGGCGATGCAGGACTTCCGCGCCCAGGTCCTGAATCAGCCTTTGACCCTTCAGAGCTTCAGTGCCGATCCGGTCACAAATTACGTTTGGACTGCGACCGGCCTTTCGACCTCTACGCCAAAGCTGCGCACCCTCGGTGTCTTCACCTTTAGCTCCGTGAAACTCCACAAAGATGACCTCTTGCTTACTGGCACCCGTTCCATAGCTACCAAAGACAAGAACGGGCAACCGGCGCTCCTAGGGGCTACTCGCGTCTCGGTGAAGATAGCGCTGAAGGGCATTGACCCGGCACAGGTCTTACCGGCACTGAAGCAGCAGCTGTTCTTTCCCAACCTCGCAACCGCTCCCGCAGCGGTCCCCGTTGAATATCAGCGGTTGTTATCGACTGACCGGGCGTCAAGTGTACTGTCAAACCCGAACTGCTCAGCGCTAGGTACACATTACGAACGCCCGAACGTGACCCACTCGCAGCCCCCGCAGTTCAGTGAAGAGGCGCGCCGGGCGCGCTTCAGCGGCTCCGTGACGATCATCCTAACTGTTGATGAGAACGGTCACGCCTCCGACCTCTGGCTGAAATCTCCTGCTGGACTCGGGCTGGACGAGCAGGTGGTCAAGGCAGTGTCCGACTCTACCTTTAAGCCCGCAACGTGCGATGGCACGACGGTCAAGACGCCGCTTGCGGTTGATATAAGTTTCGCCACCCTTTGACGTCGGGCAGTCCACGCATCGCGCGGCGAACAAACGGCGATTACACTCGTCATAGCACATGCCTTCCGCCTCCCCACTCCCGCCGCTCACCCAGATCGACTCAGCTCCCCCGGACCAGAAGCTGCCTACGCTCCACGACTTCTTCCACCCCGGCGGCATCCTCGCCAACTCGTCCCTCGCCTTCGAGCACCGCGCCGGCCAATACACGATGGCCAAGCAGATCGAGCAGTCTTTCGCCGACCGCCGCCACCTCATCGTTGAAGCCGGCACCGGCACGGGCAAAACTCTCGCCTACCTCCTGCCCGCCCTCCGCCGCGCCCGCGAGCACAAGCAGCGCATCATCATCTCCACCGGCACAAAAAACCTCCAGGAGCAGCTCTTCTTCAAGGACATCCCCTTCCTCGAAACCCTCCTTGGCCCCCTCCGCGTCTGTTACATGAAGGGCCGCGCCAACTACATCTGCAAGCAAAAGCTCTACGCTCTCCGCGACAACCCGCTGCTTACCGGCCTCGAAGAAATCTCGCAATTCCATTCCATCCTCCAGTGGGAGTGCACCACCGAAACCGGTGACCGCGCCGAGGTCAACGACCTCCCCGAGAGTTCCCACCTCTGGCATAAACTCGACGCCCGCAGCGAAGTCTGCCTCGGCCAAACCTGCCCCAACTGGGAGTCCTGCTTCATCACCCAGATGCGTCGCAAGGCCCTCGAATCCGACATCGTCATCGTCAATCACCACCTCTTCTTCGCCGACCTCTCCATCAAGCAGCAGGCCGCCGGCGCATCCGATGCCGGCATCCTCCCCGAAGCCGCCGCCGTCATCTTCGACGAAGCCCACGAGCTCGAAGACATCGCCAGCCAATACTTCGGCATCGCCCTCTCCAACGCCCGCTTCGAAGAACTCGCCCGCGACACCGAGTCCTTCCTCCGCGCCAAAGGCGTCACCACAAGCGCCATCGAAAGCGCCACCCAGACCATCCGCGAGCGCTCCAAGCTATTCTTTGCCTCGCTCCCCGTCGGCTCCTCAGACCTCGGACGGCTGGAATTCATCGATCGTGCAGATTTTCTCGAAGCCCGCGGCGATGCCTACCTGGGAGCCCTTAACTCCCTCCAGCGCCTCGAAGGCGAGCTTGAACGCCTCCGCGAAGTCGACGAAGCCGCCGGCCTCCGCAAGCGTGCCGCCGACATCCGTAATCACCTGAAATTCCTCCTCGAATCCACCGACCCCAACACCGTCTTCTGGATCGAGCGCCGCGCCACCAGCGGCCTCCGCAACGCAGCCAGATCAGGCGCCGCCGGCACCTCAACACCATTCGCCTTCAGCACTCATCTCCTCGCCACGCCCATCGACGTCTCCACCCTGCTCGCCGAGACCCTCTTCACCCACTACCCCAGCGTCATCCTCACCTCCGCCACCCTCGCCGTAGCCGCGCAGGACGGCACTCCCAGCTTCGAACATCTCAAGCGCCGCCTGGGCATCCCTTTCCCTAAAGAGCTCGTCGTCCCCAGCCACTTCGACTACGCCAAGCAAGCCCTCCTCTACCTCCCGCCCGGCATGCCTCCACCCCGCGATCCCAACTTCCTTTCCCAGGCCGCAGAAAAGATCCGCCGCGTCCTCGAGATCACCCGCGGCCGCGCCTTCTGCCTCTTCACCAGCCACGCCCAGATGCGCGAGCTCCACGACCGCCTTCTCACCCAACTCCCCTACCCGCTCCTCATGCAAGGCTCCGCGCCGCGCCACATCCTCCTGCAGCAATTCCGCGACACCCCCAACGCCGTCCTCTTCGGGACATCCAGTTTTTGGCAGGGCATCGACGTCCAGGGCGAACAACTAAGCTGCGTCATCATCGACAAGCTCCCCTTCGCCGTCCCTTCCGACCCCATCATGAAAGCCCGCACCGACGCCATCACCGCGGCTGGTGGAAATGCGTTCAACGACCTCCAGGTCCCGCAAGCCGTCATCGCCCTCAAGCAAGGCTTTGGCCGCCTCATCCGCTCCCTCTCCGACCGCGGCGTCCTCATGCTCCTCGACCCCCGCATCCGCACCACCCGCTACGGCGCCACCTTCCTCGACTCCCTCCCCCCCTACGCCCGCACCGACGACATCACCGAAGTCGAACGCTTCTTCGCCTCCTAGCCTCTCTCTTGGCTTTTGCCGTTGTTTTTCTGGCTATCATTCCCGCAGGAATCTGCTTCTGTCTTTGCACCTTTGTTTGTCATCCCGAAGGGACCTGCATGTCCTATCTCTCGGGAACGACCCATCGCCTCGATGCTCTCTCGCGCTCTCACGATATCCTAATCAGCAACACGAGCGGAGGCACGAATGTTCGAACAAGGAGGTATGCAATCAGCGACGATAACTCCAGAGAATTTCTCTACGATTGAATGGCACGACAACTACTTTAAATATTGCAACTTCGAAGGTCTAACTCCTTCAGGCGAACACGTTGACTCTGACTTCAATGCTTGTTCATTCAAAGATATCGACTGGTACTGGGGACTCTTCAACATGTCCAACTTCATCGAGTGCCGGTTCGAAAATCGCATTTTTCGAGGCTCAGGTTTTCCCGATTGCAAATTTGTTGAATGTATCTTCACAAATTGTCAGTTCTTGAAAGACAACCTGAACGCCGAGTGCACTTTCGAAAGTGCCGTCGCGTACGGATGCCAACTCGAAAACTCCGTTGGGTTCGGAGCTCTTATCGTCGGGGCGCCTAGACCGACGACCCTCTTCAAATAAATCTTGTTTTCTTCTCGCTTCTCGCGAGGTCCTACGTGATCTGCACACTCTAAGTCGCCCGCGCTATCCTTGAACCAGGAACATCATGGGACGCAACCTCTACATCCTCGCCGCCACACTAGGAGCCCTCGCGCTCCTCTCCATCGCGCTGTCCTTCACCAACATCGCCCAGCAGCCCGGCTCGCCCGGCGACGCCTCTCTCTGGCGCATGACCAGCATCGCCCTCCTCTGCGTCGCCCTCATCGTCACCCTCCTCGGCGTCATGAGCTCGCTCTTCGAACAGGCCGAGCGCCGCCACGACGTCGACCGCCAACACAAGCGCCGCAGCCGCCCCGAATAGCACTCCCCAATACGAATCCCGGTAGAATGGGAGATGGCGCGAATCACCCGCCGATTGGAGCCCCAACCACCATGTTCGAAGTCACGGTACAGGCCGGTTTCTCTTCAGGCCACTACCTCCGCAACTACCAAGGCAAGTGCGAAAACCCGCACGGCCATAACTACCGTGTGCTCGTAACCCTCATCGGTGAAACTCTCGACGAAGCCGGCCTCCTCCTGGACTTCAAGCTCCTCAAGCAAGTCCTCCGCCCCACAGTCGAGTATCTGGACCACCAGATGATCAACGATCTCGAACCTTTCACCACCCTCAACCCATCGGCCGAAAACCTCGCCCGCTACTTCTACGAGGAAACAGCCTCTCAGATGCACGAGATGACCTCCGGTCGCGTCCGCGTCAAAGACTGCACCCTCTACGAAACCGACACCAGCTTCGCGCGCTACTACGAGCCAGAAGCAGGGAAGTAATGCACCTCATCGAACTCTACAAATCAGTGCAAGGCGAAAGCTCCTTCGCGGGCGTCCCCTGCATCTTCGTCCGCCTCGCCGGCTGCAACCTCCGCTGCTCCTGGTGTGATTCCGAGTACACCTTCACCGGCGGCAAACCCTTCACCGCCGACGAAATCATCGCGCAGATCGAAGCCCTCCAGCCCTGCCGCCTCATCGAGTTCACCGGCGGCGAACCCATGCTCCAGGCCCGCGAACTCATCCCCCTCATGGAACGCCTTCTCGAGAGAAATTACGTTCTCATGATCGAAACCAGCGGTCAGCAGCCCCTGGAATCCGTTCCCCGCGCAGTCCACAAAATCGTCGACGTAAAGTGTCCCGGCGCCGGCTCCGCCGCCAACACCTTTCGCATAGAAAACCTCGACGCCCTCACCCCCAACGACGAAGTCAAGTTCGTCCTCACCGATCGCGCCGACTACGAGTTCGCCCGCGACTTCATCCACACCCACAGCCTCGCCACCCGCTGCGGCGAAATCCTTCTCTCCCCCGCCTTCCTCAAGAACCCCACGGACCAGCGCTCCACCGACAACGCCGCCCTCGATCCCCGCCTCCTCGTCGAGTGGATGCTCGCCGACGGTCTCCCCGCCCGCCTCAGCCTCCAAATCCACAAGTACATCTGGGAGCCCCGCAAAAAGGGTGTCTAGCCCTTCGGCGCCTCTACCACCTCTTCACCCGTCCCACTCGCATAACTGCGCGCCCGCCACTCCACCGGCCGCCCCAGCATCTGCCGCACCAGCGCATACCACTGAACCCCAAGCAGCATCAAAATCCCCACCGGATGCAGAAGCGCCGACATCACCGGCTGCCTGAACCGCCGCGCCGCAATCACTCTCGGCAAGTAGCCGCAAACCACCGCAACCGCCAGCAGCACACTCACCATCGCCGCTGCCCGCGGATCGTCGAACGTTGCTCCTACCACCGCGCTGCTCACGCAAAACGCCATCCACAACGCCGCTGCAACCACCGGCAGCACCTGGCCCATCAGCAACAGCAACGTCACCGGAACAATCCGCTTCGGTGACCCCAACCCTTCAGTAGCATTCTTTGCCAACCCCATCCACACCTCGCTCGCCGAACAATACATCCGCACCTCGGCAAGCTCCGTCAAATCGACAAGATCTGTACGCAGTCCATGCCGCCGAAATTCTTCCGGCAACCGAAGTCCATCATGCCGCGTATCGCGAATGGCCGCATGTCCCCCGCACGCAAAATATGCCTCGCGCTCCGCCAGGAAAAACTGCCCGCATCCCGCCGCATACGCCACCTTGGTCGTCTTCCGCATCCGCCCCATCGGCAGCAATCCCAGCAATACAAAATGGATTAGTGGCAGCAACATTCGCTCCATCCACCCATTCATAATCTGTCGCGGAAACCCCGACAGCAGCGCAACTCTGCGCGCCTGCATCTCGCCCACGCAACGCGCCACAGCATCGGGCATCAACCTCACATCCGCATCCACAAATAGCAGAAGCGGCGCATGGGTCTGTTGAGCCAGAACCCAGCAAGCATGCTGCTTCCCGTTCCATCCCCTCGGCAGCTCTGCTCCGGCGACAAGTCGCACTCGCCCATCGTCCAACGCAATCTCCCGTACAATCTCAGCAGTCCGATCCGTCGACGCATCATCCAGCACCAACACCTCAACGCCTACACCCCGACTACCCAAAACGTTCTCGACACACTCCCCAATATTCCGCTCTTCGTTTCTCGCCGGAATCAACGCCGCCACGCGCATACCCATCGGCACCGCATCACCCGGCGCCCGATACCATCGCAAATTAGAGAGAAACATCACCGCGGGTATCGCCGCAAAAAAGCAAAGTACGCCGGCCAATGCAACCAGGCCCATCGCCACAGTTGTTGCCGAGTGCATCATGATTCTTCTCGCCCGTCGCTCGTCCCCGCTCGATCCGTATGATCGAACTGCAGCGGTTGTTTCGTGAACAAGCTCCGTACCCATCGGCCCATTCCATACATCCCGCCCGTGCCGCGACCACCGCGCAGCAGCACGCGAAAAGCCCTCGCATCCCGCGCCATCGCCGCCCCCTTCAACTCGTCCATCGTCGCCACCAGCGCTCTCTCTAACCGTTCGCTCGCCGCATCCGTACTCATGTCGTCCGCGAGCTGCACCGGTGAGCCAAACCGCAGCAGCGCTTCCGGCAGCCGTTCGTCCCAAAACGTGTACTCAATCGCGAGCGGCACAATCGGAACGCCAGGACTGCGTGCAGCCAGAGCCCCCAGCCCGGGCTTGAAACCCAGCGGCCGCTCCCGCGAATCTGCGAATCGCCCCTGAGGCGTAATCCATACCACGCCGCCGCTTTCGAGAATCGCCTGGCATGTCCGCAGAAACCGAGCGCCTCCACGCGCCGTTCCCATCTCCACCGGAAAGATCCCAATCTTCGCAAGAATCGGATAGCGTTTCAGCGCGGCCGCATCCATCGGTGCATAATGCCTGCGCCCAGGCAGCAGCGTCTCTGCCAACAGCACCGACACCATCGGATCCCACCACGACGAGTGATTCGCATACACAATCAGTGGCCCCGCCAACCCACTGAGCACCTCTGCCTGCTGCACCATCACCGATCGAAAATGTCTTCGAAAATACATCCGCACGACGCGCTGAAAGAAGCGCAGCGTCATTGCGGACACGACAGGAACCTCACGTACATTTGGTGTCGCAGGCATAGCTCATTCTGTCACTTCACACATCGTCACGCTGCACGGCTCGGCGATTTGCTCTTCGCATCCGCATCCAGCGAATCCGCCGCAATCCATCCCGACATCATCACCATCGGCATGCCCGGCCCTGGATGCGCCGCCCCGCCCGCGAGATAAAGTCCGTCCACTTCCTTGCTTCGGTTCGCCGGTTTGAACGCTCCCAGAAACCGCCCATGCGACGACAGCCCATAGATCGCGCCATTCAACACCCGATAGCGATCGTGAATATCCTGCGGCGTCAGCGCTCGCTCAAACACGATCCGTTCTTCGATATCCTCGCAGCCCGCCGTCCGCTTCAACTTGTCCAGAATCACCTGCCGATACGCAGGCAGCATCTTCGACCAGTCATGATGTGGCCGGAGATACGGCGTGTGCACCAGCACGTACATCGCTTCTCCGCCTGTAGGTGCGCTGCTCGGATCGCTCGCCGCCGTGCACGCGAGATAGCAGGTTGGATCCGGTGCCGGCTCGCCGAGGTCGTAGATCGCATCGAACTCTTCATGCGGATCACGCGAAAACACAAAATCATGATGCGCCAAATGCTCATAGCGCTTCTTCAATCCCAAGTAGAGCACCACACCAGAGCACGCCGGCTCATACTTCCGCTTATGTTCAAACTCTTTTGCCGCAGTCGTCTGTGCGAGCAGCTCACGATGCGTGCGCACCGCGTCTTCATTGCTCACAATCGCATCGAACGCATGCGCCTTCCCATCGGCCGTCACAAGTCCTGTTACCGCCGCATGCTTTGCGTCACTCGTAAGAATCTTCACCACGTCGGCGCTCGGGTGGAAGATCACGCCGAGCTCGCCCGCAAGCTTCACCATTGCCTCCGGCACCGCGCGCGTCCCGCCCATCGGATACCAGATCCCCTCCTGCGCCTGCATGCTTCCAATCGCCGTAAGGATCGCCGGCGATGCATCCGGAGACGAACCCACATACTGCACCATGTGGTCCAGCATCTGCGCCGTATTCGGCTCAGAAATATACTCTCGAATCGTTCCCGCTACGGTCTTCCCCATGCGCATCTTCAACACGTCGCGCAGCACCTTGAGATCAAATGCTCCGCTCACATCCAGTGTGTCCTTGATCGATCCGACCGACTTCCAGAAGAAAAACTTGTCACTGATCGTGTGCAGCTCTTTCGACAAATCCATCAGCTGCGTATACTTCGCGCCCATGCCCGGGAACCGCCCATCCAGCGCGGCCGACATCTCACCGGCATCGTCCAGCAGATCAATCGTCGCCCCATCGTTAAAGAAGCAGCGCCACTGTGGATCGAGCCGCACCATGTCCACGTAGTCCTCGAGCCTCTTTCCAGCCTCCGCGAAAATCTTCCGCAGCACCGACGGCTGAATCAGAATCGTCGGCCCCATATCAAAGCGAAATCCGTCCCCACGCAGCTGCGCAGCCTTTCCCCCAAGCCAATCGTTCTTCTCGAATACCTCAACTGTATGTCCGCGGGCAGCCAGCGTACAAGCCGCCGCAAGCCCAGCCAATCCTGATCCAATCACACCAACGCGCATCTGTTTCTCCTGCTCTTGCCGTTCAATTTTGTTGAGCGCGGGAATTACCGTCGCGATGCTTTGACCAGCTGTTTGAGCGCCGTCCAGCGCATCGCCAGCCCTTTGCCGTGCATCGCCCGAATCATCCCGGCAAACATCGGCACATCGCTGTCCTTCGTGGGGTCGAGATGCAGCATCATGCCGCCGCGTCGTGTCAGCACCGTCTTCACCGCAGTCATCTCGAGTAAACCTTCGGCGCCGCGCGTCACCCCGTAGCCGCTCGCTCCCCGGCCGCCAAACGGTACCCGCGGATCAGCCGTCGGCGCGATGATGTCGTTAATCAGCAACGTTCCGGCATCCAGCATCGTCCCCAGCATGCGTGCCTTTTTCTCTTTGCCGCGCGCGCAGAAAATCGCCACCGTCAGCCCATACGAGCACTGCGCATACAGTCCCGGCACGTGCATCATCGACTCCGCCTCAATCAACGAAATCACGGGCGCAAAAATATCACTGCGAGTAATCGCCATGTTCGCCGCCGCGTCGTCGACCAGCAAAGGCTTCTGCGCGTCCGGCGTAAACACGCCTTGCACCTCTGCGCCTGCTCCCGCGGCCTCATCCAGCATCGTCCGCAGACGCGCCGCCGTCGCCGCATCCAGCGCGGCTGCCGGCACCTTCGCCAGTTCGGCCTGCAGCAGAGGCCGCAACGCGGACATCGTCGATGGCGTAGCAAACAGCCTCCGCGGCGACATGCACACCGACCCGCCATTCAACCGCAACCCGAACGCCACAGCCTTCGCCACCAGCTGAAGATCCGCCGTAGGCGTCACCACGATTGCGTCCGCGCCCGAAAGCTCAAGTACCGCCGGCGTCGTGGTCTCTGCCAACCCCTCCATCAAAACCTGGCTCGTCTTCGTCGAGCCCGTGAAAATAACTTTGTCTGGCCGCTCCGCCAGCGCCTGTCGTGCGGCCTCCACGCTCTCATCCGTAACCGTGAGCGCGCTCGCAGGCAGACCAGCTTCCACCAGCATCCGCGCCATCAGTTGCGCCACCAGCCCGCCGCCCAGCCCCGGCTTCCACGTCACCCGGTTTCCCGCGGCCAGCGCCTGCAACACATGCGAGCCCGGAATAAACAACGGGAAATTTGACGGTCCAATCACCAGCACATGCCCCACCGGAACGCGCTGAATCTCGGCGGCCACGCCCGTCATCCACAGCGGCCGTCCGCTCACGCCGAGCTTTTGCGGCGCTAAGATCCTCCTCGTTTCGCGCTCCAGAAACTTGCATCCTGCCAACAGCGGCAGCAACTCCGTCGCCAGCGTGTCCGCTTTCGTCCGCGCCAGCTGATGGGAGATCGCGTCACTAAATTCTTCCGCACGAGCAGCCATCAAGTGCCGCGCTGCACCCAGCACCCGCAGCCGCGCCTTCAGCGGCATGCTCGTCCACCGAGCCAGTTCACCTTCCGGAGTCGCACGCGTTGTCAGGCCGCACGCCCCCGACAGCAAAGGGCAAGACGGCCCTTCGACTCCCACGCTCTTTAGCTCTTCCGTCGCTGCCTTCACGACGCAACCTGCATCATGCCATCATTCATCGCGAGCTCCGAAGACGCAGACCACCGAGGATCGATATTCAGGTCTTCCATCAGCAGCCTGGAGCTGATGCGCGCTGACTGAAAGATGACCGGCAAGCCCGAACCCGGGTGAGTCCCGCCGCCTGTCAAGTATATGCCGTCCACGTCCTCGAACCGGTTGTGCGGCCTCAAATGCAGCATCTGGTCCAGCGAATGCTTCATCGAAAACGTCGCGCCCTTATACAACCCAAACTCATCCCGCCAACCCGCCGGCGTCACAATCTTCTCCGTACGAATCCGCTCCTCAACGTCTTCAATTCCAATGCGCTTCAGCTGCTCAATCGCCAGTTTCCGGAATCCCGCAGTCTCGCGCGCCCAATCCACATCGCTGCTCTCGTGCGTCACCGGCAGCAGGACATACAGCGTCGACTGCCCCTTGGGGGCCAGCGTCGGATCCGTCGCCGACGCGTTCTGCACATAGAACGAAGGGTTCTCCGAGAGCCGATGAGCTTCCTCAATGTCGCGAAGATTCTGTCGATAATTTTCAGCCAGGTAAATCGTGTGGTGAGCGACATCGTCGTAGCGCCCCTCGATGCCGAGATACATCATGAACGTCGAGCATGAGAACTCCTTGCTCGCAATCTTCTTGTCGCTCCACTTGTGTCTGTGTTGATTCGGAATCAGCTTCCTCATCGCGTCCGCGAAGTCCGCATTCACCACCACCGCGTCCGCCTGCAGCCGCCGCTTCGACGTCCGCACCCCCACCGCCTTGCGAACGTTCCTGCCGCTATCAATCAAGATTTCCTCAACCGGCTCCTCCGTCACAATCTCGACGCCCATGTCCTTGGCAATCCGCGCCATCGCCGACGTCACCGCGCCACATCCCCCAATCGGATGAAAGACTCCGTGCTCGTACTCCAGAAACGACAGGATCGAAAACAGGGAGGGGCACCGAAACGGACTCATCCCCAGGTACTTCGATTGAAAACTGAAGCCCAACCGAATGCGCTCATCCTTGAAGTGAGTCCGCAGATCACCATCCAGAGAAAGCCACGGCTTCATCAGCGGCAGCAGCTTCAGCATCTCCGGACGCAGCAGGTCGCTCCACTTCTCAAACGGAGTCTCGAGCACAGGCATAAAGCTTGCCAGCTTCTTCCGGTTCTGCGTCAGAAAGTTTTTGAACTCGCCCGCATCCGTCGGAGAGATCGTTGCAATCTGCCGCTCCATCCGCTCTACATCCGCCGTCGCGTCAATCTGTCCGCCATCCCCGAAGACCAAACGGTACTGCGGGTCCAGTCGCTTCATCGGAACCTCGCGCTCCAGGTCGTAGCCCGCATCCGCGAATATCTCCCGCAGCACGCGCGGGTAGAGAAAAAATGTCGGCCCGATATCGAACTTGAACCCATCCTGCTCAAGCGTCGCCGTCCGACCGCCCACGCGCGCGCTCTTCTCGACTACCGTTACCTGGACCCCGGAGCGTGCCAGCAACATCGCCGTTGCCAATCCACCGGGTCCCGCCCCCACAATCACTACGCGCTTCGGTTGCTTATCTCTACTGGAAATGCGGTGCATAGTCAAAACAAAACTCCATCGTTTCCCATGACAGATGGCACGGGTACTCCAGAGTGTAGTTCGCTCGCTACTTCGATCCCATTCCAAAAGCTCTGCGCGCACTATCAGATGAAGCATTGCCGCGGGTTAGTTTCACACCACGCAAACCATCGCGCTGGCTGCGCTAGAGCATACCCCGCACCAAACTCCGCACCCGCTCCGCCACCAATCCATACACCACGTGACTCGTAGCCTCGCTGCTCCGCTCGCGAAAGCTTTGCGCTTCCGCAGGCTCTGCCAATTCCATCGCCCGCAGCGACGTCTCGTGCGTCAACGACATCAGCGTCAACCCAAACGTCGCACCCTCTTTACTGGTCACTGCGGGATAATACTCCGCCAGCCCGCCATACGCTGCCCCCACGGCCGCGCCAAACCCCCAATGGATCGCTCTGCCCGCTGCTGTCTTCGTTCCGCGATCCAAATGATGGCCCACAATCTTTTCCGCCAGCGCCTCAGGAGGCTCTGGCTCTCCATGCACACGCGGAGGAAACACAGCCTCAACGCACGATTTCGCCGCAGTGGCCACCAGCCCCGCCACCAGTCCTGCTACCAAACCCTTTGCCAGGGAACGACCCGCTTTTGTCTCGCTCACGCCGCTATCTCTCCTCAATCCTCAAACTCGTTCTAGTA
>Ga0302316_10001091_pt1 | contig 22301 bp, 23 predicted proteins | sample III_Palsa_N3_2_FD_200456 | JGI IMG/M metagenome (GOLD analysis project Ga0302316, IMG submission 200456) | Peat permafrost microbial communities from Stordalen Mire near Abisko, Sweden - III_Palsa_N3_2 | ecosystem: Environmental > Terrestrial > Soil > Palsa > Peat permafrost | place: Sweden...
GCCGGTACCAGTGGTACCGCAGATCTCGCGGCCCTGGGCGCGACCGCAGGCAACATCACGCTGGGCAGCAACACGCTGGCCAACTCGAACGTGTTGACGGTCAGCGGTGCGAACTCGACGATTCAGGCTGTCGACGCGGCTCTGTCCACGGTCAGTGCCTTCCAAAGCCAGTTGGGTGCCATTCAGAACCGCTTCACCGCGGCGGTGAGCAACCTCACCTCGACGGCGCAGAACCTGACGCAGTCTCGCAGCACCATTCAGGATGCGAACTTCGCCCAGGAAACGGCCAATTTGACACAAGCTCAGGTGTTGGAACAGGCGGGTATCTCGGTGCTGTCACAGGCCAACCAGGAACCGCAATTGATTCTCAAGCTTCTACAGTAACGGCCGATACTACCTAAAGAGGTAGGAATGGAGGTTCGGGCGACAGCGCCCGAACCTCGTTTTTCACTCCGGACAGAGGGACGATATTCGAGGAGCGATCCAGCTAAACGGCAGGTAATCACATGGCTAGCGACGGAACCACGGGACAGATCCCGGTTGCAAGTCCAGTGCAGGGAAGTCAGGCAACATCGAGCAGCATCAAGTCAGGCAGCGGCAAGTTTTTGCCGCAGGCCGGCAATATCGCGACGGCGGAGGCAGCAGCGCGCCCCTCCGATATCGCCCAGGCGGCCGCGTCAGTCCAGTCGGGCGCATCAACTCAGGCTGCGGTGTCGAACGTCAACAAGGCGCCCGTGCAAAACACCACGGATGCGGGGTCCTTGGTGACACAGCTCAACAAGCATCTCAATGATTCCGGTCGACCCGATCAATTTCGGCTCGATCCATCCAACGGCAAAATGATCCAACAGCTGAATCCCGCGTCGGGCGCGGTCATCGGCGAGTTCTCCGCAACGGAATTTCCCGCCTTGGCCCGCAGTGTCGGCGTGTCTGGGCTCTTGATCGACAGCCTGGCATAACTGGTATGGCACTTGCTTAAGTCCCAGATCTATCCGCCGATATATCGGTGACACGGGACGGGCAGTAACATGACTTCAGCGGTATCAGGTACGAGTTCTACCACTAGTTCGGCGGCGGCCACGACGGCTGCGTCCGGTGGCGCGGCCATCACGTCCACGGGTATCGGCTCGGGTCTCGACGTCACCGCCATTGTATCCGAACTGACCAGCGCCTTCGGCGCCGGACAACAGGACCAGTTGACGAGCCAGGAGACCTCTCTCGATAGCCAGGTCTCGGCGTTCGGCACATTCACGAGCTCGCTGGACGCCTTGCAAACCGCCCTCGCCGCGGTCGACACCACCACCACCCTGGCTGGATTCGACGCGACGGTCGGCGACACGAGCATCGCCTCGGCGTCCGCCTCCTCGACCGCAGTAGCCGGCACGTACTCGCTGGCGGTGCAGAATCTGGCCACCTCCACGACGCTGACATCCGCCGCGGTTACCAATCCGACCACGACCATCGGCACGGGGAATTTGACGATCAATGTGGGCACCGCGTCGGCCACCATCGCCATCTCTTCGAGCGACAATACCCTCGCGGGAATCGCAGCCGCCATCAACGGTGCCGCGAACAACCCGGGCGTGAGCGCCAGTATCATTACCACGACCGACGGCTCACGGCTGGTCTTGACGGGTACGGAGACCGGCGCCTCGAATGCCGTCACGGTAACCGAGTCCGGTGGGGACGGCGGCTTGTCCGCTCTGGTCTACGACCCGTCGGATACAACGGTGACGTCGACCTTGACTCAGAGCACCGCGGCCGCGGACGCGAATTTCACCATCAACGGCTACGCCGCGACCAGCGCCAACAACTCCGTTACTGCCGCCATTTCGGGCGTCACCATCAATCTCTTAAGCGCTTCGGCGTCGACTACGTCTACGGCGACACCGCCGGTCACGACGTATACGCCAACCACCTTGACGATCGCACCCGATACGACAACGGCGACGACCTCGATCAATAACTTCGTCTCGGCGTTGAACAGCACTCTGTCCACGATTGCCACGCTGACGGATTACGACGCCTCGACGGAAACGGCGGGGGCATTACAGGGCAATGCGACCCTGCAATCCTTCGGAAACCAGCTGGGGGAAATCCTCGACACGGTCCGCAGCGGCACCACGGGAATCAATTCGCTGTCGGACTTAGGTATCACGGCGGACGCCAATACCGGCACTTACGACTCGAGCGCCAGCACGCTGAGCAGCGCGCTCACCGGCAGTTTGAGCGCTGTCGAGAGTCTTCTCGGCGGTACGAATGGCATCGCGACCAAGATCAATGCCCTGGTTACGCAGTACACCCAGGCCGGCGGCATCTTGGCCTCCATCAACGATGGTCTGGAAACCGGCCTGACCAACGTGACGACTCAGCAGACTCAATTGAATGCTGAGCTTGCGACGTATTCCGCGACATTGACCACTCAGTACAACGCAATGGACACGGCGGTCGCATCGCTCAAAGAGACGCAGACGTATCTCACTGCCGAGTTCAACGCGAGCGCGACCAGTTCTTCAACCAGCAGCTTGAGCAGCGGCACAACCAGCACTTAAGGGTATTAGATAATGATGCAATCCAGGAACGGCGCGGCCCAGTATCATGCGGTTCGCAGTCACGGACAGGTCGCAGAGGCAAGCCCGGCACGGCTCGTGCAGATCATGTTCGAGCATATCCTGTCGAACCTCGCCACGGCCCAAGGCTGCATGGGGCGCATCACCGGCAACTTGCCGCTCCATGAAGTCACCGTCAAGTGCAAGGCCATGAGCAAGGCTGTGCGGCTGATCGGTCAGCTGGACTCTACGCTCGATATGGAAAAGGGCGGTCAGATTTCCGCGAACCTCCACAATCTGTACTTGTACATGCTGAACAGATTGACTACCGCGAACGCCGAGAACAATGCGCAAGTCGTGGTCGAGGTATCGAACCTGGTCCGCACCATCAAAACCGGTTGGGATCCCTTGGTGAAGGACGGCCGATGAACGAACAGGCATCCGCCGTATTGGAGCGCGCCCTGGAGTTGTCGCGCGCCGTATTGGCAGCGGCCGACCGCGGCGAGGGCGAGACGGCCTTATCTATCGACGCTGAGCGCCTGCAGCTGTTAAAGTCCGTGCGCAGAAGCGCTACGGCGTTCGATGCAAGCCAGCGGATGCTGATCAAGGAGATTGCGGTTCTCAACGCCAAGTCGATCGGTGCCCTGGAGCATCAGCGCCTATTGAAGGGTCGCGAGATCGAACAGGCGGCGGTCGGTCGCCGAGCCGTCAAGGCCTACGCGAACATTCGATACCTGCGCTGAGCCCGATAGTCTTTCTTTACGCGGGGACTCATGCCTGACTCATTTCTGGGCGATGGTCTGATTTTCGAGGACACGTTGCCCGTGGGCTGGACGCGTGGTGCCCTGGCTGAAGATCAGTACGCGAGGCTGAATGCGGAGAATCAGCAGCTACTCGTGGCGTACTCCACCCTGGATGAGGTGCGGGTCAACGATGCGCTGAAAGATGAATCTCCGGCGTTGGTTCACGAACTGCAGCGCTTGGACTACAAGTTGAACATTCTATTGCGGCTGACCGCAGATCTTGCAATGCGGCAGAACGGGTTGCCGCCGGCATGCCAGATCCGTTTTTCCTCCACCGGTCTTGAATGGGCCGGCGATGATGCACCGCACGCGGGTGAAATAGGCGTTTTAGTTCTCTACGTGAACACCGTTTTACCCCAGCCGCTAAGGTTTCCCGCCACTGTCATAATGAGGGGAACCCACAAGGACGTGCAGGTAACTGGGCTCCAGTTCACAGGTCTGAGTGAGGCGGTTGTGGAGCTCATCGAGAAAATGATTTTCCGTCACCACCGGCGCCTCGTCGCGGGCGCCAAACTCTCTACCCTTCGCGGCTCTTAGGGGCAAGTCCCAGGCCCTTCCTTGGGGGAACGCCCTACGCCTATTGCGGGTGTTTGCCAACTGCTGAACTCTCAAGTTCTTAAGCTAGTATGTAACTCAACGCGATATTGATTTAACAATGTCAATGAGTTAGACGCGAAGCTTAAGGCGGAGCACGAGATATGTGCGCTCCGTCACACTTTAGGTAGGGAAGGAGTCCGGCATAGTGGTTGACGCGAAAGTAATTGTGATCGAGCCCGCAGACGGCCAAGCCCGAACTCTGCTGACGGTGTTGCGATTCCTGGATCTCGACCCGGTCCATGTGCACGATTTGGCTGAATTGCGGGAATATCAACGCACTGCAGCACACGACTGGCTGGCGGTCATCATCTCGCAGGAGGCCATTGCGGCCCAAGGCGTCGAGTTGGTCGCGCAGCTGCGCACCATCGCTCAACCCCTCCCCGTCATCTACGTGGGCACCGATGCCTTGCCGAAAATCGCGGAAAGCAGCAGTGACCTCGCCTGGTTCCATCTCGAACTCCCGGTCAAGCAGCGCCGTTTGTCGGCGGTCCTGGATCAAGCGCAAAAGGTTCGCAACGGCCATCCGACGCAACCGGGCAGCCACCGTTTCCGTCCCAGCGGCACCTCACGTCCCATGCGGGCCGTGCATCGCCTGACCGAACAAGTGGCCCCCTTCGACACCAGCGTGCTGGTTCTGGGTGAATCCGGCACCGGCAAGGAAATGGTGGCCCGCCACGTACACGAATTGTCCGGCCGCGCCGGGCATCCCTTCGTCCCCGTCAACTGCGGCGCCATTCCGGCGGATCTCTTGGAAAGCGAGTTGTTCGGCCACGAAAAAGGCGCCTTCACGGGCGCGTTATCGACTCGCATGGGACGCTTCGAATTCGCCGAAGGCGGCACGTTGTTCCTCGATGAGATCGGTGACATGTCGTTGCAGATGCAGGTGAAGTTACTGCGCGTCCTGCAGGAACGCAGCTTCGAGCGAGTGGGCAGCAACCGCACGATTCGCTGCAATGTGCGCATCATCGCAGCGACGCATCGCGATCTCGATGAGGCGATCAGCGCCGGGCGCTTCCGCGAGGATTTATTCTACCGGCTTAACGTATTTCCCATCCAGATGCCGCCGCTGCGCGAGCGTCTCGAGGACTTGCCGGTATTGATCGATCATCTGGTACAGCGTCAGAGTCAGATTTCCGGCCGGCATATCCGTCTCGACAAGGAAGCGATGAATTGTCTGACTCGCAATCGCTGGCCTGGCAACGTCCGTGAGCTCTCGAACTTGCTGGAACGTCTCGCCATTCTGTTTCCCGAGCGCACCATTGCCGCCGAGGATTTGCCGGAGCGCTATCGTATTGCCGGCACTGCCGGCTGGACCGGCGGCGGCGTCGTGATGGTGCCTGCGATGGAATCGCACGCAGTCGAATCGGTCGTCGATGCGCGTCCGGGAGCATCCACAATGGACTCCGTCAGCGATGAGTTCGCCGATGAACTACTCGAAAGCGACGAGGCGGCACTGCCTCGCGGCGGCATCGATCTCAAGGATCATTTGTCGGCCATCGAAATCGGTCTTATTCGCAAAGCGTTGGAGGAAGCGGACGGCACGGTCGCCGGCGCCGCACGTCTTCTCAACATTCGTCGCACGACATTGGTCGAGAAGCTGCGCAAATACCGTCTAAGTGCCTGACAGATTATTGACGGTCGATCGGTCCGGCAAGAGTAAAATACGCGTAAGTAGTTGATCTAAAGAAAAAATACCGCCGAGGCACGAAAGTTGCTTTCCTCCTCGGTATGAACGGTACATCAGTCGAATCCCACGTCAGCGCTCACGCGGAACTTCAAGCAGCTTTTTTAGCCTTCGGTTCCGTTTCAGAACAACTCTCCGGCGCCTTCGACGCGCTGCGCGGCCAAGTCGCACAATTGCGAGGCGAACTGACCGAGGCCCAAGTCGGCAAAGAACACATGGCTGCGCGCCTCGCGGCACTGGTCAAGGGGCTACCGGGCGGTGTGCTGGTGCTCGATGCCCGCGAACAGATCCTGGAGTGCAATCCCGCCGCGATCGATCTGCTCGGTGAACCTCTGCTGGGTCAGACTTTTGGCGCTGCGCTCGCACGCGCATCGCTGAACGCGAGCGGCATGGCCGAGCACACTGAATTGCGCAGCGGCCGCTTCATCAACATCTCGCGCAGGTATTTGGGCAGCGGTGGCGAGGTGGTATTGCTCACCGACGTCACCGAATCGCACTTGATGCAAATACTCCTACGGCGGCAGCAGCGCCTTCTCACCATGGGTGAGTTGGCGGCGGGCCTCGCCCACCAAATCCGTACGCCCCTGGCCACGGCGCTGTTGTATGCATCGCAGATGGCCCTGCCGGATCGCAAGCCCGAAGACCTCGCCCGCTACGGTGAGCGCACGGTGAGCAGCCTCAAGCAGCTCGACAAGCTGGTGAACGACATGTTGGCGTTCGCGCATGGCGGCGCCGCGCGCGAAGTGGTGAGCGTCAGCGCGCTGCTCGAGCAGGTGGCGCAATGGCTGCGGCCGGCGCTGCGACCCGGCGTGCGTCTGACCATTCGCACTCAAGCGCCGAATCTCGCGGTGCGCGCCAGTGTTCCGTCGTTGGTGTCGGCCGTGCTGAATCTTGCGACGAATGCGCTGCAGGCGGCCAAGGGCGATCTCGAACTCGAACTCCTGGCGCGCCGCCAGGGTGATCGTGCGCACATTGTCGTCAGCGACAACGGCCCGGGCGTGCCCGAACAGCTCCGGCAGAAAATATTCGACCCCTTCTTCACAACCCGCGCTCGCGGCAACGGCATCGGTCTTGCGATCGTCAAGTCCGTCGTCGAAGCGCATCAGGGTAGCGTCCGCTTAGCCGACTCCGACGGTGGCGCCACCTTCATCATTGATCTACCGGCAGAGGAAAGAGCATGAACAAATTGACCGAATCGGTGTTGGTCGTCGAGGACGACGCGGCTTTGCGCGAAGCGCTGATCGATACGCTGCACTCGGCGGGACTCGCGGTGCTGGGTGCCTGCGATGCGCCGACGGCTCTGCATATGCTGGAAACCGAGGAAGTCGCCTTGGTCATTTCCGATGTACAAATGCCCGGTCCCAATGGGTATGAACTCCTGTCCTGCATCAAGAAGCTGAGAGCGGATCTGCCGGTGGTGCTCATGACCGCTTATGGCACGGTGGCGCAGGCGGTAGCGGCCATGCGCGAAGGCGCCACGGACTACATCGTCAAGCCGTTCGACGCACCGGCGCTGATCGAGATGGCACGCCGCCAATTGGCAGCGAGAGTGGTGCCGAACGAACTCGTGGCGTCGGATCCCGAGTCGAAGCGGGTGGTGTCGCTGGCGCGAAAAATCGCCGAGAACGATGCTACCGTACTCATTACGGGCGAGAGCGGCAGCGGCAAGGAAGTCTATGCGCGTTTTATTCGCGATAACTCACAGCGCGGCGATAAGCCGTTTGTCGCGATCAACTGCGCCGCGATTCCGGAGAACATGCTCGAGGCGACACTCTTCGGCTACGAGAAGGGGGCTTTCACCGGCGCGCTGAGCGCGCACGCCGGCAAGTTCGAACAAGCTCAGGGCGGCACACTGCTACTCGACGAAATTTCCGAAATGGAATTGGGATTGCAGGCGAAAATCCTGCGCGTTTTGCAGGAACGGGAGGTGGAGCGCCTAGGAAGCAGCCGGACCATCAGTCTGGACGTACGTCTCATCGCCACGTCCAACCGTGACCTGCCGGAGGAGGTGCGTGCGGGCCGGTTCCGCGCCGACCTTTACTACCGGCTCAATGTGATGTCGCTGCGTTTGCCCGCCCTCCGTGAACGTCGCGGGGACATTTTGCCCCTGGCCCGGCGTGCCATGTTGGCGTGTGCTCGGGGCGGCAATATGAGCTTGAGTCTGTCCAGTGACGCTGAGCGGAAACTCCTCCAGCACGAATGGCCCGGTAATGCTCGAGAGCTTACCAACATCGTGCAGCGTGCCGCATGGCTCGCCACCGGCGGCGTCATTCACGCCGCCGATTTGGACATCGTCGCTTTAGGCGCCTCCGGCGCAAGTGCGCCTGGAGTTGCGGCGGGTGCTGGGGTTGTCGGCTTCGGTGGTCTGAGTGGGAACGTAAATGCGGCCGGCCCGACTGGGGGCGGTTTTGGCGGCGCGGGCGAGGTTGGCTTGGATCACGATTTAAAGGAGCGCGAGCGCGAGCTGATATTCGCGACCCTGCGCGTTACCGGAGGCAGCCGCAAACTGGCCGCCGAGCGATTGGGGATCAGCCCGCGCACGCTGCGCCATAAGCTGCAGCAGTTCAAAGCAGCCGGCGTCGCCGTGCCGCAACTCCATGAAGCCCAACCGCAATACGTGACGGCGTAAACCATGAGTAGCATGCAAATCCAGCAGGTCCTGGCGGAAATGCGCGCGCTGCAGTCGCGCGCGTCTTTCTCGCCAAACGAATTAGGTGGAGCGGGATCCTCCTCAGGTATTGCTTCGGGATCCGCGGCGGGCTCGGTGTCGGGCACGCAGCCTACCGACTTCGCCAGTCTCTTGAAGAGTTCGGTGGATAACATCGCGACCATGCAGAACCAGGCGGAGTCTATGGCGGCCTCTTACGAGGCGGGAGACAAGAGCGTGGATCTCACCAAGGTCATGCTCGAGGTACAGAAAGCCAGTCTCGCATTTCATGCCATGACCGAAGTGCGCAATAAGCTGGTCGATGCGTATACCACCGTCATGGGTATGGCGGTCTAACGATAAGTAGAGGTTTGTTGTATGGCTGACATCGTTCCCGCCGCGCCGCGTGGCTTGCTCGACACCATTCCCGGGCTCAAGCAGGTGGGTTTGCTCGCGGGTGTGGCCGCCGCCATCGCGGTGGCCATTTGGCTGGTGATCTGGTCGCAGGGTCAGAACTACACGGTGCTGTACGGCCAGTTGTCGGAACGCGAGAGCGGTCAGGTGATGGACGCGCTCACCGCAGCGGGTATCGAGTTCAAACTCAATCCCTCGGGTGCGGTGTCGGTACCGGAATCCAAGGTGCAAGAGGCCCGAATTCGGCTCGCCAGCCAGGGGTTGCCGCAGAGCGACTCCATGGGTATCGAGATGATCCAAAAGGACTCCGCCCTCGGAACCAGCTCCATGATGGAAGCCGCGCGCTATCAGTCGGTGCTGGAGACCGAGCTGGCACGAACCATCATCAAGGTTCAAGGCGTGCAGAGTGCGCGAGTGCACTTGGCGCTGCCCAAGGCATCGGTATTCCTACGCGACGCGCGCAAGGCGACGGCCTCGGTGATGCTGCAGCTTTACCCGGGCAGGCGGCTGGAGCCGGGACAGGTGGCGGCCATCGTGCACCTGGTCGCCTCCAGTGTGTCCGAGCTTTCGGCCACCGACGTCACTCTCGTGGACCAAGCCGGATCACTGCTCAATTCGCCGGACGAGAGCGCCGAGGCGGCGGCCAGCACCCGGCAATTCGAGTACACCCGCAAGCTGGAGGAGACGTATCAACGGCGCATCATCGAGTTGCTGGAGCCCATTGTCGGCGCCGGCCGGGTGCGAGCGACGGTCACGGCTGATCTGGATTTCACCATGACCGAGGAGACTCGCGAAAACTATGATCCGGCGAAGACGGCAGTCCGCAGCGAACAGACCAGCAGTGAAAATCGCAAAGGCGGGGGCGATGCCGAAGGCATCCCCGGCGCTCTCAGCAATCAACCACCCGGCACCTCGGGCGCTCCGGCATTGCCGGGCGCCGCGCCGAACGGCGGAGCGCCGGCCAATGGGCAGACAGCCAACGCGACCGGCAGCGGGCCGAGTTCGAACTCTTCGCGCAGCGTTCATAACTATGAAATCGATCGAACCTTGGCCTATATCAAGGAGCCCTCGGGCAACCTCAAGCGACTAAGCGTGGGTGTGGTTTTCGATGACTGGCAGAAAATCGGCGCCGACGGCAAGCCCTTGACGACGGCCATGAGTGACACCGACATCAAACGCTTCACTCAGCTGATTCGAGACTCCATCGGCATCAAGGATGATCGCGGTGATCAGCTGAACGTGATCAACCAAGCGTTCAAGACCAACCCGCCCATCGGACCGGTCGACGGTGTGCCGCTGTGGCAGCAGCCCTGGGTGGTGCAACTGGCAAAGCAGGTGACGGGGGCCGCCCTGGTGTTGATGGTCGCCTTCTTGGTGCTGCGCCCGTTGATGAAGTCGCTCACCAAATCGCCGACGACCGTGGTCACGACCACAGTGGAGTCCCAGGATGTTGGCGCGGACCGCGTCAGCCTGTCCGCGAACAAGCCCGCCGAGCCTGCCATTAAACTGGCGCCGAGCTTCGAACAGCAGGTCGTGGCCGCCAGAACCTTGGTAGGCCAGGATCCGAAGCGCGCCGCGCAGGTCGTAAAGGACTGGGTCGCCGCAGATGGCTAAGCCGACGGAACTCGACGGAACCCAGCGCGCCGCGATTTTGCTCATGAGTTTGGGTGAACAGGACGCGGCCAACTTGCTCAAGCAGTTGGACGCCAAGGACGTGCAGCGTTTGGGCGTCGCCATGGCGGCACTCAAGGAAGTGTCCCGGGATCAGATGTCCTCGGTGCTCGAGAATTTCATTGGCATTGTCGACGCGAAGGCGGATACGGCATCCGGCTCCACCGAATACGTGCGACGCGTGTTGACCCAAGCAGTGGGCAAACAGAAAGCCGACATGCTGCTCGACCGGGTGTCAACCGGGCAAACCGGCCAGGGTATCGAAGCCCTAAAGTGGATGGAGGCAAAATCCGTCGCGCAAATCATCAGCGCCGAGCACCCGCAGATAGGCGCCATCGTCTTGTCGCATCTCGATGCGGACCAGGCGGCCAGCATCATGCCGCTGCTCACGGAAGAAATGCGCACCGAAATTCTCATGCGCATCGCCTCGCTGAACGAAGTACCCCAATCCGCCCTGTCGGAACTGGATCAACTGGTCGAGAAGCAAGCGCAGGCCCCGCCGCCGCCGCCCCTACGGCGCATCGGTGGAGCGCGCACGGTCGCCAATATCCTCAACGCCATGGAGAAGGATAAGAGCGGCGAGGAAATGGGCAAAATCGAGAAGGCCGACGGCACGATGCATCAGCAGATCAAGGACCTGCTGTTCATTTTCGACAATCTTCTGGACGTCGACGATCGCGGCATTCAAGCGGTTTTACGCGAAGTGGGATCCGACACCTTGGCGGTGGCATTGCGCGGCGCCGAGCCGGAAGTGCAGGACAAGATTTTGCGCAACATGTCGAAGCGTGCCGCGGAAATTCTCAAGGACGATATGGAAGCGCGTGGCCCAGTGAAGCTGGTGGAGGTCGAAAGTGCGCAGAAGGAAATCATCGTCATCGCGCAGCGGCTGGCCGAGGAAGGCACCATCAGTTTAGGCGGCAAGGGGGGCGCCGAGTTTGTCTAAGGGTTTCATCAAGGGGGCCGATGGCGCGGCTGCCATTTGGACAGCGCCGGATATGAACTCTCCTGCCGTCAATCAAAGGCTGCCCACGGTAAGCGGCTTGGCCGATCTGCAGGAGGAGGCTTACAAGGAGGCGTTCGACCAGGGCTTGGCGGAGGGCCGCAAAGCCGGTCAGATCGAAGTGCGAGCGCAGGTGGAGAAGCTGGCGGGCATGTTCCACGACCTGGCGAAGCCCTTCGAAGTACTGGACGCCGAGGTGGAACGCGAACTGCTGACGCTGGCCATGGCCCTGGCGCGGCAGATCGTGCGCCGCGAATTGAAAACTGATCCCACGCAAATCATCGGCATCGTGCGCGACGCCATCGCAGCGCTGCCGGTCACTGCGCGGGACGTGCGCGTGCATTTACACCCCGAGGACGCCGCGGTGGTGCGTGAACATCTGGCGCCCACCGAAAGCGAGCGAGCTTGGACCTTGGTCGAAGACCCGGTGATGGCACGTGGCGGATGCCAGATCACGACCACCACGTCGCGCATCGATGCTCGGTTGGAAACGCGTCTGGCCGCCATCTTGAGCGAACTGATGGGCACGGAGCGGCGACCTTGAGCGCAGACGCAAAACAATTGCGCTCCAAGCGGTGGGCCGCCGCCCTGACATCCGCACGCGAGCGCATGTCGAACGCCAGCGAAATTGTGGTGGAGGGCACATTGAGCCGCATGGTAGGCATGACCATGGAGGCCGTGGGCTGCGAAGCGGCTGTGGGCGGACGCTGCTTACTCGATACGGCGGACGGTAAGCGGGTGGAAGCGGAGGTCGTCGGCTTTTCAGGAGAGAAATTATTTCTCATGCCCACGGGCGATATCCGCGGCATCATGCCGGGCGCACGAGTAGTCCCCACCCACGCGGCGAATAAAGTCGCGGTGGGCGATGCTTTGCTGGGACGAGTTTTGGATGGCGCGGGTCGTCCCTTGGACGGCGGCGGAGAATTGCGCTGCACCGACGAGGTATCCCTGACCGGAGAGCCGTTGAATCCGCTTATGCGGCGCGCAATTCGCGATCCTTTGGATGTGGGAGTGCGCTCGATCAACTCACTGCTGACCGTGGGGGGCGGCCAGCGCATTGGCTTATTCGCCGGTTCGGGCGTCGGCAAGTCGGTACTGCTGGGCATGATGACGCGCTACACCAAGGCAGATGTGACCGTGGTCGGGTTGATCGGCGAGCGCGGCCGCGAAGTGCAAGACTTCGTCAGCAATACGCTGGGACCCGATGGCATGCGCCGCGCCGTCGTGGTGGCGACGCCCGCCGATAACACGCCTTTGATGCGATTGCATGGTGCGTGGCTGGCGACCGCCATCGCCGAATATTTTCGCGATCGCGGCATGAAGGTGCTATTGCTGCTGGACTCGCTGACCCGCTTCGCGCAGGCGCAGCGCGAAATCGCGCTGGCCATCGGCGAGCCACCCGCCACGAAGGGCTATCCGCCGTCGGTGTTTGCGCGTTTGCCGCAGTTGGTGGAACGAGCGGGCAACAGCGACAAAGGAGAAGGCTCGATCACGGCGTTCTATACGGTGCTGGCGGAGGGCGACGATCAGAACGACCCTATTGCCGATGCGGCTCGAGCCATTCTCGACGGACATATTGTGTTGACCAGGCGACTCGCGGAGAGCGGGTTGTATCCGGCAATCGACATCGAGGCGTCCATCAGTCGCGCCATGCATTCCATTTGTACGCGCGAGCAACTCGATGCCGCAATTCGATTCAAACAGGTGTACTCCCTGTATCAACAGAATCGAGATCTCATTTCGGTCGGGGCGTATCGCCGCGGTGCGGATCCGCGTGTCGACCAGGCAGTGGAGCAGTGGCCGAAAATGCTCGATTTCCTCCGTCAGGATATGTACGAACCCGTGGGATTCGACAGAAGTTACGCGGACCTTAAGAAACTCGTGACACAGTTCTCGGCACCGGCAGCAGCAACAGCACGATAGTGAGCTCCTCATGATGAGATCCAAGCGATTCGAACCCATTCAGGAACTCGCCTCCAACTCGGCGGATAAGCTGAGTCGTTCCATGGCCGACGCGGCGCGCCGAGTCGCCGATTTGGAGCGCCAGTTCGATCAACTGAAAACCTACCGCGAGGAATACATAGCCAAGTCGACGGCGGGCAGCGGCGCGATGGACGGGCTTAAATTGCAGAACTACCGTTCGTTCATCGATCGGTTGGGCGAGGCCATTCGACAGCACGTCACCAAATTGGACGTTGCGCGTGCCGAATACGAGCGGCGCCGCACGTTATGGAGCGAGAAACGCATCGAGGCCGAGTCCTTGAGCCGCGTCATTGACCGTTTCCGCAAGGAAGAGCTGCATGTTGCAGAACGCCGTGAGCAGCGCGAAGGCGATGATTTTGCGACGCGAGTTTCCATCGACCGAACCGAGGCCGGTAAGCTCAACTAAAGCGGTATCATTCAGCCCAGACGTGCCCTATCGCGGCCGAGGCTGAACAATGGATGAAGACGAGAAGCAACCCGTTGAGGTGCCGCACACGGAGTTGGACGCCGACCTGTTGCGCGCCGTCATCGAGTCGTTCGTGCTGCGCGAGGGAACGGATTATGGCGAATTCGCGTTTTCCCTCGATCAGAAGGTCGCTCACGTGATTCGCCAACTGGAACGCGACGAAGCCTATATCGTTTTCGATGCTGGGTCCTCCAGCGTGGACATCAAACGGCGTTAGCGCCGCTGTGTGATTGGCACGTGGTTTGCAGAAGCTTGGGTTATGAACGCCGTACCCGTGATCCAAGTAGCCGCTCACGTCGCCGTGAGTAAATCCAGTTCCGGCTCTTCCGCCGCGGTCCAGCCCCAATCGGGCAGCTCCGCGGCAGCGTCGACCGATAACAGCGACACCGGAGGCACCTTTGCCAGCGCGCTGAAGGATGCCGGCAGCAAACCGGCCCGCAAGAGCGCTGGTTCCAAGGCAGCCGACGACGCCTCCGCCGGCACCTCCTTGCCGGTGGCCGGCAACACGGTGCCGGTGGCAACGCCAACGGTGCCGACGGCCCTTGTTGCCGCTCTGGTGCCGCCGGCCTCGGCGGCTGCGAGTGCCACAGCGGAAGACGATGCAGAGGACGACGGGGTTTCGGCACTCCAGAGCGGCGGCAAGAGCGCCGCCGCCACGGCGACCGCCGCCTCGGCACTTGCCGGCGCCTCTGAAGCTGGCTCCACGGATGACCCGGCGGCGGAGTCGGCGGGAAGCTTCGGTGGCCTCATGGGCCTCGAGGACAGTGCCGCCAACGACGCGGCTGAAGCCGCGACGGCCGCGACCAGCGCCGTGACTACCGCAGGGGCGGCCACCTCCGCCTCAACCACCGCTACCGCAGCCACGAGCGCCGCCACAACGGCGACCGCCTCCGCCTCAACCACCGCTACCGCGGCCACAAGCGCCGCCGCGACGGCGACCGCCGGCGCCGCAGTACAAGCATCAGCCGCTACCGCCGCAGCGGACACCGAAGCCACTGCCAAAGCGTCCGCCGCGTCGCTCCGTCCGGCGGCGAAGGCGGGTAATTCGGCGCAGGGCACGGGCTCCGCAAACGCCGCCACCAATGCCGCACCTGCGGCGCCGGCCACGGCGGCAGCTGCGGAGTCGATGGTTGCCGCCGACGTCGATGCCGGGGACGCGTTGCAGGCGAGCTCTGCCGCGGTCGCGCCCAAATCCAAGACCGTGCCTTCGGTGGATTCCGACTCGGATACCGATGCTGCGACGGCGAGCATTTCGACGGGGACAAATTCCGACGTCACCGGCGATGCCGACGCGTCGTCGGCATCGCCCGTCGCCGCCAGTACGGTCAGCGCGGTGACCGCGTCGGTACTGTCACAGGCAACCGAAAAGCGGGCTCATGCCGCGGATGGTGTGGCGCCCGCGACCACCGATAGCACCACTGCCGCTGCGGCGTTGAATGCCGGCTCTACGGCCACCGGCACCTCGTCTGATGTGACCGCGGTTCCGACGCTGCAGGTGAACGCCAGTGTCGACAGCGCCGGCTTCGCGCAGGGGCTATCCGACAAGGTCTCGTGGATGGTGGGAAACGGGGTCGACTCCGCCAAATTGCAGGTGAATCCGCCGCAGCTCGGGCCCATCGAACTCAGTATTTCCGTAGTGGGTGACCATGCACAGGTCTCCATGATGACTCATAGCGCCGTGACGCGCGATGCCTTGGAGTCGAGTTCGCCCGCGCTGAAAGAGATGTTGAAGTCCCAGGGTTTCGGTCAGGTGAGCGTAGACATTTCCCAGCGGTCGTTTCAGGAGCGTTCCGCTTATACGCCGCCCTCATATGACCGCTCGTCGAGTTCAAGTGCAAAGTCATCCACGACATCCGCCGTGACATCGACCGCGACGACTTCGTCGCGTGTCTCCACCAGCGTGTTGGATGCCTATGCTTGAAGTCCGCACACCCGGCTTAACCGAAGGTTTGCGCCAGGTCCGAACTCACGCGCGCAAGAACTTCCTGCCAATCACCCGGGCGGCTTTGCCGATATAACTTCATCGTGGGATACCAGGGACTATCCCCCCGCTGCAATAACCAACGCCAATCGGGGTTGAAGGGCAGCAATACCCAAGTCTTGTTTCCCAGAGCGCCATTCAAGTGCGCGACGCTGGTGTCGACGGCGATCACCAAGTCCAGGCACTGACACAGCGCAGCCGTATCCGAGAAATCGCTCAATTGGTCGGCGACATGAAGGAGGCTCGGATGGTTGCGCAGTAGGAGCTCATCGCCCGCGCGCAAATCCTTTTGCAGGCTGACATACTGAAAATTGGCGGGTAGAGACCTCAGCAACTCGACCAGCGGAATGCTGCGATGACAATCATTGGCGTGGACCGCATTGCCGCTCCAGACCAAGCCGATGCGTGGTAGGGCGTTCGACGAAAAACGCGCGCGCCACTTCGCAGACATGTCGGCATTCGCACTCAGATAGCCGGTCGGCGCGGGAATGGTGCGAAGCTGAGTGTTGAACGCCAACGGCAGGCTCATCAAGGGACAGTGATAGTCGAAGTCCGGTAAGGCAACTCCCTCGGCCACGACTTGCGTGACGCCGGCCAAGCCGCTTAGCAACCCCCGTAGCGGCGTCTGCACCCCCATAATGACAGTCGCTCCCTGATCGGATACCAGCGTCGCGTACCGACAAAATTGCAGCGTGTCTCCGAGGCCCTGTTCGTCGTGCAGCAATATCGTCTTGCCCACCAACAGTTCCTTACCCGTCCACAGGGGCTTAGAGAACCGGCGTGCTTCCCGCGAGTGCACGCTGTCGGGATCTCGCCTGCGCCATTCGTAGTCGGCCCAACCGCGTTCGAAGTTGCCGTTCAGCAGGCTCACGATGCCGCGATTCACGTGGGCAGTGGCGTAGTCTTGCTTGATGGCAATGGCTCGATTGTAGGCGGCGGTGGCGGCTTCGAACTCGTGGCGTTCGCGCAGCACGTTGCCGCGATTGACGTGCGCTTCTGCATGCCCCGGCCAGATGGCGATGGCTTTGTCGAAGCTGGCCAGCGCCTCCCCTGGGCGATGCAGCGCCTTCAGTGCCAAGCCGCGATTGCAGTGTCCTTCGGCGAAATCCGGCCTCAAGGACAAGGCCGTGTCATGACTGACGAGGGCCAGCAGCCAGTGGTGCAATTCACCGAGCACATTGCCGCGATTGACGTGGGCCTCGACGAAATTGGGCTGGAGTTCTATGGCCTGGTCGAAGCCGGCCAGTGCCTCGTGCAGCCGGCCCAGGCGGCGCAGCACGTTGCCGCGATTACTATAGGCTACCGCGTAGTCGGGCTTGAGAGCTATCGCTCTGTCGTAGCTGGCCAACGACGCGTCCCACTGCTCGAGTTCCTGCTGTGCGGTGCCCAAGTTGCAGTGGGTAAAGGCGTTGGCCGGATTGACCGCGATGGCCTGCGCGAGCAGGGTCGCGGCGAGGGTGGGATTGCGGGTCTGGGCCGCGATCAAACCCAATAGGTTCAACGCGTCGAAGTGAATGGCCTGGTCCGCGAGAATCTCCTCGCAGACCAGGCGCGCGCTTTCCAGAAGCCCTTTCCGGTGTAGATCGCTCGCTTGTCGAAACTTATCATCGAGCCGAATCAACACCGTTTTCCCACCTCATGCCTGTAACGGCTGGAGAGAGCGCTCCTTGAGGGGAATGTGCCTACGGACAGCGCGCGGCGGCGTGGTGAACATATTTCGGCCGCCACATCGATATCGTGAGGCGTTACTATCCGGCCATGCCGCCGTTAATGGAAATCACCTGCCCGGTGATGTACCCCGCTTGGTCGGAGGCGAGATACCCGACCAAGCCAGCCACCTCCTCGGCCGTTCCCACGCGCTTCATGGGAACTAAATCCGCGATGGTCGCGGCGCTAAAAATCGGTGCGCTCATGCTCGTGGCGATAATGCCCGGCGCCACCGCATTGACGGTCACGCCGCGGCTCGCCACCTCTAGACTGAGCGCCTTGGTGGCGGAGTTGAGCGCACCCTTCGCCGCCGCATAGTTGACCTGTCCTCTATTGCCGGACAAAGCGGCCACTGAGGAAATGTTGATGATCCGACCCCAGCGCGTGCGGATCATGGGCAGAATCAAGGGATGAGTGACGTTGTAAAAACCATCGATGGATACGTCGATGACGCGGTGCCATTGTTGCGCGCTCATGCCGGGGAAGGCGGCGTCGTCATGGATGCCGGCATTATTCACGAGAATTTGCACCGGCGCGGATTCGATCAGCGACTCAAGAGCCGCGCGCGAGGTCGCGGCGTCGGTGACATCGAAGACGATGGTCTCGGCTGCGCCGCCGGCGGCGACGATGTCGTTTACCACGCCATCCGCCGTGGCGCGGCCAAGGTTCGCATGCACGTAGACGAAGTGGCCCATGGAACCCAGTTGTTTGCAGATGGCGGCTCCAATGCCGCCGCTGCCGCCGGTCACCAAGGCCCGTTTCATTGTATCGTTCATGGCGTCATCAATTGTCCGCTGGCGTCGAGCAGCACCGTGGCACGCCCGCTCAGCAGGGGGCGATCGGCGCCGCGCAACTCGAATTCATATAACGCGGAGCCGCTGTCGCCGGCCACCCGCACCGCTTGGCAAATCAAATCACCCGGCACGTCATCGAGGCGCTCTACGTAGAATTGCACGCTGCGCACGCCGGCAAGAAACCCGGCCGCGGGTACCAGCGTTGCCGCGCCGGCCGCCGGCGCTCCTGCCGCGGCTGCTGCGGCCTCGTGCGAAAGCGCGCCGTGTACCGCCATGGCCTGCGCGGCATATTCTATACCGCAGGCGACACCGAGACGTCCGTCGGCGCGCAGCGGATTGTCAGCGGCGCAGTGGGTACGGGTGCGGCAGCGAATGCGCTCCGTGCTCCAATCCACGACTTCGTCGAGCAGGCACATGCTGCCGCGGTGGGGAATTCGGCTCTCGATCCACTGCCGGTCTAGCGGCATGGTTCGATGTCCACGACCAGACGCGCCACATCCAAGTAGTCGAGGGTGGTCCGACCGCTGTCGCCTCGTGCGAGGTGCAGCAACAACGGCAGCGAGCGTGCCGCAGGAATGGACAGCCGCAGCGATTCGAGCAAGGGATCGCCAAGCGCGTCGGCACGATCCTCGCTGAGCGCCACCTCCATGCGGGCCAGCGAATTCGGCCGGCGCTCGGGGGTCAATACCAGCGCCATGCCGAAGGCATCCGGCACGGGACGTTTGGCGTTGATGGGCTCGGGGTACTCGGTGTCGTAGGCAACCAGCAGCAGCGATTGGCGATCCACGGTGACCTGGGTCATGGCTTCGAGCAGCCCGGCGCCGAAGCTGGCATCGTAGGCACAAAGGACATTCGATTCCAGTTTCGCTCCCGTGGCGATGCTCCAGTAGCCAGCCGCCGCGTTATGCACCGAATTGGCAAAGCGGGTTGGCGACACCTCGCGACCCTCGAGCGCCAGCGCCTGGCACAGTTCATGGCAATTGTGGCCGTCGCCGCCGGAGGAGGAGAATACGCTGGCCAGCTGCGCCGGTGCCACATCGGCTCCGGTGGTGGCCTCGAGCGCCACGGCCAACGCCAACTTGACGACACGACCCGTGCGCCGTCGCTCCGCCGGCGGTAGGAGCGCCGGTGTCTGCAGCACGGTTCGAGACGGCACATAGGGCATTTTGCCGGTGAGAATGAGTTGGGCTTCTTCCCAGTTGGCGAAGCCGGGGCCGAGTACGCCAACGCCGGCAATATAAGTCGACAGCATCATCCCGCGCGGCCTAGGACAAGACTGCAGTTGGTCCCACCGAAGCCGAAAGAATTGCTCAGCACCCGCGACAACGGAGCCCGACGATTCTCTCGTAGGTACTGCGCCGTCAGCGTGGGATCTACGTGCGCGGTGTGTACGCCGCCCGGCATGAGACCCTCGCGCAGCGCGATGGCGCTGATCACGGCCTCGAGGCCGCCCGCCGCGCCCAACGTATGGCCGGTGGCGCCCTTGGTGGAGCTGCCGGGTGTGGTGGGCCCGAATATGCTGGTGACGGCATGGCTCTCGGCGCGGTCGTTGCTGGGCGTGGCGGTACCGTGCAGATTGATATAGTCGATATCGCCGGGCTCGAGCCCCGCCGCAGCCAAGGCGGCCTGCATGGCGCGGCGCGCTCCCTGGCCTTCGGGATGCGGCGCCGACATGTGATAGGCGTCGCTGGATTCGCCGACGCCCAACAACAGAATGTCGTCTCCGGACACCTGCTCGGTGGGACGCTCCAGAAGCGCGAAGGCCGCGGCCTCGCCAATGGAAATGCCGTCGCGGGTGACATCGAAGGGCCGACAGGGCCGCGATGAGGACAGTTGCAAGGACCGGAAGCCGTACAGGGTCGTGAGGCACAGCGAATCGACACCGCCCACCAGGGCCGCGTCGATAATGCCCGCGTCGATCATGCGTCGCGCCGAACCGAACACTTTGGCGCTGGAGGCACAGGCGCAGGACACGGCGACGGCGGGTCCTTCCAACCCTAGGCGCCGCCGTAAGTAGTCCGCCACGGAAAAGGAATTGTGCGTGCCGCTGTAGACGAAGCTGTCGGGCAACGCACCGGATACCGGGTCGCGCCGCCGATAGGCGAGTTCGGTCTGAAGAATTCCGGCCGTGCTGGTGCCCATGAACACGCCGATGCGTTTGCGCCCGTAGCGGCTTGCCGCGCGGACTACCGCCTCCATGCAGCCGTCCTGCCGGAGGGCGAGTTCCGCCAGGCGATTGTTGCGGCAGTCGAAGCTCGAGAGTTCTGCCGGAAGCTGCACGGCGTCGACCCCCGCCACTTCACCGATGTGCGTGTCGATGTCGACGGTCTCGAAGTCACAGGGCTTGAGACCGCTGCGGTGGGCGCGCAGCGACTCCCGGGTTTCATCGAGTCCCAACCCGATGCAGCTGCTGGCAGTAAAGTTGCTGAGGACCAGCGGTTTCATGCGGGTGCGCCCTCGAGGGCTGCCCGCAGAGTCACGGGTGTGAGTTGATGACCGCGAAGGGTGTTGAGAAGACGCGGCAGCACATCGAGAATGACCGGCAGCTCGGCGGGACCACGCGCGGCATTCGCGTCATGCAGGAGAAGGATGTCGCCACCCCGCAGGGAGGCGGCCAGCCGTTTGTAAATCACGTCGGGATTGCCGTTAACCGTGTCGAAACCGCGCCGCGTCCAACTCGCCAGGCGGAGCTGCAAATCGTCGAGCAACGGCTGCAAGAACGGATTGCGCAGTCCGGCGGGTGCGCGAAAGAAGGTCGGAACGCTGCCGGTGACGTCGGCAATGCTGTCCTGAGCTTCCGCGATTTCACGGTGCATGCGTTTGGGCCCGAGCAGCGAGAAATCGTGGCGATGCCGTTGGCTGTGATTCTCGATGACATGCCCCTGGCGCAGGATTTCTCGTGCGAGTTCCGGGTACCGCTGTACGCGTTCGCCCACGCAGAAGAAGGTGGCGGTGGCGTCGAACTGCGCGAGTTGCGCCAGCACGCGCGGAGTCACCGCGGGGTCGGGACCGTCGTCGATGGTAATGGCCACTTCGCCGCGGGCCCCGCTGGCAGCCGGAAGATTGACCCAGTTGGGTCCCAGCCAGCGACTTCTTGGCCACAGTCCCGCGGCCGTCAGTATGCCGTGATTTGCCGCCACGGCACCTAATGCCCAAGGCCATACGGTGGGCTGAATGATGGCCGCAGCGGCGGCGCCAATATGCACCACCGCGGACGCCGATAGGATCGGCGACGAGACCAGGCGCCGAAATTGGCTGCGTTGCTTCATGCAAACCTCGAGTCCAAAAATTTCTCCCACAGCCGATTCCAGGTCACCCAGTCGTGGCCGCCCGGCACCTCGTGCACCGCAGTCTGCGGCAGCGCCTGAGCCATCAAGCGATGAGCGTGGACGAATCGGTCCTCGCGCCCAAATCCCAGGTGCATCCAGCGCGAGCCCGCCGGCTGCGCCTGTATGAAGCGCCATATTTGACGTTCTTCGTCGGAATCCGCAAGTTCCCCCGGCTGCCAGGCCCGCAGGCTCGGTGCGCGGGCAATCTCGCCCGTCAGCATGCGATTTCCCAAGTACGGCGCCAGCAGGCACAGACCCGCCAATTCGTCGGGATGGGAGGCCGCGTAGTCGAGCGCCATAAAGCCTCCCAACGATATTCCCAGCAGCCAAATGGAACGATGGCCCGACACCCGCGCCGGTTGTAGGACATCACGCTGCAACCGGTCACGGAAACTGCGGTCGCCGAGATGCTGCAGTTCGGCATCGACGAACACCATATCGATGGGTAGTCCACGTTCCGCGACGCGGGTATGAAAGCCGGCCGACACGAAATCCTCCGGCGTATGGTACGCCCCGGGCAGACACACCATGCAGGTGGTCGCTGGGTTGTCCGCGACGGCCCGGTGGACGAGGCTACGCATGCACGTTGGTTGTCGCGCCGGCCGGTGCGGGCGGCACACGGGATGTGAGAAGCGCGGAAAAGATCAGTGCCAGGAATGCCCCCGGCGCGACCGTC
>Ga0302316_10001094_pt1 | contig 22288 bp, 17 predicted proteins | sample III_Palsa_N3_2_FD_200456 | JGI IMG/M metagenome (GOLD analysis project Ga0302316, IMG submission 200456) | Peat permafrost microbial communities from Stordalen Mire near Abisko, Sweden - III_Palsa_N3_2 | ecosystem: Environmental > Terrestrial > Soil > Palsa > Peat permafrost | place: Sweden...
ATCAATGCGCAGAAGGTTGCCGTCACGGGTGCCAAGCTGAACGACAAGAAGTACCACCGCTTCACCGGCTACATCGGCAACTTGAAGACCACCAGTCTGAAGGACCTGCTGGCGACCTACCCGGAGCGCGTGATCGAGATCGCCGTCAAGGGCATGTTGCCGAAGAACCCGCTGGGCCGCGAGATGTATCGCAAGCTCAAGGTCTACGGTGGCGCCGAGCATCCGCATATCGCACAGCAGCCGCAGGCGCTGGAACTCTAAGGAATCATCATGACGATCCAGCAGAATTACGGCACCGGCCGCCGCAAAACCTCCGCCGCCCGCGTGTTCCTGCGCAAGGGCAAGGGCGAGATCGTGGTCAACGGCAAGTCGCTTGAGCAGTTCTTTGGTCGCGAGACCTCGTGCATGATCGTGCGCCAGCCGCTCGAACTGACCGAAAACACCAGCAAGTTCGACATCACGGTTACCGTCGCTGGCGGCGGCATCACCGGCCAGGCCGGTGCGATCCGCCTCGGCATCGCCCGCGCACTGATCGAGTACGACGAAAGCCTGAAGTCGCCGCTGCGCAAGGCTGGTTTCGTGACTCGTGACGCCCGCGAAGTCGAGCGCAAGAAAGTCGGTCTGCACAAGGCACGTCGCGCGACCCAGTTCTCCAAGCGCTAATTCCTTTCACAGGAATCGCGTTTGTCGGTTCGATGCACACAAGTCAGAGCGCATCGATCCAGCAGTTTTTGGGAGATCGTCTAACGGTAGGACGACAGCCTCTGACGCTGTCTATCTAGGTTCGAATCCTAGTCTCCCAGCCAAAATAAAAGACCCGCCCTCGTGGCGGGTTTTTTATTTTTGGTGGGGTACAGGAGACGGAGCACGTTCGACAAATTTGTCTGGAACAAATTTGGACAGCCGCAGGCTGGCCCCGCGAAGCGGGGTTAGGCCCATGGATGGGCCTAACAATCCTAGTCTCCCAGCCAAGCTCAAAGGCCTCGCGAAAGCGGGGCTTTTGCGTTAGGCCAGGCGTACGGCGCTTGCATGAAAGGACGCGGCTATGCCGTCAACCAGGGTTGGCTTGTTGGCAATCCACGCATCTGCCCGAGCTAGTTGTCTGCCTGGTCCCGTTATTCAAGCGGGAGCGCGATCGTGCCTGCGTTCGCATTGACGCCCGTCACGATGCTTTGCGTTGTCCTCAAAAAGCGATCATCGACGCTCTCGTGTTGGACAACGCGCCTTATCTATTGAATTGCAACCGTGAGTACTAGATTTGTCGGTCGAATCCAATTTAAGTCTCGCACGCTGGTTTTTGAAGGCATGTCGATCAGAAGTGCCAGGTAAGGCCGAAAGCGGGCCCACTCAATTCGACTCTCTTCAAGAACTTGTTGTCACTTCCTTGATCGTACGTAACGTCTCGGTAAGTGAGCGCGATATCTCCCCATTGGAAGGCGTAGCCCACCCCCAGGTTTGCCTGGTAAGTGTTGTCCGAATCGCCCGTGCCCACATCAACGTAGTACGGAAAGTACCAGCCGCTGCTGTCGAACGGTGTCCAGCGGCCGCGCAGACCCACGATGGCGTCGGTCACGTGAGTCTGGTTATTCAGATGGCCACTGTTCTGGATGTCAATGAGTCCGCCATTGCCCGCCAGATTGAAGTTCCAGTTGAGGTTGCCTTTCAACCATAGATAGCGCACGCCGAATAGAAGATCGATATAGCCCTGGCCTCCATGCGACATCGTGTAGAGGCCAGCGAAATTGACCATGCCGCCTTTCAGGCCCCACCGCGTATTGAGATTCGCGCTGGCTCCAATGCGGTCACCACCGATGGACGTGAAGCGCCCGTCCTCGTTGGAAAACTTGACCCAGTCGATATCGGCGTACATGCCCCAGTCGCCTTTGCGCATATCACCTTCGAGCATGAACGCGCCGCTGAGATTGCTAAGGATATCGTTGTTTGATTTCGAGACCACACTTGGCCCGTTGGGTACCTGAAAGCGTGTCGTTCCAGTGACACCCGGCAACCAACCATAGGGAGTGATGCTGCCGTGCCAGTTGCCATCCCATGGGTCTGGGGAGTCAGAAGTTTCCTGGGCCTGGGCTGCGCAAGTCAAAGCTGCAAGAGACAAAAGGGCACACAGCGAGATTCCTGCGAATGTCGCAATTCTGCTCTTCACAATGCTTCTCCTCAGCTATGGATGCGTTCGTAGATTGCGCGGGGCCAGGACGGCGCGGGATTTCCAATGTGTAGGGAAAGCATGGGGCCATTCCCAGTAGGTAGCGCGACGGCACAACTCGCAACAAAGGGCGCGGCAAACTCGTGGGACCAGTGACTGCAGCCGCAGTCTCACGCTCACCTAGTGGTTTCGTAAGAGGGTCTTTACGATGTTCGGCTTGGTAATTCTACGTAGATGGCCATATTAACTTCGTGCAGCTCTTGGTTCCATGACGTGAGTTTTTTTAAACAGCGAATGTCAATTCGATCCAATTTGAACGCGTGAATCGTCCGGCGTTAGCGAGGCATGGTGTGGTACTCACAAGTGCATCAGGTGCCGCAGTTCTACTGAACTGTTTAAGGTGCATCTGCGCTGGAAGTACCGCAGAAGAAGTGCCAACCTCGAACCACTGTTGGAGCCGCCTGCTCAGGTGGGTACTGTCGCATGACCTCCACGGCAACCCCATCGCGTCCACGCTCGCCCTACCGAGCATCGAGCCCGCGTTTCCCCTGATGCCAAGTCCACACAACGGCTCGTTCAAGACTCGGTGCGCTTAGCCCGCCGCAAGCGTGATCAAGCAACCTGCGGGACATGCGTTGTGCATACTTTTTATTCACAGCAAGTACTTTCGTGGCGCACTTCAGCGACGCCTCCACCAACACGGATGACTCGGGGTCATCAAAAGGCGCAACAAGCTTCGTCCTTCTGCCAATCCCGCTGTCAAATCAGGCCGTCGGTTCGGGTCTCGTCGCTGTCGGACTAAGCTTTCTCGCCCCGTGTGACTACGGTTTGAACATCAGCGTTGATTACGCGATAGGGAAACAGGGCAAGGTGGTCTATTTCTATATTGATAAGGCCTTCTGAGCCTGGCCCCGCGAAGCGGGGTTCGGCCCATGGATTGGCGGAACAATCCTGGTCTCCCAGCCAAAGTAAAAAAGCCGGCTTGTGGCGGCTTTTTGGTTAGGAGCACGAGAGGCAGCCACGTTACTCGGCACGTCCCGTACCGCGCGCTTCGTGCCTTCGGTTGCGCCGATGGTTCAGTCCGGCGTGCTGCCTTCGCGGCGCACAGATTTGTCTGGGACAACAAGGTCAGCTGCAAGCTGGTCCTGCTGAGGGCCTCAAGGCATTTGGAGCGCGTCCCGATCACTGTGGAAGTCCGATGAACGGACAAAAAGCTCGCGTGGAGCGTGAGCATTTTGTCCATCTCGTCATCAGGTATGCGGCATCTTCTTGCTGTCGTGCGCAGACACAAAAAGTGTGTGGCCGCCCTAACGACCGGACCACTCCTTGGGGCGCCTAACCGTATTTGCGAGCGAAGTTCGCTTCACTCATGAACAGGTAGCTCAAACCTTCAATGAAGGCAATGAACGAGGGAATGAATGTCCAGCAGAAGAGCAGGTAAAGAACGCCCCAGCCGGCCTGACCGAGATAGAACTTGTGGGCACCTAAACCGCCCAATAGCCAGGCAAGCACAACCGCCACGCCCTTGCTCTTGGTCCCCACCGGTAATGCGGGCGCAGCAACCACCGCCGCGCCACCTGCGTTCATGAACACCATCGGGTTAGGATTTGCGCTCTGAAACTTCTCTTTCATCTCCGCCATGACCTGGCTGAGATTGTCCTTCGCATACATCCGGCCCTGAGCTTCGACAAGCTCTTCTGAGCAATAGGGCTTGCCGCTATATGCACAGACGCCTGTTGCGTCGCGCTCTGGGTACTTGGAACATTTCATCGACTTCCCCTGTCTGGATGTTGTTTAGCACAATACCATTCTCGCGCAGGCTGAGAATAACTTGCCAAGAACGCGGCTGCGCAATACTCCGATCAGAGCGACTTGAGCTTGCCTCGACAAATGTATCCCCACGCCTGCGTGGCGGGATGCGTCCCACCGCGCTCTTTCTGAACCCCTTGCCATGGGACGTCAGGTCAGCGGTTTACCCGAGCTTGAAGAGGCACCTGCGGCATGCCATTGATCGTCGCTCAGGATATTCGAGAACTCCTGGGCGATCACGGTGGTGCTGAAATGCTGTGCGACGAACTCGCGCGCAGCGGTCCCCATGCTCTGGCGACGATCGGTGTCGGCCATTTTCAGAATGGCGTCGCGCCAGGCGTCGACATCGATGGGCGGTAGCAGAAAGCCGGTAACGTCCGCCTGCAATGTCTCGGGTACGCCGCCGATATCGCTACCCAGCACGGGAACTCCGCACGCCTGCGCCTCAACCGCAACGCGACCGAAGGTCTCTGGCAGCTTGGAAGGGAAGGCCAGCACGGAAATCGCTTTGTAGTAGGGGTGCACGTCATGCACCCAGCCGGTGAAGTGATGCCGGTGTGCTGTTTCGGGTTGGGCGGCGATGCGCTCGCGCAACAGTGCCGCGTCAGGGCCATCGCCAACCCACAGGCAATGCAGCTTCGGTTCGCTGCGCATGGCCGCGCTGGCGGCTTCGAGCAGGGTGAAGATGCCCTTGCCGTCACTCATGCGCCCGAAATAGCCAAGCACCATCGAGTCGTCATCGAGGCCCAGACGGCCGCGGATTTCGGTGCGCTGCGTGGCGCTTGGCTGATACAAGGCCATGTCCACCGGGTTGTACAGAATCTGTACGAGCTGGGGGGGAACTCCCCAGTCGAGATAAGCCTGGCGAGCGTACTTCGAGACGGCGAAGAAGCGTTGTGCAAGGCGTGGCAGCAGATAGCCGGAGAAACGGCTCATGGCCGGCGTGCGGTGCCGGAACAGGGCGACCTTCACCTTCATCAGTCGGCCGCACGCTATCAGCGGCCAGTACTCCTTGCCGAAATTGCCGATGAGCCAGTCCGGTCGCTGCTGCCTGATGGCGGCAATCACGGCGCGATAGCCGCGTGGATCGAATGCATTGCGAAACTTGGCGTAGTGCAGGCGCACGTTCGATGACGCCAGCCCCTGCGCAATCAGGCCGTCCGGATACACCACGGCGCTAACGTCGTGTCCGGCCTCGGCCATGGCCTGCGCCAGCGCGACGAAGTGCGTAGCCGCCCCGGTGTGTTCCGGGTTGGTGCCGACGAACAGAAATTTCATCGACGCCCGTCCTCGTAAGCAGAGAGAGCCTTTATCGCGAACTGCGGCAAAAGGTGATGCCTGGCGACCTGTATGCGCGGCAGCCTCCATGGGTCGGTGCCGGGAATGGCGCGACCGCGATGAGTGGTCGTTGCCGCCTTGAAGCCCGCCTCGCGGGTCAACGCAACCACACGATCGTTGTGGTCTCCGTAGGGGTAGCAGAACTGGTTCACAGACACCGCGAGGAGATCCTCAAGCTCGGCCTTGCTGCCGTGGATCTCGTTGCGTAGCTGCGTTTCGTCGCACTGCGTCAACCGGGGATGGGTGCGCGTATGAGCGCCGATTTCCATCCCGCCGACGTGCCACTCGCGCAGCTGCGCGACCGTCATCAGCGGCTTGCGAACGCCTAGCCGATCCGCATCCCAGCTGTTGTACTGCCCGATCTGGCCGCTTACGACATAGCAGGTAGCGCTGAAGCCGTGTCGCTGCAGCACGGGCATGGCGGCCTGGAGATTGTCGGCATAGCCGTCGTCGAGGGTGATGACCGCGACGCGTCCTTGTCGCTCGCCGCGCAGATAGGGCTCCGCCGCCGTCATCGACAATCCGACATAGCCAAGCCGTCGCAACAACCACATCTGGCGTGCGAACGCGCGCGGGCTTACGTACAGGCTGCGGTATACGCGGATATCGCGCGGTGCGGGCGCGATATTGTGGTACATGAAGATGGGAATCGGCGTCGAAGATGGCGGCGTAGAATGATCCGCGCCTTGCACACTCTTCCGTGACGGTGCTGCTTGAGTAGTTGTCATTGCCGCAAAAAGCTGGTGGCCAGCGGACGATTTTCCGGTGGTCTCCTGTCGCCAATCTGTCGCACCTGGAGCCTGTTTATGATCCCCCCGTTGCCCGCGCCACGGGGAGATCACAAACAGGCTCTCAGTACGGCGGTGGCACCCCTTCCGGCCGACTCTTGAAGCGCTTGTGCACCCACAGATACTGTTCCGGTGCCTCGCGTACCATCTGCTCGATGCAGGCGTTGACGCGCGCGGTGTCGGTCAGCACGTCGGCGCTGGGGAAATTTTCCAGCGGTGCGCCCAGCCGCAGGGCGTAGCCCTTGCCGTCCGGCAGGCGGCGATGGAAGAACGGGATCACCACCGCGCCGGACATCCGCGCCAGATGATGGGTGGCGCTGATGGTGGCCGCCGGCACACCGAAGAACGGCACGAACACGCTGTCCTTGCTGCGCATGTCCTGATCCGGCGCGTACCACAGCGTGCCGCCGCTGCGCAGGTGTTTGACCGTACCGCGAATGTCGTCCTTGTCGAACATCGCCGTGGCGTAGTGCAGTCGCGCGCGCAATATGGCCCACTCGAATACGGCCGAATCCATCCGCCGATACATGCCGGAGATGCGGATACGCTGCGAGACCAGTCGTGCGCACAGTTCCAGATGCGAGAAGTGTCCGCCAACCAGCAAGACGCCCTTGCCTTGCTCGCGTGCCGTTTCCAGATGCTGCAACCCTTCGATGGTCGTCGGTATGCGTGCCATCTTGCGATCGCTGCCCATCCAGCCCAGGGCAAATTCCACCAGCATCAGGCCGATGTCACGCAGGTTCGCGTCGACCAGGGCGGTCCGCGCAGCGTCGTCGAGCTCGGGGAAGCATAGCGCAATGTTGGTTTCGGCGATGTGCCGGCGAGCCGAGGGGGTCATCAGCACCAGCGCGCCGAGTCGGCGACCGAGCCACAGCAACGCGGTATACGGGAGCTGCGCAATCAGCCAGATTACGCCCACACCCAACCACGCCGGCCAATGGCGTGGCGCAAGCAGCGAACGGGTGAAGGTGGGGCGAGGCATGCCGGGCATCGTCGGCATTGTAGCTGGCACGCTTTGATCCGACCTACAAAAGCTGCTCTCGCTATACTTCCGCGTTGTTTGCAAGGATCGGCCATTGCGCTATCTCTACACACTCGCGATGTATCTGGTGACGCCGCTGATGGTGCTGCGATTGCTGGCGCGTGGCGTGCGTTCGCGGCCTTACCATCGGCGCTGGCCAGAGCGCTTCGGTTTTTTTGCTGCGCCGGGGTTTAGTGGCAGTCTGTGGATACATGCGGTTTCGGTCGGCGAGGTGAATGCGGCCGAACCCTTGATCAAGGCATTGCGCAGGGATTATCCGAATGCGCCGCTGGTGATCACCACGGTCACTCCGACCGGGACGGCGCGCGTGCATCAGCTGTTTGGCGATAGTGTGTTTCATGTCTATCTGCCGTATGACCTGCCGTTCGCAGTGAGCCGCTTCCTGCGGCAGGTACGTCCGCGACTCGCGTTGATCGTGGAAACCGAGATCTGGCCGAACCTGTATTTCGCCTGCCGCAATCGTGGGATTCCGCTGATGATCGTCAACGCGCGGCTGTCCGAGCGCTCGTTGCGCGGCTACAAGCCGTTGCGGGGAGTGGTGCGTTCTGCGCTGCGATGTGTGCGCAAGATTGCCGCGCAGTCACGTACGGATGCCGCGCGCTATCGGCTACTGGGAGCCGATCCGCAGCAGATTGTGGTCACCGGCAACATGAAGTTCGATATGCCGATACCGCAGGGTGCGGTGACCGATGGCGCAGCGATGCGCGAGCATTGGGGCCCGCGGCGGCCGGTCTGGATGGCCGCCAGCACCCATGAAGGTGAGGAATTGACGGTGCTGGAGGCGCACCTGCAGGTACTCAAGCGGCTGCCTGATGCGCTGCTGCTGCTCGCTCCGCGTCATCCGGAGCGCTTCCGGATGGTTGAGCAATCGGTGCGCAGTCTGGGCTTTACGGTGGCAACGCATAGCGCCAACGGCGTGCCGCTGCCGTCGCACCAGGTATTCGTGATCGATGCGATGGGTCAGCTGATGCCGTTTTTCGCCGCGGCTGAAGTGGCGTTCGTCGGTGGCAGCCTGGTGCCGATTGGCGGACATAACGTGCTGGAACCGGCAGCTTTGTCCACGCCGGTACTGGTCGGGCCACATACCTTCAATTTCGAGGAAATCACCCGCAGCCTGCTTGAACAGGGTGGCGCGGAGCGCGTGGCAGGCAACGAGCAACTGGGGCATGACGTACTTGAGCTGTTGCGCGACCCCGCCAAGCGCGAGCGAATGGGGCGGGCCGCCCAGCAGGTTTTCGATCGCGAGCGCGGAGCGGTGCAGCGGATCATGCAGATGATCGATTCGCTGCTGCAGGAATAGGCTGAGAAAGCCCGGTTGAAATAGCGGGCTGAACTGGCGGCCAAAAAAAACCGGGCAGCGTTGCCCGGTTTTTTCGTTGGTTCGGATGCTGCCGACGCCCTTTATTGCAGAAGTGCGTTGGCTGCCTCGAGATCCTTGTACTCGACCGTGCCTACGGAAAACTTCAGATTCAGCTTGTCCAGAACCAACTGATGACGCGCCTGCGAATAAGTGTTCTCCGCCGAAGTCAGGGTCTGGATGGCATTCAGTACATCGATGATGGTTTCCGTGCCGACGTTGAATCCGGCGCGGGTGGCATCAAGCGCCTTCTGACCGGATTCCACGGCAGCCTTACCGGATTGGACCTCTTCGATATCGGCGATGATCGAGCGGTAGAAGTTGAGCGTGGTGCGAGTCACCAGTCGGCGCTGCGACTCCAGCGAGTCCTGTGCGACGTCGCGCTGATCGATCGACTGGCGCACTAGCGATTGCGTGGCGCCACCGGAAAAGATCGGTACTGACAGGGTCACACCGATCGTGTTGCCCAGCCGGCCGTTGGCTGCGGCGGCGGCACTGCCGGGGGCGGCGTAGCTGCCGTTCTCCAGCCACGAGGTGGATTCGCCGCGCGATAGCGAGGCGTTGATCGTGGGCAAGTGGCCCGCACGGGCTGCGTTGACGTCGTGCTCGGCCGCTTCGACGCTGAACTGCTGTGACAGCACGGTCGGATTGTTCTTCAGCGCGACCTGCACCCATTCATTCGGGTCGGCCGGCACCGGCGGATCCAGCGGTAGCTGATCGCGCAGCTTCTTCAGATCGCCGGTTGGCTTGCCGGTGATCTGAGTCAGTGCTTCGCGAGCATCGCTAAGGGTGTTCTGCGCGGTGAAGGTTTGCGCCTTGGCCGCTTCATAGGCGGCCTTGGCCTGATAAGAACCGGTGATTGCTGCGATACCGGCCTTGTATTGCGCATCAGCCTGGTCGTACTGCTTTTTGAAAGCGTCTTCGTTGGCCTTGGCAAAGGTCAGCGCATCTTCGTCAGTCAGGATAGTGAAATAGGCGGTCGCGACACGGACATACAAATCCTGCTCCGCGGCCTGGTAGGTCTGATCGCCGGCGTGCGCGTTCGAGTGAGCGGCCTGGAGGTTGGCAATCTTGCTCAGATCCAACACGACCTGGTTGAGTTGACCATCCAGAGTACGCGTGCGGATGTGGCCGATCGAAGAGGTTCCGCCGAGGCCGTCCTGAGAAAGCGCCTGATTACTCCCGCCGGTGGACTGGGTCAGCCCAAGACTGGCGTTTATCTGCGGCAGCAACACGGCACGGGCCTGGGGAACGCTTTCACCGACAGCAAGGTTTTGCGCATCGGCCTGCGCCAGCACCGGATCGTTGGCGCGCGCCTGGCGATAGCTATCAAGCAGATCCTCGCCATGGCTGGGCAGCGAAATGACGGCCAGGGCCACGGCCAGGGTGAGCAACTTCAAACGCATGGAGTGCCTCGTGGGGATCAAGTCAGAAGACGAAACGCTGGGGCGGTTCGGCATGGGTCAGATAAGGCAGATCGGTTTCAAACAGGGTTTCTTCGCGATAACGACCCGCGCCTTCATGAGTCAGCAAGGTCGCATGCTGCACCGGCGATTGGCCGCGCACGATAAGCGCGCGCGCGCCGGGCTTGAGCCAGGTCAGCCAGCGTGGCGGAATGGCAGACACCGCGCCCGTCACGACCAGCGCGTCGAACAGCTCGCTCGGCTGCCAGCCCAGGACGGCTTCGCCGGTGGTCAACGTCACATTGGCAATGCCGGCCGCCTGCAGGCGCTGAGCTGCGGCGCTGATGAAGTCGGCATGGATATCTACACTGGTGACATGCGCCGACAACCCGGCCAGGCAGGCGGTGAGAAAGCCCGAGCCGGTGCCGATTTCCAGCACCCGGTCGGTCGGCAGCAGCTCCAGCGCCTGCAACACGCGGCCCTCGACTACCGGCTTCATCATCACTTCGCCATGGCCTAGCGGCAGGCACAGATCGGCGAATGCCAGCTGGCGGTGCGCGGTGGCGACGAAATCCTCGCGGTGTACGCGGCTGATGATCTCCAGCACACGACCGTCCAATACCTCCCACGGGCGCACTTGGTTTTCCACCATGTTCAGCCGCGCCTGCTCGAAGTTCATTGCCATCTTGCTGTCCCGCTGATCGAAATAGGTCAAAAAGGATAAGTGCTTGAGCGCGACCTCACAACGATAACCTTCGACAATGACAAGCCTGCCGCTTGTACGACAGGCCACGAAGTGCCGGAAGTCATCGCAAGAAGTTGACGTACGTCATCCGGCGCGAGATGTACGCGCAATAAGTGGCGACATCTACTGATCGGCGTCATCTTGGAAAATAATTGAACCGTCGCGTATAATAAACCTCAGATTTCGATTTGTGAAGGTGCTGGCATGACCTCGAGCGTGCAATGCAGACCCCAGGGCCCCGGTCGCCCGAAGGATATGGAGAAACGTGCTGCGATCCTGGCCGCGGCCAAGGCGCTGTTTATCCGTAATGCCTTCGCTGGGACCAGCATGGATGCGATTGCGGCCGACGCCGGTGTGTCCAAACTCACCGTGTACAGCCATTTTGGTGACAAGGACAACTTGTTCCGTGAGGTCATTCGCTCGCGTATCCAGGATCTGTTGCCGGAAGACATTTACTACTTCGACCCGAACGTCGATATCGCAGTGACCTTGCAGAATATTGCCCAGGCTCATATGCGCATCGACTGCGAGGCCGAAAACGTCGGTACCTTTCGCGCCATCCTGAGTGACTGCCGCCAGGGCAACCCCCGTTACGGCAAACTGTTGTGGGAAGAGGGTCCGGCGCGTACCCACGGTCTAATGGAACGACTATTGCAGCAAGCGGTTGACCACGGCGTGCTGGATGTTCCCGTCGTCAAGACCGCCAGCGTGCAGTTTTTCTCGTTGATCAAGGGTGATCTGCTGCTACGCAGACTGTTTGCCTGCGACGAATGTCCGGTTACCGCGGCGGCGGAAATCGAGGTCATGGCGCGCGCCGGCGTGGTCACCTTCCTGCGCGCCTACTTGCCGCGCTGAACCAGCGTACCCGGGGCGGCCCGTTACTCACCCGTGGGTACTCGCTAGTACGGCCGCTTCGTGTTTGAATAGATGCTGTTTTGAAGCGGGGGTGCCGGCAACCGTCGGCTGAGAGAGTCCCTTCGAACCTGATCCGGTTAGCACCGGTGTAGGGAGCTTCGTCACACGATCCTTGAGTCTTCGTGTGTCCGGTGCCGTCGCTTCGTCTGTGCTGCGAATCCCTCGCAAGAATCCGGACATCATCTGTGCGGAGTTTCTGGAAGGTGATCGCGAGCAAGAGCCCGCACGCTTCATGTGTGGACTTTCCCATCCAACAGGACGAATGCCGATGAATGCCCAGCCCTCCGATCTCGTGCGCAGCGCGCAGGAACTCTCCGACGCCGTGACCCGGCCGATTCCCGGCTCACGCAAGATCCACGTGCAGGGCAGTCGCGCCGATCTGCGCGTACCGCTGCGCGAGATCACCCAGGCGCAGACGCCGGGTTTGTTCGGTGGCGAAGAGAACCCGCCGATCGCCGTGTACGACACCTCTGGCCCCTACACCGACCCGGATTACCAGGTCGACCTGGTCGCTGGCCTGCCTGCGATGCGCGCGCCATGGATTGTCGACCGCGGCGATACCGAAACCTTGCCCGGGCTGAGTTCAGAATTCAGCCGACGCCATGCCGAAGCGCCGGAACTGGCCGCGATGCGTTTCCCGTCTCGCCGCACGCCGCGCCGCGCCAAGGCCGGTGCCAACGTCACGCAGATGCATTACGCGCGTCGCGGCATCATCACGCCGGAGATGGAATACATCGCGATCCGCGAGAACCAGAAGATCGAGGCGCTGGCCGGCAGCGCACTGCTCAACCAGCATCCGGGCGAATCATTCGGCGCGTCGTTGCCGAAAAAGATCACTGCGGAATTCGTGCGTGACGAAGTGGCCCGCGGCCGCGCGATCATCCCGAACAACATCAACCATCCCGAGTCCGAGCCGATGATCATCGGCCGCAACTTTCTCACCAAGATCAACGCGAATATCGGCAATTCGGCCGTCTCCTCCGGCATCGCCGAGGAAGTCGAGAAGCTGGTCTGGTCGATTCGCTGGGGCGGCGACACGGTGATGGATCTGTCCACCGGCAAGCACATCCATGAGACGCGCGAGTGGATCATCCGCAATTCGCCGGTTCCCATTGGTACCGTGCCGATCTATCAGGCGCTGGAGAAGGTCGGCGGCGTCGCCGAGGACCTTACCTGGGAAATCTTCCGCGACACCCTGATCGAGCAGGCCGAGCAGGGCGTGGACTATTTCACCATCCACGCTGGCGTACTGCTGCGCTTCGTGCCGTTGACCGCCAAGCGCGTCACCGGCATCGTTTCGCGCGGTGGCTCGATCATGGCGAAGTGGTGCCTGGCGCATCACCGGGAGAATTTCCTCTACACGCACTTCGAGGACATCTGCCAGATCATGAAGGCGTACGACGTCGCTTTCAGCCTCGGCGATGGCCTGCGTCCGGGTTGCATTGCGGATGCGAACGACGCGGCGCAGTTTGGCGAGCTGGACACGTTGGGTGAACTGACCCAGATCGCCTGGAAGCACGACGTGCAGGTGATGATCGAGGGCCCCGGCCATGTGCCGATGCATCTGATCAAGGAAAACATGGATCGCCAGCTGGAGAAGTGTGGCGAAGCGCCGTTCTATACCTTGGGGCCGCTGACTACCGATATCGCGCCGGGCTACGACCACATCACCAGCGCGATCGGCGCGGCGATGATCGGCTGGTTCGGCACGGCGATGCTCTGCTACGTGACGCCGAAGGAGCATCTCGGCCTGCCGAACAAGCAGGACGTACGCGATGGCATCATTGCCTACAAGATCGCCGCACATGCAGCGGATCTGGCCAAGGGTCACCCCGGTGCACAGGTGCGCGACAACGCACTGAGCAAGGCACGCTTCGAGTTCCGCTGGGACGATCAGTTCAACCTGGGTCTTGATCCGGAAAAGGCCAAGGAATTCCACGACGAGACGATGCCGAAGGATGCACACAAGAGCGCGCACTTCTGCTCCATGTGCGGGCCAAAATTCTGCTCGATGAAGATCACCCAGGACGTGCGCGACTACGCCGCCGAACATGGCATGGAGGCGTTCGAGGCGATTGACGAGGGCATGGCTGAGAAGGCCGCCGAATTCCGCGAACAGGGCGCCGAGGTCTATCACAAGGCCTGATGGCCTAACCTGCCAGCACGGTGCAAACCCAAGCCAGGTGAAATCGTCTTCACCTGGCTTTTTCATGCGCATTCCTAGGCTGTGGGAGTTTCGTTGGCATCGGCAGCCATCCATGCCGAAGCCCATTCCCCCGTCCACAGGAGCAAGCCATGGCCAAGACCAAGCCGTTCGTCAGCGACATCGAGAACATCCGCAAGCGCGCGCGCAAGGATATTGAAAAGGGTGCGATGACGGCGGGTTATGCCGCTGACCGGCCCACCGTCATCAAGCTGCTCAACCATGCGCTGGCCACCGAGCTGGTTTGCGTGCTGCGCTACAAGTACCACTACTACATGGCGTCGGGCATCAACTCGCAAAGCGTCAAGGCTGAATTTCTGGAACATGCGAACGAGGAGCAGGGGCATGCCGACCTGATCGCCGAGCGCATTACCCAGCTCGACGGCAAGCCGAACCTGTCGCCGGAAGGCATGCTCAGCCGCAGCCATGCCGATTACGTCGAGGGCATCGATCTTGTGGATATGATCAAGGAAGATCTGGTCGCCGAGCGCATTGCGATCGATAGTTACCGCGAGATCATCGACTACATCGGCACCGACGATTCGACCACGCGTCGCATGCTGGAAGGCATCCTGGCGATGGAAGAGGAGCACGCCGAAGACATGAATACGCTGCTCGAGCAGTTGGGCAAGAAAGGCGAGCCTGCCAAAGCGGCGCCGGGCAAGAAATCAGCTGGCGGCAAACGCGGCTGATCGTTGATCGTGGAGACGGGGCGCATGCGCCGCTCCGTCTCCACAAACGTTCACTACATGCTCGTACCAAAGGCGCGTGTCACCAGCCAGCCAGTACCAGTTTGCCAATACCGGTGCCCGACTCCAGCCGGCGATGTGCTTCGCGCAGGTTTGCGGCCGTGATCGGAGCCAGCGTTTCGGTGCGCGTACTGCGCAACTCGCCGGCGTCGATCAGCGCGGCAACGCGATCGAGGATGCGGCTCTGTTCGGCCTGGTCGGCGGTCTTGAAGCGTGGCCGGGCAAACATCATTTCCCAGTGGATGCCGATGCACTTGGCCTTGTACGGGTCACCGATATTCAGTGCGCTGGCCGGCTCGACGATCAGGCCGACGTGGCCCTGCGGCGCCAGTATCTGGCCGATGGTCTCCCAATAGCGAGCGGTGTCGGCCAGGTTGAGCACGACATCGACCTGCTCGAAACTCAGCGTCGTCAACTGGGGTGCCAGCGGCTGGCGATGGTCGATCACGTGCTGTGCGCCCATCGAGCGGCACCACGCGACGGTCTCCGGGCGCGAGGCGGTAGCAATCACCGTGAAGCCCGCACGTCGCGCCAACTGGATCGCGATCGAGCCGACCCCGCCGGCACCGGCGATGATCAGCAACGACTTGCCTTCGCCACCGTGCTCGCTATCGAACGGCATGCGTTGGAACAACAGTTCCCATGCGGTGATCGTGGTTAGCGGCAACGCCGCGGCCGCGGCCATATCCAGCGACTTCGGCGCGTGGCCGACCAGGCGCGCATCGACCAGCTGGTACTCGGCATTGCTGCCGGACCGGGTGACGTCGCCAGCGTAGTACACGCGGTCCCCGGGCTTGAAACCGGCCACCGCGGTGCCGATCGCTTCGACCGTACCGGCGGCGTCGAAGCCGAGTACTTTCGGCGTTGTCTCGACCTGCGGTTTCGGCGAGCGCAGCTTCGTATCGACGGGGTTCACCGAGACGGCTTCGACGCGCACCAGCAAGTCATGCTCGCCGGCAGTGGGCTTGGGTAGTTCAACGTCAAGCAGAGAATCCGGATCGTCGATCGGCAGGTAGCGGGTGAGGGCAACAGCTTTCATGAGAACTCCAAAGCAAGGCGAGACGTGCGTGACGAGACGTTTCAGACGGCCGGCGGATTACGCTCGGTGAACTGTCCTTCCAATACGGGTAGTAGGGATAAGTCGGCGTGACGGCACTGGCAATATCATTGGTTCTTCGCTGAGGTTCCGGCCGACTGCATCAAGGTTCTGGCCCAACTGCTGCTCGCAGCGTGCAGGTCAACACAGTCGATACCGTGGGGTGTTGTAGCGGTCAGTTCAATGCGATCTGCAGGGTGCTCTTGGTGGTGAGGGCCCCGGTTTGCTCCAGCGTGGCTGAGCCACCGTCGCCTCAGCCGGCGATGGCGCAAAAAAAAGCGGCGCGCCGCTTCGATGAAACGGCGCGCCGCAGGACCAAGCCAGAATCAATGCTTGTCGTGGTGGTAACGCTGCACGCCAGCCAGGATTTCGGCCTTCGCTTCTTCAGCGCCGACCCAGCCCTCGATCTTGACCCACTTGCCCTTCTCCAGATCCTTGTAGTGCTGGAAGAAGTGGCCGATCCGCTCCAGCCAGTGCGGTGAGACGCCCTGGATGTCGTTGATGTGTGCGTAGCCCGGGAAGATCTTCGGAGCCGGCACGACGATCAGTTTCTCGTCGCTACCCGCCTCGTCGGTCATCTTCAGCATGCCAACCGGCAGGCAGCGGATCACCGAACCGGGAATCAGCGGCAGCGGCAGGATCACCAGGGCGTCCAGCGGATCACCATCGCCGCCCAGCGTGCCCGGCACGTAGCCGTAGTTGCACGGGTAGCGCATCGGGGTGGACAGGATGCGGTCGACGAAGATCGCGCCGCTTTCCTTTTCCACTTCGTACTTGACCGGCTCGGCATCCTTGGGGATTTCGATGACGACGTTGATTTCGTTCGGCACGTCGCGGCCGGCGGAGACAAGATGCAGACCCATGAGATGTCCTTGTGCAGATTGGGTAGTGGGTCTGCAAGGATACGCGAAACACTGCTGCGTCGCAGCAATGGTGGCGAACAAAAAGGTCGCTTATTCCCGCCGCTGGGTCTTGAAGGGCCGCTCGCGCAACCATTTGGTCGCAATCCACTTTTCACCGCGGGTCACCGGCAGGCCAGCATGCAGCGAAGTCCGGTCACCGCCTTCATAGGCGAAGTAGACGGCCGAACCCCGTCGCGCGGTAATCGTCAGCCCGCTCTCTGGAAAAGCCGTGCCGCCGCCTTCCTCGGGGGTGTTCAGATACATCACCACGCTGGCGATGCGTTGGCCGCCCACCTTGGTCATCGGGCCAAAGCTGGGCAGTTCGGGATCGAACCAGTCGTAGTGCGGTTCGTATTCCTGCCCCGGCCCGTAATGCAGGATCTGCAAACCCTCGCCGTGATTCACCGGAATATCCAGCAGCCGGGAGAGCCGCTGCTCGATCAGGCCGACCAGCGGCAGTTCGTTGATCTTGAAGAACATACCCTCGCTGGTACGTCGGTGATCCACCTGATGCCTGCCGTCGGTATCGACGGTGAGGGTACGCGCCAGCCGCGGCCGTGCCAGCTCGATCAGATCGACGCATTCGCGTTCCGAGAGAATGCCATCCAGCACGCGCAGCGTGGGAGCCTCCATGCAGATCGAGACGCCGATAGCGCGTCCGTCGACGATGACCTCCGGTGCCGTCGGGTGCTTTGTACGCAGGTCCTGCGGCGAGCGCACTACCCGAGGTGCTGCGGCGAGCGGCGGGCGGATGGTCGCATTCAACGTGGCCAGCGGCACCTTCAGCACTTCGGCGACAAAGCTGCGGCTCTGCCGAGGGTTGTAGCCGTTTTCTTCCAGCAGCCGCAGGACGGTCGGCACATCATGTCCGGCGCGCGTCGTGGCGAGAATCCATTCGCGCAATTCGGGACGGATCAGGGTGCTTGTATTCATGGCGCTGTGGCTTGATCGATGTGGCGGAAAGTTTACTTCATGCATGTGAACAGCGAGCCCGCTCCCGCTGGCTCGCTGTTCACATGCAGGTATCACATGAAAACGTGATTACAGACTGTTCGGCGCCCCGCAACACGCCCCAGCTCGTCATTCCTGCGAAGGCAGGAATCCAGTGCCCTTGCTCGTCAAGAACTTGAAGCCACTGGATCGCTGCTTGACCAATCCTTCGGCAGTTGAGAGCCGCAGCGATGACGAACCAGGTAGCGGGTTGTTCGAGGTGTCCAGTTACTTCAGCTGATCCCACAGGAAGTCGTAACCCAGCGCATGCATCAGTGCCGCCTGCTTGTTGTCCGCGCCTGCACCGTGACCACCTTCGAGGTTCTCGTAGAACCATACGTTGCCATGCCCCATCGCCTGCATCTTCGCGGCCATCTTGCGGGCTTGCACCGGACCGACGCGGTCATCGCTGGTGGTGGTGTAGAACAGCACCGGCGGGTAGTGCGCGTCTTTCTTTACGTTCTGATACGGCGAGAAAGTCTTGATGAAATTCCAGTCCGACGTGTCCGGATTGCCGTATTCGGCCATCCATGACGCACCGGCCGACAGATGGGTATAGCGCTTCATGTCGAGCAGCGGCACCTCGCACGCAATTGCACCGAACAGCTGTGGATAGACCGTCAGCATGTTGCCCACCAGCAGGCCTCCATTGCTGCCTCCCTCGGCGCCCAGATGCTTCGCGGAAGTCACGCCGCGCTTGATCAGGTCTTCGGCGACAGCGGCGAAATCTTCGTACGCGCGCGGGCGATTGGCCTTCAGCGCAGCCTGGTGCCAGGCGGGACCGTATTCACCACCGCCGCGGATATTCGCGACCACGTAGACGCCGCCGCGATCCAGCCATGCGCGGCCGATACTGCCGCTGTAGTGCGGCTGTAGCGAGACCTCGAAACCACCGTAGCCGTATAGCAGGGCACGGTTGGAGCCATCCAGCTTGATGCCTTTCGGCGCGATCTCGAAGTACGGCACGCGGGTGCCGTCTTTTGAACTGACGAAATGCTGGCTGACCTCGAACTTCGACGCATCGAAAAAGGCCGGGTCATGCTTGATCATCTCGGCCGGTACGCTGCCCAGCACGCCTCGTTGCAGCGATGACGGGGCGAGGAAGCCAGTGACGCCCAGCCAGTATTCGTCGCTGTGGTCGGGGTCGGTGTCGAGCACGCTGATCGTGCTCATCGCGGGGGCGTTTGGCATCGCCTCGCGCTTCCAGTCGCCAGTGGTCGTCACCTTTTCTGGCGGAGTCAGTACTTCCAGCCGGCTTTTGACGTCGTCAAGTACATCCAGAATCAGGTGATGCTGGGTCCAGGCATAAGTATCCAGCGAGGTATGCGCGTCGGGCTTGAACAGGACGGTGAACTCGCGCTTGCCGGCCATGAACGCATCGAATGTCGTCGCCAGCAGTGCGCCGGACGGGTAGGTTGTGCCATCGATCGTCCACGGTGAGCGCGTCTGCACCAGCAACCATTCACGGTGGGCATCGGCGGTGGCATCGGTCGGCACATCAACGCGAGTCAACTTGTCCCCGACACGCTGATACAGCTCGCTGTGGAAGAAGTCTTTCGCGACGTTGACGAAATCACGCTCGAAACCCGGCGTGCGGTCATGCGAGGCGCTGACCGCCAGATCGGTCGGCTTGCCCGCATACACCGTGGTCGCCGCCGTCAGTAGTGTGCCGCGTTTCCATTCCTTGACGATGCGCGGATAACTCGATTCGGTCATCGTGCCGGGACCGAAGTCAGTGCCAACGTAGACCGTGTTGTCGTCGATCCAGCTGGCTTCGGTCTTCGCTACGGGCAGATCGAAACCGTCCTTGACGAACGCCTTGGTGGGAATGTCGAACTCGCGCACGTTCACTGCATCGCCGCCGTCCGGTGACAGCGAAATCAGGCAGCGCTCGTATTTCGGTTTCAGGCACTGCGCGTCCTTGAACACCCAGCGCCTGTCTTCGGCCTTGTTCAGCGCGTCGATGTCCAGCAACACCTCCCAGTGCGGGTTGGCCTTGCGGTATTCGGCAAGCGTGGTGCGTCGCCAGATACCGCGGGGGTGCGCCTTGTCGCGCCAGAAGTTGTACAGGTGATCGCCCATGCGGCGGACTTCGGGAATTCGCGCGTCCGAATCGAGCACTTCAAGAATGCTGTTGCGGGTTTTCGTGAACTCGGCGTTGTCGACGAATTGTTTCGTCGTCAGCGCATTCTGTTGCTTTACCCAATCCATCGATGGGGTGCTGTGGATGTCCTCCAGCCACAGAAACGGATCATCGCTGGTCGCGGTGTCTGTGGATGCGGTGGCGGGTGGGTTGTTCTGGGCGTCGGAGTTGTTCATGCCCGTCAGTGTGACGCCGAGTGCCAACATCAGCCAGACCGATTTCATCGTGTGCCCCTCCTGTGCAGACGGAACCAGCGTATGCGGCCCGCAATCGTCCGAGCGTACCCGCAGAATGGCATGGTCGCCCGTGACTAAAGTCAGGGCCAACAAAGTCAGGGGCGAAAGACCTCAGGGATGAAAGAAAAGCCCCGCACAGGGCGGGGCTTTTCCGTTGCTCGTTACGACGTGACCGTATAGGTCATGGTCACAACAGTGGGATGAGCAACAGGGCCACGATGTTGATGATCTTGATCAGTGGATTCACGGCCGGGCCGGCGGTGTCTTTGTACGGGTCGCCGACGGTATCGCCGGTGACTGCCGCCTTGTGTGCCTCCGAGCCCTTGCCGCCGTGATGGCCGTCCTCGATGTACTTCTTCGCGTTGTCCCATGCACCACCGCCGGTGGTCATCGAGATTGCCACGAACAGGCCGGTGACGATGGTGCCGATCAGCACGCCGCCGAGCGCTTTCGGCCCCAGCAGCAGACCGACCACGATCGGCACGGCGACTGGCAGCAGCGATGGCAAGATCATCTCCTTGATCGCCGACTTGGTCAGCATGTCCACCGCGCGCGAGTAGTCCGGCTTGGCGGTGCCCAGCATGATCCCGGGGATTTCGCGGAACTGCCGGCGCACTTCTTCCACCACCGCACCGGCAGCGCGACCGACCGCCTCCATCGCCATGGCGCCGAACAGGTACGGAATCAGACCGCCGATCAGCAGGCCGATGATCACCATGTGATCGGACAGGTCAAACACGAAGGTCTGTCCCGGATGCTCGGCCTGCAGGTTATGCGTGTAGTCGGCGAACAGCACCAGTGCAGCGAGCGCCGCCGAACCGATCGCATAGCCCTTGGTCACCGCCTTGGTGGTGTTGCCGACCGCGTCGAGCGGGTCGGTGACACCGCGCACTTCCGGTGGCAGATCGGCCATCTCGGCGATACCGCCGGCGTTGTCGGTGATCGGGCCATAGGCGTCCAGCGCGACGATCATGCCGGCCATCGACAACATGGCGGTGGCGGCGATCGCGATGCCGTACAGGCCACCCAGGGAAAACGCGCCCCAGATCGCCAGGCAGATCACGATCACCGGCATCGCCGTCGATTTCATCGACACACCCAGACCGGCAATGATGTTGGTGCCGTGGCCGGTGGTGGAAGCGGCGGCGATATGCTGCACCGGCTTGTACTGGGTGCCGGTGTAGTACTCGGTGATCCACACGATCAGGCCGGTCAGCGCCAGCCCGATCAGCGAACAGCCCCACAGATTCATGGCGCCGAACGACGAATCGCTCATCAATTGCGTGGTCAGCGGATAGAACGCGGCGGCAGCAAGTACGGCCGAGACGATGACGCCCTTGTACAGCGCGCCCATGATCGAACCACCCGCTTTCACCTTGACGAAGAGCGCGCCAATGATCGAGGCAATGATCGAGGCGCCGCCAAGCACGAGTGGATACAGCACGGCGTTCGCGCCGGCCGTGGATACCATCAGTCCGCCCAGCAGCATCGTGGCGATCAGCGTCACCGCATAGGTCTCGAACAGATCCGCCGCCATGCCGGCGCAATCGCCCACGTTATCGCCCACGTTGTCGGCGATCACGGCCGGGTTGCGTGGGTCGTCCTCGGGAATGCCGGCTTCAACCTTGCCGACCAGGTCGGCGCCAACATCCGCACCCTTGGTGAAGATGCCGCCACCGAGGCGCGCGAAGATGGAGATCAGCGAGGAGCCGAACGCGAGACCGACCATGGCGTGCAGCGAAGCATCGGTCGAATAGCCGAAGTGCCGCAGCACGTCGTAGTAGCCCGCCACGCCGATCAGGCCGAGCCCAACCACCAGCATGCCAGTGATCGCGCCACCGCGAAACGCGACGTTCATCGCCGCGGCCAGACCGCTGCGTGCGGCTTCGGCGGTGCGCACGTTCGCTCGCACCGAGACATTCATGCCGATATAGCCGGTCGCGCCGGAGAGGATCGCGCCAATCGCAAAACCTATCGCCGTGGGCCAGTTCAGGGCAAAGCCAACCACCAGGAAGAGTACGACCCCGACCACGCCAATGGTGGTGTACTGGCGATTGAGGTAGGCGCGTGCGCCCTCCTGGATCGCCGCGGCGATCTCCTGCATCCGATCATTGCCGGGGGATTGCGCCAGGATCCAGCGCACCGAAAACGCGCCATAAAGAATGGCCACCACCGCACATGCCAGCGCTATCCACACACCATACTGCTGCAGCATCGGAACCTCCCCACGAGTTATCGTCCCAGGAAGCCGGAATGCCGTTGGCATCCCGACGGCGGCCGTCCAGAACGGGCGGCCGGGTCGAGTATAGGCAGAGGTTGTGACGTATCGTGTTGTGCGGCGCAACGCGTCGGAGCAGCGGGTCCCAGGACAAGAGCATTGCGTTTGCAAACAAAAACGCCCCGGAGGAAAT
>Ga0302316_10001095_pt1 | contig 22284 bp, 26 predicted proteins | sample III_Palsa_N3_2_FD_200456 | JGI IMG/M metagenome (GOLD analysis project Ga0302316, IMG submission 200456) | Peat permafrost microbial communities from Stordalen Mire near Abisko, Sweden - III_Palsa_N3_2 | ecosystem: Environmental > Terrestrial > Soil > Palsa > Peat permafrost | place: Sweden...
GCGCGTCTACCACAAGCTCGAGTACTCGGTCGCCCCAGCCTTCGCCGACAAGGCGCAATGGGCCCGCATTCGCCGCCATTGCATCGCCATCAACGGCACCTTCTTCAACACCCATCGCATGCTCGGCCAGTACGTCTCCAACGCATACTACCCCCCATCGGCATCCATCGCGGCCTCCAACCAGGTTGTCGTCGACGACGAAGCGCACGTGTCCGTGCTCGTATAAAATCTCCTTCATCGGAGAGCTTGCGATGAAACTGAACGAAGTAGCCGAGGCGCTGGAGGTGACCCGATCCAATCTCTCAGGCTCTTCCTTTAACGACGTCAACTTGTCCAACACACGATTCGAGAACGTGAACCTCTCCGGTTGCATCCTCGAGGACGTGAACCTGTCCGGCGTGCGTATCTCGAATGCCTCTCTAAAGGAACTCTGCATCACAGACGTCGCGCTCGCCGGCATGACCATCAACGGCATTCTCGTCACTGATCTGCTGGCCTCGTATGAAGCGATGCAAGTCCTGGCCAACCGCACCGTCACCGCTGTTGAGGACGTCAATTAATGCATGCCGGCGATATAGTAGAAAACTTCACCCTGCCCGATCAGGACAACAACCTCGTCAGCCTCACCGATTTTGCCGGCAAGCCCGTCGTCCTTTTCTTCTACCCCAAGGCCGACACCCCCGGCTGCACCATAGAAGCCTGCGGCTTCCGCGACCATTTCAAGAAACTCCAGAAAGCCGGAGTCGTCGTCCTCGGCATCTCCCGCGACACCGTGAAGGCCCAGAAGAAGTTCGCCGAAAAATACGATCTCCCGTACCCTCTCCTCGCCGATGCCGACCAAACCATCTGCAACCGCTTCGGCGTCATCAAGCCAAAGACCATGTATGGCAAACTCGTCTCCGGCATCGAGCGCACCACCTACGTCATCGGTCCCGACCAGCGCCTCATCCACGAGTTCAACAAGGTCAAGCCCGAAGGCCACGCCGAAGAAGTCCTCGCTCTTCTGAAGAAGTAAGCATGGCCCCCTCGCTCAACCCGCTTCACGCGACGCTCGCTGCCACTGCTGCAGTAGCCGTCACCGCGGGTCTCACCCTCACCTACGCAGCCCTCAGCCCCGGCTCCCAACTCTTCGGCCACACCATCGTCGCCGGAAACGACCCCAACGAAGTAGCTCTCACCTACGACGACGGCCCCAACGACCTCGCCACCGAAGCCCTCCTCGACATCCTCGCCCAACACAACGCCCGCGCCACCTTCTTCATGATCGGACGCTTCGTCCGCCAGCGTCCCGAGATCGTTCGTCGCGTCCACGCGGCCGGCCACCTCATCGGCAACCACACCGACACGCACCCCTGGCTCAGCTTCCTATCCTCCCGCGCCATCCGCGAAGAGCTCCGCGCCTGCAACCAGGCTCTCGAAGACGCGATCGGCGCCCCGATCCACTATCTCCGCCCACCCCACGGAGCCCGCCGTCCCGCCGTCTTCCGCGCCGCCGAAGAGCTAGGCCTCAAAATCGTCCAGTGGAACGCCATGGCTTACGACTGGCAGCCCATCCCTCCCGACCGCATCGTCACCAACGTTACCCGCGGCCTTGACCGCGCCCGCGCCCGCCACACCGGAGCCAACATCCTTCTCCACGACGGCCACCAGCAGGGCATCGGCGCCAACCGTTCCGCCACAATCCAGGCCACCGCCATTCTCCTGGACCGTTTCGCCCACGAAGGCACGCGCATCGTCACGGTCGATGCCTGGGTCTAACTTGTAGGGAAATATGGTGCGCCCGAGAAGATTCGAACTTCTGACCTACAGCTTCGGAGGCTGCCGCTCTATCCAGCTGAGCTACGGGCGCACAGTACACATCAGACCCCGCCCTTAGGCATCCCAGCAATCCCACACCCGCCAAAATCGGCGCCCATTCCGCGGGAATTGCGGTCAACCCAAGCAGGGGACACGCATGACCCATCATACCAGAGGGCCCGCGCCACACTCATCCGATCGGCCGCCCCTCCTCGCGTAGAAAGCCCTCCGGCGTACCACCCGGAAGCATCCAAACCCTTACCTGACCCGAGTTCCTCACGGAGCTCCCTCCACCCGAACGGAGATTTCCCGAATGACCTTCAAATTCCGCAGCGCCGCAATGCCCTTCCTTTTATCCGCAGCATCCTTCACGCCTCTCCTCGCTCAAAACGCACCACTCAAAGTTCAGCCGGGACAGCGCGAAGTCCTTCTCCAGACTGACAAATCCTGGAACGGCAAGCAATACACGCACTACCCCACCGGCCAGGTACAGCTCACCACGCTCAAAGTCACCCTCGCGCCGCACACCGCCCTCCCCTGGCACACCCACCCCTTCCCGAACGTCGTCTATGTCCTCTCCGGCACCCTTACCCTGCACGACAAAGCAAGCGGCAAGACGCTCGTCGTTCATCAAGGCGAAGCCGTCGGCGAGTCAGTCGACGATGTCCATCGCGGCGAGGCCGGCGACCAACCCGCCGTGCTCATCATCACCTACGCCGGAGTCCCCGACACTCCCACCTCCATCCCCGCCAAGGGCGAGAAAGCCGAGTACTAAACTCCACAGCGCAGCAACGCGCGCAACCGTGTCCGTAGCCAACATCCCGGGAGTACCATAGCAACCATGAAGAATCCTGCTCGCTGTCCCTCGCTCCTCCTCACCCTCGCCTTCGCCGCAACCCTCACCGCAGCCCTCCCCGTCTCCGCCCAGATGTCCAACATGGACATGCCCGCCAAGCAGTCGGACGCTTCTGCCAAGCCCCTCGCCAGCCCCGCCGCCCAGACTGACGTCACTCTCGACGGCGCCACCATCACCATCCACTACAACTCGCCCGCCATGCGCGGCCGCGTCATCATGGGTGGCCTCGTCCCCTACGGCCAGCCCTGGCGCACCGGAGCCAATCCAGCCACCAGCTTCGTAACCACCGGCAATCTCAAGATCGGCTCTCTCAGTGTTCCCGCCGGCAGCTACACGCTCTTCACCCTGCCTGGCGCTCCCGGAACACCCTGGCAGCTCATCCTCAGCAAGAAGACCGGCGAGTGGGGCATCCCCTATCCCGAAGGCGCCGACCTCGGCCGCACCGAGATGCATCTAGCCAAGCTCCCAGCCCCCCAGGAGTCCATGACCATCACCTTTGAGCACACGGAGAAGCGCTCCACCTATCTCCACGTCAAATGGGAGACCACGGACGTCTCCGTCAAGATCGAAGCCGAAAAGTAGCTTCGCTGCCTGCGAACTCTGGGTGCCCCAGGTCTCGCCTTTGAGACCTGGGAACTCACAACCCTACACAGTCGCGACCCGTCAACGTTCCTTCGCCCCGCGCTTCGCATCGGCCTCGTCGTTGAGCTTACCCAGCGCCGAGGCCACCAGCTCCTTCGCCCCGCCAATTCCCGCCAGCACCGCCTGTAGATCCATCTTCGGCAGCGCAGGATTCCGCTCGCTCCGGCAGTACACCCCATGCTGCCCCACCAAAATCATCGCGTCCGTCAGCACATCCAGCGCGACCGCCAGCCGCCCCCGCGCCTCGCCCCGCATAAATTCCTCGCGCTCCAACTCCTCGCCCCGCGCATAGAACACATCTCCATGCCGATAGAACGGCGAACCCTTCTCCGCGCCTGCGTTCTCATCGCCCACTACCACTCCTTCGCAGCCGAGTCCGGCGTCAGCGCCGTCGCCGCAACCGGCCCCTTCCACCGCAGCACCGGTTTCCGCGCCGCCGTAGTCTCATCCAGCCGCTGAATCCGCGTAGTATGCGGAGCCGTCTGCACCAGCTCAGGATTCTCCTCAGCCTCACGCGCAATCTGCTTCAGCGCATCCACTAGCAGATCAAGCTCCTCGCGACTCTCACTCTCAGTAGGCTCAATCATCATCGCGCCCGCAACCACCAGCGGAAAGCTAACGGTATACGCATGAAACCCGTAATCAATGAGCCGCTTGCCCATGTCCCCCGTCTTCACGCCATTCTTCGCCTGCAGCTTATCGCTAAACACCACCTCGTGCAGCGACGGCGACTTATACGGCAACTCAAACGTCCCATCCAGCTTCGCCCGAAGATAGTTCGCATTCAGTACGGCATCCTCGGTCGTCTGCCGCAGACCATCCGGCCCATTCGCCAGAATGTACGCCAGCGCGCGGATGAACATCCCAAAATTTCCGTACCACGCACGAACGCGCCCCACGCTCTGCGGCCGGTTGAACTCCAGCCCCAACGAACCATCTGCATTGGTCTTCACCACCGGCGTAGGCAGAAACGGCTCGAGAATCTTCTTGCAAGCCACCGGCCCCGACCCCGGACCACCGCCACCATGCGGCGTAGAAAACGTCTTGTGCAGATTCAAGTGCATCACGTCCACACCGAAATCGCCCGGCCGCGTCTTCCCGCACAGCGCATTCATATTCGCGCCATCCATATACAGCAGCGCGCCCTTCGCATGCAGGATGTCCGCAATCTTGTGAATGTCTTTCTCGAACACACCAATGGTCGAAGGATTCGTGAGCATCAGCGCGGCAACATCCTCATCCACCATCCGCTCCAGCTCTTCCAAATCCACCATACCCAAAGCATTCGACTTCAGGTTCGCGACTTGATACCCACAAATGGCAGCCGTCGCCGGATTCGTCCCATGCGCCGAGTCGGGAATGATGATCTTCTTCCGCGCATTCCCCTTGGCCTCGTGATACGCCCGCACCATCAGGATCCCGGTAAACTCTCCCTGCGCCCCCGCCGCCGGCTGCAGCGTAATCGTATCCATGCCCGTAATCTCGATCAGGCACTCACTCAGCAGCTTCATAATCCCCAGCGCGCCCTGCGACAACGACTCCGGCTGATAAGGATGCGCCTCCGCCAACCCCTCAATCCGCGCAACCGTTTCATTAATCCGAGGGTTGTACTTCATCGTGCAAGACCCCAGCGGATACATCCCCAAATCAATCGCATAGTTCCAAGTCGAAAGCCGCGTGAAGTGCCGAATGATCTCAATCTCACTAAGCTCCGGCATCACGCCCAAATCATCGGTACGCACCGAATCACCCAGCAGGGAAGCAGCATCCACCGCCGGCACATCCAACTGCGCCAGCCGATACCCCTTCTTCCCAGCCGAAGACTTCTCAAAAATCAAATCCTCGTTCTGATTAACATGCGTAGTAGCCTTGCGCGGTGTCCCAACAAACTTATCTGCCATAACTTTATGTCCCTTTATGTCGCTAGCTCAGATCATTAATGTGCGGCGTCTTTGCATGACGCTGATGAATCCAGAGTGCCGCGTGTTTGAGTAAATAAATCAACGTGATGGTTTCGACGCAAACAAGCCCACCCGCAAGATAGATATAAGCTTTTCCTTCATGCCCTGGCGCATTTCTGATTTGATCGACCAAGTGGGCATAAACAGGAAGCAACGGCACGTGAACCAAGCTCGCGACAAACAGTGACCACCAGAAATGCACAGCATGACGAACTTTCCAAAGCGACCCGGCCACATAACCAAACAGCAGTACAGACCAACTCGCTATACCGAAATACACACCCAATCGGCCTTTGCCGTATGAGGGTATCTGGAGCAAACCGCACCCTATGACGCCGCCCCGCTGAATGAAGTTCATGGACGCCCAGGTGCCTGGCTTTACCTTCTTTGCAGCCTGCGACTCTTCTTCAAGGAATGTATCCATAAACCCTCGTGCAACGAACGCCAATGCCAAGCTGCAAACTCAAAAATCCTCTTCGTCCATCCCGCTACCATCGGCCGAATAACTCCCAGCCTCCGGCCCATCCAACTCCTCTTCCCGCAAACTCAACCCAATCACAGTCCCCGACTCGAACTCCACAGTCAGCGCCTCCGTCTCTTCCAGCGAAGCCTTAGCGACCATCTCGCCAATCTGCGCGCACAGCCCATTCCGATACTCCGGCTCACCATACGCAATCGAAAAATCCGCAAGCAGAATATGCGGCCACGCATACAGCGTCAGCATCGGCCCATCAAACCTCAACCGCAGGTAGTCGCCAACAAACTCCACCGCCGTCAGCTCCTGCCCCTCAATCGCGCTGATATCCACTAGCCTTCCTTCCGAGCAATCCGTACAACCGCGCCAACAATCCAACCCAGCGCCGCGTAAACCAAAAACTGAACGCCAACTTCCAGCGCCCCCAGGACCAGGCAGAAGATTCCGCCACCCTGCCCGTAGAAGCTCCCGAACCCGGCGGACGGCCAAAGCACAAGCCAGAGTCCAGCAGCCTCCACATTGCTCTCAATCAGCGCAAACATGATGGCGATGCCCAGGCACCCCCCGATGATCGCGCCCTTCGTACTCGACGTCATCGAGGGTCCTGCCTTTCTCCTACTTCACGCCAACAAGCTCCTGCACTCCGGCGCCCGCAAGCACCTTCGCCGCTGCATCCATCTGCGCCTTCGTCGTCAACTCCGTCGCGCACCACAGCGTCGCGCTCTCACCCAGCTCCGGATACCACTTCGCCAGCGCGAGCCCTCCAACAATCTGCTTCTCCAGCAGCTTCGCATTCACCGCTGCAGCCGACTCCTTCGTAGTCAGCACGAACTCATGAAACCGCGGCGCACCATCAAATTTCGTCGTCGCGCCAGCATCCAGCAGCGCCGACCGCAGGTACGCCGCCTTCGCCAAATTCTGCTCCGCCAGCTCCCGCAGCCCCTGCTTGCCATAGACCGTCAGAAAAATCGTGACCATCATAGCAACCAACGCCTGGTTCGTGCAGATGTTCGACGTAGCCTTCTCCCGCCGAATATGCTGCTCGCGCGTGCTCAACGTCAGCACCCATCCACGCTTGCCATTCGTATCCTTCGTCTCGCCGACAAGCCGTCCCGGCATCTGCCGCAGAAACTTCTCCTTGCAAGCAATCACACCGCAATACGGCCCGCCAAATCCAACCGCAACGCCAAAGCTCTGCGCCTCAAGCGAAACAATATCCGCTTCCACCGGAGCCTTAATCACGCCCAGCGAAACCGCCTCAGCAATCGAAACAATCAGCAGCGCGCCCTTGGCATGCGCGATCTCCGCAATCGCCGCGACATCCTCAACCGTCCCAAAGAAGTTCGGCGACTGGATCAGCACGCAAGCCGTCTCCTCGGTAATCGCCGCGTCCAGCGCAGCCAAATCCACACGCCCCGTCTCGGCAACATACCCAAACTCCGTAATCGGAATCTCCTGGTGCTTGGTTACAGTAGCCAGCACCTCGCGATACTCCGGATGCACCGTCCGCGCCACCACCGCGCCCTGCCGCCCGGTAACGCGGCAAGCCATCAGCACGGACTCTGCAGCGCCCGTCGAGCCGTCATACATGCTCGCGTTCGCAATCTCCATCCCTGTCAGCTCGCAGATCATCGTCTGAAACTCGAACATCGCCTGCAGCGTACCCTGCGAAATCTCCGGCTGATACGGCGTATAGCTAGTAAGAAATTCCCCGCGCTGCACCAGCGAATCAATGATCACCGGCCGATAATGCCGATAAGCCCCCGCCCCCAAAAAGCTCGCAAACAATTTCCCCGCCGGCTGCGCAGCCAACTCCAGTGCATCGCCGCTCGCCACGTTCGATCCAAACGCACGAAACCGCTCCAAAATCTCCGACTCCGAATGCTGCCGCGGAATCTTCAAATCTTCGGTCAGCCGATACTCCGCAGGAATCGTCTCAAACAAACTCTCAATCGACGCCACGCCAATCTCAGCGAGCATAGCCTCGCGATCAGCAGGCGACTTCGGCAAATAACGCATACTCAACCTCTCCCATCACCCACATTCCGGGTGCCCCATCCATACGCGCCTTTGCGGATGGGTGGGTTTGCAAAATCTCTCTAGTGCCCAGTCTCTTCCGCAACAAACTTCTCATAGTCCGTAGCCGACAGCAGGGAACCAGCCGCCGCCGCATCGCTCACCTTCAGCTTGATAATCCAAGTCTCATTCGCGGCAGTATTAATCGTCTCCGGCGCATCATTCAGTGCGGAGTTCACCGCCGTCACCGTGCCGCCCACAGGCGAGTACAAATCGCTCACCGCCTTCACACTCTCGACCGAACCAAACGTAGCCCCAGCCGCAATCTCCTGCCCAACCTTCGGCAGCTCCACAAACACGATGTCGCCCAGCGACTCCTGCGCATAATCCGTAATGCCAACGGTGGCGTTATCGCCTTCGAGCAGCAGCCACTCGTGAGACTTCGCATACTTGTAGTTATCGGGATAGCTCATGCAAGTATTTTAGTGCGTCCCACACGCATCCCCGCTGTCCTATCAAAATTGAGCGTGGAAATATCCCCCCACAAGCCCCACCTGCGACCCATTCCCCCCGGGATACCCTATAGTTTTCCCTGGCGAAAGCCTCTCCACTGTCATTGAACTTGCCGTCCAAAGGAGCGACGATGAAACTTCACCGCAACCTCCAGGCATTGATCCTTGCCTTTTTCGCCTGCATAGCCGCCGCCCCGCAGACGCCACCATCCGCCCCGGCCGTAGGGACGCGACTCTCCGTCCCCAACAACCTCCTGCCTGTGGACGTGCTAGTTCAGGGCCCCACGGAAGCCCCCGGCGACCTCCAAATCATTTGCCTCTTCCAGTCCGATCCCGAAAACAAACTGCTCGCGTCCCTTGCATCGATGGACCAGCAACTCGGCGGCGTGCTCACCCAGGTCAGAACGCACGGCCTCTTCCGCGGCGAACTCGGGGAGACGATGTTGCTCACTCCCAAGCCCGGCGTGATCGCCGCCCAGCGCCTGCTCATCATTGGCCTTGGCGACCGCACGACCTTCACGGCACCGCGTGAAGAGTTGGTCGGAGAGATCGCCTACGCCGAAAGCGAGCGCCTCGGAGTTGCCGCGCCCACCTTCGCCCCTACCGTCATCGACGGCGGCTTCAAGGGCACCGATACCGGCACCATCGGGTCTGACTTTATGAAAGGTTTCCTGCGCGGTCGAGCCATCGCAGCGGCCCTCTATGCAGCGCACACAGGTCCATTGCCCAAAGTTTCCCGCGTCACATTTCTCGCGGGTCCGGCGCACGCTCTGGACACGCAGAAGGGGCTAGCCGCCGTATTGAACGCCAGGCAATAGTGCTCTGTGGTTTAGGATAGCGGCGCCGTAATCACGGGAGCCACAACCGCCGCCCCAGCCTTAGCCCGCTTATAAAACGGTGTAGCCACAACCACCGCCTTCACCATCTGCCCGCGAACCTCAACCGCAACCTCAGTCCCCGGCTCAACAAAACTCATCGGCACATACGCCAGCGCAATATTCTTCTTCACAAACGGTCCTGGCGACCCGCTGGTAATCTCGCCAATCTTCTCGCTGCCGTCGACCGAAAACACCGCATACCCATCGCGCCCAATCCCGCGCTCGACCATCTCCAACCCCACCAGCCGCTTCGCCGGCCCGCCACTCTCCTGCACCTTCGCCAGCGCCTCGCGCCCCACAAAATCCACGCCCTTCTCCATCTTGCAATACCGCCCGAGATTCGCCTCCCACACATTCAGCGAGTCGGAAATCTCGTGCCCATACAACGCCATTGCCGCCTCCAGCCGCAGCGTATTTCTCGCACCCAGCCCACACGGAATCGCACCAAACTCCTCGCCCGCCGCCAGCACCTCGCCCCACACCCGAGCGCTAGTAGCCTCATCCGCCGGCACATAAATCTCGAACCCGTCCTCGCCCGTATACCCCGTCCGCGCGATCAAGACGTTGTGCAGCCCGCACACCTGCCCCCACGTAAACCAGTAGTTCTTAATCGGCGCGAGGTCCACCGGCGTAAGCTTCTGCAGCGTAGCCTGCGCCTTCGGCCCTTGGATCGCAATCTGCGTGTAGTAGTCGCTAACGTCGGTGATGTGCAGCCCGCCCATCCCGCCAATCGTCTTCCGAACCCACTGCACATCCTTCTCGCGCGTCCCTGCATTAATCACGATCAGGTAATCATTCTCGCCCAGTTTATGCAGCACCACATCATCCACAAACGTCCCATTCGGATACAGCATCGCCGAATAATGCGCCTGCCCCACCTGCAACTTCGACGCATCATTCATCAGCAACTTCTGCACCGCCGCCAGCGAGTTCGGCCCGCGCAGCTGAATATCCCCCATGTGTGACACATCGAAAACCCCAACGCCCGTCCGCACCGCCATATGTTCTTCAATCAGCCCGCGATACTGCACCGGCATATCCCATCCGCCAAAATCCACCATCCGAGCCTTGTGCCCGAGATGCGTAGCATGCAGCGCCGTCCGCCGCAGCGCGGCAGGCACAGGAACAGTCGGCAGAAAATCAGAGATCGTATCGCTCATAGGGTTGCGCCTTTTCCAGCCGGCAGCGCAGCTCTTCGCGCGCCCGGCATACCCTCAAACGATACCAAACCCCCCACCCCTCCGGCGAACCGCCCCTTCGCCAGGCTTCACATCCGCGCCTAAGGATTTGGCGTCACTACACTCTTCAAATCAATGAGCAGCCGATCCAGCGCCCGGTCGAAATTCGCATCATGCGTCTTCTGCAGCAGCGCGACATCTACCGACTGCGTGTCCGCCCACAAAATATAGTGCGTCGGCCGGTCATAAATCACCAGCCGCGCCATCGGCAGCGGGTCTGACGCACCATTCACCTTGCTGGGATTCTGCGGTCCGCTAGGCGCCGTCACCCGAATCTCAAACACCAGGTCAGCCTGCGCCGGATCATTCACCAGCGTATACGTCCCATCCCTCTTCAGCGCCGCGTACAAATAGTCATACGCCCGCGAAGGCCCACCGCTGAACGGGCTCGGATACAGTCCGCTATCCGCCCCCGCATTCGAAAGAAACACAGTCTTTCCCAAGAGCTTGGCCGGAACGGGCGCCGGCTGCGGAAGCACTTGCGCCCGCATCGCAACCGGCATCAACATCACCCCGAACACCATCAGCAGCATCGTCCGAAACATCTTCACCCTGGACATCTCATCCTCCTCGCGCACCCGGGCCCGAAGTCTGCTCCCAAATACGTTGCGCAACCATCCCGAGTCTCGCAGCCAGCGAGAATATCTTTCCACCAGGAGCAACGTTCGCCGTCCGCGCAGGCTACTTCCGCTCCCTCAGCCACGCCCTTACAAAATTACTCACAGAAAAGTAAGCGAACGCCACAAACGCCACCGCCAGCACCCAAAACTTCGTTGCTGCATGCGACCCCAGCGGAAGATGCCACGCCGCCCGTTCCTTCCACGCTCCCTGCGCCAGGAACATCGCAATCAAGGCGAAGAGCAACCCTGTCACCTGCAGCCATACCACGCTCGAAAACCGCGCCAGCGGCGTCCACACCGATCGCCCCAATCTCCCCGCATGCTGCTTCGTCGCCGCCACGGTCCGCTGCGTCTGCACCACCTTCTCGGCCACGCGATCGGTCTGCGCAGAGTTCCCCGCCGCGCGCTCTTGTGCGGCCGCCGCCTGAGTCGGCCCCGGCGTCGTCGCCGCATCCGCCGCCTGCAGCAGCGTCTTTGCCGCATGCCGAGCGCCATACCCCAATGCGCGTCCGAAACGAACCCTGTCCATGCCCTCCAGTGTACTGTCCCGCCCTCGCCTCACCGGTTTCTCCGCCCGACCTGTACCTCATCCCCTTCTCCTGCATCCAACCCCTCACGACGCTCGAAGTCACAGTCAACACAGAAAGCAAAAGGGGCACGCATGAAGAATCTAGTTTGGTTAATGAGCGGTCTGGCGGCTGCAATGGTAGGTTTCCTCGTCTGGGATCGCAACCGCGTGCAACCGGTAGAAGAGTTGGCGCACCGCCTCGAATCCGCTTGGGCCGACCACCACACCGTCGTCTAACCAACCGGCGGATTTCTCTCGCATCCAGCATCTCGGGACCTCGCATCGGTTGCACTCCCGCCGTTGTCTACCCTTGGTCCTCCCACCACATCCGCTGTCCCACCCCGGCCGTTCTCATTGATAATGGAGGGCGGAAGGGAAGCACGCATGAAAAAGTTCGTTTGGTTTATCGGGGGCATGGCGGCTGCCGCAGCAGGATTTCTGGTCTGGAACTCCTCCCGCTCGCAGACCATCCACGAACGCGCCTACTACCTCGACGAAGACGACTCGGACGATCCAACGTTCGTCTAGCCCGTCGCACCCTAATCGTCCGGCCCGTCCGCCTCGCCCCGCCGCCTCATCGCGCTTTCGGTAATCTTTCCTGATTCCAACCCAACGCCGGACTTGGCTTCCACCGCCCGTCGGCGTAATCTTGTTAATAGCAATGATTCACCCGCAGCTGCCGTTCCCGCTGAACCTGGCAGGGAAGACCCAATGCGTGGGATGGGCATTCAGCATCCAGAGAAGCAAGTCTTTCTCTCAACACTTGTTTCCAAACGACGGGGAGGTGGCATTGAATCAACAGGTCAAAGACCTTATCCAGAAACTGGGCGAAGCGATCCACGAGTCGGTCAGTGAGTCCGACCAGATCTCAGGCGTCGTCCGCGAGATTCGAGAGCAGGGGTTCGACGTTCTCCTTATGCTCGAAGCCACCATCGGTCTCAACGAGGTCGAAGACGAACCCGAGACAATCGACGCCGAAACCGACGCCGATGCTGCCTCTGGCCCCTTCACCCGCAACGACCTCACCTTCCTCAAGTCCCTTCGCATCTCCACCGAAGAGACTGAGCGCATCTCCTCAGAAAGCGCTGAATCGACCGGCGAAGACGCTGCCCCAGCCTCATAGCGCGCACTCAACTTGCCAAAATTTTCTCGCCGCTGATACTCTCGGGCGTCGTGGATGCCCTAACCTGCATCCGACCAGAGTGCGTGTGACTACAATCGTCACATAGCCGTTCGAGGTAGCTGAACTCATGAGAGATACGTTAGGCGTATTGCTTGCCGGTGGCGCTGGAGAGAGGCTTTTTCCCCTCACCCGCGACCGAGCCAAGCCCGCTGTTCCCTTTGCCGGCCAGTACCGCATCATCGATATCACCCTCTCCAACTGCATCAACTCCGACCTTCGCCATGTCTACATCCTCACCCAGTACAAAGCCCTCTCGCTGAACCGCCACATCCGCGAAGGCTGGGGCTCGGTCGTCGCCTCGGAACTCGGTGAGTTCATCGAGATCCTTCCCCCCATGCAGCGCGTCTCCAAGTCCTGGTATCAGGGCACGGCCGACGCCGTCTTCCAGAACATCTACTCCATCGGCTCCGAAGAACCCAAGCACGTCCTCATCCTCTCCGGCGACCACATCTACAAGATGAACTACGCCCGCATGAAACAGATGCACTGCGACTCCGGCGCCGACGTCACCATCGCGACCCTCCCCATTACCCCCGACCAGGTCTCCGATTTCGGAGTAGTTCAGGTCGCCAAAAACGGCGAGGTGACAGGTTTCGTCGAGAAGCCCAAAACCACCGACATCCGTTCGCCCTTCGACCCCGAAATGGTCGACGTCTCCATGGGCATCTACCTCTTCAACACCGACGTCCTTCTCCCCGAGCTCGTCCGCGACTCAGAAGATCCCGACTCCCGCCACGACTTCGGCCACGACATCCTTCCCAAGCTCCTCGGCCGCTACAAGGTCAACGCCTACAATTTCGTCGACGAGAACAAGCAGCGCGCCCTCTACTGGCGCGACGTCGGCACCCTCGAGGCCTACTACGAGGCCAACATGGACATCGCCGCCGTCGCCCCCGTCTTCAACCTCTACGACAAGGCCTGGCCCATGCGCTCCCGCGCCTACCAGTACCCGCCCGCCAAGTTCGTCTTCGGCGAACCCGGTCGCACCGGCATGGGCATCAACTCCATCGTCAGCGCCGGCTGCATCATCTCCGGCTCGGTCCTGCGCAACTCCGTCCTCTCCCACGACGTCCGCGTCAACAGCTACGCCGACGTAGACTCCAGCGTTGTCTTCTCCCACGTCAACATCGGTCGCCACTGCCGCATCCGCCACGCCATCATCGATCGCGACGTCCACATCCCCGACGGCACCGTCATCGGCTACGACTCCAACGAAGACAAGAAAAATTACTTCGTAACCGCCAGCGGTCTAACCGTAGTCACCCGCGACTACTCCGCCTACGAAAACCCAGTCTCCCCGGAATTCCTCCAGTCCTAACCTTGCACACACACCAAAGCAAAGGCCCTCCGCCAGGAGGGCCTTCCGCTTTCTCTACACTCTATCCTCTACACCCTATCCCCTGCCTTACTTCGGTCCAAACCGGTACACCGCGCCCATCGAGATCGCGAAGAACACGCGCGTCTCCGTACCAAAGTGTTCGAACGTAATGTCAGGCTGCAGCCGAATGGCCAGCTTGCCGCTCTCATTGAAGTCGATGCTTCCACCCGCTGCGCCATACGGTGCGAAGTGGTTGCAGTAAAGTCCCAGGTTTCCCACCTGTCCCACCTTCTGATCCGCCGCGCACGCGCTCACCGGGCTTCCCCCGGGATAATGATTCACCGCGTAATTGAAGTCGCCATACGTCCCACCTGCGAGCGCATGGAAATCAATCGCCGCATACCGGTTATGCGGCCCGCGAACCTGCACGCCGCCACTCGGTATGCTCTGCATGATCACCACGCGGTTATAGAACGGGCTAAGCACCGGCGTCGTTCCCGCACCAAACCGGAAGTCCCCGACCACACCCCACCGTTTCACCGTCGCGCTGCCCAGCCAGTACGTGCCCATCACCTCGCCGCCGCCCATGTTGTAGCGCCGGCCGGGCTGGACCTGTCCTGCCTGCCCATTCATGAAGTTCAAGCCGCCATAAATCTCCCACCGGTTGTTGTATTTTGGACCGGTATAGGCGGTCAGCGCTGCCGCGGTCGCCTTGCTCACCGCCACCGTCCCCGGCGCCGCCGTCTGCGTCTGGCCGCTGCTGCTGGAATCCGGAGGTGTCTGCGCCGGAGCCTGCGTCTGTGCCGCAGCCATTCCAGTCAGCGAGACGACCAACACACTAAGGGTTGTCGCACAAACCACCTTGCGAGTGGCAGAGTCAAAGGTCTTCTTAATCAGTTGCAGCATCTTCCTCGTAGGCGGGCTCAAGCGAGCGGCGCGGGTCCATCAGGTTGCGCCCGGTTCTTTGGCCTCTTCCAAGGCCCAAACGTAGCGCCTCTCCAGGAAACCGAACGGAGCGTCTGTCCAAGGATATACTGTCCCGCCCTGCCCCTGCTCCCTTCCGCCGCATTTGCATCCAAATCCCTCCCCGCTTCGTACTCAAGAAGCCAGCCTGTCCCGAGCCAACGGACATTCTCCAACGTATCGTGCGACAATGAATCGTCGCCCCTAACCTTCGGATTGTCGGAGCACGCAGCAACGAAGGCCAGGATAATATCAGCACGGGCGGCAGCAGGGAGATTTTGTATGGGTGATCTATTTCAACCGTGGCACATCATCATCGTAGTAGGCCTCGCCATCCTTCTCTTCGGCGGCAAAAAGCTGCCCGAGCTCGGCAAGGGCCTCGGTGAAGGCCTCCGCGGCTTCAAAGAAGGCATGAAGGGCGTGACCGACGAGGTTAAGGCCGATGCCAAACCCGCCGACGCCGCCCACACCGTCACCCCCAAGCCCGGCGAAGACCTCAAGCCCCCCGTAGCCTAAGCTTCACCGAACCACCAACATCAAAAGAGCGACGAGCCACAATCTGTGGCCGTCGCTCTTTCTCTTTGCTCAACCTCAGAATCAGTACGAGACCTTCATCCCTTTCTTCGTGATTCTGCTTTCCTTTCAGCCCTTGCTTTTCTTCAGTCTCGCTTCTGCTTTGTCCTTGCTTTTCTTTCTGTCATTCCCTCTGGAGAAAAGCTGCTTGCTTCAACGTCATAAGCGTCTCCTGACGACGCCTACAGTGTAATCATCGCCACCGCAGCCAGCGCAGCGACCATCCCCAACCCCTGTCTCCGCGTCGGCCGCTCATGCAGATACCAAGCCGCCAGCAAAATCGTTCCCGCAGGATACAAACTAGCCAGCACCGACGCCACATCGAGCCGCCCCATCCGCGACGCCACCAAAAACAGCACATTCCCGCCCGTATCCAACAGCGCCACCCCACAAGCCCATCCCCACCCCGCCAACCACCGCCCAAGAACCGGGTGCCCCATAGCCTGCCCTGAGCCTGCCGAAGGGTCCGGATTCTCGGACCTGGGTTCAACCCGCAACAAGCTCTCCCTAACCCCCATCACCCCCAGCACCACCGAGCACAGCGCCACGCTGCTCGTCCTGGCAATCGTCATCGGTATCACCAGTCCCAGCGGGTTCGACAACTTCAGCGCCACAAAATAAATCCCGAACGCCACCCCCGCGAAAACCGCCAGCCCCATCGTGCTCCCAGCCGTGCCCTTCCGCTCCGGAAAATCCTTTTCCGGAGACTCCCCAGCAGCAATCAGCCAGATCGCTCCGCCCGCCAGCCCAAACCCCGCCAGCCGCATCGCTCCCGGCGCGCCCTCCATCATGCTCGACACCAGCGCCGGAATCGCCGCCGCCAGCAACCCACTCACCGCCGCCGACACGCCCATCCCGCCCCGGCTCAGCGCAATATAAAACGCCACCAGCCCCAGCGCCCCGGTCACCCCGCCCACCATTGCCCACAACACCGCCGCCCCATGCGGCATCTCCGCGTGCAGCCCCACCAGGATCCCCACCAGCACCACCAGGCTGATCAAGTGCGACAAGATCACAAACCGGATCGCCCCCGCCACACTGCCGCCCGAGGCCTTCGCCCCCATCCCCCCAGAAAAATCACCGCCGCCCCAAAGGGCGGCGGATGCAAGCGCTATCAGCGCGTTCGCGTGAATCGTCAGTCCCATCGTCCTACTGTGGCGCCGGTGTCGTTGCCGGGTGTTGTCTCAACTGCGGTCTCTCCGTCGTCGGAGCCGCCGGTGTCGTCGTCGTCGCCGTCTTCGGCCTCATCCGCGCGTTATCCGAAGCATTTGGGTAATACCCCTCCGGCGCAATAATCGTCAGACTCGGCCTCAGGACACGTACCTCGGTCCTCCGATAGCTCTCATTGAACGGCGACTCATGCGTGTAGTAGCCCACCGTATACTGCGCTCTGATTTCGGCCGTGATCTGTGAGAAGCCTTGTTCAATGCCCTTGGGCCGGAACTCTGAATCAAACTGCCCGCCCGTCGCCGACGTGTACTTCGGCAGCGCATCGTCGCGCATCGTCAGCGGAATGTGTACCCGGTCCACAAAGCCCATGCCCTTGATGGCGGATTCGCCCACCTGCGTCGCCCACACCTCGATGTGGTTGGTCAGCAGGAAACGAATCACTTCCTTCTGCGATGCCTTGCTGCCGTATTCCTTGCCATCCGAGATCACATAAATAACCTTTTGCCGATGGTAATCCGCCCCCGCGACCACCTTCGCCGCCGCCAGGATCGCATCATTCAACGTGTGATATTCCTTCGGCACCGTGAACGTCATCGTGCCCGGCTGGTGCCCCGAGTCGGCTACGCCATCAATCGGCATATTGTTGATCACCTGATCATGCGCCAGCGGCCCCGACAGTCCCATCAGCGGATCGCGGCCCACTGCCTTCGACTGATCCAGCACCGCCCCCAGCCGCGCACTCTGCGCCGCCGTAAACGCCGTCTGCTCTTTCACGCCATTGTTGTACGTGAACACCGCAACCTCGTCATAAGGAGAGAACGCCCCCTGCAGAGCCGACAGCGAGTCGTTGACCTTTTCCATCGTGTCCGCGGTCACGCTCTGATCAATCACCAGCGCCACCGACAGCGGCGCCGGATCCGTCAGAAACACCGACGTATGCTGCAGCAGCCCATTCTCATACACCCGCACATCCCGATACGTCAGCCCCGGAACAAGGTGTCCCTTCGAGTCCTTCACCGTAAACGGAATCGCGTGATACTGCACATTCACCGAAAGCGTGTTCGCCTGGCTCCGCTCCGTTACCGGTGGTGGTCCCTGGTCCTGTACCGCTTCCTCCGCCCTCGCAGGAGCCGCTTCCTCCGTCGTCGACGTGCTTGCCCCTGCCTGCGAGGGCGTGGTCGGCAATGCCGGCGCCACGGGTGTAATCGAATTCAACTTCGGCAGCGCCTGTGGCTGCGGTGCGTCCGGAACACTCTGCTGCGCCTGCGTCTGGTTCTGTGCCCCTGCTTGACTTCCAGCGGCAGCCAGCAACATCGCCAATCCACCCACCAACATCCTGTGCGTACCCAACGTCATCCGTATTCCTCTTTCACGAGCAATCCTGCCCGCGGACCTGCCTGAAACAAATCGCTTAAAACGTTCCTGCTGATTCTGCTCAAGTCGCTCTCTTGAGACTACCAGCGCCGAGCCACAACTGCACCCACCATCGCTCGTCCCCTCATTACCAACGCCTATACCCTTCAGACGCACCAGCCCCCCTCTTCGTTGTGCAGAACCCCTCCGAACCCACACCCCCTCCCAATTACCCCCACCAAAGCGCTGCTCCGACAACGCAAAGCCTACCGCCGTCCGCGCAGGACCCGCGCAAATTCTGGGTGCCCCATTCATGACATCTTTTCGTCATGGGTGGGATGACGAACCGATCCCCGCCGAAATCTGCGACTCTAATACCACCATGCGTCTCGCCGCGCCAACCCTCGTCCTCCTCCTCACCGCCGCGACCCTCCACGCCCAGGAAGCCCCCTCCCCCGACGCCCCACCCCCAGCCTCCACCGCCGCACCCGCCCCCGAGCTCCACGCCCCCACCCTCCGCCTCTCCACCCGCCTGGTCGACACCTACTTCTCTGTTCGCGACGCCAACGGCTACGTCCTCAACCTAACCCCCGCCGACTGCCACGTCCTCGACAACCACCAGCCCCAGACCATCAAGACCCTAACCCAGGAGAAAAACCTCCCCCTCACCATCGGCCTCCTGCTCGACACCAGCGGCAGCCAGCAGCGCGTCCTCCCCCTCGAACAGCAATCCGCCGTCCGCTTCCTAAAAGACGTCCTCACCCCCAAAGACCTCGCCTTCCTAATCTCCTTCGACGTCAACGTAGACCTCCTCGCCGACGACACCAACAGCCTCCCCGAACTCTCCCGCGCCATCAACGCCGCCAGCATCAACGCAGCCACCGCCTCCGCAGGAACCCCCGGCATAGGCGGCGGCCCTTTCCCCACCGGCAACCCCCGCGGTACCCTCCTCTACGACGCCGTCTACTTAGCCGCCCACGACAAGCTAGCCAACCAGGCCGGCCGCAAAGTCCTCATCCTCCTCACCGACGGCGGCGAGCAAGGCTCGCAAGAAACCCTGGCCTCCGCCACCGAAGCCGCCCAGCGATCCAACGCGATCCTCTACGTCATCCTCATCACGGCCCACCCCTTCGCCGACAACTTCTCCGACGTCACCAACCCCAAATCCGCGATGGAACACCTAGCCCGCGCCACGGGTGGCCGCGTGATCGACGTAGGCAACAGCGGCCCCAAACTAGAATCCGCCTTCACCCAAATCCAGGACGAGCTCCGCACCCAATACCGTCTCACCTACACCCCAAACACTCCCGCCGACAGCAAGTTCCACCCGCAAGAAATCACCTGCGGCCCCCACCACACCGTAGACACCCGCAAAGGCTACTACGCCCTCCCCCCCACCGACGACGACGCTCCTACCCAATAAAGCCGTCATCTCGACCGAAGCGCGCAGCGCGCAGTGGAGAGACCCCTGTATTAGCCTTTGCTGTTGCCCTTGCTTCTTGCCTTTGCTCTTGCTCTTGCCTTTGCCGTTGCCTTTCTTTCTGTCATTCCCTCTGGGAATCTGCTTCTGCACTTGTCCTTAACCAAATCCAGCTGCCCTAAGCCTCCATCACCCCCGAATACACGGCCATCCCCGCAACAGCATCCACCCCCATAGCATCCAGCGCCTCCACCTCCGCCATCGCCTTAATCCCCCCAGCAACAATCAACTGCCGCCCCGTAGTAGCCCGCAAAATCGCAGCCACATCCATCGGAAACCCAGCCATGGTCCCCTCAGTATCGACATGCGTATACAAAAACGCCGAGCAGTAATCCTCCAGCCAAGTCACAGCCTCCTCCGGCCCCAGCTCAACGCTCTCCTTCCACCCCCTCACCGCCACCTTCCCACCCTTAGTGTCGACCGAAAAGCAAAGCGCCTCCTCCCCCAGCGCCCGCTTCAACCCCTCAGCAAACTCCAGCCGAATCACCTTATGCCGCCTCCTAGCCTCCCCCAAACGCCCGGGTACCCCATTCACGACGGCCCCATCGTCGTGGGTGGGATGAACAATCTCACTGGCAGTCTCCGCCCCCTCCGCCTCAACCCCAAACAGCGACGACCCATAAATCACCCGTTTCGCCCCAGCATCCAGCAACCGCCGCCCATCCTCGGCGGTCCTGAGCCCACCCCCCACCTGGCAAGGCAGCCGCTTACAAATCCCCGCAATCAGCGCCGAGTTCTCTCCCACCCGCATCGCCGCATCCAGGTCAATCAGCTGCACCAGCGGATACCGCCCGAACCGTTCAATCCAATAATCAAAGTCATCAAACGACAGCTTCAGCGTCTCCCCCCGCACCAGCTGCACAATCCGCCCACCCATCAAATCAATCGAAGGAATCAACATTCCTCTATCTTCTCAAATCGCGCCGCGCCCCTTGCACACTCTAACCCTCAGCCCACCAATGACTCCCAATTGAAGTGACACACATCACAGCCAACCGTTATTCCAGACGCTCAAACTCACTCCTGCTGATAGATCCACAGATTCACTGGAGAAAGTACCGATATGTCCACCGCAATCTTAGAAACCCAAGACGTACTCTTCGAGGAGGCAGTCGCCTCCATCCGTAAACATGGCGTTCGCGCCCGCTACGACAACTTCATCGGCGGCAAGTTCGTAGCACCGATCAAGGGCAAGTACTTCATCGACAAGAGCCCCATCAATGGTGCCCATCTCGCCGAATTCGCCAAGTCCACCGCAGAAGACGTAGAGCTCGCGCTCGACGCCGCACACGCTGCCAAAGACGCCTGGGCCGCCATCTCGTCCACCCAGCGCGCTGCGGTCCTCATCGCCATCGCCGATCGCATGCAAGAGAACCTCGAACTCCTCGCCAAGGCCGAAACCCTCGACAACGGCAAGCCCATCCGCGAGACCCTCAACGCCGACGTCCCGCTAGCCATCGACCACTTCCGCTACTTCGCCGCCTGTATTCGCGCCGAAGAGGGCACTGCCGGCGAGATCGACAAGGACACCGTCGCCTACCACTTCAAAGAGCCCATGGGCGTAGTCGGCCAGATCATCCCCTGGAACTTCCCCCTGTTGATGGCCGCATGGAAGATCGCCCCGGCAATCGCTGCAGGCAACTGCACCGTCATCAAGCCGGCCTCGAACACACCCCTCAGCCTCCTGACCCTCGTCTCGCTCATCGCCGACATCGTGCCCGCAGGCGTGATCAACGTTGTGACCGGCCCCGGCGGCGAAATCGGCAAAGCACTCGCCGGCAACCCCCGCATCGCCAAGATCTCCTTCACCGGAGAAACAACGACCGGCCGCCTCATCATGCAGTACGCATCCGAGCCCATCATTCCGCAGACCCTGGAGCTGGGTGGAAAATCCCCCAACATCTTCATGGCCGACGTCATGGACAAGGATGATGACTTCCTCGACAAGGCCATCGAAGGCTTTGCCCTCTTCGCCTTCAACAAGGGCGAGGTCTGCACCTGCCCCTCGCGTGCCCTCGTGCACGAGTCCATCTTCGACGAGTTCGTCAAACGCGCCGTAGCGCGTGTCGCCAAGATCAAGGTTGGCAACCCGCTCGACCCAACCACGCAGATGGGCCCACAGGCCTCGAAGGATCAGCAGGAGAAGATCCTCGAGTACATCGCCATCGGTAAAGCAGAAGGCGCAAAGTGCCTCACCGGCGGCGAGCAGCTTCACCTCGAAGGTGATCTGGCCAATGGCTACTACATTCAACCCACCGTCTTCTCCGGCCACAACAAGATGCGCATCTTCCAGGAAGAGATCTTCGGACCAGTCCTCTCGGTCACCAAGTTCAAGACCATCGAAGAAGCGCTCGAGATCGCGAACGACACCCCCTACGGTCTCGGCTCGGGTGTCTGGTCCCGCAACGGCACGGACGCCTATCGTCTCGGCCGCGGCATCAAGGCTGGTCGCGTCTGGACCAACTGCTATCACCTGTATCCTGCCGGCGCAGCCTTCGGCGGCTACAAGGAGTCGGGTTTCGGCCGCGAGACCCACAAGATGATCCTCGATCACTATCGCCAGACCAAGAACCTCCTGGTGAGCTACAGCCCCAAGGCCCTCGGCCTCTTCTAGGGTCTTTACGAACGGTGCCCCTGAAGCGGTGCCTGTGTCAGCCGAATCTGGCGCACGGGCACCGCTG
>Ga0302316_10001100_pt1 | contig 22227 bp, 14 predicted proteins | sample III_Palsa_N3_2_FD_200456 | JGI IMG/M metagenome (GOLD analysis project Ga0302316, IMG submission 200456) | Peat permafrost microbial communities from Stordalen Mire near Abisko, Sweden - III_Palsa_N3_2 | ecosystem: Environmental > Terrestrial > Soil > Palsa > Peat permafrost | place: Sweden...
ACCCCGTTACAGGTCCTGAAGGAGCTGGGAGGATGGGAAACGCTGGAGATGGTGCAACGCTACGCGCACCTGTCGGCCGATCACCTGGCCCGCTGGGTTCAGCCGCACACGCAGGTTGTCGACCTACAGACGGCCGCCGGCTGACTGTACTAACTGTATTTTCACTGTACTGGAGGGAAATGCTGAAACAGGAAAACCGCTGAAAGCCTTGTGGCTATTGGTGCGCCCGGCTGGGATCGAACCAGCAACCCCTGCCTTCGGAGGGCAGTACTCTATCCATTGAGCTACGGGCGCATTGACACGAAAAGCGCCGTAAAACCACAAAACCGGCACCAAATCGAGACCGAGAGGATACCCGGTTTCAGCCAACCCGTCCACCGACCGCCCGGCGCACGCCACGGGCGATCCAGCCCACGCCCACCACCCCAAACCACCGATAGGGGTAAACGCCCGCTGAATACCCCCCGCCAGCCCTCGCCGCCGCTGAAACCTTCCGTCTATAATCGCCAGTGGCTATAAAGAACAAGGTCGTTGGCGTCACGCTGTACCGCTCACAATACCCACGGGAGACGAGACAAGCATGAGCGAAGCACCAAATCACGAAGCCCCGATCAAGACCCCCGGGCAGCTCATTGCGGCCATCATTGCTGGTTTTGCTATTCCGGTCGTCATCATCGTCTTGCTCGCGATCTACGCGGACAACTGGACGCGCACCGGCGCCGGTACGGACAGTCTCTCCGACACCGAGGTCAGCGCCCGCATCGCGCCGCTAGCCCAGGTCGACATTCGCGACGCAAACGCGCCGCGCGTCTACAAGACCGGCGAGGAAGTCTACAAGGCGGTCTGCTCGGCCTGTCACGCCACCGGAGCGGCAGGCGCACCGAAGTTCACCAACACCGCCGACTGGGCGCCGCGCATCGCGCAAGGCTACGACACGCTCGTCCACACGGCCTTGACCGGCACGGGCGCCATGCCCGCACGCGGCGGCACCAGCCCGGACGACTATAGCGACTTCGAGATTGCGCGCGCCGTCGTCTATATGGCGAACAATTCCGGCGGCAATTTTGCCCAACCGGCGGCACCGACCGCCGCGCAAGCGGCCTCAGGTGCTGCCGCGGCGGCTGCACCGGCGTCCGGCGCCCCCGCTGACGCCGGCGCGGCAGCGGCGTCCCAGGCCGCGGCCGCGCTTGCCTCGATCGCCAGCGCCCCGGCAGCCGCGCCCAGCGATGGCGCGCAAAGCGCGGACGCCTCGCAGGCCGGCAAGACGCTCTACACGCAGGTTTGCCAGGCGTGTCACGCTGCTGGCGTGCTGAATGCCCCGAAGTTCGGCGACAAAACCGCATGGGCGCCGCGTCTCAAGGACCCAATGGACACGGTCTACAACTACGCGCTGCACGGTAAGGGTGCGATGCCGCCTAAAGGCGGATCGAACGCGTCCGACGCCGACGTGAAGGCCGCCGTCGACTACATGGTCAGCGCGGCGAAGTAAGCGGTAACGCGCCCCGCCTGGGCGTCGGCTAAACGGCAACGCCCAAAGAAAAATCCCTGCACCGTGGCAACACGAGCAGGGATTTTTTACGTTCAAGCGCCGACTAGCAGCGCATCAGCGGATGTCACAGAGGCAAAAACCACCCCTCAAGGCTTCTGCAACAACGCCTTCAAACTAGCCAACCTATCCTTCGGCGTCATCGGCGCTTCCTCCGCCGTCGGCGGTGGCGCCTCGTCCAGCCCCATCTCAGGAATAAATCGCGACGGCTCGCACACCACCGTCTCCCGCGCGCGCTTTCTCTTCTTGCACCAGTTCAGATGCAAGCTGCGCTGCGCCCGCGTAATCGCCACGTACATCAGCCGGCGCTCTTCCTCGATGCGCGCATCGTCGATCGGCGCGTCGTCCGAGCCGCCGCGGTGCGGCATGATCCCTTCCTCGACGCCCACCAGAAACACGTGCGGATACTCGAGTCCCTTCGACGCATGCACCGTCGAAAGCCGTACCGCGTCAGGATCTTCCTCTTTCCCTTCGAGCATCGACATCAGCGCCACCGTCTGGATCAGACCCAGCAGGTTCTTGCCGGTATCCGCGAGACCGTCCGCGTTGTCGTAGCCGGTGGCCTCGGACCCCGCCGCAGGTTCCGGCTTGGTGCCCTTGCGCTTCAACCACTCCACGAACTCCAGCACGTTCTGCCATTTCGACTGCGCCTGGCGCTCGTCGAACGCGTCGTACAGGTAGGCCTCGTAGTGGATCGCGTCCATCAGGTCGTTGAGCACCTCGGTGGCCGGATCTTTTTCCGCGCGGTCGGTGAGGCGCTGCATGAAATCGCAGAAGGTGCGCAGCGGCTCGACCTGGCGCACCGACAGCCGCGCCTCGATCCCGCCCATATACACCGCCTCGAACAGCGACACCTTCGCCTGACCCGCGAACGAACCGAGCGCCTCGAGCGTCGTGTTGCCCACGCCGCGCCGCGGTGTGGTGATGGCGCGGATGAAAGCAGGATCGTCATCGGCGTTGGCGATCAGGCGCAGATACGCGCAGATATCCTTGATCTCGGCCTTATCGAAGAACGACTGGCCGCCCGACAGCACGTACGGAATCCGCTCACGCCGCAGCACCTGTTCGAAGATCCGCGCCTGGAAATTGCCGCGATACAGGATTGCGTAGTCGCGGAACTGCGTGCGCCGCTCGAACTTGTGCGCGGACAACCGGAACACCACGGATTCCGCTTCATGCTCCTCGTCGTTGCAACCCGTCACGGTGATCGTATCGCCCATGCCGTGTTCGGACCACAGCTTCTTCTCGAACAGCTTTGGGTTGTTCGCGATGACGTTGTTGGCGGCCGTCAGAATCCGCACCGTCGACCGGTAGTTCTGCTCCAGCTTCACCAGATGCAGCTTCGGAAAATCCTTGCCGAGCTGCGCGAGATTCTCCAGCGTCGCGCCGCGCCAGCCGTAGATCGCCTGGTCGTCGTCGCCCACCGCCGTGAATGCAGCGCGCGGGCCGGCCAGCTGCTTTAGCAGCTCGTACTGGCACGCATTGGTGTCCTGATATTCGTCGATCAGCAGATAGCGCAGCTTGTTCTGCCACCGGTCGCGCACCGTTTCGTTCTTCGCGAAGAGTTCGGCGGGCAGGCGGATCAGATCGTCGAAATCTACCGCCTGATAAGCGTGCAGCGTGGCGACGTAGTTGCGGTAGACAATCGCCGCCTGGTGCTCGTCCTCGTTCGCCGCAATCGCCACCGCCTCGTCCGGCATGATCAGGCCGTTTTTCCATAGCGAGATGATCGACTGGATCTTGCGGATGAAACCCTTATCCGTCGAGCCGACCTGTTCCTGGATCATGCCGAAGCAGTCGTCCGAATCCATGATCGAGAACTGCGGCTTCAGGCCAACGTGCTCGGCCTCCTGACGCAGAATCTGCACGCCGAGTGAGTGGAAGGTACACACCGTCAACTGATTGACGGGCACCTTTCGGCCTTCCTTGCCGGGCGTGGTCAGCGTCTTGCCTTCGAGCAGCTTGCCGACGCGCTCGCGCATTTCCGCCGCCGCCTTGTTCGTGAAGGTGACGGCCGCGATATGGCGCGGCTCGAAGCCTTTGACTTCGATCAGATGCGCAATTTTCTGCGTAATCACGCGCGTCTTGCCACTGCCTGCGCCGGCAAGCACAAGACAGGGACCATCGAGGTAGCGCACCGCTTCGTTTTGAGCGGGATTCAGGCCTGCGGACATCGTGTTTTGGCGGGGGGTGTTGCGGGTTGAAGGTGCGGGCTGGGATGCTAACACGAAGCCGGCGACGGCTCGGACATGCCACAATTACAGGCCGCGCGTCGTCGCCGCGGTGGCAAAGCGGCGCGCCTTCTTGCAGGAAACTCACATGTCTGCACCGCTGAAAACAGGATTGATGGGTTACGGTTTTGCTGGCGCCACCTTCCACGCGCCGGTGATCGAGCACTGCGGCCGGGCCACGGTCGCCGCGATTGCGACGAGCAAACCCGAGCCGGCTCGCGCTGACTATCCGCGCGCCAACGTCGTGCCCGATCTCGATGCGCTGCTCGCGCTCGAGGACATCCAATGCGTGGTGATTGCCACGCCCAACGATACCCACTTCGACCTCGCCAAACGCACGCTGGAAGCCGGCAAGCATGTGGTGGTCGACAAACCGGTCACGCTGACGGCCACGGAGGCGCTCACGCTCGCCAACCTGGCGCTGGCGCGCGGCCTCACCTTTGCGCCGTTCCACAACCGCCGCTGGGATGGCGATTTCCTCACCGTTCGTGACCTGCTCGCGAGCGGTGAGCTAGGCCGTATCACTCACTACGAGTCGCACTTCGACCGCTTCCGTCCGGATGTGCGGCCGCGCTGGCGCGAGGAAGCGTCGCGTGGCGGCGGCCTGCTGTTCGATCTCGGGCCGCATCTGATCGATCAGGCGCTGACGCTCTTCGGCACGCCGGCAACCGTGTCGGCCACCGTCAAGACGCATCGTGACGGCGGCGGTGCGGCAGACTACGTTCATCTGCAACTCGGCTACGCGGACCTCGAAGTCGTGCTGCACGCGACCACCCTCGCTGCGCTCGCGCCGCCGCGCTTCGCCATCGACGGCACACGCGGCAGCTACGTCAAACGTGAACTGGACACCCAGGAAGATCAGTTGAGAGCGGGCTTGCGTCCCGGCGACGCTGGTTTTGCTGGCGGCAACGCAGCGGGTCTGCTGCGCGTACTGGACGCGAGCAATCAGGAAGCCGAACGCGCCCTGCCGACCCGCGACGGCGACTACGTCGGCTTCTATCGTTCGCTTGCGGCCGCCATCCTCGATGGCGAGCGTTTCCCGGTCAGCCCGCAGGATGCCGTCGACGTCATGACGATCATCGAACTGGCCGCGCGCAGCGAAGAGGAAGGTCGCCGCCTGCCCTTCGAGCAGATCCGCTGAGATCGCCGCGCAAGTCATGGCTTACATGCAGACAACCGCTGCTAACAGTTCCGAAAGGGACGCTCCGTTACAATATGTTTCTGAATTCAGGTCATCGTGCGGCAGCGGGAAGCCGTTGCTTCACGATATCGATCTAGTTCATCGATCACAAAGACAAGGAGTGAAGGTATGCAACGTTTCACCCGTGCGCTGGCAAGTTTGGCGCTGGTTTCTTCGCTGGCCGCCTGTGTGGTCCCTCAACAGGCACCGTCGCCGGGACCTAACCCGCACGAAATCGCCGTTCAGCGCCTGAATCAGGTTTACGGCCGTGCCGACAACCTGAGCCATCGCATCGACAATCATGTCAATCAAGGCTACTACCCGCCCCCGCAAGGCGGCGCACTGCATCACCGCCTCGACGTGATCCGTCAGGAAGCGCATGACATGTCTGCCCAGCATGGTGGCGGTCTGTCGGGTGAAGAACAGCGCGTGCTGAACCAGGAACTCGACGGCGCAGCACACGCAATCGGCGAATAAGCCTGATTGGCCGTTTCGGCCAGCAATTGGGGGCGGCGAGTTGTTAGCGCCGCCCCCTTGTTACGGGCGCTGACGTTCCAGCGCGCTTCGCGCATCTACTTCGCGACTCGTCTCTGCAAAGAAGCGAATACGGTCAGGTACTCTGGTCGACCCGTTGCGGCCGCCGCTATTTTCAGGGCGTCGAGCATCACCAGTTCCTCACCGATACGACCCGCACCCGGATAATGCAGCGGCAAACTCATCGGATTCAAGAATCGCGTTTGCCAGTGCGATTCTGTCGCCAGCAGCAGTGAGACGAGGCGCTCGATCACGAAAGCCTTGATCGGCGTGGCGCCGCTCGTGTGATCAATGCAATCATTCAGCCGCTGTCCGAGCGGATGAATATTCTGCTCGGCGAGATCGAAAATGATCTCGGCCTTGCGGAACCAATGGCGCCAGAATCGGGGTTTAGCCAGAAAGTAATTGCAGAATATCGTGTTGCGAGAATCCATCACGAGGGTCTCCAGGTTACTTCCCGGCGCGAGCAAACCCACACTTTCGACAAATACAGGCCAGGCATCGTCGTGCCCTTGCGCCCCTTGTCTGAAGATGTTCGCAAATAGCGCTCCGGCGTCGTAGAAAGGCGAAAATGCAACGATGTCAGTCGCTGCATCGGTGCATGCCAGAAATTGATGGACATCGCCGGCAGTCAGTCCTGTTTTGGCCTTGAACTTCGGCGAGAGAAAGCCGTAAAACGCGTCGTCATCCATCTCGTGATTGACGATGAAATTCCTGATCGGCCAGTACTCGCACCAGTCCGGGCGCTGGTTGACGTTATCGAGCGGAATAAATCCGCTATCGAGCGCGCGGCGGGTCTCTTCTGAATAGAAAATCTGATGGATGAAGGCCTTTTGCATCTTTCTGAGCTCTGGGTTCGAAACGGGTGTTTTTATGATGTGGCACGTGTGCGGTGCGCCTCACGCGCGATGCCGGGCGAGCGGTCGATAGAAGGAGCGGCAGTATAGGTGGCTGTTCCAGACAACAGACATGGGGTAATTCCGAAAACGGGACGGCGAGAAATGCGCTGACCAGGAGCTGAGCGCGTCTTCGGCGGTGCGTTTTTTTGTTCAGCGCAGGCCCGACGGGCCGCCCCGATGCCCTCCCCCGTCCCCATTTGACAAGCATCCAGGCCTCGCGTACATTCGCCGCACGCGTCGGGAGAGAGCGCTGGCCGCCATGTTTTTAGCGGGCCGCGCCGCCGAAGGGGCACACCCACAAACTCTCAGGCAAAAGGACCGGCTGCGTCGAAGAACCCGTCTGATTCCGGCATCGTCCGGGCTTCATCAGGCACCGGTTTTTCGCACTCTGGAGAGCGGCAGTAGCCACCGGCATCGACCATCATCGAGCCAGGCAGGCGGCCCACCGAAGGGGCGCGCGTTTCACCGTGGTGGCTTGCAAGCACTTGCAAACCCGCACGGCAGCGCAATCTCTCAGGTATCGAGGACAGAGGGGTCGTGCATGGCATCGCTCGCAGGCTTTTGGCCGCGAGGGATCAAGCCGCATGGCCTTTTTGTTATCCGTCGAGATTGCCTGAGGCCCTGATGACCGAACTCAAACACACCCCGCTTAACGCCACCCATCGCGCGCTGAAAGCCCGCATGGTCGATTTCGGCGGCTGGGACATGCCCGTCAACTACGGCTCGCAAATCGACGAACACCACGCGGTGCGTACCGACGCCGGCATGTTCGACGTGTCGCACATGTGTGTGGTCGATTTCACCGGTGAGCGTGTCCGTGCGTTTTTCGAACACGCGATTGCCAACAACGTCGGAAAGCTGCAAGCGCCGGGCAAAGCGCTCTATACCTGCCTGCTGAACCCGAACGGCGGCGTGATCGACGACCTGATCGTCTATTTCTTCTCCGAGACGCACTTCCGCCTGGTGGTCAACGCCGCCACCGCCGAGAAGGACATCGCCTGGTTCGGCAAGCTCAACGCCGAAGGCAACTATGGCCTCACCATCACGCCGCGCCGCGATCTGTCGATCGTCGCTGTGCAGGGTCCGAACGCCCGTGAAAAGGTCTGGCAAGTCGCGCCGTCCACCCGCACCTCCACGGAACTCCTCAAGCCCTTCAACGCCTCGATCGTCGAGAACACGCCGTTCGGCGAATTGATGATCGCCCGCACGGGGTACACCGGCGAAGACGGCTTTGAAATCGTGCTGCCGTCCACTTCCGTCTGCGAATTGTGGGACGCATTGGTGCGTCAAGGCGTGCGCCCGGCCGGTCTCGGTGCGCGCGACACGCTGCGGCTCGAAGCCGGCATGAACCTGTACGGCCAGGACATGGACGACAATGTCTCGCCGCTGGACGCCGGTCTCGCCTGGACCGTGGATCTGAATTCGCCGCGCGAGTTCGTCGGCAAGGCGAAACTCGAAGCCGACGGTTGCCAGTGCGCTTTCGTCGGATTGATCCTGCAAAAGGAAAACGGCAAGGCGGGCGGCGTGCTGCGCGCCCATCAGAAGGTCGTCACGCCGCACGGCGAGGGTGAAATCACCAGCGGCACGTTCTCGCCGACCATGCAGGAATCCATCGCCTTCGCACGCGTGCCGAAGGATGTGAAACCCGGCGATATTGTCCACGTGCAAATCCGTGACAAAGCGCTTCCCGCAAGCGTGGTAAAACTGCCGTTCGTGCGCAACGGCAAAGTTCTTGCTGCTTAAGCTTTCGTTGCGCGCGCTTCTCCCCCTTTTTTAAGTTTTTACCGAACACACCGCATAGGAGCATCCGATGAGCATCCCGGCCGATCTGAAATACACCGAATCGCACGAATGGGTCCGCACCGAAGCAGACGGCACGCTGACGGTCGGCATCACCGACCACGCGCAAGAAGCGCTCGGCGACATCGTCTTCTTCGAAGTCCAGGAACTGGGCAAGACCGTGACCGCGGGCGACACCGTCGCGGTCATCGAGTCCGTGAAAGCCGCTTCCGATATCTACGCGCCGGTTTCGGGCGAAATCATCGAAGCGAACACGGCCGTGGCCGACACGCCAGACTCCGTCAACACCACGCCGTATGACAGCTGGCTGTTCAAGATCAAGCCGGCAGCAGATGCAACGCATGACCGCCTGATCGACGCCGACGCCTATACGAAGTCCATCGGCGCCTAAGCATTCAAAACTCGTTTTAAACCGTCAGGTGCGACGTCCGACGAACGCGGACGGCCGCACCGCCAGGAACACCTCATGAAGCTCGAACACCCGGATCGTCTGATGAACCGCACTCCTCTCTCGCTCGCCGCGCTCGAAGTGCATGACGCCTTCGCTGAACGGCATATCGGCCCGGATTCGGCCGACAGCCAGGCGATGCTCGAAGCCCTCGGCTTCGCGTCGCGCGCCGCGCTGATCGACGCCGTGATTCCGAAGACGATCCGCCGCAGCGAAACGCTGCCGCTCGGCCCCTTCGCGCAACCGAAGAGCGAAGCCGAAGCGCTCGCCGCGCTGCGTGAACTGGCGGACAAGAACCAGGTGTTCCGCTCGTATATCGGGCAGGGCTATTACAACGCGCACACCCCCACGGTGATCCTGCGCAACGTGCTCGAAAATCCGGCGTGGTACACGGCTTACACGCCGTATCAGCCGGAAATCTCGCAAGGCCGTCTCGAAGCGCTGCTGAACTTCCAGCAAATGATCATCGATCTGACGGGCCTCGCCATTTCCAACGCATCGCTGCTCGACGAGGCGACCGCCGCCGCCGAAGCGATGACGCTGCTGCAACGCGTGGGCAAGCCAAAGTCGAACGTGTTCTACGTCGCCGACGACGTGCTGCCGCAGACCATCGAAGTGGTGAAGACTCGCGCCACACCGGTTGGCATTGAAGTGAAGGTTGGCCCGGCTGCGGACGCCGCCAATGCCAACGCGTTTGGCGTGCTGCTGCAATATCCGGGTGTGAACGGCGATGTGCGCGACTACCGCGCGTTGGCTGAAGCGGTCCACGCCGCGGGCGGCTATGTCGTCGCCGCCGCTGATCTGCTCGCCCTCACCCTGCTCACGCCGCCGGGCGAATGGGGCGCGGACGTGGCCGTCGGCAACACGCAGCGTTTCGGCGTGCCGGTCGGCTTCGGTGGTCCGCACGCGGCCTACCTCGCCGTGCGCGACGAATTCAAACGGCAAATGCCGGGGCGTCTGGTTGGCGTCACGGTCGACGCACAAGGCAAGCCCGCGCTGCGTCTCGCGCTGCAAACGCGCGAACAACACATCCGCCGCGAAAAGGCGACCTCGAACGTGTGTACCGCGCAAGCGTTGCTCGCAATCATGGCCAGCATGTACGCGGTGTATCACGGCCCGCAAGGTCTGAAGACGATTGCCCAGCGCGTGAACCGCGTCACGGCGCTGCTGGCCGCTGGCGCGAAAAAGCTCGGCTATACGCTCGTCAACGAAAACTTCTTCGACACGCTGACGTTCGAAACCGGTGCCCGCACGCAAGCGTTGCATGACGCGGCGGTCGCCAAGCGCATCAACCTGCGCCGCGTCAGCGATACGCGCGTCGGCATCTCGCTCGACGAAACGACTAAGCGCAGCGATCTCGCCGATCTGCTGGCCGTGTTCGCGCAAGCAGCGTTCGTGAGCGAAGTGCCGCAAATCGATGCGCTCGACGCCGAACTGCCAGCGGAAAGCACCGTGCCGGTTGCGCTCGAACGCACCAGCGCGTACCTCACGCACCATGTGTTCAACCGTCACCATTCGGAAACGGAAATGCTGCGGTACCTGCGCAGCCTCTCCGACAAGGACCTGGCGCTCGACCGCTCGATGATCCCGCTCGGCTCCTGCACGATGAAGCTGAACGCAACGTCGGAAATGCTGCCAGTGACGTGGCCCGAGTTTGGTCAGATTCACCCGTTCGCGCCGGCTGAACAAACCGTCGGCTACCGCGAAATGATCGATCAGCTCGAGCAGATGCTCGTGGCGGCAACCGGTTACGCAGCTGTCTCGCTGCAACCGAACGCCGGCTCGCAAGGCGAGTACGCGGGTCTGCTCATCATCCACGCTTATCATGCGTCGCGCGGCGAAGGTCATCGCAACGTCTGCCTGATTCCCGCTTCGGCGCACGGCACGAACCCGGCGTCGGCACAGATGGCCGGAATGCAGGTCGTGGTGGTCGCGTGCGATGCACAAGGCAACGTCGATATTGAAGACCTGAAGGCCAAGGCAGCGCAACACGCGGACAAGCTGGCCGCGATCATGATCACGTATCCGTCGACGCACGGCGTGTTCGAAGCCAACGTGCGCGAAATCTGCGAGATCGTGCATGCGCACGGCGGCCAGGTCTACGTGGACGGCGCCAACATGAACGCGATGGTCGGCCTCACGGCGCCGGGTCAGTTCGGCGGCGATGTCTCGCACCTGAACCTGCACAAGACGTTCTGCATTCCGCACGGCGGTGGCGGCCCGGGCGTCGGTCCTGTGGCGGTGGGCGCACACCTCGCGAAGTTCCTGCCGAATCAGGTTTCGTCCGGCTATGAGCGCGCGGCCGATGGCATTGGTGCAGTTTCCGCAGCGCCGTACGGCTCCGCTTCGATCCTGCCGATCTCGTGGATGTATATCGCGATGATGGGCGCGAAGAACCTCACCGCCGCCACCGAAACCGCGATCCTCAACGCCAACTACGTCGCCAACAAGCTCGCGCCGCACTATCCGGTGCTGTACTCGGGCCCGGGCGGACTGGTCGCGCACGAGTGCATTCTCGATCTGCGTCCGATCAAGGACTCGAGCGGCATCACCGTTGACGACGTCGCCAAGCGCCTCGCCGACTACGGCTTCCACGCGCCGACCATGAGCTTCCCGGTGCCGGGCACGCTGATGGTCGAGCCGACCGAATCGGAATCGAAGGAAGAACTCGACCGCTTCATCGAAGCGATGATTGCGATCCGCGAGGAAATCCGCGCCGTCGAGGACGGTCGCTCGGACCGTGAAGACAATCCGCTCAAGCACGCACCGCATACGGCGGCCGTGGTGATTGCGGACGACTGGAAGCATGCGTACGCGCGTGAAACGGCCGCGTATCCGCTGCCGTCACTGATTGCGAGGAAGTACTGGCCGCCGGTTGGCCGTGCAGACAACGTGTATGGCGACCGCAACCTGTTCTGCTCCTGCGTGCCGATCACGGATTACGAGTAACCGCGTCGCATCCGCTGCCTTGAACCGCGCGCCACCTGACGGTGACGCGCGGTCCTGTCGTTCGTGCCCGGGAACGGCTAACATCACACACCAATCAGCCCAACGAAGGAGTGTCGCATGGTGCGAAAGGTGCTAATGATGGAAAGCCGGAGCGATTCACGGCGCATGCCGTCCTGGCAGGCCGCGGGCACGCCGCTCGCGACGCTGCTGCTGGTGTGCGGCGCCGTCATGCTGCCGGTGCGGCACGCCCGCGCAGCGATGAATTTTTGTGCGGCGCCAGCGCTGCAAACCAGCGAACGCACGAACGCCGATCCCGGCGTCAAGGCCCTGGTCGCCAATGTGGGAGCGCATCTGAATGATCCGGCGCATGCGGTGGCGACGTTGCATACCGAAGGCACCTTACCGCACGAAGGGATCTACGATCAGAGCATCGAAGCCGAGAAGGATCTCGATCTGTTGCGCGATGCCGCACTCGCCTGGCGCGCCACCAGTGACGACCGCTATCTGAAACTGGTCGACCGTCTGCTGTACGCCTGGGTCACGACCTATCAGCCGAGCTTCAACCCGATCGACGAAACGCATTTTGAAAGCCTGATCCTCGCCTACGACATGACCGCAAGCGCGCTGCCGGTGAAAACGCGCAACGCGTCGATGGCGTTTCTGACGAAGCTTGGAAACGGTTACATCGCGCAGATCGACGCGCAACCGCGTCCGTTGACCGGCACGTATCGCAACAACTGGCAGAGTCACCGCGTCAAGCTGATTGCCATGGCCGCCTTCACGCTCGACAGCCGCAAGATGATCAACGCGGCGCAGCGTCTGTTTGTCGAACACATCGGCGACAACATCGAGCCGGATGGATCGACGATCGATTTCAAGGAACGCGATGCGCTGCACTACGTGACTTACGATCTGCAGCCGCTCGTGACCGCAGCACTGGCGGCACGCCGCCACAACCGCAACTGGCTGCCGGAGCCGGCGACCAACGACGCGACGCTGGCCGCCGCGCTGAACTGGTTGACGCCCTACGCGTTGGGCACGAAGACGCATGAAGAATTTGTGCATTCGGACGTCCCGTTCGATGCGAAGCGTCGCGAAGCCGGCTTGCCCGGCTATTCGGGTGATTGGGATCCGAAGAACGCGGCGGAACTGTTTCATCTGGCGGCGCGCCTCGATGGCCGCTATGCGCCGATCGCGTTGCGGCTCGCGCCGACACCGCCCGCGTGGCTGGCTGTGTGCCTGCCGCTGCCGGCACGTTAAACCCGTTTTTATTTGCAGGAGCAGTAATGGCAGTCAGTGTGTTCGACCTTTTCAAAATCGGCATTGGTCCGTCCAGCTCGCATACGGTCGGGCCGATGCGCGCGGCGCTGATGTTCGTCCAGGGGCTCGAACGCGATGGACTGCTTGCGGCCACGGCTTCGGTGAAGGTGGATTTGTATGGTTCGCTCGGCGCGACCGGCAAGGGTCACGGCACCGATCGCGGCGTGATGCTCGGTTTGATGGGCGACGCGCCGGACACCGTCAATCCCGATACGATCGCGGAGCGTCTCGAAGCAGTGCGCACCTCGCGCTCTTTGCCGTTGCTTGGCACGCACCCCGTGCCGTTCGTGCAGAAGGATCACATTTCGTTCTACCGGCAGGCGCTTGCCGAGCATCCGAACGGATTGAAGCTGCACGCGTACGATGGGCAAGGTGAGACGTTACGTGAGGCGACTTACCTTTCCGTCGGCGGTGGTTTTGTAGTCACTGCGGGTGCGCCGAATACCAAGGTGCTGAGTGCCGTCGATCAGTTGCCGCACCCGTTTCGCAGCGGCAATGAGTTGCTCGCGCTATGCAAGGCGACCGGTAAAAGCATCGCGCAACTGATGTGGGAAAACGAGCGCGTCTGGCACACCGAGGAAGAAACGCGCACGGGCCTGATGAAGATCTGGGACGTGATGCAGTCGTGTGTGGCACGCGGTTGCGGCATCGGCAATCCGGATGCGGACGGTAATCTCCCCGGGCCGTTCCAGGTGAAGCGGCGTGCGCCGCAGTTGTATCGCTCCTTGTCCGGCAATCCTGAACTGGCGTTGCGCGATCCGCTGTCGATGGTGGACTGGATCAATCTGTACGCGATTGCCGTCAATGAAGAGAATGCGGCCGGTGGGCGTGTCGTCACGGCACCGACTAACGGTGCGGCCGGCATCATCCCGGCGGTGCTGCATTACTACACGCGGTTCGTGCCCGGCTCGAACCAGCAGGGCGTGATCGACTTTCTGATGACGGCAGCGGCGATCGGAATTCTGTATAAGCTGAATGCATCGATTTCCGGTGCCGAAGTGGGTTGCCAGGGTGAAGTGGGCGTGGCCTGCTCGATGGCCGCGGGCGCACTTGCGGCGGTGATGGGTGGCACACCTGAGCAGGTCGAGAACGCCGCGGAAATCGGCATGGAGCATAACCTCGGACTGACCTGCGATCCGGTCGGCGGCATGGTACAGATTCCGTGTATCGAACGTAATGCGATGGCGTCGGTGAAGGCGGTCAACGCGGCGCGGATGGCATTGCGCGGTGATGGCAGCCATTATGTTTCGCTGGACTCGGTCATCAAGACGATGCGCGAAACCGGCGCGGATATGAAGACCAAGTACAAGGAAACTTCACGCGGCGGGTTAGCGGTGAATATTGTCGAGTGCTGATTTGTGGCGGCCTCGTTAGGACACACGAGACCGGCAATTGCTTGAGCTCTTCAAGCAGGTCGTACCCAACGCGTCCCTTACAACGCGCCGCCGTTGCCATGCCGCGGCGTTGCCTTGCAGCTTGCGCTACTAGCCCGATCGGCTGGCCGACATTGCCCTTTCCGGTGACACCGGCCACCGACTCGGCGTAAGCTGTCGAGGCCCGTCGGCCCCACGTGGCCGACCAGCCGACCGACGAGATCCGACTGGAGGCTTCACCGCAATGCCGCTGACGAATGTTCCCGCTTCCGCCACCACCACGGGTGCGCGCCTTGTAGTCGATGCCCTGCTGACGCACGGTGTCGAACGTGTTTTCTGTGTGCCCGGCGAGAGCTTTCTCGCCGTGCTCGACTCGCTGCACGACGAGACTGAAAGTATCCAGACCGTCGTCTGCCGGCACGAAGCGGCCGCGGCGAATATGGCCGAAGCGGTCGGCAAGCTGACCGGCCGTCCCGGCGTGGCAATCGTCACGCGCGGGCCCGGCGCGACGCACGCCTCGATCGGCGTGCACACCGCCTTCCAGGATTCGACGCCGATGATCCTGCTGATCGGCCAATGCGCACGCGAACATCTCGACCGCGAGGCTTTCCAGGAAATCGACTATCGACGCATGTTCGGCCAGATGGCGAAGTGGGTCGCGCAGATCGATGATCCGCGTCGCATACCGGAATATCTGAGTCATGCGTTCCATACTGCGACCTCGGGCCGGCCGGGGCCGGTCGTGCTGTCGTTGCCGGAAGATGTATTGAGCGATGCGTGTGCGATGGTGCCAGGCGCGCCTGCCTATCACCGTGTGGCGGCATCGCCGTCTGCGGCGCAGATCGATCAGCTTCGCCAGAGGCTCGAAGGCGCACAGCGGCCAATCGTAATTGCCGGCGGTAGCGGCTGGACATCCGCGGCGAGTGCGGATTTGCAGCGCTTCGTCGAGAACTGGCAATTGCCGGTTGGCCTCGCGTTCCGCTTTCAGGACACGCTCGATAACGAGCACCCGAACTACGCGGGCGATGTGGGCCTTGGCATCAATCCGGCGCTGGCGAAGCGGATCGGAGACGCCGATCTGCTGCTGGTGTTCGGACCGCGCCTGGGGGAAGCGACGACGGGCGGCTACACGCTGCTCGATATTCCGAAGACCCGGCAGACCTTGGTTCATGTGCATCAGGGCGCGGAGGAATTGGGTCGCGTGTATTCGGCGGATCTGCCGATCGTGTCCGGGATGCCTGAGCTCGCATCACTTCTCGCGGCCTTGCAGCCTCCTTCCGGAAAGCCGTCGTGGGCGGGAGCAGCAGAAGAAGCGCATCGCTCCTACCTCGAGTGGCGCACGCCGCGCCCGATTCCTGGCAACGTGCAGATGGGCGAGGTGATTCAGCAACTGCGCGCGCGCTTGCCCGAGGATGCCATCGTGACCAACGGTGCGGGTAACTACGCCACATGGTTGCATCGACATTTCTCGTACCGGCATTTTCGTTCGCAGCTCGCGCCAACCAGCGGCGCGATGGGCTACGGCGTGCCGGCGGCGATTGCGGCGAAGTCGCTCTATCCGCAGCGCACGGTTGTGGCACTGGCAGGCGACGGCTGCTTCATGATGTCCGCTCAGGAACTAGCGACGGCGATGCAATACGACCTGCACGTGCTGTTCATTGTCGTGAACAACAGCCACTTTGGCACGATCCGCATGCACCAGGAACGGCACTATCCGAACCGTGTGCACGGCACGGGCCTCACCAATCCGGATTTCGCGGCGTTTGCGCGATCGTTCGGTGCGCATGGTGAGACAGTGGAACGTACCGAGGATTTCCTGCCGGCGCTCGAGCGTTCGCTGGCGGCAAAACGCGCAGCGGTGATCGAGATTCGCATGCCGCAGGAAGCGAGCACACCTGGCGCAACCTTGGAACAGATTCGGGAGCAGGGGCGCAAGCTAAGAGGTGAAGGGGAATAGTTGACGCACGGACGGCCTTGTCGGCGGAGCGGGGCCGCTCGACGCGCTCGCGACGACTGGCCGCTAGGCGGAGATCACAGCTAACGCGCCGAGCTCCTTCATCAAAGCCGGTTTGCGCGCCTCGATCACATCCGCCTGAATCTGATAGATCACCGACTTGATCACTTCTGTTTGGTTCATCGCCGTATCCTCAGTCAGCGTCTTGATGTCTTCGGCGATGCGCGGCGTCACCTTCATGGAAAGGCGCCTACGCGCGGCTCCGCGCTGCTCCTTGAAGCGCGCCACGGCCGAACGATGCGCCTTCATCAAGCGCTCCCGGGGGTACTCGCCGGAGGCAAAGCGATGCAGGTACAAGATCATTAGAACCTTGCGAAACTCGGTTGAGCTCGCGCTATCGATTGTGTACGCGGCAAGGTCAAGCATATCGAGATAAATGGCGGGCAACTGGGCCTCGATGGCCTTCACTTCCTTCTGACGGGTTTCGCGAATAGCCGGCGTGGACTGCGCCGGGATTGCGACCACTTGATCGCACAGGTCGCAGACCGAGACGAGGATGTCCTTCACCTCGCCTTTGCCATCACTGAACGGCACATTGCGCCGTGCAAAGGTCGAACTCACGAGCTGCTGGCAGCTGTGACAGATCGCCTTGCTCTTCTCCCCTTCTTCATACAGTTTTGTGTTCATGGTTCTGCTCACTGGTGAACGCTTATAAACATGGTGTCTGGATCGCCGACGAAGTAAAACTTCACGTACCAGCCACCTGACGCGATGACATGAACATCGATCGACGCGAACCTGTGATGCGGCGACGATACGTACTCTGTGTCATCGCTCTTGACGATGACGCGTTCCACGAACTGCGGCGTCACTTCCCCCATGGCAAGGAGATTTTTGACATCGACGTTGCGACGCGACTCATGCTGAAACCTGCCGGACCTAAGCGCGGCAACGACCGCCTGCTTAACCTCGCAATATTTAACTGGTATCGTCAAAAGCACCCCCGAATTATACGACGTTTATCGTATGAAATGTCAATGTGACCGATTTCATACACCATCGCAATTGTTGAGGACTTTTGATCGACCGACGAGTCATCCGAATGGCCAACCGTGGAGAGACGAACCGGCGAAACAACTGCATGAACGAGGCGCCGGCGCAGGGGGCAGCTATGCCCGACGGCGGAGCGCGCAGCGCGACGCTGGAGCGGACGAGTGCTGTGTCACTGACGGATGTGTTGCGAGGGCAGGTCTCGTGCGCGGACCACTCTGGCTTCAGGCCAGTGGTAGACCCCTACGGGCTAGCGGTGTGAAGCCCGCTTTCTTTGCTTACTTTCTTTGCGGCGACGACCCGAAGGTAGTCCCTGTGGGACAAAGAAAGTAAGTGCCGCCCCGCACAGGGGCAACGCAAGCAAACCACTAAGAATGCAAGGAAAGGCCAAAGCAAAAAAAGAAAGCCCCACGAGTCAGAAGACCCGCAGGGCATAAACAACCAAGCCAACCATCGAACACTTGCAGAGCAACTAGAAAACTAAACCACCCTCAAGCGCCGCAAGGCAAAAAAAACTTACTTTCCGCCCACGCTCTGCAAAGTCGTCCACTTCCCATCAACAACCTTATACAGCGTGATCCCACCATTCTTAAGATCACCCTTACCGTCATATTCAAGATGAGCCGCAGTCACAGCCGGCATATCCGTCTTGGCGAGGAACGGCAAATACTTAGCCGGATCGGTAGAGTTAGCCTTCTTCATAGCAGCGAACATAGCCTTAGCACCGTCATAGGCATACGGCGAGTACGTCTGCACATCCTCATTGAAGCGCTTCTTATACTTGGCGATATAGTCAGCACCACCAGGCATCTGATCAAGCGGCAACCCAGCGAGCGAAGCAACCGTCCCATTAGCCGCATCACCAGCGAGCGACAGGAACGTCGGCGTATGAACCATCTCGCCGCCCATGAGTGGAGCCTTGACACCAAGCTCCCTCATCTGCTTGACCATCGGCGCAGCTTGCGAATCCGCACCACCGTAATAGATCAGATCCGGATTAACCGACTTCAACTTGGTCAAAATCGACTTGAAGTCAACAGCCTTGTCATTCGTGAACTCACGATCAACGATCGCGCCACCTGACGCCTTGGCTGCCTTCTCGAACTGGTCAGCCAGACCCTGCCCATAAGCCGTGCGGTCGTCCACGATCGCAATCTTCTTCATGCCAAGATTCTTCACCGCGAACGTCCCGGCAACCGAACCTTGCTGCGTATCGGACGTCATCATCCGGAACGTCGTCTTGAAGCCTTGTTGCGTGTACTCAGGCGCCGTCGCCATCGCGATTTCGGGAATGCCCGCATTCGCGTAGATGCGCGAAGCCGGGATCGTCGTGCCCGAGTTGAAGTGGCCGAGCATGCCCTTGATGCCGTCGTCCACCAGCTTCTGCGCAACGGTCGTGCCGGTGCGCGGGTCGGCCTGGTCATCCGCCGAGTCGAGCACGAAGTGCACCGGCTTGCCACCGATCACCGGCTTGCTTGCGTTTTCTTCTTCCACAGCCAGCGTGATGCCGTTCTGGAAGTCCGCACCGTAGTGAGCCTGTGCGCCCGTCATCGGGCCGGCAAAACCGACCTTCACGTCTTCGACCTGCTGTGCGTGTGCCGTCCCCGCCAGCGACATGGCTGCGACGAGCGCAGCGCCTGCCAGCTGTTTCATCTTGTGTTGCATAGCTTCTCCTTGGTACCAGGTGTGAGTGGAGCGGTTTCGGGGTCACCGTACCGCTTCCGTTTAATTGAATCGACCGTTAAAGGTTCGCTCAACCGATCGTCATCAAATTCGCATTGCCGCCTGCCGCTGCGGTGTTCACGCTGACCGAACGTTCCGTCAGCAGACGTTCGAGCGCGTAGTCCTCTTCGCCGCTTTCCAGCGCGCGTGCCGCTACGCCCTGCACCGAAACAATCGGACCCGCTCGCTTGGCCACTTCCTTCACCAGCGCGAGCAGCTCGTCGCTGTCGCCTTCGAACAGCACGGCGTCGAACGGCGTATCGGCGCTCTTCTTTACGCTTGCATACGGCTTGAGGGCCGCAGGCAGCACCGATACCAGTTGCTCGCCCGCAGCGCCGTCGAACAGCGCGCGGTTGCCAGTGGCAAGCGCGGCAGCAAACTGCACGCGTGCACCGCTCGCCGTCGATGCCACGCACAACACCGTGCCGCGCGCGCCGAGCGTGTAGGTGTTGCGCTCGCCGGTCGGACCGGGCAGCACCGCCGTGGCCCCCGCCAAACCCTGCGACAGGTAGCCGTCGCAACGCGCCGCCAGCGACGCCTGGCGCTCGTTGATCAGCCAGTCACGCAGCGCTGTCAGCGCCGAGGACGGATTGTCGCTGTTTTCCATCGCCTGCGGGGCGTCGGCGATCAGCGCCTGCGCCAGCGTTTTCGGCAGACCCGGCGGCCGAGTCGCCAGCAGACGCTGCAGATAAAGCGCGCCGCCTGCCTTGGGACCCGTGCCCGACAGCCCTTCGCCGCCGAACGGCTGCACGCCGACCACCGCGCCCACTACATTGCGGTTCACGTAGATGTTGCCCACATGCGCGCGGCTGATCACATGTGCGATCGTTTCGTCGATACGCGTGTGGATGCCAAGCGTCAGGCCGTAACCGGTTGCGCGGATCTGTTCGAGCAGCTTGTCGAGCGCGCTGCGGCGATATCGCACCACATGCAGCACTGGGCCGAACACTTCGCGCTTCAGTTCGTCGATGCTGTCGAGTTCGATCAGCGTAGGCGGCACGAAGGTACCTTGTGCGCCGCCTTCCGGCATCGGCAGTTGCACGACCTTGCGGCCCTTCTCGCGCATCGCCGCAACGTGCGCGTCGATACCGCGCTTCGCTTCCACGTCGATCACTGGACCGACATCGATCGACAGACGATCCGGGTTGCCCACCGCGAGCTCGCGCATCGCGCCGGTCAGCATTTCCAGCGTGCGATCGGCGACATCATCCTGCAGACAAAGAACGCGCAGCGCGGAACAGCGTTGACCGGCCGAGTCGAACGCCGAGTTCAGCACGTCCGCCACCACCTGCTCGGCGAGCGCCGACGAATCGACGATCATCGCGTTCTGGCCGCCCGTTTCCGCGATCAGCGGAATCGGCTTGCCGTCCGCATCCAGACGGCTCGACAGCGTCCTGTTGATCAGGCGCGCGACTTCGGTCGAACCGGTAAACATCACCGCCCGCGTGCGGGCATCGGCTACCAGCGCTGCGCCCACGGTTTCGCCGTCACCCGGCAGCAGTTGCACCGCGCCTGCCGGCACACCGGCTTCGCGCAGAATACGCACAGCTTGCGCCGCAATCAGCGGAGTCTGCTCAGCCGGCTTCGCCAGCACCGTATTGCCAGCCGCCAATGCAGCCGCAACCTGACCCATGAAAATCGCCAGCGGGAAATTCCACGGACTGATACACACCACGGGCCCAAGCGGACGATGCGTGTCGTTCGAGAACTCGGTGCGGATCTGCGCCGAGTAGTAGCGCAAGAAGTCGATCGCTTCGCGGATTTCCGCCACAGCATTCGGCAGCGACTTGCCCGCTTCGCGCACCACCAGACCCATCAGCGTATGCATCTGCGCTTCGAGCAGATCGGCCGCACGTGCGAGGCAGTCGGCGCGTGCTTCGACCGGCGTCGCTTGCCAGATCGGCGCAGTGGCTACGGCATTCGACAGCGCCGCACTCACATGTTCCGAAGTGGCTTCGACAACCGTGCCGACGAGATCGCGATGATCGGCCGGATTGCGCACATCGCGCGCGGTGCCCACGGCGATTTCGTTGTCTTCGAGCATGGGTGTCGCGCGCCAAGGATGATGCGCGCTCGCTAGCAATGCCGAAGATAAGGACGCCAGACGATGTTCATTCGACAGATCCAGCCCCATCGAATTGACGCGCTCCGCACCATACAGATTGCGCGGCAGCGGGATCTTCGCGTGCGGCGCGCCGAGCGGCACGACCTTCGACGCTTCATCAACCGGATCGGCCACCAGATCCTTGATCGCGATGTTTTCGTCAGCGATGCGGTTCACGAAAGAGGTATTCGCGCCGTTTTCCAGCAGGCGTCGCACCAGATACGCGAGCAGCGTTTCATGCGTGCCGACCGGTGCATACACGCGGCACGGACGGTTCAGCTTGTCGCGGCCCGTGACTTCTTCGTAGAGCGGCTCGCCCATGCCGTGCAGGCACTGGAACTCGTATTGGCCGGGATAGTAGTTCTGGCCCGCGAGGTGATAGATGGCCGAGAGTGTATGTGCGTTGTGCGTGGCGAATTGCGGATACACCGCGTCCGGCGCACCGAGTAGCTTCTTCGCACAGCCCACGTACGAGACGTCTGTGTAGATCTTGCGCGTGTAGACCGGATAGCCTTCAAGGCCGTCCACTTGGGCACGCTTGATTTCGCTATCCCAGTAAGCGCCCTTCACGAGGCGCACCATGATGCGGTGACGGCTGCGACGTGCCAGATCGATGATGTAGTCGATCACGAACGGGCAGCGCTTCTGATACGCCTGCACCACGAAACCAATGCCGTTCCAGCCCGCCAGTTCAGGATCGAAGCACAGCGCTTCAAGCAGATCCAGCGAGATTTCGAGGCGGTCGGCTTCTTCCGCGTCGATGTTCAGGCCAATGTCGTAGCGACGCGCGAGGATCGCGAGCGAGCGCACGCGCGGCAGCAGTTCGCTCATCGTGCGTTCGTACTGCGAGCGCGCATAGCGCGGGTGCAGCGCCGAGAGCTTGATCGAGATACCAGGCCCTTCATAGATGCCGCGGCCGCCGGCCGCCTTGCCGATGGCGTGGATTGCCTGCTCGTACGACGCGTAGTAACGCTGCGCGTCGGCTTCGGTAGTGGCCGCTTCGCCAAGCATGTCGTACGAATAGCGGAATCCGCGCGCTTCGAATTTGCGGCTGTTCGCGAGCGCCTCGGAGATGTTCTCGCCGGTGACGAACTGCTCGCCCATCAGGCGCATCGCC
>Ga0302316_10001103_pt1 | contig 22225 bp, 19 predicted proteins | sample III_Palsa_N3_2_FD_200456 | JGI IMG/M metagenome (GOLD analysis project Ga0302316, IMG submission 200456) | Peat permafrost microbial communities from Stordalen Mire near Abisko, Sweden - III_Palsa_N3_2 | ecosystem: Environmental > Terrestrial > Soil > Palsa > Peat permafrost | place: Sweden...
GTGGCTGGGCCCCCAATGGCAGCGCAGTCGAGCGAACCCGACGTTGCGGCGCGCCTGATTGGTAAGCCTTTGTATCTGCGCGGCTTCTGGATGGACGACAAGCTCAAATTCGATGGTGCAGGCCAACCGGCGAAGAACTACCGCTCGGGCACCTTCACGGAATCCGGGATGGAGGTCACCAAGGTACGAGTTGGCGGCGATCATATGCAGATTGAGGGACTTAGGATTGCAACGACTTTTAGCCACGAAGGGGTAGTTTATCGCGCGCCGGTTCGGCTGAAGGCTTCTGACGACAAATCGGTGGAGAAGATGTCTGTCGAGGTCGACGGGCATGGAGTGACCGACTTCGGGGTTGCGCTGGATGCGATTTTCAGCGACGGACTGGAAGGCCTTGTGCCATTATTGCCGGATTATTGGCAGCCTTATGCAAAGAAGCGTTTCGGGCTGCCACCTGATAAACCGGTAGGTCCTATGAATGTTAACGCCGGATCCACAGAGGCCAAAGAAGCACGCACCCTCCATGTGGGTGGCGGCGTCAAACCTCCGAGGGTGGTGAGCCAGAGCGATCCGGAGTTTTCTGAATTCGCGAGGCGGCAGAAATTTTCTGGCAACGTTGAGATCTATCTATGGGCAGGAGTCGATGGCCGTCCAAGTCATATAGCCATTGCAAGGCCGGTTGGCTATGGCCTTGATGAAAAGGCGGTTGAGGCCGTTTCGCGGTATAGGTTTCAGCCCGCAATGAGGAATGGTGAGCCAGTAGCTGTCGACCTCTATATCGATGTAAATTTTCAGATCTTTTGAAGGATGCAGGTATGCGATCGATGACAAAAATACTGATTGGCTTCGTCCTGATATGCGGTGCGGGGGTGGCTACAGCGCAGGACGCCGCAAACAAAACCGCAGAAGCTGCTCCTGTAGAGCGGGTTGATCCCGGTGTCGATGCGGCGTCGCAGTGGATCAACCGGGCCCTGTTTCTGCGCTGCCTTTGCGCGGAGAATACCCTTAGCTTCGACGCGCAGGGGCATCCGCAAGGTGTGGTGAAGACGACAGATTGGACGCTCGCCGGAGTGAATGTGCAGAAGGCGATGCGCAAGGGGCCGGGCGAGATTGAGCTCGACGGGGTGAGGGTGGCGATCCGCTATGCGACCGACCGGCATGAGTTCGACCGGCATCCTCAGAACGACGACAAGATGCACCTCACCTTTGCCGATACAGGGGATGGCAAGGCGTTGGAACGTGCGCTCGAAGCGGCATTTGCCACCGGGATCGACCGGTCGCTACAGCTTTCGCTGGCCGACTACTGGCAGCACTACTTCGATCCGGGGATGGCGTGGCCCCCGGATGCGCTCAGCGGCGAGACGATCTATACGTTCGAGACGCCTGCCGCTGCCGCCAAGTTCAATAAGACAGCGAGCGTGGCCGAGGTGACGCACAAGGCCGACCCCAGCTACACGGGCGTTGCCGCTCGCGACCATGTAACGGGCTCGGTAAAAGTACACATGGTGGTTGATCCGGAGGGCGTGCCGCGGCGGCTCGCCGTGGTCCAGCCGCTGGGTTATGGGCTGGATGCGAAGGCTGCCGAGGCAGCGGCGAAGTACCGGTTTACGGCGGCTTCACTGAAGGGCAAGCCGGTGGCGTCGAACGTGCTGCTGAACCAGGACTTTGTGGTGGTGGTGGCGCCGCAGTAGATAAAGGCGGTGAACTTCGATCAATGCTCCAACTGCTCCACGCTGGGCTGCTGGCCGATCTTCGTTACCAGCGGCCTGGGCGGGTGCGGCTTGCGGATTTGCAGAGGCGCGGTTTGGATGGTCGGGTCGAGGCGGTACAAGATGAGCAGGTTGCGTTCGGGGTCGTCCATGGCGGGGAAGGCAGCGACGCGCTCGATGTGGTAGGTGGGGGTGAGCGAGTCCATCTTGTCGTCGTCGATCTGGTTCCAGGCGACGTACCAGCCGGGGCGGTATAGCTTGATGCGCTGTTGGAGGTCGAGAGTGCCGAAGTCGTCGTCGATGGAGGGCAGGCCGGTCATCAGGGTGAGGTCGGAGCCGGAGATGGAGAGCACCAGGTGGGAGTGGGTGGAGTCGGCCAGGACGATGCGTTTGATGGAATTGGCGGCGGCCTGGAAGGTGTAGTCGGGGTGCAGGATGAAGTCGAGCTGAGTGATGGCGTCGGGGACGACGATGGCGAGGACGACGAGCGTGGCCACGGTGGACGCAATGGCGCGGGCGCGGGGAGTGGCGGCCTGGCGGAAGCAGTCGATGCCCAGCGCGACCAGCAATGTGATGGGCGCGGCGGCGACCAGGTAGTACCGCGGCTGGAGGTTGTTGTGATAGGCGAGGAAGGCGAAGTAGCCGCCCGTCCAGAGCAGCAGCGCGGGCACGAGGGGGTTGCGAAACAGGCGTGGCCTCCAGAAGAGCGCGAACGCCACAACGGCGAAGAAGAGCGGGAAGAGGACGCGGCCCATCCAGAGGCCGTCGGCGATGGTGTTGAGGATGACCCGGGAGTAAGGCTCCAGCTCGATGCCGGTGTAGCCGTTGGCGGAGAAGAGATATTGGTAGTCCTCGATATAGTTGGGACGGACGAAGAAAAGGATGTAGGCGAGCCAGAGGGCGATCGCCATGATTGTGGGGAGAAGGGCGAAGCGAAGCGCGGTGCGCAGGCGGTATCCTGCCCGCGCCCATACCAGGTAGGCGACGGCCGGGAGGAGGAAGATGGCGGTGGTCTTGGTGAGGACCATCGCGGGAAGCAGAAGACCGAGAGCGAGCGAGGGGAAGATCGTCTTGATGCTCTTCCTGCTAAAGCCGAGCGGATGCAGGTGCGTGGCGGCCAGCAGCGCGAGGGCGGTGAGGGCGACCAGCAGCGGCTCGAGGATGGCCATGCGCTCGAAGACGTAGAAGAAGGGGCTGACACAGAGAAACAGGACTGCCAGCGGAGCAGCCAGAGCGGGGCCGGAGTCGCGCGCCTGGGGACGGGTGTGGCGCTCGATAAGACGGTAGAAGGTGAAGAGGGTGAGTGCAAAGACGCAGAGGGTGAGCGCGCGGGCCGCCGCGGCCGAGACCCCGGTGAAGCGGAAGGCCAGCAGTTCGAGGGCGGGCCAGACGGGCAGCGCGACTGCGGGATTGAAGTCTCCCTTGAGATACCAGTGGCCGCTGAGGTAGTGGCGAATGGCGGCGTCGCCATACCAGCCTTCGTCGGTGTACTTGGACCAGTCGACCCAGGGAGAGTGATTGGGGAAATCGGCGTTGAGATGCAGGAAGTGCAAGGCGAAGAAGAGAGCTGCGGCGGCCAGCAGCAGCGCTCGCAACAAGGCCGCGAGGCTGGGACGTTTGGGGCCCGGGATCTCAGCGGCGATAATCTTGGCGGTCACGTGATCGGGCATCCTCGGCGACGCCGGGCGTCAGAGTTGAGAAACAGGCCGGGAGCGCACGCAGGCGTTTAGCCCAAAGCGCGATCGGAAAGGGAGATGGATTGATGGTGTGCTCTACAATTCGCCATTATAGGTTCCACCAAGTTCAGTGTGCCAAGATTGAGCCGCACAAGCGGTGAAGGAGATCCCGGATGACCGCAACTCCCCAGCGCATGGCCCGGCTGATGTTGGCAATTAGCGTGCTGAGCGTTTGCTTTCTGGATTTTGGCGCCTACCGGCAGGTCCATCTTGCCTCTCCAAACGCATGGATGGACATTATCCGTGGGACCGCGGACGCGCCGCAGCAGTATCGCGTCGGCGTGGTGGGGACTGCCTTCTGGCTGTCACAACATCTGGCTCTCGGGATGCACTATTGCCTTACGCTGCTGGACACTGCGTCGTTGCTGATCGCGGTGATGTCGCTGCTGCGGATACTGGAGCGCACGGAAGTGTATCGAGACTCGCGCGTAGAGTTGCAGTGGTTCGGCGCGGCGGCGTTTGTGGTGCTGGTGCAGTACTACCTGGCGTGGCTGTTTTATCTGCAACGTCCTGAAACCTTGCCGACAGCTATGCTGATCGCGTTGACGCTGTGGCTTTGGCAACTGGATCCCGTAACTGGAATGAGAAGAGGTGCAATTGTTGTTGGGCTGCTCGGGCTTGCCCTCCTGCAAAGCCTGGTGCGCGCGGATATAGCGTGCCTGCTCAACCTCGGGATCTTTGTGGCCACGCTGACGCCGCTGGGGAAGAAGCTGAGCCTGCCGCGCGCACTGGCAGCGGCTACAAGCCTTGCAGCCGCGCTGGCCGCGGGAGGAGTGCAACTCTATCTGGCCAGAGTGGCTTATCCGGATGCCACTTATGGACGCGTGAAGATGTGGCAACTGCGCCCGAACCTGATCCACGCGACCCGCTGGCCACCGTTCATTCTATTTATGCTGCCGGTTGTCTGGACGATCGGACAGGTGGTGCGGCGGCGATTTGCCGGAGATGCCCCCGGGGTGGCGCTATTGGCCGGCGCGGTGGCCTATGCGGCTCTGTGGGTCACGATCGGGAAGATCGACGAAGTGCGGATATTCCTGCCGTTTGCGCTGGCCCTTGCGCCGCTGACTGTCGAGATGGCGGTGCTCCGGGCCGGAGGGACACGCGCGGGCAAGAGGTTGGAAGGGATCAGGCAGGAGTAGCTCTTGGCTGATTGCGCCGGTCCCCGCGCGCGGCGAAACGAATGAGTGGGCGCTCCATGACGAACCAGGAGATGCTGGCCCATAGGACCGAGCCGGCGAAGACGATAAGGAACTCCAGCGCGGGCGATTTTACGCGTTGCATGATAAGCGAGTGCACGATCAGATGAATGAGATACATGGTGTAGCTGATCTCGCCGATATAACGCATGAAGCGGAAGCTGAGGAAGCGGCGCAGCCAGGAGCGGTCAGCCAGCGCCCATGCCAGCAACGAGACCGAGCCGAGAAGAGAGAACGAATAGTCGAGTCCATTGGACCAGCGGGTGTTTGAGGCAATCCGGAAGATGGGCCAATACTGGACCAGGATGAGGCTGCCAAAACCGGCCACCACACCCATCCACGCGCGCCTCCGGCATATCTTTTCAAAACGCGGGGTGCGGTCCTTCCAGCAAATCGCCAGAACTGCGCCGGCACACAGCAGGTCGGCACGAAACGGCGTAAGCATATAGATAGTGCTGATGTAGTGGTCCCAGGGAGTATATAAAGCGCGCAAGATCGGGGTAAGTAAAACGGCCGCGATGGCGAGACGCAGGAGCATCGCCTCGGAGACGATCAGAATGACGATCGGCCAGACAAGATAGAACTGCTCCTCGACTGCCAGGGACCAGAGTGGTAACGGATTGGGATGGGGGAACCACACCGCCTGGAAGTTCATTCCGAAGAATGCCATCAATGGCCAGGGATGGAAGGTTGACCAGCCATAGATGAGGCCGAAGAGGAGCAGCGCCATCGCGTAGGCCGGCAGGATACGAAAGACACGACGGCGATAAAAGTAAGAGAAATAACTGCCGCCTGCGCGCTTTCGTGCAAGCAGGATGCCGGTAATGAGAAATCCACTCAACACGAAAAAAACATCGACGCCGACCCAGGTAAGTGGAGTGTGGAAGGTGTGATTGACGAGAACGGCGAGGATCGCAACAGCACGCAATCCATCAAGCTGGAGAATTCGGCCATGGACCGCAGCGGAGCGTTCCGTTGGGAGTGTAAGAGGGATGCTCATGGGTAACGGCCGGCTCCTGAATCTAAGGGCCAACGTGCAAGGCGTTGGCACGAACACCGCTGGCAATGGTTGGGCTACTCATAGGATAGCGCATCGATGGGGTCCTTTCGCGCTGCCTTGAGCGCCGGATAAAGGGCCCCGCAGAGGGCGCCGGCCAGGGCGATAGTCACCGCAAGAGCGACCCACGGCAGCGTGACCGCGAAGCTCAGCGTGGGAAAGTGCGAATGAAGGACGAACTTCAATAAATACGTCGAAGCAACGCCCAGCGTAACACCAACGACGGCGAGCAGGCCGGTCTCGCGCAGCACAACCGAGACGATATCGAAGCGGCCGGCGCCCATCGATTTAAGAATGCCGATCTCGCGGGTGCGCTCCATCACGGCTGTGTACATGGACTGGAAGATGGCCATGAAGCCGATGATGATGGCGATGCCGATAACAACGTTGAGCGCGATCTTGAAGCCGGGCATGCGATCGGGGGTAAGAGTGGAGAGGAACTCGTCGAGCGTCTGCACGCTGTACTGCTCCATACCGGGCGTGGCGAGGATCTCCTTGCGGACGTCTTCCTGGAATTGAGGAGCGTTGTCCGTACGCAGGTAGAAAAGGCTGGCCTTGCCTGGGTTTCCGTCGATCTCGTCCATGGTGTCGAGCGGAATGAACTTACGGGCGCCTTTGCCGTGCTCGAAGATGCCGGAGACCCTGAAGTCATGATTGAGAATCTTCATCGTGTCGCCGACTTTGTAATGCACGCCGCTGGCGGCCTGGAAGTCGTCGATGATGACGTCGTAGGGGCCGGTGAAGGGGCCTCCAGAGAGGAAGACGAAAGGACGCAGAGCGTTGAAGCTCTTGAAGTCTATGCCGTAGATGTTTTCCAGCGAGGAGCCGACCGTGAGCTTGATGTTGACCGGCGCGGCGACCTGCACATGGGGCAGCGTCTGGAGGACATCGGCGACCTTGACGCTGGCATTGGCGCTGGAGGTGTTCATGAGTGCACTGGCGGTACCGGGGTGCGTAATCATATCCATGCCGATGCCGGAGGTCTGGGTGCGGCTGCCGTTCAACATGCCGAGCATGATGGCCGCAATGGAGAGGATCATGATGACTTCGATGGCGACAGCCAAGGCACTGATGACGGAGCGAAGCGGACGGTGCACGAGATTGCCGATGATGAGCTTGTTCATAGGAAGATCGAAACTATAAGAGAGGGACGCTACTCAGAATGTCGCGGAGAGCAGGAACGTGCCGTCGATTCAACCGGCGGCGAGGGCGGGTCTGACAAATGAAGCCTTGGGCTTCTTCGGCTCGAAGACCGAAGCGACGACGGGCAGAATGTACTTGCAGCCAAAGGCGAGACCTAGAATGACCAATGCATTCAATATGAGAATGATCAAGCCGGGAATAGCGTCCTCTGGGGCGATGTGAGCAACATATAGAACGGAAACAATTACGGCAAGATGGTCGCGCACACTGCCGAGAAGCGCAGAGGATATTACAAATACGACAGTTAGACAAAACGTCATGACGAAAAGGATACCGAAGACCCCGCCCTGATGATAAGCGTCGGCGGAAATTCCAAAAGCGATTCCGGTAGTGAAGTCCTCCGGGCTAAGGGTGCCCATTTCGTGAGCGTACAGATTGCCGAAGTAGGGAACAGGCTTATCCGGCCATATAAAGTGGGGGATGAGGTTCTCAAAACCTTCCTTGGTAGGTTCGTAGCCGAACAGTCCCTGGCGGTCCGTCACGTCGATGAGCAGGTCGTCGGGGCCAATCATCGACAGCCTGTCGAATATTCCTTCCGGCTGGTTGTAATAATTCAATTTGCCGTAATCAATGGTAGAACTCTCGTCGTTTTTCTTCCGGATATCGTTGATGTCCATCAACATACTAATTGCTATTGGCGCATTTAGTATGGCGTTGCCTGCACCGTAGAGCCTGCCATATTGCGAAAAAGGGGTCATATAGGCGGCAAGGATATAGACGGTGAGAGCCAGGGTAGCGATGTTGAAGGGTCTCAGGTTGTAACGCGAGATGGCGGCACCGACGACCCAGCAGAAGGGCGGCAGAAACATGGCCTGCTTGGAAAATGTGAAGACCCCTTCCAGGAAAACCATAAGGAACAGGATGCCAAGTCCAGGTGTCATGCTTCGCCGCCCGTTGCTCGAACGGACGGTATATATCACTCCCATAACCAAGGCGAAAGGGATGAAGTTATCCGCATTGTGAAAGGCCGTCGCAAACGAGCCATTTTCGTTGGACAAAAAGAAGTTGTAATACACTTGGGCGGTCACGCCGATGACGGCCGCGCCGATATAGATAGAACGTAAATCGTCCGCAGGAAATAACAGTGCGATGAGCGGCCGTTGCCTGCGAAAACGACTTTCAATGTAAGCCGCGATCAGCATCGCGACCATGCCAAGAAGATAGACCTCGAAAGTTCTGAGGGGAGCGACAAGGTTGGAATTGGCAGGCTCGCCCAAAACCGCTTTTGTGCAGATGCCGACCACCCCCGTCAGAGTGGCATAGAAGAAGATATAAGCACCCGCCGTCCGGCTTATGCCCCCAGCGATATTGAAGGCCGCCGTGCTCACCATGATGTAGGCGAAACAACAAAGAGCAACATAGAAGTCGGTGCGCTCCACCAATTGCACTACCAGAAGCGTAGCGGCAAATGCCGTAGCTCCGGCATAGGGTATCCGGTCTGGGAAAGGAATGCGCACCGATGCTTGATTGTAACAAGCACAGCCGTGACATGCTTGCGCGAGCAAACTCCCAGACCTTGCGCCCGATCACTCGGTAACGGTCTGGATTCGGCATGTCACGCGAATCGCTATAGGTGGCCTCGGCATGTCATTCTGGACAACGAAAATGATTTGCGCGGCGCCCTCCTCCGGGCAAAACCCGGCCAGGACGAGTGGCATCTCTCGCCGCGACTTGTTTGGATCGCCGGCATGTGGGATTGCCAGCATCCGCTGGAACAGGCAAGGCCCGGTCCGCAAAGGCGGCCCGATGGAGATCGAACGTGCCCTTTGGCAGAGATCTGCAACTGGAACGCGAGAAGCGCGGCGTTTCGCTGGAGACAGTCGCCGGCGAGACGAAGGTTTCGCCGCGGTTCCTGCACGCACTCGAGGTGGAAGACTTCAACAGCCTGCCTGGTGGAGTCTTCCAACGCGGCATCGTGCGCAGTTATTGCCGCTTTCTGGGGCTCGACGAGCAGGAATGGCTGAAGCGCTTCGCTTCAACTGCACAGACCGCTTACGGCGAAACAGACTGGACCGAGTTCGCTGAAAATGTGCAGCGTACTCGCGTGCGGCCTGGTTTGTCGATGCGTCCGCGCTGGTGGGGAGTGGTCCTGATGCTACTGGTTCTGTTGGCGCTGAGCTGGGCAGCGTGGCGCTATGTCGTCAAACCGAGAGCCCGTGCGGCCGAACCGGTAGCTACACTGTCCGATGCGGGAAGATAACGTGTCGGCCACAAATTTCACCTTGTGGATGAACCGACAGTGCTGCCGGCAACCGGCTTAGGTACAATAAAGAGGTTCGACACAGGCGGCTAAGTCCTGAGGGGTTTCGACCACAGAACTGTGCTTGCTTCCGAAATTCATTTTGGTGTGGCATAAAGTCTGCCGTTCCTTAAATTGTGCCTGGACTATTCGCGTTTCTGGAGGAACCCCGTTTTGGCGACAACCGACCGTTTTCTTTTTACCAGTGAGTCTGTAACCGAAGGCCATCCCGACAAGATCGCCGACCAAATATCCGATGCAATTCTGGATGCCTGCCTGGCTGAGGACCCCTACAGCCGGGTGGCCTGCGAGACCCTGACCTGCACCGGCCTGGTGGTGGTTGCGGGCGAGATCACAACCAAGGCCTATGTGGACTTCCAGACCGTGGTCCGCGAGACGGTCAAGGCGATCGGCTATGACGACGCGCTGAAGGGCTTCGATTCAAACACTTGCGCGGTGATCTCAACGATCAACCGGCAGTCGCCCGACATCGCGCAGGGCGTGGACACCGGCGGCGCCGGCGACCAGGGCATGATGTTCGGCTATGCCACCAACGAGACGCCGGAGCTGATGCCGACGCCGATCTCGCTGGCGCACAAGCTGGCGCTCAAGCTGAGCGAGGTGCGCAAGTCAGGCAAGATGGCGTACCTTCGTCCCGACGGCAAGAGCCAGGTGACGGTGGAGTATGACTCCAACCACAAGCCGGTGCGCGTGGATGCGGTCGTGATCTCGACCCAGCACGCGGAGGAGGTCGGCAACGAGCAGCTGCGTGCGGAGATTCTGGAGCATGTGATCCAGGCTGTCATTCCCGCCGAGTTGCTGGATGCGGACACCAAGTACCACATCAATCCGACGGGCCGCTTCGTGATCGGCGGACCGATGGGCGACTCCGGACTGACCGGGCGCAAGATCATTGTCGATACCTATGGCGGCATGGGCCGGCATGGTGGCGGCGCGTTCTCGGGTAAGGACCCAACCAAGGTCGACCGCTCGGCGGCTTACATGGCGCGCTACATTGCCAAGAACATCGTTGCATCGGGTCTGGCTGACCGCTGCGAGGTGCAGCTGGCTTATGCCATCGGCGTGGCGGAACCGGTTTCAATTCGTGTCGATACGTTTGACACCGGCAAGGTCTCCGAGCCAAAGCTGGTTGAGTTGGTGCGCGAGAACTTCAAGCTGACGCCTAAGGGCATCATCGAGAGCCTGAACCTGCGGCGGCCGGTATTCAAGGTGACCGCGGCTTATGGGCACTTCGGCCGTACCGGCGATACCTTTACGTGGGAAGCCACCGACAAGGCTGCGGCGTTGAAGGCCGGCGCACAGGCGGAGCTCGCAGCGAAGTAAGCGCGATCAAGACAGCAAAGGGTGGGCCTTCGGGTCCGCCCTTTTACTTTTGTGCATGGCCATCCGAGGTTGGCACGATAGAGTTACCGCATGGGCAGACGTTTCGCTCCAGTGTGGCTGATGGGCATGGGCAACATGACGTTCGGCCTGTATGGCGGCTTCGTGATTGTTCCGCTGCCGCAGTTGCTGGCCGCGCAACAAGTGCCGGAGTGGCGCATCACGGCGATCACAGGCGCGGTGCTGTTACCGGGGTTCTGGGTGTTTCTGCTGGGGCCGGTGCTGGATGTGCGGTTCAGCCGGCGATGGTATGCCACCGTGTTTGCGGCTGTGGCCGGGCTTTGTTTGACGGTGGGTTTATGGAGCCGGGACAATCTGACGGTATTGGAAGTGGCGATGGTCGCGGGTTATGCGTGCGCCACGCTATCGAGCAATGCGTTGTTTGGGTGGCTTTCGACGATCATCCGGAATGAAGAGGAGAGCCGGTTGAGTTCGTGGAGCCAGGTAGCGGCTTTATCGGGCAATGGGGTGATGGCAGTGGCCGCGGGAGAGTTGGTACGGGCGTTTCCATTGCGTCTCGCCGCGGTGGTTGTGGGACTGATTGTGGTGTTGCCCACAATAATTTTTCTAGGGATGCCGGCGCCGGGGCCGGACCGGCGACTGGCCGGGGAGAGCTTTCGGGCCTTCTTCGGCGAGGTGGTTGCCGTACTGCGGAGGCGCGAGGTGCTGATCGCGCTGGCTCTGTTTTTAGCGCCCTCGGCCTCGTTTGCGCTGACCAATACGCTGGGTGGACTGGGCAACGACTTTCATGCTTCAGCGCGGATGGTGGGAGCGCTGGGGGGCGCGGGGATGTGCCTCGCAGGAGTGCTTGGCAGCCTGTTGCTGATGCCGCTGGCGAGGTTGATGCCGTTGCGTCCTCTGTACCTGGCGATCGGCGTTGCCGGGGCGATGTTCACTGCGAGCCTGCTGCTGATGCCCCATACGCCGTCTACGTTTGGAGTCGCACTGGTCGGCGAGAATATCTTCCAGGCGCTGGCGTTTGCAGGGGCGGTGGCGATCTGCCTGGAGACCATTGGCCGGAACAATCCTCTGGCCGCTACGCAGTTCAGCCTGCTGAGCGGAGCGACGGCACTGCCGATCGTGTATATGGGAGTGATCGACGGGCGGGCCTATAGCTGGCATGGAGTAGCAGGTGAGTATGCCGCGGATGCGGGGATCAGCATTGCGGCTTGCGCGTTGCTGGGGGTGTTACTTGTAGCGATGCGCCGGCGCACGGGAACAGACGTCAAGTTGGTTATTTAGGGAAGATCGAAGGAGTGTTTTTCGGAGTCGAGGATCTTGGCCAGGCTGAGTTCGCCATGGCTGATGGCGAGCTCCCCTCCATGGAGTTCGCGGGCCATGCGGAGGAGGCGGCGGCGGGCGGCGACATCTTCGTAGAAGACAAGGGCGAGTTGGCGAAGTTCTTCGGGCGTGGCCGAGGAGTAGTCGGGCGGCGTGGGGTTGTTGTAGCCGCTGTGAAACTGGGCGAGCGAGGCGTTGAGGCGGCGGTCGACCTCGTTGCGGGCGCGCCAGGACTCGCGAACATTGTTGATGGTATCGTCGATTTCCGCATAGGACTGTAGCTCGTTGGGCGGTAGCAGTGTGACGAGGCCGCCGGTCTTGGCGGCCTGCCAGGCAGGGTCGTTGGGCAGGTCATAGTCGCCGTGGGAGATGGGTGGCGGCGGCGGGACGGGCTGATGATGGGCAACGGCGGTGCGTATCTGGTCGGCCATGGTGGAGAAGCGCTTGATCTGCTGGGACTCGAGATCGTCGAGCCGGATGGTCTGGGTCATGGCGTTTTCGGAGTCGCGCCGGAGGGCTTCGTGGAGCTCATGGACCTGATTGCGATGATGGACGGCCTCGACGCTCCGCTCGAAGGCGAAGGCCAGCAGGAGACCTGCGCCGACGGTGCCCATGTGGATGAAGAAGTCTCGCCAGTTGTTGATGGGCTTATCTGGATGGTGGATTTCCATAGGGTTTCCTGCACGGGTGAGTTGATTGACTTAACGCCAGATTATAGCGGAGGAGTAGGATGGGGCCTGAGCATCTGCACCATGGGGGTTCGCATCTATAGAGTTGGCGCGGGTTTTGCGCGCAGGGGTTGCTGTGCTTATAAAGTCTGAGTTCGATATCCAGTTTCATCTGCCGGAGCCGACGCCGATGATCGCGATGCTGCATGTGCATCCGAGCGTGGAGCCGCTGCTGACGACCGGCGACACTTTGAAGGTCGAGCATATTGGGCCCGTAGGCGGCGGAGCCCCGATGACGAATACGCAGGTGGGAATTACCGGGAGCGGGGACGGATCGTTTGCTCCGAGCGCTTTGCGGAATAGCGCGTTGGGAGTCCTCGAGACGCAGGATTTGGTGGTTGAGGAGTACTTCGATGCCTTTGGCAATCGCTGCTCGCGGTTTCTGGCTCCCGCGGGGGCTATTCGCCTGAGCGGGACGAATGTGATCTCGGGTGTGTTTTTGCTCGACCCGCAAGGATTTATGGCGCAGCAGACACCTGTGGAACATCTGCCGCCGGAGACGCTGCAGTTCCTGCTCTCCAGCCGCTACTGCCAGGTCGACCAGTTCGTCGGCATTGCGCAGGACTTGTTCGGCTATACGCTGCCGGGCTGGCAGCGGGCGGCGGCGATCCGCGACTGGGTGCATTGGAAGGTCGCGTTCAACTACAAGATGGCGCGGTCGACCAAGACGGCAATGGATGTGTTTACCGAGCGCGTTGGCGTGTGCCGCGACTTTCAGCACCTGGCGATTACGCTGACGCGGTGCATGAATATTCCTGCGCGGTATGTGACCGGGCATCTGGGCGACATACAACATGCGTACTCGGGTGCGGGCGACTTCAGCGCGTGGTACCAGGTGTGGCTCGACGGCAAATGGTGGAACATGGATGCGCGGCATAACGAGCCGCGGCTGGGACGAATACTGATGGCTACGGGCCGCGATGCCGCGGATGTGGCGATTACAACCAGTTTTGGACGGGCCGATTTGACGAACTTTTTTGTTGAGTCGAACGAGATCGACTTGAATGGAAATGCTGTGGAGCTGCCGGGCGGGCGGCCAGTGATCGGGGCGATGCGGATCAAATAGTGGTTCCAACAGAGGCGGTTTCTGTAGAGGCTTGAGGGATTAAGGCTTGAGGTGTGAGCCAGAACAAGCAACGGCAAAGGAACACGCAGATCCCCTGCGGGGATGACAAACAAGAAAAGCGGATGACAAACAAGAAAAGCGGATGACAAACAAGAAAAGCGGATGACAAACAAGAAAAGCGAATGACAAACAAGAAAAGGGGATGACAAACAAGAAAAGCGAATGACAAGCAAGAAAAGAAAGGGCTAGCGCTGCGCTACGGTGGCGGCGGGAGCGGTTTCTCCGGCGGTGAAGGTGGCCCAGGGACCGGCGATCATGTCGTGGAGGATCGGTTTCTCCCAGTCGAACTGCGGGTGTGCCGCGAAGAACGGGGCGGCTTTGAAGTCTTCACCACAGGGGTGGCCGGAGCGGGCGATGAAGCTCATCTTTTCAGCCATGGTGGAGTCCATGACCTTGCCGGTGACGGCACCGCCGGGGTTGAAGGGCTCGTCGTCCCAGACTTTTTCGCCGACGGGCGAGGTCTCTTCATGGCCGCATAGACTGCGCTTGCCGATGTCGATCTTCTTCTCGTAGACGTCGTAGTGGTCGGAGAGATAGGCCTCGGCGAGCGCGGTGTCGAGCTGGCCGTAGTGCTCATGGACGAACTGCTCGGCGCGGACGTGGCGGGCGTTCATGGAGCTTTCAATATTGGTGGGATCGAAGCCGGGTGTGTCGTCGCGGATGACATCGGGGTCGGCCGAGAAGTTGGAGGAGACAAAGTAGCCGTCTTTCTTCTTGGTGAGCGGGGTGTGGTGCAGGCCGAGTTCGAGGTAGGCGATCTCGCCGGTCCTGCGGTCGCCGATCAGCCAGGAGTTGGCGTAGCCGCCGTTGTTGCCCTTGCGCATGATGTTGGCGTACTCGTCGATGGAACCGGCGTACTGCATGGCCTTGCGCGAGCGGGTGAACTCGGGGATGCCATGCACATCGAAGCCGGCAGCCATGGGCAGGGTGGTCTCGGTGATCATGAGGCCGGCGGCGTTGACGCCGAAGTCGTCCTGGCTGGTGATGAAGCCGGCCGAGCCGTCCATGAGGAAGCGATAGCCGTTGGTGGGGGCGATGTCGAAGATGTAGTTCCAGCGCTCGCCTTCGGCGTAGCTGGACCAGTTGCTGTGGGCGATGACGATCTTGCCGTCTTTGGTGGCCGAGCCGGTGGCGATGAAGGCGCTGCACTTGCCGGGAGCGACGGCCTTGGGCGGGTTCGGCTTCCTGGTCTGCTTGTTGAGCCAGGGCAAGTAGTAGCCGGTGAGTTCTTCGTCGCCGTTGATGGCGACAATGTCCCAGAGGTCTACCTTCGAGCCGGCAGCTTTGAGGCCGTCGGCGATTCCCTGCAGCTCGGCCTGGTATTCGGGCTCGATGTGCGGCCAGAGGACGGTGCGGGCGGCGTTGCGGAAGAACTCCCAGGGGCGCTTGTCTTCGTGCTGGCCTTCGAGCTTGTAGACGCTGACGTTGTCTTCGATCTCTTTGGCGAGGAGGAAGCCGTGCTGGAAGCCGATCTGCGCGGGGGTTCCGGCGAGGTGGACGTAGGTCCAGCCGGCGTTCTCGAAGCGATAGCTGTCGCCGAGACGAGGGTCTGGCGCGGCGGCGAGGGCGACGGACGAGGTGGCGAGAAGCAGAAGGGCGGCGAGGTGCATGGTCAGAGCTCCTGTGAGAGGTTGAGGCTGGGGCGGGGACAGAGTCCGAAAAATGATACCCCCCCTCCCCCCCTCCCGTACTTTTTCGCTGAAAGTCCCGAAAATAAAGGGGTTAAGTTAAATTTTAGTCGCCGGAAAGTGTCTGGGAAGTTGATTTTGGCGAGACTTGCAGGCCTTGACGCAAAGTTCACGACGAGCAGCGCGAAGCTTCACGGAGGAGTCTGTTAATAGAATAGCGGATGCGGGGAAATACATGTGCAAACTATTTTGAAGAGAATTCGCCAATGTTTACGGGGGTTTTGTGGTTTTGAGGGGTGCGTGGGGGCTTGACAAGATTTTGGGGTGGGACGCGCAGGGCTTTGGCTCTGCGATCACCCCGATCTCCAAGTGCGAGAGATCGGGGGCACCCGCAACGGCAACGGCCAATACAGGGGTCTCTCCACTGCGGCGCAAGTGCGGCGCCTTCGGTCGAGATGACGGACGGATGGGGTGGGTGGGGTTAGAGTATGTGCATGGCAAGCGCTGGGGACGCGGAGGTGGGGCGAAGGCTGCCGGTGTGGGCGATGGGGTTGGCGAACTGCCCGACGGGATTTGTCTACGGGTTTATCACGACGGCGATGGGCGTGCTGCTGGTGTCGCGGCATGTTTCAGTGGGGGAGATAGGCACGATTTCGTTCGTATCCTTCTCGCCGTCGTTTTGGGGTTGGCTGCTTTCGCCGATGCTCGATGTGCACTTTACCAAGCGCACCTACGCGTTCTTCTTCGCGGGACTGGCGGCTGCGATGCTGGGAGTCACCGTGCTTTCGCTGGGCAACCTGACGCTGTTTACGGCGGCGTTGACGACGAGCTGCCTGGGGGTGGTGTTGTACTCGTATTCGGTGCAGGGCTGGGCGCCGGATGCGGTGTCCGGGCCGGAGTACGACGTGATGAGCGGGTGGCTGAATGTGGCCAACCTGGGCGCGGCCGGCGTGTTTGGCGGTGTTGTAGTGGTGTTGGTGCGGCTGTTGCCGCTGGCGGTTGCAGCGGGATTGGTGACGGCGATCGTGCTGGCGCCGACGCTGTTGCTGGTGCGCTTCCCCGCACCGCCGCAGCCGGATGGAACGCTGGGAGCCAACTTCGCGGCCATGGGGCGCGATCTGCGGCGGGTGGCAAAGGAAGGCAGAGTGTGGGTGGGGTTGTTGATCTTTCTGGCGCCGGTCAGCTTTGCGCTGACGAACCTGTTCTCTTCGCTGGGTGCAGACTTTCATACGTCTGAGACGGTGGTGACCGGGCTGAATGGGCCGGGAGTGGCCGTGGTGTGTTCGGTGGGTTGCCTGCTGGCGATTCCGCTGTGCCGGAGATGGCGGCGGCGGACGGTGTATCTGATGTCGGGGATCGGGGCGGCTGGGGCGGCGGTGTTCCTGGGACTGACGACGCATTCGGTGGCGTTCTTTGCGGTGGGACTGCTGGCCTATAACTTCTTCCAGGGTTTCAACTACACAGCGTCGACGGCGCTGATCCTGGAGATCATTGGGCCGAAGAATGCGCTGGCCGGGACGATGATGGCGGTGTTGACGGCGAGCTCGAATGTGCCGATCAGCAGCATGACGAAGGTGGATAGCTGGGTGCATGACAAGTGGGGGCTGCGGGCGATGTTGTTTACCGATGCGGGGGCGGCTGTGCTGGCGGTGGTGATTCTGTTGCCGTTCGTGCTGCCGATGATCGACCGGTATATGTTGCGGCGGGAGAAACCGGTGGTGATTTAGAGGCGAGCCTGAACCTAGGGCTACGCGCCAGGCTGTGATATGACGCGCCGTTGGCGCTAAAACAGTTTGGGTGCAATGGGCGGAGTGTGGCGTTCGCTGGCGTGGTGCAGGATACTTGCATGGCGACACAAAGTTGGACGAGCGCGATGGCGACGGTAGTTGGGATTGAGAGTATGGGCGGAACGAAACAAACGCAGATTCCCTTCGGGAATGACAACAAAAAGAGCAAAGAGGCTGCGCCAGCGGTGTTTGCGGGGAAGGCTTGGCAGCAGGTGTTGCAGCGCGATGCCGCGGCCGATGGGCAGTTTGTGTATGCGGTGAAGTCGACGGGAGTGTACTGCCGTCCGAGCTGCCCGAGCCGGCGGCCGGAGCGGAAGAACGTGAGCTTCTATCCGAACAATGAGATGGCTGAGGCGGCGGGGTTTCGGGCTTGTTTGCGCTGCGAGCCGGCACGGGTGACGCCGAAGGCCGATCCGCAGGCGGCGGCGATTGCGAAGGCGGCGGAGTATTTGAGTGCTCATGCGGGCGAGAGGACGTCTCTGGATGCGCTGGCGGATGCTGCGGGCGTGGGTAAGTTTGCGGTGCTGCGAGGGTTCAAGCGCGTGCTGGGCGTGACTCCGGGAGAGTTTGCGCGGGAGCAGCGGAAGGAACGGTTTCGGGAGCGGGTGCAGGCGAAGAAGACTGCGCGGGTGTCGAAGTCTCCGGTAACGGATGCGGTGTATGAGGCGGGGTTTGGGTCGTCGAGCCGGCTGTATGAGGGCGTGGACGCGATGCTGGGGATGAGTCCGACGGCGATGAAGGAGGGCGGCGCGGGCGAGACGATTCGGTATGCGCTGGCGGAGTCTCCGCTGGGGCGCGTGCTGGTGGGTGCGACCGGGCGTGGGCTGTGTGCAGTGCTGTTTGCGGAGGACGATGCGGAGGCCGCGGTCGAGTTGCGGGAGAGGTTTCCGCAGGCTGTGCTGCGGCGGGATGATAAGGAGTTGAAAGAGGCGGTGGGGTTTGTGATGGGGCGTCTTGGCGAAAATACCAGTGCGGCGGCGATGCCGTTCCATGCGCGGGCGACGGCGTTTCAGCAGCGGGTGTGGCGGGCTTTGACGGAGATTCCTCGCGGCCAGACGCGGACGTATGCGGAGATTGCCGAGGCGGTGGGGTCTCCGAAGGCGGTGCGGGCGGTGGGGACGGCTTGTGGGGCGAATCCGCTGGCGGTGGTGGTGCCGTGCCATCGGGTGGTGGGGGCGGACGGGCGGTTGACGGGGTATCGGTGGGGGGTGGAGCGGAAGAGGCGGTTGCTGGAGATGGAGCGGGGCGCAGTTTGATATCCTAAGAGGAGTCTTCTTAGGAGAAAACATGGCGACAGCGACATTGGAACAGGTACTGGATTACAAGGTAGCGGACATCAGTTTGGCGGAGTGGGGACGCAAGGAGTTGACCATCGCCGAGGCCGAGATGCCGGGCTTGATGTCGATCCGGCGGAAGTATGCTCCCAGCCAGCCGCTGAAGGGAGTACGCATTACCGGGTCGCTGCACATGACCATCCAGACCGGCGTGCTGATTGAGACGCTGATCGCGCTGGGTGCGACCGTGCGCTGGGCGAGCTGCAATATCTTCTCCACGCAGGACCACGCAGCGGCGGCGATCGCGGCGGCGGGGGTTCCGGTGTTTGCCTGGAAGGGCGAGTCGCTGGAGGAGTACTGGTGGTGCACCGACCAGGCGCTGAAGCATAAGGACGGCCTGGGACCGCAGTTGGTGGTGGACGACGGCGGCGATGTGACGCTGCTGATCCACAAGGGCTATGAGTTGGAGAACGGCGACCGCAGCTTTGTCGATGGCGAGGCTGGGAGCGTTGAAGAGGCCGTGATCCAGAAGCTGCTGGTGACTGTGCTAGCTGAGGACAAGGACCGCTGGCACCGCGTGGCGAAGGACTGGCGCGGGGTTTCGGAAGAGACCACGACCGGTGTTCACCGGTTGTATAAGATGCTGGAAGCAGGCACGCTGCTGGTGCCGGCGATCAATGTGAACGATTCGGTGACCAAGTCGAAGTTCGACAACCTGTATGGCTGCCGCGAGTCGCTGGTGGATGGCATCAAGCGCGCCACCGATGTGATGGTGGCAGGCAAGGTCGCCTGCGTCTGCGGCTACGGCGATGTAGGCAAGGGCTCGGCAGCGAGCCTGCGCGGGCTGGGTGCGCGCGTGATCGTGACCGAGATCGACCCGATCAATGCCTTGCAGGCAGCGATGGAAGGCTATGAGGTTACGACGATCGAAGAGACGCTGGGCCGGGCCGACATCTATGTCACCACGACCGGCAATGTCGATGTGATCACGCTGGAGCACATGCAGCAGATGAAGGACCAGGCGATCGTGTGCAACATTGGGCACTTCGACAATGAGATCCAGATGGCGCAGCTCGATGGCTCCGATGCCGTGAAGCTGAACATCAAGCCGCAGGTGGACCAGTACACGTTCCCGAACGGCAATGCGATCTTTATCCTGGCGGAAGGCCGCCTGGTGAACCTGGGTTGCGCTACCGGGCATCCGAGCTTTGTGATGTCCAACAGCTTTAGCAACCAGACGCTGGCGCAGCTCGACCTGTGGGCGAATAAAGATAAGTACAAGGTGGGCGTCTATATCCTGCCGAAGAAGCTGGACGAAGAGGTTGCGCGGCTGCACCTGGAGAAGATCGGCGTGAAGCTGACGACGCTCTCCAAGAAGCAGGCGGAGTACCTGAGCGTTCCGGTCGAAGGGCCGTACAAGGCGGAGCATTACAGGTACTAGGATCCAGGGCTTAGGGCCCAGGGTTCAGAAAACAAGAAAGGCCGCCGAGAGATTGGCGGCCTTTCTGTTTCACTGTGTAGCCTCTAGTGTCTGGCTTTAGTCGTAGTCGGCGGCGACGATGACCTGTGCCGCCGGGGTGGTGGTGACCAGGACATCGATCAGCACGATGGTGCGGACGGCGCCCGCGGCATAGACCGTCTGCGGGCCGGTGTAGAGGGTCAAGGTTGTCGCGATGGGGACCGTACCGGCCGGCAGCATGGCGAGGGAATAGGCCCCCGCCGGGATGTTGAAGTAGCCGGTGTTGGTGCCGAAGGTGACGCCGGTCCTGAAGGGGAGGGTGGTGAGGATGGTGGCGCCGCTGGGAATCAGGTAGATGTCGACTGCCCCGACCTTGGTGGCTTGATCGAGGATGCGGAAAGAGATCTCGCCCGTGGGCGCGGGCAGGGACTGGTCCTGGAGGATGGTCTCCTGCAGGTTGGCATTCACGTTACCGACCAGAGCGGTGTATTGGAAGCCGTTGCTGAGGGTAGCGGCGCTGGAAACAAGTACCTGGGGCGGGTTCGACCCGGCCGTATCGGCGGAGACGGTGTAGTTGCCAGATGCCAGGGGAATGTAGCCATTCGTCTTCATGGAGAAACCGAGGTTGTAGGCCAGGGCGGTGTTGTTCAGGTAGAAGTCGAGCCCGGGCGCGTCGGGAGAAGCGTCGATCAGGCGCAATTCGGAGACATTGGTGGTAGTGGTCTGGATGCTCTGGCAGCCGGGCAGGCCCGCGAGCAGCAGCGTCAGGGCGCTGAGCTGGAGCGCCTTTTTCCCCAGGAAACGAGGGTCGCCAGGCTGGAGCGAACCGAGATGTGAGAGGGGAGCGGCCATTATTCTGCGATCATTACCCTGGGGTCTAGCCCTTAGTTCTGTTTGATGTATTTACGGCAATACTGGTGGTTGCACAAATTCCGGTGCGAGAAAGACATGTTTCACTGTATCCGATTTAGGTGCAGACAGGGGAGAGCAAGATTGCCCGCGTCCTGCATGTCATTAATAGCGTTTGTACCTTGCTGCCGCCTGTGCAGAATTTTATCAAAGCCTACGATGGGGAGATTATTTCGAGGGATGTTTGGCAATGATAGTGGAGGAAATCCTGTCATAAGCCGCCTGCGGGAGGATACCGCGGGTGACGAGCTGGTTCTTGGCGGTGTAGGGACGGCCTTCGACGATGCGGCGGACGTAGGCATCGCCCATGCCGGGGAGGGATTTGAGTTGGGCGGGGGTTGCGGTGTTGATGTCGACGAGAGTGGGCGAGGTCGCGAAGGCGAATGTGGCGGCGGCGAGGGCCAGAATCGGGAATATGCGGGAGAGTTTGGGCATGGGCGGGTTAGAAAGAGGTTGACAGAGTTTGGGTGGAGGCATTCAATCTAATTAGCCCTGAGCGGCTCTGGAGCTTTAGCCCTGAGCGGCTGAAGGCCATTCAGGGGTTAGTGAAACGTTAGATGTTCAGTGAATGCAACACCAGGAAAGCTTTGAAGAGCAGATAGAGAATGATCTCTGCCGGCACTTCAAGGTATAGCTTCCCCCATTTGACTGTTATCGGTCTCATGGGACGTACCTCCTCTTAGGATCGCCTCGGGGCCACTAACCCCGAGGCGTTTCGCTTTTCAGGGCGAAACTTGAATCCCACAGGGTGCCCGAAAAGCGGCTCCAGCCTTTGAGGAGGCGGGGGTAGTATTGCATTGTTGGCCGGACGACATAACTCTTCTTCGCGGTGGAGGGTACGATGCGAGTTCCAAAATGGGCTTTGGCGGTAATGCTGGGGTTGGTCGCGGTTTCAGTGTTGGGGCAGACCGGCGCGAAGAAGATTCCGCGGGTGTCGGGGAGCGTGATGAGCCGGAGGCTGGTGGTGAAGGTGGCGCCGATCTATCCGCTGGATGCGCGGCAGGCTGATGTGCAGGGGACGGTCATGCTGCACGTTGTCGTGGGGACAGAGGGCAAGGTGGAGAGCGTGGAGGCGGTCTCCGGGCCGAAGATGCTGCTGACCGCCGCTATGGATGCGGTGCGACGGTGGGTGTACAAGCCGTATGTGCTGAATGGGAAGCCGAGCGCGGTCGATACGACGGTGGCGGTTAGCTTTAGCCTTAGGTCTAGTCTTGCGGGGCAGGTTTTGCCGTCTTAGCCTGCCAGGGTGCGTAGGCTGCGGTTGTGAAACAGCAACGGCAGAAGCAGATCTCTCCACTGCGCGTCACAAAGACAAAGGCGTGATGCTTCGGTCGAGATGACAGGGTTGAGTAAGGGTTAGGCCGTAGCGACGACGCTTCCCCTGCCGGCTTCGATTTTGACGATCTGGCCGTCGCGCATGTGGAGGATGCGGTCGGCGATCTGGGCAGCTTCGGGGTTGTGGGTGATCATCAGCGTGGTCTGGTTGAGCTCGCGG
>Ga0302316_10001110_pt1 | contig 22166 bp, 16 predicted proteins | sample III_Palsa_N3_2_FD_200456 | JGI IMG/M metagenome (GOLD analysis project Ga0302316, IMG submission 200456) | Peat permafrost microbial communities from Stordalen Mire near Abisko, Sweden - III_Palsa_N3_2 | ecosystem: Environmental > Terrestrial > Soil > Palsa > Peat permafrost | place: Sweden...
GCCCGCGCCCGATCCCACCGATTGGTAGTTGATCTGCACGCCGGGATGCGCCTTGCTGTACTCGGTGAACCAACGCTGATAGATCGGGTTGGGGAACGTTCCACCCGCGCCCGTAAGATGCTGCGCCACGGCAGGCACAACGCTTGCCGTCATCGCCGCCATTGCAACCAGGGATAAGAGTTTCGTCTTCATTGTGTCTCCTGAGCCGCAAGCGATCAGTTAGTCTCTGCCGCGGCTGTGATGTTCGCTTCCGTCGGTAACTGGCCCTCCCGTTAGGAAGGGCCAGTCACGAATAGCTCCACTCAAAATCCTACGAGAATCGGCGACCCTTGGCCGTCAACGCGACATTATTTTTACTGCCGCGCCACGCTTTTGTTCGCCCATTTGCAGGAAATGGCAGATGGTACGAGCCATCACCCTTAGGGGATGAAGTAACGCATGCTGACGTGGATCATCGGATCCGTGGCGCGAGGACCAGTCGGACCAGTGATGGGACCGGTGGCCGGCACATTGTTTCCGGACCACAGGTTCCGCTGCAGGTAGCTGTACGTTGCTTCATACTGCAGGCGACCATACTTCGGGCTGTTGACCGCGCGCCAGATGAACCCACCCATCGCTTCCTGGATGAACCGGGTTGGCGAAGCGCAGTTCGTGGCCGAGATCGAACCGGCCGTACCGCTGCTGTTGCCGCTTATCGCCGGCAGGTTGTAGCAGCCCGAGTCGTTCAGGTTCCGCGGACCATAACCGATCAGAGCGTTTCCAGTCGGCGTGGCAATCGCGTATACCGTCCGCTGGTCATACTCGCCACCGTAGTAGCTGAAGAAGTCCCAGTTCTTGGACGGGTGGAACACCAGGCTGAACAAGGCATGGTCGTTCCGGATCGGCTCCAGCGTCTCATTCGGCTTCAGCGTTGCGTCTGCAAGCTGCGACGAACCATAGCGACCCAGACCGGTGCCGAACGTTCCCTGGATGGCCGCCTCAAACAACGGAATTGGCTTCACCCGCAGGCTAAAGAACCCGCCGCCGGCAGTAGCCGTGCTGTTCCGCAGGATCGGTGAGTAGGTATAGACCGGAGCGGATGCAGTCCCGGCCACAGTCAACACCGGGAAATACTCGTTGCGCAGGAAGCGAACAATGCCGCCCAACTCGAAGTGCAGCTTGGGTTCATCGAACGCCGCCTTGAAGAGGATGTCAGGAGCAACGTTGTTCGCGTAGGTGCTGATCGCTCCGGTGCCTGCCGTGTTGCCGGCAGAGACGTTGCCCGCAGCGTTGTAGAGGCCGCCGTTCTGGCCGATCCCACCAAAGAAGAAGCTGGTCGGAATCGAACCGGCAGCCGTGAAGTTGGTGATCTGCGCCTGCTCGGCCGATACCGCCAGCGTAACCGCTCCGGCATTGGGGTTACCCAGCCGCTGCTCAACACGGATACCGGGCTGACGCTCCCAGCTGTATCCAACCAGGTACTGTGGATCGATCGTCAGCGGCTGAATCTCCGTCCGCGGATCGTCGCCCTTCGCGTCTTCCGTGATCAACGACCACATCTGGCCACCGGTTACAGCAAAGCCCGCAGGCGTCGCAAACTGGCCCCAGATCTGCCGCTGACGCAGCACGTAGCTGTTGCTCTGGTTGTTGTTGGACGAGGTGCCGGTTCCAAGGAAGTCCATCTCCCAGTACCCAGTCAGCTTGTAGGCACCTGCGTCGCCCGTAACCAGCACGGACAAGCGGCTCTGCCGAGCGGAGAAGTTCAACTCGCTCACATGCCCTTCATTCGCGCTCGGGAAAGGAATGCTGTTGAACGGAGTGTTGATATCCGAGTTCACGGAGTGCTGACGCCACACACCTTCAAATGCCGCGTACCCACCAGGAGTAATGTTCACACCCTTGTAGTGGAACGTAGAGGGCGAATTGATTTCATCTTCCACCTTCCGCTGGTTGGCGATCACGTTGTCGTTCAGTGTCGTGGTCGTCGTCTGGAGCTCCGTCACGCTGCTCGAAGCCGCATCGGCTTTGGTTGCAGCTGCGGTCGCGGCGGCCTGTGCCTGCGCTGCAGAAGCGGCTGCCGCGGCGGCCTGCGACTGCGCGTCAGCTGCGGTCTGCTGGGCGGCCGTTACATCGCCGCTCTTGGCCGAGATCTGCGATTTCAGCGCGTCGATCTCGTCCTGCTGCGCCTTCAACGCTTCCCTCATCTCGCGCATCTGGATCTGTGCCGGTGTCTCTTTCTGCGGCTTGGAGGTCTTCTTCACCGTCTTGGCGGGAACGGTGCGGTCTGTCGTCTGGGCACTCATCGGAAGCTGGGTCGTCAAGAACGTCATTGCGACCAGCGCAGCACTCAATACGTTATATCGTTTCATCATTCCTCAGGGACGTTGGCTAAGGCGCGCGAACTCGCTTATGGATTCGTGTAACTGTCTTGCCAATTTGTCCGTGAGTTGATCCTCGCAACCCTGTATGAATGAACAGGGAACGAATCATGAATAGAGGGTGAATAGGCTCTAAACTGGCTGCTGTTTTCCACTTCCACCGTGTGCATCCCGTCCGATCTCGAGCAACTAGACCTGGGACACCGGCACCGGATAGAGCATCTGGGGGAGCGTAAAACAGAAGCGGCTGCCCCTGCCAAGTTCGCTCTCAACCCACATTCGACCCTTATGCGACTCCACAATATGCTTCGCAATCGAGAGTCCCAGCCCCGTCCCACCCGACTCCCGCGAGCGCGTCTTGTCCACCCGATAGAACCGCTCAAACAGCCGGCTCAAATGTTCCGACGCAATTCCCGCGCCGAAATCTTCCACGCAGAACCGTACCTCCTGCGACCCCGCCGGGATGCTTGCACTCAGAACCACGAGCGCTCCATTCGATGCTTCGCCCGGCAACCCCTGTGCCGCACTCGCAGGGCTCACACCATAGTTCAGCGCATTCTCGATCAGGTTGCTCAGAACCTGCACAATCGCGTCGAGGTCCGCCACCACTTCTACGTTCGGAAACTCCCCAATCTCCAGCACGCCATGCTTCTCCCGCGCCAGAGCCGAAACCGCATCCTCTGCTTCCTGGATCAGCACGCCCACCTCGACCGGCTGCGGCCGCAGCTTCTGCTCCCCAGAGTCCACTCGCGCCATCGCCAGCAGATCATCCGTCAGTCGACCCATCCGCTTGGCACTCTTATAGATGGCCTCCAGAAATTCTCGTACCTGCGGTGTGAAGAAGAGCCCCGTCCGCTCATCCTCCAGCAGCGTCTCCACATATCCCGAGATCGAAGTCAGCGGCGTCCTCAGCTCATGCGAGACATTCGCAACAAACTCTCTCTGCGTGCGCTCTACCTGCTCCACCTGGGTAATGTCCTGCATCACCACCACCGCGCCGCCCTCGGGCATAGGCGCAGCACTCACCGCAAAGATTCTGCCCATCGCCATCGATACCGGCCGCATTTCGACATACTCGCGCTTCTCCAGCGCCTCCTGCACGCACTCCAGGATCTCCGGCGAACGAATCGTCTGCACCAGCGAGTGCCCCGCCCGCACACTCCCAGACGACTCGGCCACCAGCTTCTGCATCGGCACGTTGGCCCACACAATTCGGCCGGCACCGTCAACGCTGGTCACCGCGTCCTGCATGGAATCCAGCAGCGCTTCCAGCTTCCGGCGGCTCTCGGAGCTGGCCTCCAGCTGTCGAACGACCTCCGCAGCAGAGACGTGGAGCGCCTGCAACAGCGGCTCCATCTGCCTAAACGGAGCGTCCGGCCAGCGCGAATCCCGGCCCGCTACCGTCGCTGCGGCAGGCTCAATTACCTCGATCGCATTGGTTACAACGCTGGTTCCCCACGCCGCGATCCACAGCGCCACGACGAATCCCGTGCCAATCACCATCCACCACCGCGGAAGCAGCAGCGTGCCCACAGCCATCACCGCGATTCCCACCGCGATGCGCCATAGAAGCGCCAGGTACAAGCTCTTTCGAAGCCACGATCCCATGCCAGCAGACTACTCGGTTGCCGCGCCCACCGCACTCCCGACCGAAGCTTCCTTCGCCTTCGGAAGATCGAACCGGTAGCCAGCTCCACGCATCGTCTTTAGGAAACGCGGCGTCTCAGGATCAACCTCAATCTTCTCCCGAATTCGCCGCACATACACGTCCACACTTCGCGGCGTCACAAACCGTGCATCGCCCCACACCGCATCCAGCAGATGGTCGCGGCTGAATACCCGTCCCGGATGCCGGGCAAGATAGTCCAGCAACCGAAACTCCGTCGCGGTCGTGGTCACCAGCTCGTTATTCACCCGGAGCTGCATGGAGTTTCCATCAATCTCAAGGGTGTCAATATTCAGTACAGAGGATGCACCCTGGGTCTCCGTCGGCCGCTCGAACCGCCTCAGAACGGCCTTCACCCGCGCCAGCAGCTCGCGCATAGCAAACGGCTTCGTAATATAGTCGTCCGCGCCCAGCTCAAGACCATGCACACGATCGTTCTCGCCCGCGCGCGCCGTTAAGAAGATGATAGGCACGCTCGCCAGCATCGGATTCAGCCGCAGCCGCCGGCAAAGATCCAACCCGTCGCCGCCCGGAACCATGATGTCGAGCAGAAACAGCGCCGGCCGCTGCCGCTCGGCATCCTGCACAATCGATCCCACTGCCGGGTACGCTCTTACTACATATCCAGCGCCCTCCAGCTGATACTGCACCAGCCGCCGGATGTCTGCATCATCTTCAAGGACGAAGACTACCTGACTCACATTTTCTCCAGTCCGCGTCAACCCACCCGCGTCCGCGTTCAGCTTAGCGCATCCTGTCAACCCCAGCGAATAAAAGACGATGAATCCTGAAAACGAAACCTTCGCCCCTTCCCTGCCCTTGCCCGCTTTACGTTGCGAAACTTTGCTACCTTAGCGCCCTTTGCGTCAAAGCCTTTACCCTCCCTTTTCTTCTCCCCAACTATCCCCACAATTTACTACTTGACAGCACACACTATGTGTCGTACAGTAGTTGACATACAGTATGAACGCCGACTCCAACCCGACCTCAGAGCCCCAAATCTTCGATTCCCTCCGTCTCGAACTCCGCCGCGGCTGCCTGATCGTCGCCGTCCTCGCCCAACTCCGCTCCGAACACTACGGCTATACGCTCCGCAAAGCCCTCGCCGACCAGGGCCTGGCCATCGAAGAGAGCACCCTCTACCCCCTCCTTCGCCGCCTCGAAACCCAGAAGCTTCTCACCAGTCAGTGGCGTGAGGAGGACAAGCGTAACAAGCGCTTCTACAAACTCTCAGCCGAAGGCGAAACCATCCTTCACCAGCTTCTCGACGAATGGAACAGCATCAACGGGTCCGTCAACAACATCCTGCAAAACTCCGACCAGAGGTAATCTCATGAACCCCAATCAACCCGCCGCCGACCTACTTGACCGCTACCTCCAGGCAATTGGCGAGCACCTTCCCGCCGCTACCCGCGAGGACGTCCTTGCCGAGCTTCGCGCCAACCTCCAGGCTCAGATCGACGACCGCGAGGAAGAGCTCAACCGCCCCCTCACCGCAGCTGAAGTCGCCGCCATCCTCAAAGAGCATGGCCGACCCATTGTGGTGGCCGCCCGCTATCTTCCGCAGCAGTACCTCATCGGCCCGGCCATCTTCCCCTACTACCTCATGACGCTCCGCAAAGCCGCGCCGTTCGCGATCATCATCATCTTCCTCGCCAATTGCTCGAATATTCTCTTCGTCCACACCATGCCCGAACTCATCGCGGGAATCTTTCGCGCCCTCGGCCAGCTCATCCCCGACCTCATCTTCTTCGCCGCCTGGCTCACCGCCGCCTTCGTCATCGCAGAGTACGTCTTCTCCCACAACCACGCCAAGCCCTTCTCGGACTCCTGGGATCCGGCCAAACTTCCTGCCGTCAAACCCCAGTTCAAGGGCAAATCCCGCGCCAGCCGCATCGCCGACCTGATCTTCCACTGCTGCTGGATCCTCTACGTCCTCGCGATCCCGGGCCACCCCTTCCTCGTCCTTGGTCCCGGAGAGATCGCCTTGCGCGCCTTTCCTGTGACCCTCGCGCCGGCCTGGCAAACGTTCTACGTCCTGCTTCTCGTCCTTCTCGCCTTCCAGCTCATCACCAAAATCATCGCGCTCAACGCTACCTACGACCGCAGCCAGGCTGCCCTCGATCTCGTCACCAAGCTCTTCGGTATGGCCACCACGGCCTATCTCGTCACCATGAAAGCCTACTTCGTCCCGACCGGCCCCTCCGCCAACCTGACCATGCTCGCCAACGTCAATCACTGGATCGGCATCAGCTTCCGCATCGTCCTCGTCATCACGCTCATCGACTTCCTCGTCGAAGCATGGAAACTTCTCCGCCCTTCCATCAGCTCCCGAAGCCTCGTCTTCTAAGCGCAATCTCCTTTCGAGACGGCTGGCATTCCAGCCGCCATCAGCTACCATAGCTGGAACACCCAAGCTTCCAGCTCTTCCCAACCGCTTGCCTGCAAGAGCATCCCTGCACTTCTACTCTTCAACGAGGTGATGATGCCTTCCGACGCGACCGCACCCGACCATCCAACCTACGACGGCCCCAAGCTAGCCGCAGCCGAGACCTTCGGCCTCCGCCACAACGCCCTCTCCCCCCTCGAAACCCTCGCCCAGTCCGTCTCGACCATCGCTCCCAGCACCTCGCCCCAGCTCACCATCCCGCTGGTCTTCGTCCTCGCCGGCCAGGGCACAGCCATCGCCTACCTCATCGCGATGGGCCTCATGATTCTCGTCGGCCTCTGCATAGCTGCCTTTGCGCGCGAGTCCTCTTCCCCCGGCTCGCTCTACGTGTACACCCGCCGCTCGCTCCCGCCCATCTTCTCCTCCATCACCGCCCTCGCCCTCTTCTTCGCCTACATCACCACCGCCTCCGCCGTCATTGGAGGCTTCGTCGCCTTCGCCTACGTCTTCTTAAATCCTCTTCACGCCCGCTTCGGCCTTCCCCACATCCCCGCGCTCGTCCTCGTCTCTCTCGTCGCTGCCATCGCCGGCTTCGTCGCTTACCACGACGTCAAAATCTCCGCCCGCCTCATGCTCTATATAGAGGGCATCTCCGTAACCCTCATCGCGATCGTCACCGCCACCCTCCTCCTCCGCCACGGCTTCCACTTCGACCATCCCCAGCTTCATCTCGCCACCATGTCCCCCCGCGGCATCGGCCTCGGCGTGATGCTGGCCATCTTCAGCTTCGTTGGTTTCGAGTCAGCCACCACCCTCGGCTCGGAAGCCCGCAACCCCCTCCGCACCATTCCCCGCGCGGTCATCCAGTCCGCCCTCCTGGCCGGCGTCTTCTTCGTCATAGCCGGATACGGCGAGGTCCTCGGCTTCCGCAACGCCGCCACCTCCCTCGGAGACAGCACCAACCCCTTCCGCTACCTCTCCACCCAGGCCGGAATCCCCTTCCTCGGCCCCATCATCGATATGGGCGTTCTCATCAGCATGTTCGCCGCCACCCTCGCCTGCGTCATCGCCGCCTCGCGAGTCCTTCTGCTCATGGCCCATCACGGCCTCGCCCACTCCCGCCTCACCCACACCAACACCAACCACGAAACCCCCGGCGAAGCCAGCATTGTCGCCGCCGTTCTCGCCTTCCTCCCCGCCGCCGGCCTCGTCCTCCACGGCACCAGCGGCGCGGACATCTACGGATGGATGGGCACGCTAGCCGTCTACGGCTTCCTCACCGCCTACGGACTAGTAGCCGTTGCCCTCGCCTTCCACCTCCGCCACTCCGGCCGGCTAAATTTTGGCTACATCCTATTAACCAGCGCCGCCACGCTAGCCATGCTCCTCGCGATGGCCAGCAACTTCTATCCCATCCCCCCCGCTCCCCTGCGCTACTTCCCCTACCTCTACGCCACTTACCTCGGCGTAGCTCTCCTCTGGCTCACGCGGACCAAGCCCCAAACCATCCCCGAACGTTAGGATGTTGCTCTTGCCTTTCTTTCTGTTATTCCCTCTGCTTCTGTTCTTGCCATTACTCGTTCTACTTTGCGAAACGTTGCTTACTTCGCGCCCTTTGCGTCAAAGCCCTTGCATATGAACTCAACCGAAGTCCCGCGACCTTCCCCACACCACCGGCCACGGCTCCTTCAAATGATGACAAACCAGAATCTGCGGATGATCCACCGACTCCTCATTCCGCACGTCATACGGCAGATGGACCATCCCCGCCACCGAGCAGCTTTCGAAGAAGTGGCTCTCCTCCTCTAGCCGCCCACCCACAATAATCAAAGTCTCCGGCTCGAACGGCCCCCACCCGCGATCATAAAAATCATTCACCGTAGCAATCGGCACCGGCAGCCCATACTTCGGCCCATATAGCGCGACCGCCCCCGCCGCTCCATAGTTCTCCCCCAGCACCGCATAGTTCGCGCGCTCAGCCGCCGGCAACCCATCCCGCACCGCCGCAACCTCTCCCACCAGCTCCGGCCACCCAACCTCATTCGTCAGATCGTCGTTGTTCTTCATCTGCCAGTTCCACGCCGCCGATCCCGGCCGCCACATTGGCACAGTTGCCCACGCGATAGCTCCAACCTCAAGCAACACCGCCACCACCACGGCTCCATACACCACCCCGCGCACCGTCTTCGCATGCCGGGAAGCCGTCCGCCCCGCCAGCCAACTCTCCAGCCCCACCGCCCCCGCCGCATACACCAACGGATACGCCGGCAGCATGTAATACCCTCGCCCCTTCGCCAGCGCCAGCAGCACAATCGGTCCAAGATAAAACGCACTCAGCAGTCGAAACCGTGGGCTTCGCAACAGGGCAATCAACCCACCCACCGCGAACGGCAGCCCAAACATGGAGAACCTGATTTGGTCGGTAAAGAACCCCTTCGCGCGACCAATCCGCACATCCCGTACATGGACGAAATGCTCCATCTGCAGCGTGATGAAGTGATGCCGCGCCAGCCAAATCAAATTAGGAGCCGCCACCACCACCGCCACCAGCGCCCCCATCCAGAACCACCGGCTCTTCAAATGCCGCCGCTGCGACGGCAGCAGCACAAGCCACACCAGCAGGCTCACCAGCGGAAACGCAATCGCATACTTCGAGAGCACGCCGAGCCCAACCCCCAGCCCCGCTCCCATCCAAAATCGCTCATCCCCCGTCCGCAGCACATGCGCCGTAGAAAGAATCAGCACCGACCACGCCAGCATGTCGAACGTGACGTACTGCATCAACGAACTAATCGTCAGGGCCAGCGGAAGGCTCAGCAGCAGCGTGACCACCTGCGCAGCGCGCTTGCCACCCAGCTCGCGCGCCATCAACCCCGCCAACACCAGCGACACCGCGTTCCCAACCGCCGCCGGCAACCGAAACGCCTGCACCGAAACCCCAAACAACGCAATCGCCACCCGCCCCAAAAACGACGTCATCGGCGGATACGGCACAAATCCCCACTGCAGATGCCGCGCATCATCCAGAAACTGCAGTTCATCGCGATGAAATCCATACCCATTGCCCACAAAAAAATGGGCGGCAATCACCAGGGCAGCAAGCGCACTCAGGACAATCACATCCCGGCGCAGGGAGGTCGTAGGCTCGGCAGAAAGCATTGCGAGCAGCATACGGCAATTCCCTCCCCGCGGTTCCCGACCACCCACGTCCACCCCAGCCGCCCCCGCAGCACGCGCCCTTGCCTTTCTTTCTGTCATTCCCTCCGGGAATCTGCTGTTCCTCCACTACCCTCGCCACCCTCCCCCCAAACCTGTCAACCCCCCAAACCCTCCAAAAATCGCCGAACCCCCTATAAACACTGGCGATATATATTTTCAAAACTTGGCATAGTCTCCCTGTCCAACTTGCTACACTTGAAGTAGAGATCATCTTTCATCTTCCACGCTGCACCGGCCACCGCCGCTGCAGCTTTCACATTTAAGCCCCTAACTCCAATGCAGAGAAGATCATAGCCGTAACTCATTTAGAATGAGCCAAGTGAAAGGAATCTCACGGTGCAAACGTATCATTGCAAACGAGTTAGTTCCAGAAAGCGAAAGTGGGGGGAGGGGGGTACCCTACCCCAGCAGCCCCAGCAGCCCAGCCTCATCCAGCACGGCGACGCCCAGCGACTGAGCCTTATCCAACTTCGATCCAGCCTCTTCGCCGGCCACCACGTAATCCGTCTTCTTGCTCACCGAACCCGAAACCTTTCCGCCCGCAGCCTCGATCCGCTCCTTCGCCTCATCGCGAGTCAGCGTCGGCAGCGTCCCAGTCAGCACAAACGTCAGCCCGTTCAGCGCCGTCCCACGCACCTTGCGCTCGGCAGTAAACGTCAGGCCATAACCACGCAGCCGTTCGACCAGCGCGAGGTTGCGCTCGTTCGAAAAAAATTCCCGCACGGTCGCGGCCACCTTCGGCCCAATGTCGTTGACGCGGGTCAACTCTTCTTCGGTCGCGGCAATCAGATTGTCGATCGACCCAAATTCTTCCGCCAGCGCCTGCGCCGTCCGCTCGCCCACATGCCGGATCCCCAGCCCCAGCAGCACCCGCTGCAAAGGCTGCTTCTTCGAGCGTTCGATTTGCTCGAGCAACGCGTCAGCCGTCTTCTCGCCAACGCGCTCCAACGTCAGCAGCGTCTGACGATTGACCTTTTCCGGATCGTACAGATCAGCGATCGAATGCACCAGCGCCGAACGCGTAGGCACTTCGGCAGCTTCCTCCGCTAACGATTCCACCGAGTTCTCAGCCTGCTCCTCCAGCGTGTGTCCAAGCAGTTGCGCGACCATTGCCTCGCCAAGGCCTTCAATATTCATCACGCCACGCGAGGCGAAGTGCCGAAGCTCCTCTTCCAGCCTCGCCGGACAGCTCACATTCACGCAGCGCAGGTCCACTTCGCCAGGCTCGCGCACCAGCTCCTCACCGCAGCGCGGACAATGCGTGGGAAACACAATCTCCGTCTCGCCGCGAGGATGTTTCGCATCGGTCACGACCTCGGTGATCTTGGGGATCACGTCGCCGCCGCGCTCGACCGATACGAAATCGCCAATCCTCACGCCCAGCCGAACCACCTCATCCGGATTGTGCAGCGTAGCCCGCGTAACCGTCGTTCCACCGATAAACACCGGCGCCAACGCCGCAACCGGAGTCACCTTTCCAGTCCGTCCGACCTGGAAAAGCACGCCTTCCAGCTTCGTGATCCCCGCGCGCGCCGGAAATTTGTAAGCAATCGCCCACCGCGGAGCCTTGCCCGTAAAGCCAAGCCGCTTCTGCTGCGCGATCGCATCCACCTTGATCACCACACCATCGATCTCATAGGGCAGGCCATCGCGCATCGCGTCCGCCTCGGCGATGAACTTCAACACTTCGTCGATCGAGTCCACCGCTCGCGCATGGGGATTGACCAGGAACCCAGCATCGCGCAACGCCTGCAGCGACGCACTCTGCGAAGCGAGAAGTGGCTCTCCGGCTGCCTCTCCGGCGCTCGCTCCACGCAACAGGAAATAGGCAAACAGCTCCAGTCGCCGCTGCGCCACGATGTTTGGCTCAAGCGTGCGAATTGTGCCTGCGGCGGCATTCCGGGGGTTCGCCGCCGGTGCAAGCCCTTGCGCCACGCGGTCCTCATTCATTCGCTCAAAGGCCTTCTGTGGCAGCACCACCTCACCACGCACCTCGAACTCCGCGGGCAATCCAGCCTGCTCCAGCTTCTTCGCCGACACATGCAGCGGCACGCTCCGGATCGTCCGCACATTGGTCGTCACATCCTCACCGATCGTCCCATCACCCCGCGTAACGCCGGTCTTCAGCGTCGCCACACCGCGAGCACCAGCCTCATACTGCAGCGCCAGCGAAAGCCCATCGAGCTTGAGCTCGCACACATAGCGCACGCTCTCGGCCAGCGCAAGACCACCCACTACGCGTTCCGCCCAGGCTCGCAGCTCGTCTTCGTTGTACGCGTTATCAAGCGACAGCATAGGCCGCGAGTGAGCGACCTTCGCAAAGCCTTCCTTCGGCTTGCCCCCAACTCGCTGCGTCGGCGAGTCCGCGGTCACGAGCTCCGGATGCTCTGCCTCCAGCGCCCGAAGCTGGTTCATCCGTGCGTCGTACTGCGCGTCGGTCCACTCCGGTGCATCCTGTACGTAATACAGATACTCGTGGTGACGAAGCTCTTCGCGCAACGCGTCGATGCGCTGTTCGGGAGACTGATTAGCGGTTGAGGATTGAGGAGCCATCGCAAGGATTATAGAAAGCTCCGGGTCGGGTAAACTGGAGATCTTGGATTTAGCAGGAAAAGGAGCTCAACGATGGCGCACATGGTGTTCTGTACGAAGTACAAGGCTGAGATGGAGGGGTTGGACGAACCGCCGTTTGATACGGATTTTGGCCAGAAGATCTATAAGAATGTGTCCAAAAAGGCTTGGGGCGAGTGGGTAGAGCGGCAGAAGATGCTGCTGAATGAGTATCGTCTGCAGCCCTGGACGCGCGAGGCGCAGGAGTTTTTAGTGGAACAGATGAATGAGTTTTTCTTCGGCGCCGGAGGCGAACTGCCCAAGGAGTATGTCGCACCTACCCAGTAAATCGGACGAAATTGGGCGCGTTGCGTGCGTGTTGAGCCCGGTTTCGGGTTACGCGATGGATGCTTGAGCCCGGTTTCGGGTCGCACCTTCTTAGAACGAGAAGCCCGTCGAGTTGGTGTAGACTGAAGGTACCCCAGCTGCTGGCCCATTCAGGCGCGAGTAGCAATCGTAACAAGTCGGGACGTGGCTCAGCCTGGTAGAGCGCACCCTTGGGGTGGGTGAGGTCGCTAGTTCGAATCTAGTCGTCCCGACCATTTCCTTTTCCGATCCGCACAATGGTGGGTGAGGTCGCTAGTTCGAATCTAGTCGTCCCGACCATTTCCCCCGATCAGAACGAGAACCTCAACGCGAGTTGGATCACCCTCGGATTGGTGCTCATCGCCGTGATCGTGCCAAACGCCGACGGTGTCGTCGAATACGTATTGTCTGGACCAGCAAAATTCGGGTGATTGATGGCGTTGAAGAAGTCCGCACGGAACTGGACGGTAGCGTCGTCCTTCGGCCAATGCACCGCCGTGTTCTTGGCGAGTGAGATGTCTATATCGGTCTGGTCCGGGTACCGGAGGATGCCGTTGGGCGTGTTCCCAAAGCCCGTGGCGATTCCGTCGTCCCCAACCACTGCCGGTGCCGCGAAGCAAGCAGTGTTGATGTAGTTGTTCACGCGACTGCTTATCGATCCATGAGTTGCTACATTCTTCGCACTGCAGCCCGGGGCATAGCTGGCGCGGTCGCCGGTAATACCGTACACGTTGTTAACGTTGTTGAAGCCGATGCTCCCCTGCTGGGCGAATGGCCCGGGGTGGACGCGATGATCTGATAGACCTCGCCTGCGACACCGGTGGATGTCTTGACCTCACCAAGAATACGATCGCATGTTTCCTGCAGGATCTTCGAAGTAAGACCGTGCGCCATGCGCGGCTTCGCAGAGAGAATCGATTTCGGATAGAGGAGTGCAGACATTGGTTGACCGAAGCGTACCGGACAGCCGAGATAACGCTCGTACAAATGCGTATGGTCCGGGGCAGAATACGAAAGGGTAGCGCGAACGGGCAGGTACGCGTCGCTTTCGACCACGGCTCTCAAATGCGTAGAGAGTTGGGTCAGCTGTTGCGCGATGAGAAAACGCAGTAAGGAGTCGGGATGCGTGACTGCTGAATTCATCGGAAAGATCCACGACGCATAGTCGCCCTCTTCGCGCCACGACATCGAGAGCAGCGGCGTCGCGAGCCGGTGATATTTGATGGCCATTTGGAAGTACTCGCGAATTGTGGGGCTGCAGACCAACGCAAATCCGTACATTCCATAGGCGGACAATGGAATTCGACTGCCTGTACGAAAAGGGGTCTCGGGGGTCTTGGAAAGCTGGAGCGCGTTATGGCAAGCCGTGATGTACTGGCGAACGGAAGTGAGGGTCTCGGGATTCGCAAGATTCTCAGGCGATAGGCCTGTACCCGACAAGCTCGCTTCGGGCGCGATTCCCTGCTCCGCGAGAACCTCAACAAGGGCTGCTATTTTGTAAGGCGCGTAGCGTTTTTCGTTCCAGAGAGGTAGGTCCATTTGCTCCAAGCCTGTCCTAAAAGAACCTTGTTATGTCCGAATCGAACCTGTGCGGCTCAATTGTGCATCATTAACATTCCGTTTGGGAAATGTCTTTTTGAGGCTTTTTGGAGCCGTCTGGAAACTTGAGTTCAAGAGCTCCATAGGGTTCCGCTTAATTAGGGGGTACGCGCAAGATGGCAGGAAAGGACCAAGCATCACCGGAATCTCCGTCCATGCTAAATGGCAAAACGGCCATCGTTACAGGGGGCGGACGAGGGATTGGCAAAGCTATCGTCGAGCGGCTCGTATCTGCGGGAGCGAATGCACTCGTGTGCGATTTAGATCAAGAGGCCCTGCAGGAGATGAATGCCGCCGTCCGGAAACCCGAGCGCGTCGCAATCATCCGTGGCGATCTCATGGAGCCTGACGTTCCGCAGCAGATCGTGAATGCCGCACTGCAGGCCTTCGGCTCAATTGACATCATCGTGAACTGCGCTGGCTTCAGTTGGGACAACGTAATCCAGAAGACGTCGGACGAACAATTCCTGGCGATGCTAAACATCCACATTATGGCGCCCTTCCGCTTACTGCGTGCCGCGTCCGAGTATCTTCGTGAGACGGCCAAACAGGAGATAGCCAGCGGAAACTGTGTCATGCGGAAGGTCGTGAATATCACTTCTATCTCCGGCACGGATGGCAATGCCGGGCAGGCAGGCTACTCCGCAGGCAAGGCCGGTGTCATTGGACTTACAAAAACCCTGGCGAAGGAGTGGGGCCGCTACAACATCAATGTGAATGCGGTCGGCTTCGGCCTGATCCAGACACGCATGACACAGCCGCTAAAGCCCGTGGGAGAACTCAGTGTGGGAGGGAAGGAAATTCCGATGGGTGTCCAACCCGCGGCGCTCGATTCCATGGTGGCCGCCTGCCCATTGGGACGCCTCGGTACCCCCGAGGAGGCAGCGGGTGCAGTGCTGTTCTTCTGTTCCCCGCTCTCCGACTACGTCACCGGTGAAGTCCTGATTTGCGGCGGTGGGTATCATTTTTGATGTCACGAAGAAAGCGCATATCAACAAGCTGGGCGGGTCTGCGGAAGGGGCACTCCAACCCTGGCTGCGCCATGCTTGTACGCTGCCACTGATGGGAAAGAGCTGGTGAAGCGTTAGCCTGCCGTTGAAGACGAATGCGGTGATACCTTCAGCCACAACTTCGCCACGGTTCCGGCTCTCGCGAGCATCCCCGCCGCTGCGACTGGGAGCGGCTTCACTTTGCCGGTTCGCATGATACTGGCAGCCGTTGTGCTGGCGTGCGGGTGGAATTCAGGTTGCTGTTTTCTTCGCGGATCGCCTACCATGTGATCCGCAGGACTTTCGAATGACCAACTCTACCGGAAGCACGATGCGTTTGGGTCGGCTCTTCTGGGCCGCATCGGAGAGCCTTGAAAACAGCAGTTCGGCAGCAACGCGACCTAGCCCGTCGGTCGGCTGGCGGACTACGGTCATCGGAGGCTTGAGAATATCGGCCATCTCGAAATCGTCAAACCCCACGATAGCGATCTGCTCCGGTATTCTCGCGTTCAGCGCGGTGAGCGCATTGAGTGCATGGCGCATGACCAGGTTATTGGTGCAGAAAAACGCAGTCGGAGGGTTCTTGCTGCTCAGAAGCCCTCGTACGGTTTGAAGCGTCTCCGCTTGTATGTCGCCTACGGTGTACGCGTCGGGTTCGAGACCAGCGGCTTTCATTGCGGCAAGATACCCCTCCAACCGCTCGTTCTTGGTCCATACTTTTCCGACCAGCCCGAGACAGGTGATACGCCGGTGATCGTGTTCGATTAAATGTTGAACGCCTAGCTGCGCGCCACGCTTGTTCTGTACCACAACGCTATCGAAGGAACTCCCTCGTACTGGCCTGTCCAGCGTCACAATCGGCGTCTGGGCGAACTCCGTGTCCAGCAGGTGCGACTTTCCGGGCGCCGGAACGATGATCAGTCCCTCAATATGCCGTCGCAGCATTCGCTTGGCTTCGATAAATTCAGTCGCGGGGTCCTCGTCCGAGGTCGTAATCACCGTTGAGTAGGATCGTTCTTTTGCCACGAGGCTGATGGAATGCGCACATTGCGCAAAGAATGGATCATGCAGATTCGGAACGATAATACCTATCTGCCGGGTCCGATGGTCCCTCAGCGATCGTGCGACCTCGTTGGGGACGTAATTCAGCTTCGCAATCGCCTCTAACACCCGCGCCCGCGTGTCCTTGCTCACATGTACGTTGCCATTTAGCACCCGCGAGACAGTCATCGTCCCAACGCCTGCAAGCTTTGCGACATCGCTCATTCGGGTTGCCTGATTCAATGGGTGAAGCCTCCTACCTTACGCGCGATAATTTTTATCCGAGCATTTCGATGTAAGCTCGCACAGCTAATATTAGTCAGTGTCCGAGGCCAGGATCTGTGGGAGTTTCTTCCGAAGTAAACGTCGAACTTGGTATTCCCTGTCGGTTATAAAAGAAAGTTTGGACTACGCCTCTCCACCCGTAGCGCACGTAGATTGGATGCAGAACCCCCGGCGCGGAAACCAAGATAGTATTTCCCTGAATGACAGCAGACGCTGCCACGAAGCTACGATCGCTGCCTGCAAGTTCGAAGTCTTCAAGCAGTTTGCCGTTCGTGCTGAGTTCGTCGGCGTTGTCGAACCAGACGCGAATCCCTGCGCCTTCGACCGTGGCCTCACGGAATAAGGGCGGCGCATACTCTACGTTCTCACCGTAGACGAGGCCTCGGGCGGCCAGAGCTAACCGGCTGGATACTGTTTGCTTGTCGGGGGGGTGGACGTTCCTTGGAGTGCCTACATCCAGCGACACAGCCATCGCCGTATTCTCAATAGAGAGTGTGCGCCGCTGAGCGTCGCGAACCATTCCCCAGGCTTCTCCCGGAGATTCGAAGCTCGATATCTGAACGAAGAGAAACGGAAGGTTGCCCTGTTCGAAGCGCGTCCGCCAATCCTGAATGAGCGCCGGAAAGAGGGTGCTGTAGTGGGAAGCACGCAGGCGCCCACTGTCGGCTTCTCCTTGATACCACAGGAAACCTTTAATCGACATGTTGCTGAGGGGTGCAATCATGCCGTTGTAGAGCCCCGCGGGTAACCATGACTCCTCCTGGGGATGCCATGGATGGATAGGAGCCGGCTTTCCTGCGGCCTTTGCAGCTGCATCAGAAGCTCGCTCTGCGGCAATCTGAGCGCTCAGATTCGCCTGCTCATCAGCAAACTTCGCGCGATTGCTGAAAGCAGAAAGCAAGGAAGGATTGTTGCCCAAAGTGTCCAGCGAGATCCAGGAGTCGATCGGCGTTCCACCCCAACTGGCATCGATTAGCCCAATCGCGACATGTTCTTTCTCGGCAATCTCTCGCCCGAAGAAGTATGCCACCGCCGAGAACTTGCTCGCGGTGTCAGGGGTGCATCGTGACCACTGGCTGCTGATGTTTTGCAGAGGTATGTCAGAGCTTCTATGCTCGACCAGCAGCAGACGCAGCATTGGATTTTCGGCGGCTTTGATCTCCTTGTCCGCATTGTTCACAAATGCTGTCGGAGGAAATCCACTGAGCGGCATCTCCATATTGGATTGACCGGACGCGATCCAAACATCGCCAATCATAAGGTCCGAAAGCTCCTTGGTCCCTTCCTGCGCACCTCCGTCGATATCGAGCACATAAGGGCCTCCGGCATGTTCAGGCGCCAACCATGTCGTCCATTGACCAAGGTCATCCGTCGTCGCGGAGGTCATCTGGTTATGAAAGCGGATCGTCAGCTTCGCTCCAGGAGCGGCCCATCCCCAGATATGTATGGGTGCCTCACGTTGTAGGACGGCATGATCGCTTAGAAGATTGGGTAGCTTAATTTCTGCGCGTGCATTGGTAAAAAATAGGAACGCGAGACATGCTGTAAGAGCGATTGAGTAACGAATCCGAAACTTTCTCATACGATTTGTCCACCATCTAAAAATGTTCTAGTCACGATCAAGGAGTTGAAGCTCAAGAAGTCATGGTTGCTTGAGACCGAGCGCGTCAACATCGAGACGATCCGGCATAATCGCATTTGCCTGATGAGTTACCAGTCCGAAGTTACCGCTCCAATCCCACATTCCCCACCCAACACCGTTCTTGTCTAATGCGGTGCGTACGTCGTGGAGGTAGCGAGCTCGCGACTCTCGCGGGGCTGTGTCGCGAAAGGCGCCGAACTCGTTGCATATTACCGGAACATGCCGCTCGCGACCCCACGCAGCGATGAACGCGATACGCTCGAGAATCGACGCCGCATTCCAGCCTTCGGCTCCGTATAGGTAGAGCTGGTAGCGAGCTGAATTGTCGGGAATGCTCTTGATGAGATCAGTGATCTCACTCGATGTCGCCGGATAGGGGATATCGTTAAAATAATTCCATTCGACCGAGCCCCAGCTAGCGCCTTGATGAGTGAAGGCGTAAGGCTCGTAGAAGTGAAATGTATAAATAACATTGGGATCATCAATGGTCTGGGTAGCAAGTAGGTCACCGAGACTATCGTAATGTGCGCCGGACGCAATGATAGTGTGGTGCGCATCAATGTCACGAATCGCCTTCACCGTGGCGCTCTGCAAGCCAATCCACCGATAGGGGTCTTGTTCCTCCGACTCATTCATGAGCTCGAAGAAGAATCGATCCGGATCGCGACCAACAAAGTGCTTCGCGAGAATTTGCCAGAGCATAATGAACTGATCAGCCCCAGACTGAGTTGCCAGCCGCTGTTTGTAATCGTCCCGAGGAAATACGACAAAGTCGACGGCCATTCCGGAGTCCATCGCGAGGTCGATTGCGCTGTCAATCCGTGCCCAGATCGCATCCTTGTTCGGATTTCTGAGTCCCCCTTGTGAAAGCAATGTGGGATCCAACGGAAATCGTACGTAATGAATGCCCATTCCTTTCATCATTTGAAAATCGGCGGCAGTGATATAAGTAGACGTGTGCTCGGGGGAGTAGTCACCCCAACCTCCGAACCAACCAGACAGGTTGACCCCACGGGTTAGCGCCGCTGCTCGCCGAAACGCCACACGTTCGTCAGATTGCTGGGCGGTTGCCGTGCGAAAGCAGCATGCCATCGCCAGGATCAACCCGATTGCAGCCAACTTTCGGAATACCATTTTCATCACATGCTCCTGCTCTGCCATCCTGCTTGTGCGCAGTACTCTGCTGCCTCAAGACGACTGCACAATTGGCGACAACGCGTGGAATCAAATCGCTGGAACTACCAACAGCGTGATTGATTGCGCTGGAAAGGTGGCAGTGATGGTGCTGGTTGTACTTCCCGCGGCTGGCGGCGTTACCGTGACATTCGGTTGGGCCACAATTGTGGTCAAATTGGCATTACTGTACAGGAATGACTCCGCAGTCGTAGCCGTGGTTTCAGGATAATTCGCGAGTGAAAGGGTTGAGGTGAGAGCACCGTAGGTCTTATTGATGACGACGATCGTGATTGCACTATCGGAAGACCGGACCGCTCCATAGACAGAGAGCGTACCCTGATTGGCGCTTGTTGAAGAAAGCGCTGTATTACCGAATGTTGATCTATTCCCGTCATAGTTCCTATAGATTTCAAAGGCCATATTGCCGGGACCCTGAGCTGTGTAGTTGGTTGTCGGCCACAGCTCAGCCATATCGAGGCCATACGCTCCGAATATTCCCAGAATATCTGCCTGGGTGACTGCACCATTGATAGATTCATTTCCGCCGAAGTTGTATTCATCGATGGAGGTCATAGTACCAGGATAGTCTTTGGTGACCCAGCCTTGCAGCATCGGAATCAATTCCGGAGCCTGCAAAGGGATATTGCAGTTCCCCTTTGTGGTGGGATCGTAATAGTTGGCATCCGTCGGATAGTTCGGCTGCGTGTAGGCCGGATCCGTATAGGTCGGGTCCCAGAAGACGCGTGTCGAGTTCATGCGGGCCTGCTGCTCGGCCGTATCTCCTGCCGTGGTCAGGCCAACCGAAGCACCGTTATAGTTGGCGGCGAAGTAGGCGTGGATGTCGACATAATCCAGCAGGCGAACGCCATAAGTCTTGGAGGCGGCGGCCATCTGCTGCAGGTAGTACTCAATCAGTGGAACACCCCCGTGTGCTGTACGATCGGTCGGATCACCCCAGGGGGAGTAGCAAGGACCCGTTGAATACCCATTGTTGACGTCCTGCTGAGAGTAGAAGTACTGGTACCATCCGGAGATGATTGGTCCGCTGACCTGCGCACTTGGGTCAGCAGTCTTGATCGCCAGCGACGTACCTATGCCGCCATTGGTGATCTCATCGTAGGTCATGGGAATTGGATGCACGTCGCGATGAACCGCGGACCAGTACTCTGGCTCATTATCGAGGTCCCAGATCGTCGCATCCTTACCGCCAGCGGAGGCGCAATAGGTGCCGCTCGTAAGGAGACAGTGGACCCAGCCTCCGGTCCACGTGGCATCCGCCCACGCAGAGGTTGCATTACCAGCACCAGGTGCGGTTGGCGGGGTCTCTTGGATACTGGTGATGGCCGCGATCGTATTATTTCCGACCAGATCAGTTCCGCCCGTTTCCACACCGTTGCCGCAGCCGTCACCATTGAACTGCTCCTGGTTGGGATACGTGGCTTCGGAAAAGCTGCAGGCCTTCACGGTGCTGTTAGAAACCCAGCCAATCACCGGAGCTGCGCCCTGGGTTGCTATACCGAGTGTGTTAGCCGCGGAGAGGAAGGCGTTGAAGCTGGTGCCGTTACCGTTGTCGCCATTAGGTAGCATACTGTTGGAGCCGCTGAAGTTTTCGAAGTAATAATCGTTAGCGGAATTGACTACATTGGTCTGATAGTTATAACGGGACGTATCGTCGCCGCCCCAGCGCGTAACCGCGATATTGGTATTGGACGCTGTGGTCGTATCCAGTAGATAGGCGTTCATCCCGTAAATATAGGGGCTGATTGCGTGGGTCTGCTTGCCGGCATCGACGCTGAGCGACGGACCCGTGGCTGTGGCTGGAGCTGTCAGAGTTACCGTTACGCTTCCACTGATACTTGGATCCTGGGTGCTGGTCGCCGTAACAGTAACAGTTGCCGGAGCGGGATAAGGTGATGTGTAGAGGCCGGTCGCCGTAATGGTCCCGGGGCTATCGGTGCTGCCCGATGGCCCAGCTAAAGACCATGTAACCCCGTTGCCGGATAGGCCGGTACCGTTTACCGTTGCTGAGAACTGCTGGGTGCTGCCAATCGTGACCGTCGGTGCGCTTGGTGTTACCGTCACCGATGTCACATTCGGCCCATTGTAGTTGGCTGTGACGGTTGTGTTCGCGTTCATGATCACAGTACAAGTTTCGGCGATGGCAGGCATGGAACAGCCGGACCAACCCACAAAGCTATTCGATCCCGTGGTTGCGGGAGCCTGGAGCGTAACATTTTTCCCGGCGTTGTAGGTTCGGGTGAAACTCGTTGAGCCATTTGACGCACTGTTGTTGTCCGCAGGAGAAACACTGATGGCGACGCCGCTGGGTGGACCTGCGGAATTCACCGTGAGGACATACGTGGTTGAGACTGGAACCGTATAGTTGGCGGTCACAGTTGTGTTGGCAGCGAGCGTGACGGTGCAGGTGGTGGAACTAGGGGGTGTACATCCAGTCCACGATGAAAATGTATTCACACCTGAGGTGGCTGGTGCCGTTAGAGTGACTGTTGTACCGGAATTGTAGGTGCGCATAAAGCTTGTCGTGCCATTACTCGAACCATTGTTATCCGCGGGCGACACGGTAACGGCTACGCCGCTCGTAGGGTTTGTTGATGCAACAGTCAGCACATAGGGTGTGGGTGGGGTAACGGGCACAGCGTAATTGGCAGTGACCGTCGTGTTCGCAGTCAATGTCACATTGCAGGTCGTGCCGGTCGTGGTGGTACAACCACTCCATGAGGAGAACGTATCCGTCCCAGATGTAGCGGGCGCTGTCAGGATAATCGCCGTACCTGAGTTATAGATGAGGCTAAAACCTGTCGTTCCGCCGGACTTGGTGTTGTTATCCGCTGGAGAGGCTGAGATCGATACCCCGCTCGAAGGATTC
>Ga0302316_10001120_pt1 | contig 22034 bp, 21 predicted proteins | sample III_Palsa_N3_2_FD_200456 | JGI IMG/M metagenome (GOLD analysis project Ga0302316, IMG submission 200456) | Peat permafrost microbial communities from Stordalen Mire near Abisko, Sweden - III_Palsa_N3_2 | ecosystem: Environmental > Terrestrial > Soil > Palsa > Peat permafrost | place: Sweden...
ACCTCATCGCCGAATTTCTCCATGAACAAAGTGCGTTGCGGAGAGCACGCTTCGCCGAGTTGAGACAGCTTGATCGTTTTAGGCATATCTTCCTCCAAATCGAGCTAGGTTGCTCGGTAGTGGCCTAGAGATTTCACCCTAGGCCACGGCCCAACACCTAGGTGGCTTCGTCAAACTGGGTGATGTCCGCGGCGTGGCGATCCTTGCCGCAGGCCTTGTAGGCGATCGCCTTGGCCAGCACCCTGTTCACTTCAACCCGGTCGACCATGGCTTAGTCTCCCGTGTTTGAGCCCTAGTGCTCAACACTGCCGCTGGCGGACCAGCGGCAGGCTTGAACGCTAGGCGTAGAAGAAGAACAGGCTGTAGAAGTAGGCCGCGAGGCAAGCCGCCCCAGCCAGGCTTATCGCCGCTATGATCAGGTTTCCGACCAGAATTTCCTTGGACATGTGCAGTCTCCTTATCCCGCTGGGCCGTTCCCGAGCGACAGGTAGATAGCTACCCCGGCTCCGTGAGGTAGTCAACCATATAATCTCGTGATCAACCCTCAGCTTACATATGTAATCTCGTGATCGACCCTCGGATTACATATGTAAGAAGACCGGGGCATGCCCGGCGGCTACCCCCAGAGCTTGATTGTCAAGAATTATGCTACCAATTGAAATCTCACGCGGATTTGTTAAAAAGCCTTATGGTCAAGCTGATCACGAAACGCCGCCGTGGCCGACCTGAAACACACCGGCCGAGACGAGAGAAATCAGATGTGATCGAGCGTGATCAATTGACAGAAACCCGGCATTACTATAACTTCATATAGACTACCCATTATAACTCCGCATAGAGAAAGACAACCAAAGGTGGTAAAGTTGCATTCTGTAGAAGAAAACGACTTCGGCCCGAAGATGCAAGCGCTGACCAATTTGCAGCGCGGATTTGTCCTGGCGAAGCTCCAGAACCCGAACGGCACCGACATAGAAGCAGCCCTGGCGGCGGGTGTCACAGGAAAGACCGCGGCGTCAGTTCGAACCAGCGCTCACTACCTGTCGCACAACCCGAAAGTCCTGGAGGCGATCAAGGAGCAGGCCGAGCGTATGCTCCATAGCGGAGCGATCCTGGCCGCGGGCGTCATCATAGAAATCGCCACGGACCCGATGCACAAGGACCGTCTAAAAGCAGCTGATCGTTTGCTAGGCATGGCTGGCCTCGGTATCGTGACGGAGCACCGCGTTACGGTGACCCACCAGAGCGACGCGGAGAAGATCGCTGAGATCAAGAAGTTGACCGAACGCCTGGGATTTGATAAGACCCAGACCAGGGCGCTTCTGGGTAGCGCAGGAGTAGTCGATGCGGAATTCGTTGAGGTGGCCCCGGCTACCGCGGCGCTCGACGCGGAATGGAGTGTTTAAGTTCATGGCCAGAGAACCGATACCCAAGCTTGTGAGCAAGTTGCGTTTCTTGTGCAAGGACCATCCACTGAACGCGCAGGCGCTGAAAGATGCGGCTAACCTGATCCTGTTCACGAACAAGAGCCTGGGGACGCCACAAGAGCGTTGGGAACTGACTGGTGCGTATCACAAGGGGGCACGTCTCCACCATTACCTGACCGGGAAGGTCTGGTTGGGTGAAGAGAAGGGTGCCGAAAATGCTTGATCCTTTGACCGACCACGTCTTGGCTTTCTTCGCTGGTATCGTGCTTGGTTATTTTGCGGTACGGCTGACCCGTGGCAAATAAGGAACTCGACCGGGTAATCGCGGAACTGCGGGCGCTCGATGAGCGCAAGCGGTTCAACCGCATGGAGTACTTCAAGCCATATCCCAAGCAGGTCGAGTTCTTCGGCGAGAGCTTGGGACACCGGGAAACGATGCTCCTTGGAGGCAATCAGATCGGCAAGACTGAGTGCGGCGGCTTCGCAACTACGTGTCACATGACTGGACGCTACCCAGACTGGTGGCCTGGCAAGAGGTTCACAGAACCGACCACAGGTTGGATATGCGGCGAGACAAGCGTGGCCGTGCGCGACATTCAACAGGCGAAGCTATGCGGGCCGCCGGGTGTGGACGACATGTTCGGCACCGGACTGATACCGCGGGAACTCTTTGTGGATCGACCGTCCCTGTCGCGCGGTGTGACCGACGCTTACGACACCATTCAGGTGAGGCATGTCAGTGGAGGCATCTCGACGGCCCAGTTCAAATCCTATGAGCAGGGTCGCCGGAAGTTCCAGGGCACTACCAAGAACTGGATATGGTCGGACGAAGAAGCGCCTATGGATATCTACACCGAGATGCTGGCGCGGATCACGGCCACGCAGGGTATCATCTATTGCACGCTAACGCCGCTGGAAGGCCGAACTGAACTCGTCTTGCACTATCTGGAAGAACCGAGCGCTGACCGCTCCTACACCATGATGAGTTTGTATGAGGCTGAGCACATATCGCCGGATGATTACCAGAGTATCATCAGCGGCTATCCGGCCCACCAACGAGAAGCCCGTATCCGCGGCATCCCTGTCCTTGGCCAAGGTCGTGTTTTTCCCTATCCCCAGGAATTGATTTCTGAAGCGCCGCTCGAATATATCCCGCGTCACTGGTTCAAGTTATGGGGGACGGACTTCGGGATTGGACACCCATTTGGCGCGGTGCTTGTCCTCTGGGACAAGGACAACGACGTGATCCACGTCCACCACACGATCAGGATCAAGGCGCTCCCCGGTATGCCTGGCGGTCTGCCGATCAATCACGCCAAGGCCATGAAGGCTATCGGAGCCGCGGTTCCGGTCGCGTGGCCACACGACGGAGCGCAGCGAGACAAGGGTTCGGGTATCACGGTCGCGGCGCAGTATCGCAAGGAAGGTTTGCTTATGCTGCCCAAGCACGCCACCTTCATTGATGGCGGTTACTCGACCGAGGCTGGCGTTCTGGAGATGGATGATCGGATGCAGTCCGGCCGTCTAAAGGTCGCAGCCCACCTCGCTGACTGGTTCCAGGAATACAACAACTATCACCGCAAGGACGGCCTGATCGTCAAGGTGGATGACGACCTACTTTCCGCAACACGCATTGCGATCATGGACAAGCGCCATGCTCGCCTGGTGGAACTGGGTAGTGCTACACCAGACCGCTCACAAACCACCATGGCTAAGGGGATCGAGTTCGACCTCTTCGGTGGCGGGGCAGAAGGCGGGGAGCGCAACTCCGGCCACCGGGATAATCAGGGCCGTCCGCTGTACACCACGCCCACCTCTGAGGGCTTCTTCCATCACCGCAGATATGAGGATTGACAGCCCAGGCCGGACGTACTAGATTGCGGATGGTCCCTCTTGGACAGGAACCTTCGCTACGGCACCGGGTTTCGGGCGCTTCGGCGCAGCCTCCCTGGCGTTTTCTCCAGGTGCGGGTCTTCCTGGGACTTCCGCCGCCCGGTTACCTCCTCGCCGGGCGGCGGTTTTTATATCCATTGACGCCTGATCACATTCGTATTACTCTGGCTTTCCTTTAAGTTGGGGTAGGCACATGCACATCGTCATCCTCGTGATTATTGCGTTTCTGAATGGCGTAGGCCAGGACCCGGTGACTTTTGTGCGAGCCGAGCCGTCCGCTGCGGTCTGCAAGGCGGATGTGGCTGAACTCAGCCCTAAGATTGCGGGCGATCCTTCAGTCGCGGCCTACGTAATCCAGTGCGGCACTATCGATGTTGAGGCGACGCCGGGAACCCCGACCTAATGCCTTCCTCCAAGAATGCCCTCGTCCCTGGCGCGGCGTCCGCTGATCTCGGCCTCGGGATGGGCGATGACCTGAAGAACCAGATGGAAGCTGAAGTCGCGCAGCGCAAGAAGAAGGCGGGCCAGATTGCCGGACAAGACCAGGGCCAGGGCATCTACAATCCGCAAGGGTTGTCGGCCGCGGCTACGTCTCTCGGCCTTACACCATATCTCGGAAGGTAGTATGGACGTACGCGAAATCACGATTGAAGATGTGGCTGCCAATCTGACCACTTTATCTCACTGGCTGATGCTTCCTGAAAATAACAAGCCGCTCAAGGATGCGGCGGGCAATGTGCTAATCGCTAATCCGAACATCAGCGGTCAACTTTTGCTTCTCTTCTTTGGAACGCAGCGAGCCTAATGGATAACCAAGCCTCTGCTTTACTGCCGTATGTCACTCGTATTCAAACGCCCTACGAGGAAGAAGTCGTACGTCAGTGCTTGCAAGAGTTTGAGCAGATGGTCACGTGGCGTAACACCTTCTCATCTCAGTGGGAAGAAGTCGCGTCTGTCCTGGCCCCCAATAGTGTCAACACTTTTTTCTATGGCGCTTACAACTTCCCTGGCCAGAAGAAGACCTATCAGCAGATCGATGCTTCCGGGATGCTAGCTAACCACCGCTTCGCCGCGATCATGGACAGTTTGCTGACCCCGCGTAACCAGAAATGGCATGGCCTCTGCTCTAACGATCCCGATCTTATGAAGGACCGGCAGACGAAACTCTGGTATGAGCAAGTGGTCAACCGGCTATTCAAACTGCGTTATGCCCCTATCGCCAATTTCGCTTCTCAGAACAACCAGAACTTCGAGGGTCTCGGCGCATTCGGAACCGCGGCGATGTTCGTGGACCAGGCATATGATGAGGCAGGATATCCTATCCGGGCTTTGCGCTACCGCGCGATCCCGTTGGGAGAACTGTTTATCCGGGAGAACCACCAGGGTTTGGTGGACGGCTTTAATCGTTGGTTCCGCTTGGATGCGCGCCAATGCCTTCTGATGTTTGGGCCAGAGAATTTCCCTGAAGCATTGCGTTCCGCACTAGATCAGCAGTCGCAGCAGAAGTTCAACTTCATCCAAACGGTTCATCCGCGCCATGACTACGACGCGGGCAAACTGAATGCGAAGGGGAAGAAGTTCGCATCGTATTACATCTCCATCGAAGGCCGCTGTCTTCTGAGTGAAGGTGGTTACAACACTCTGCCCATGGCGATCAGTCGCTACGTCCAGGCTCCAGGCGAAGTGTATGGCCGTAGCCCGGCGATGATGGTCCTCCCGGCGCTCAAGACCTTGAATGCTCAGAAGGCTACCTTCCTGAAGCAGGGACATCGCGCCGCGGACCCGGTGCTACTCACCGCGGACGACGGCATTCTCGACATGAGCCTACGTCCCGGAGCATTGAATAAGGGCGGTGTCTCGGCCGATGGCCGTGCGCTCGTGCAAATCCTTCCGACCGGCAATATCCAGATCAACAAGGAGATGATGGCCGAGGAAAAGGCGCTCATTAATGACATGTTCCTGGTCTCGCTGTTCCAGATTATGACTGAGAACCCGCAGATGACCGCGACTGAAGTTGTCGAGCGGACCAATGAGAAGGGTATCTTGATCGCCCCGACCGCGGGCCGCCAGCAGTCCGAGTACCTCGGTTCGATGATCCACCGCGAGTTGGATGTGATGGCTCAACTGGGTCTCCTTCCTCCAATCACGCCCGCCATGAAGGAAGCTCGTTCAGGTTACGAAGTCGAGTACACCAGCCCCTTGGCCCGCGCGATGCGTGCCCAAGATGTGGCTGGTTTCGCTCGCACCCTTGAAATGGTAACGAACGTGGCGCAAGCCACCGGCGATCCTAGCGGCTTCGATGTGTTCGCCCTGGATCGCGCCTATCCGGCTATCGCTGATATCAACGGCACGCCGCTTGACTGGATGGCCTCGGATGACGAGATTAAGCAGAAGCGGATGAACCGTGCTAAGGCGCAGCAGCAAGCTGCCCAGGTTCAAGCCCTTCCCGCCCAGGCCGCGATGATTAAAGCCCAGGCGACAGTCGCCAAGTCCCAGGGCACTCAGCCTAATGCGCCGGGTATTCCCGCGGCCCCTGGACAGCCTAGCCCACAAGCGCCGCCAGCAGGAGTGCCTGGACAATGATAGTCGTTGAACGTCTCTTAGAGTTCATCCGCCATCGGAAGCGTGATTACGGCCACGCCTTTCTCAGTCCCGCGGGCCAGGCGGTCCTGGCTGATCTGGCGACGTTCTGTCGAGCTACAGAAAGCTGCTACAATGATGATGCGCGTAGGCATGCGGTAGCTGAAGGCAGGCGCGAAGTCTGGTTGCGTATTCAGAACCACTTGCATCTGACACCAGAACAGTTGTACATTATCCATTCCGGCGGTAAGTTCATTCCAAACGAGCGCCAACAACCCCCCAGCGAAGATGAAGGGATTATCAATGTCTGATATCCATCTCACAGAGACGGGCACGGGAACAATCACCCCGGCCGCAGCCCCGATTACCGAAAGTCCTTGGTTTACCGGGGCGGCCGAAGATGTAGTAGGCCACATTCAGAACCGTGGCTGGGACAAACTTGATCCCAAGGCTGCTGCTCTCGCCGCGGTGCAGGCGCATCGTGAAGCTGAGAAGTTTGTCGGCGCTCCTGCCGCGCAACTCGCTCGCATCCCTACCGACCCCAACGACACTGAAGGTTGGGCGAGGGTCTATGAGAAGTTGGGCGTTCCCAAGGACGTATCGGGCTACGATCTCTCTAGCGTTAAACTCCCGGATGGTTCCGACCTTGACGCTCCTTTCGCTGACTTCGCCAAGAAGACTGCTGCGGAACTTCACCTATCTCCGGCTGCGGCTGCTAAGCTAGCATCGGACGTGGTGAAGTTCGCTGCTAGTCAGGAAGCCACTGACACGGGCGAACGCGCCGCCTTGCTGGCCACGCAGAAGGACAGTCTCAAGACTAACTGGGGTAGCCAGTACGAGGCTAACCTGTTTGTCGCCACACGTGCGGCGCAAGTTCTCGGCGTGACCCCGGAAGCGGTCGCGGCCCTGGAGAAGGAAGTCGGCTACGACAAGGTGATGGAAATGTTCCGAACCATCGGAACGAAGATCGGCGAAGATAAGTTCGTCTCTAACCAGAACCCCGCCATACCTGGCGTGATGACCCGTGAACAGGCTGTCGCTCGGAAGGGCGAACTTATGGCCGATACACAATGGCGTGATCGCTATATGGCTGGAGGCGCGGCTGAAGCTCGCGAGATGACGGGCCTTAATAAATTGATTGTGAGTTCGTGATGGCGAAGCATTGGATAGCAGGCGCGATCAAGCACCCTGGCGCTGAGAAAGCTGCTGCGGCTAAGGCCGGAGAGAGCACACATGCTTACATGGAGCAGCATAAGAGTGACCCTGGCACTGCGGGTAAGCGGGCGCGCTTAGGTCTCACGCTTAGCAAAAATGCGTAAGAAGTAAGCCTCTTGACGCGATCACGAAAACGTGATCATATGTGATTGAAATTAGGCCCCCGGAATGGACACGGCCGTAGGTGTTCAACTTTTTGTGAGATATATCCATGGCTGATCCGGGCCTTATCGATCTCTTCACGACCCAGTTCTCTACCAATCTCGAACTGAAGCTCCAGCAAATGGGCTCCAAGCTTCGTGGAAAGGTGCGTGAGGGCTTCCACGTCGGCAAGCAAGCTTCGCCGATCAACCAGATTGGTGCCATCCAGTCGATGGCTCCAGCGGGTCGCTTCGCGCCCCTCAATCGGGTTGACCCCACGTTCACTCGTCGGTGGGTATTCCCGACCGACCGTGAACTTCCCCAACTGATCGACAGCTTCGATACGCTCCGCACCATCGTGGACCCCAAGTCCGAGTATGTGCAGAATGCTGCGATGGCTTTTGGTCGTGACTGGGATGACAATTTGATCGCGGCCTCCTTCGGTACGTCGCAGACCGGCGTTGACGGCGCGGCTTTCTCGGCCGAGACCTTCAATACCTCCAGCACTGTGGCAAACGCGGGTTTCACCGTGGTTGAGACTTTCGGGTCGACTTCCAATTCCGGCCTGACTGTCGCCAAGTTGATCGAAGCTCGGCGCACCTTCCGCCACTACCACGTCGATCTCGATAGCGATCCTGTTACCCTAGTGATTGGTTCGCAGCAAGAGAGCGATCTGCTTAATCAGGTCCAAGTCGTGTCCAGCGAGTTCAACGAGCGCCCTGTGCTTGTCGAAGGTCGCGTGACCCGCTTCATGGGCTTTGATATCGTGGTGTCGGAACGTCTCACCGTCACATCCAGCGCACGCCAGGTTATCGCCTTCGCGAAGTCCGGCCTCTACCTTGGTATTTGGCGCGATGTGTACAACCGCATCAGTCAGCGCAACGATCTGTCCAGTGAACCCTGGCAGGTTTACTCCAGCCACACTTTTGGTTCGACCCGCACTCAGCCGGGCAAGGTGCTTCAAATCCTTTGCTACGACCAAGGCGGCGCGGACATCACCCCGTAAGGAACCTGACGAATGGTTGATACCCTCAAGTCCCAGTCTATCCACAACCTCGACGGGGACGCTTCTTCGCTGCCGCAGGCAAACATTTTCACGCAGAACAATGCGGGTGCCGGGGCTCCTGGCCTTCTGCGCTCTGTCTCTGATTTCGTGGCGATGACCGCGGCGGGCCTTGGTTCTACATCTTCGACTTACAAGCTGGTACGTCTGCAATCGGACGTGATCTTGAAGTCGCTGAACCTGATTTTCTCGACCCCGCCTGATACCGGCGGCGGTTCGGATACTCTGGCTCTCGACGTCGGCGCGTACTACAGCGACAGCACGACTGACGGCACCTCTTCGGCGAACCAAGGCACAGTTATTTCAGCCACTTCGTTTGCTTCGGCCTTCCTGGTCACCGCAACGACTGGTGCCAAGGGCGTCAAGAACAACGTGCTGCTGAACATCAATCCGAACCTGTTCAATTCTCCCCTGTGGGTGGCGCTTGGTCTCTCGGCTGATCCCGGCGGTCAGATCGACGTCGTGGTCGCGGTTCACACCGTGGCGGATGCGGCTGCCGCAGCGGTGATGTATTGCGAAGCCAGCTACGCCCTGTAACCATTGGGGTGCGACGCGGCCCTCTTGTTGAGGGCGCGGCCATCCTGCCCGGCCGTTGCGCCTCCTTCGGCGGCTGGGCGAACTTTAGGAAACGGTAATGACGAGTGCATCTTGGTCAACATCGCGCGGCGCTCTTGAGTTCAACGTGTCCGGCTCGGGTTCCCAGCCGATCACGGAGGGAACGAATGCGCCTGGCGCTGGTGATATCGAGCTTCGCGTCAACCTTGCCGCCAACATGACGAAGCGCGAAATTAAAGAAGCGGTGGATGCGTTCTATCGGTTCCTAAGTGACGTGAACTTCTCTACGTCTGTACCACTCTAATGCGGGGCCAGGAAGGCGTTGTCTTCTGCGCGAACGCTGCGGCGGGAACCTACGGCCTAACGGCGCAGGCGGCTCCCCCATACGCCAGCGGGATGCAGGGTGGCTCTTATCTTCTGCTTGTCTCCTGCACTGGTACGCCTTCTGCCCAACTGCAAACTCAAGACCCCTCTGGCAACTGGATCAATGTCGGGACTGCGATCACGACTTCTGGTGGCGGGTCTGAGGTTGTTCAGCTTCCTCCTGGCACTGTGCGGGTCGTGATCTCGACTTCAACTGCCAACTACGCTAGTATGGCCAGGATACCAACTGACTAACCGCGGAGTCTCCCATGCCCGAACCGTTCACGACCAATGTGGACATAGCAAACCGGGCACTCCAGCATTGCGGTGCCACCCGGATCATTTCATTCCAAGACGATAGTAAGAATGCCTCTTCGGTGGCTTTCTGCTATGACAAACTCCGCGTAGCCGAATTGCGTAGGAATGTCTGGCGCTTTGCCACTCGGAAAGTCATCCTCCGTCCAATTGAAACCAACATATACCCCAGCACCCAGGTGCCGCCGCTAGCACCGACGATGATCTTCGTCCCCGCGGTATGGTCAGCTGAAAACACCTATGTTATCGGATCGGTAGTTTCCTATAACGGCATTCTCTATCAGGCGAACGCTTCTGTGACTACAGGTGTAACGCCCGGAAATGGCGTGCCATGGGAACAGTATTTTGGTCCTATTACGGTTTCGTGCTGGAGCACTACGATCACGTTCCCGCTGAATTGGCTTGTCGGCACCGTCTATGTCCAGGGGAACCAGGTCATTGCCGAGGACGGAAATGTTTATACGGCTACGCAGACGACTGTAGCTAATGACCCAGTGACGGATGGTGGCGTGAACTGGATTGAGGGCGGCCCACCGACTGCACCCACCACTAGTTTCTTCGCGGGCGAGTTGGTGTACAATCCGGTCGCCAGCAATCCTGGCATATACATCTCGCTTCAGAGCGGGAACACTGATCTCCCCGGCATCTGGCCTGCTTGGGTCTCGACCAACATCTACAAGCTGAATGATCAGGTCATCTACCAGGGCGTGGTCTACCAGTCGGCTCAGGACATGAATGTGAATAATACGCCTACCGGCTTGGGTCCATGGATCTTTCAGCCTGGGTCTCAGACCGACTTTATGACTGGGCTCAACTGGCTACAGTTGGGAACAGCCACCGTTCAGTCGCTTACCTTGGTCTATCCAGTTGGCACCGGCCCAGCATCACAGGTCTCTAGCCGGAATGTCTTCATGCTACCCAACGGCTTCTTGCGCCAGGCTCCTTCCGACCCGAAGGCCGGTTCTCAGTCCTATCTCGGATCGCCAATGGGTCAACTTCGCTACGAGGACTACGAGTTCGAGAACAACTTCTTCACGTCCGCGACCGCTAACCCGGTCATGTTGCGCTTCGTGGCGGATATAGCGGACATATTGGAGATGGACCCCATGTTTTGTGAAGGTCTTAGCGCGCGCATTGCTACCGAAATCGTAGAAGACCTGACCCAATCGGAAGGCAAACTCCAGGCTATTGGAGCCCAGTACAAGGAGTTTATGACCGAAGCCCGCGTGGTTAATGGCATCGAGACCGGCGCGACAGAGCCCCCGATGGATGACTATTTGGAATGTCGTTTATGAAGACTATTGCGCTTTTCATCTGTAGCCTCGTCTGCGGCGCGGTCTTCTTTGTGGGGGTAGTGATCTTCTGCATCCGTGACTTTCTGAACCGGAGGTTCTGATGGGTCGCGGCTCTTACGCACGCACCTCTTTCCTTGGCGGCGAGTGGTCTAAGACCGCTCAAGGACGCGCCGATAAGGAAGAGTACGTCACGGCCATGGATAAGTGCTTCAATGCTCTGCCGGTTGAGCAGGGGGCCTGCACACGCCGCCCAGGAACTATCCAACTCGGCACCACACGCAATGGCGTACCCGGCGTGATCCGCTCCTTTGATTTCCTCCAGTCCGTGCCGTATTTGATGGAATTTACGCCGGGCTTCATGCGCCTGCACAGCGGCGCATATACCGCGACCGAAAATGAACAGGCGATCACGGTGGTCACGCCAAACACTGGGCCGCCGATATCGGCCACGATCACCACCAGCGCGCCGCATGGTTGGAGTGTCGGAGAACAGGTTCAGGTTCGTATCATAGGGGCACTCGCTGGTCCCCTGTACAATGTTGCACCGCTCCTTGGCCGCCAGTTCATAATCACCGCGGTACCTACCACGAGTTCGATCACTATCGTGGATAGCATCTTTGGCACCTTTGACGCCACTACGGTTGTTCTTGGAACGAATGATCTTGGCATTAGCCGGGTTGTTGAGTTCACGGTGCCGTACCAGTCGGCCGACCTGACAAATCTGCGGGTTGTGCAGAACGATACTTACGCTTTCATTCTCTGCGCTGGTTATCCCGCTCTGGTGCTTCAGCAACTAACACCGCCGATCTCAGACAGCGATGGTGATCCAGTGGATTTTGCCACCTTCAGTTTGACCACTGCTGTGTTCACTGACGGGCCTTATCTTGATCCACCTACAGACGGTAGTACGGTATCCGCCGGGTCTTCCGGTCCTGGCTCCGTCACGCTCACCTGGTCTTCAACCAATTCGATCAATAACGGCCAAGGGTTCACGTCCGCGGATGTGGGTCGGTTCGTACGCTTGTTCAGCCAGCCGCTTCCATGGGTCTCCACTACGGCGTATGCCGTTGGCCAGACAGCCCTCTATCAGGGAAGCGCTTTCACGGCCTCCGCGGCGTCCACGAATGAGCAGCCGGATATCAACCCGCTGACCTGGACGATCAACCCTACCGGCCTGGCCTGGACCTACGGTCCTATAACCGCGGTCTCGTCGAATAATGTGGTCGTCGTTGATATCGTCCCGAGCTATAATGATGCCTATGGCAACCCCCAGGCAAGCGGTGCGCTGCTTTACGGCACGACACCCATGTCGATCTGGCAACTCGGCGTGTACACAGGAACGACGCAACCCGCGGTCGGCACCTTCCACGAGGGGCGCGTGTGGTTCTCTGGCGCGCTCCCGAACCGCTTCGATAGCAGTATGAGTGATCTCCCGTTCCAGTTTAGTCCTACCGATCTCTACGGGAACGTGGCGGATAACAACGGGATCAGCGAGACCCTGGAGGCGTCGGAAGTCAATGCGATCTTCTGGATGATCCCGTATCACGAGAGCATCGTCATGGGCACGCAGGCGGGCGAGTGGGCGATCCAGGCTTCGGCCCTGAGCGATCCTCTCACCCCAACGTCTATCCAGGCTCACCGCCGCACTAAGTATGGTTGCGAGAACGTTGATGCGGTTATGCCAGGCATGTCGGTTGTCTTTGTGCGTCGCTATGCCAAGAAGTTGACTGAGCTTGTGTCGGATGTGTACTCCGGCAAAATCACTGGCATGAACCTGAGCCAGAATGCTGAACATCTGAGTGACCCCTCGGGGATCGCTCAGATTGCCTATGTGCAGGAGACGACACCGATCATCTGGAGCCGCATGAACGATGGCACTCTTGCCTCTATGACCTATCGTCGCGATAGCCCCTTTGGCACTCAGGCCGCCAGCTTCTTCGCCTGGGCACCACATGCCCTGGGCACCGGCCGCACTGTGTTGAATATCCAGAGCGGTCCTGCCCCCGGCGGAGAGCAAGATGCACTGTCCCTATTGACGCAAGACCCGGCTACGAGCATATGCTATATCGAGATCATGACCAATATATTCCTGGAGACTGACACTATCGAGAATGCCTGGTTTGTGGACGGGGGCGGAAATACCGTCGGTGCGGATATTCTGACGGTGGGCGGCGTTCTCGTGATCCAACTCTACGGCTTCTGGTATGTCGTTGGCGAGACGATCTCAGCGTTCATTAACGGGGTAGACTGCGGGGACTTTACCGTGCAAGCTAATGGGACTATACAAGTTCCTGCTTCACTCATAGGGCTCTAACATGGGCTATAAAACACCGATCCCGCTCTATCCCAATTACGTGGTGTCTGCGTCGGATAACTACGATACCGATATTGCGACAGCCCTTCAATCCGAGACGGGCCTCAACGTCGCCACGACTGATACCGCAGGCTTTGCCTGGGCCTACGATCCTATACGTCGCTGCTTCAACTACCTGTGCGGCTATTTCACTTACAATAGTAGCCCGCAGAACGTGACCAATGACACGGGCTTTACCGTGTTTGATGTGGGTGACAGCTATGCTAATGGCGCGGATTTCAATGCGCCGCCAACCGAACCTGTCTTCGTTATGAGCAAGAACCAAGACACCGGGGTCGTTACCCGCTACGACACGCGCGCTACACCTCAAGCGGTGATCCCTCCTGGTGTCGGCGCGATCTCTCTGTCGCTTTATCAGCCCGGCGGCTCCTACGAAGGTGCGCGCGTTGAGGTTGACCCAGCTAGTGGGTACTCTGTCGGCTGCCTGCTAGATGCGGGCGGCGGCGGCTCGGTAGTTCACGCACAGATCACCCAGTGGGGTGGCTCAATCGACACCATGCCGACCTTCACGATTGTCGGTGACGGGTCTGGAGCCTCAATCGCCACAACTTTGGTTGATCCACGGACGCCGAGTGACGGAACTTGGATACGGCAGACACGTGACCTGGTAACGCTCGACCCATCTCAGTATAATACTCCCGGCCTTACCGACCCCCGCTCTGGCGACTTTTGGGTTGCCGCGCCGAAGGGAGGTCTCTACAACTTCCGGCTTCAAGACAATTTCGCGCTTACCCTTGAAGCGGCGTATATGAGTATTCCCACGTGGGCGGACAATGCCTACACGAACCCGGTTCGCCTTTCCCCCATGGCGATGGATGACAACTGGGTCTATGGCTTAACATGGTATCAGTCCGTCCGCGACGTGCAACAGAACCGTCTTGTTCTGGTCCCGCGCCAGCAAACTCCGCTAGAGATTTCGGCGGATAGCAAACTCCCATATGTGATATGGTACGATAATGTTTGTAACGACGACTATGCGTCGCTTATCACTTTTGGATCGGACGGCGCTGCTTACGTCTTTGGCTGGTATTACCAGGGAGTATCGCCGAACTGTTTGCTTCAGTTCCGTCTTTGTCAGATCAGCCCCCCGCCAGTAAGCCTCGGAGGCCTGGGTACTAATCTGTCAGGAGGCTATACTGACGTGACACCGTGGGCTGCACTTTCTACTGGCCCTAACGCAGATGGTCTAGCGGGAGCCCCGCTGGATAATGATACTGTCTTTGCTGGAGCGGACGGGGGTTTCATCCGATGGATGCGCCTACCGTTGACTAATCAAGGTGTAGCATTGGAGATCATACCTACAGTCGTCACGGCAACCAACTCGGACACCTACAACACTAACCTGATCTCCTGCACGTATGTTCAGTTCGGGGATATGGCTTACGAACACTACACCGGCATCCTAGGCCCCATGCTGACGAGTACCTATACTTCAACGCTGGTAGCGGCTGATGCTGCGTATGTCGTTCTTGGTATCCGGGAAACCAACTCTTATCTGGCGCGCCACAACTTCGTATTCCCAGGCACGGACTACACGACCTATTGGTTCCAGGTAGTCTTGGCAACTGCTCCGGGTGGGGTTGCTACTGATGTGCAGAAGATCGTCTTCATGCAATACAAGTTTGTCTATGGACAAGCGCCGCAACTGGTGCAAATTCTGCCAGAGGATAGTTATGACAATGCGAACTCCGCTTTCGGTACAGCTATTGATAATGCGCTGGTGATCGCCGCTGTCACGCCTAAAGCTGTACCACCCCCTGTCGAGGGGTACATTTGGCCGCTCGACTTCAATGCTTATCCTGGAGTGTACGATCCTCTCACGGATACCTTCTGGTTCAATGGGGTTCATGTGCAGAGTTCTGGTCCGAACACCGCGCAACCCGCGGGGTATGACAATGCGATCCTTGTGAACTCAGCCCTGGCCTATCGTACGGAGTATAACACCTTCGATCCGGCTATCAATTATAGCGGGGTGACGCCCCCGTTTGTCCAGTTCACTGCTTCGCCACCGACAAACTTGAGTGTCTCGGCCGGTCGCACTTACACAACGTCTGTGCGCTTGACACGGCCTATAGCCAATCAAGAGGCGTGGACCCAGGGTCCGGCGCTGGGCAAGACCAGGCGCACGCACCAGTTCTCCGCGCTTCTTGTGCAGACCCAAGGGATCAGCTTCGGGATTGATGAAGAGCCCCAGCGTCCGGCGAACTTCACAACTCGTGGTGGAACACCCATTCCGCCAACGACCTTGTTTAATGGGGTGTATTGGAATACACTGGAGGCCGATTACAACTACACCAATATGCTGGCCTGGTCGATCACTCGTCCCTATCCCGCTACAGTGGCCATGATGGAAGGCCACATAGAAACACAGGATCGTTGATATGAGTTTCAACTTCGGTGATGCTGGCGGCGCGGTCTCTGATATCTTCGGCGCTATGGGGGATATGTCTGAGGCATCAGCCTATGGACAGGCTGCGAAGTATGCCACGCAGAACGCGCAACTTGAACAGACTTCGACACAAATCCAGGAATTCCAGGCTAACCGCGCAATCACCCAGTCGATAGGGGCGACCCAAGCTGCTACCGCGGGAGCCGGATTTACCCAAGGCGGATCGTCTGGTGATATCCTGCGGTCGAGTGCGGCGCAGGGGGGTTTGACTAAGAACCTCATCTCAATCCAGGGTCAAGTGAACGAGAACGGTTATCTGGAGCAAGCATCCCAATTCAAGGGGATGCAGAGCGCCGCGCAAGCTGCTGCTGGTGGTGGTCTGTTTGGTGGGCTTCTAAAGGGCATTGGCGCTATAGCATCGATAGCAGCGATTTGATATGCCAGAACTTCCTTCCAACATCCCCGAGTTTACCAATCCGATAGACCGGATCACGCCCAGCGACCGCGGCATCCAAGGCGCTGAACTGGCCGGGCGTCGTATTGGCTCGTTCTACCACCAGATAGGTGAAGACGTTGGTGGTGCGGTCACAACGCTGGGCGATCAGTGGCAGCAACACCAAGATCAGCAAGCTCTGGTTCATTATACCACGCAAAGCGCGCAACACGACGCAAATTATGAACTGACTAATAACCAGTATTTTAATACCCCGGACCCGGATCATCCTGGTCACACGATGGGCGAACGTCCTGATGCAGCTATACAGCGCTATCAGGACTGGAAGACTAGCAACGATCAGCTAGTAGAACAAGCAACCAAGAACATGACGCCCGCAATGGCTGCGCGTGTTCAAGAGCATGCCGCAGAGCGTGAAGCTACAACTCAAAAGAATTATCTCGCTGATCAGGTTTCGCTAGATAAAGCCACTTCCGTTCGCAATACGAACTCTATTATTAGCTCGGCCGCGGCTCAGGTTTACGCTAATCCTGCGAACTTCGATGCGGCATTGCAGAATTTCCAAGACAACTTAGACGCGGCTTATGGACCTGCGAAGAACTCGAACTTCGCCGGAGCTACAGAAGAACAAGCTCGTGTCGAGAAGTCAGCGACTGGTGGTATCGTTAAAGCAGCTGTCATGGGGTACGTGAATGCGGGCCAGTACGATGCGGCTAAAGCTTTCCTAGATAATCCTAAGTACGATAGCGTGTTTGGAGAAGATCGCCCCGAACTTGAAGGCTACCTCGCTAAGCAGCAGGAAGAACATCAGGCTCAAGTTGATGCAAAAACGCGCTTCGACCATGAACAAGCCGGGTGGCAGTCACAAGATACTGCGGCTAAAGCCATGGATGATGCTTTGCAAGGGAAACCCTGGTCGTCAATCAAGCTAGCTCAAGCGGGATTGCGCCCAGAAGATAGCCGTGGAGTATTCGACTTCAACCGCAAGATTGCTGAACCAGACCCAGTGCAGGAAGAAGGCTACTTCAAAGAAGGTTATGCTGCTGTCATGGCCGCAGCCGCTGCTGGGAAGCCGATGGATACCGCCGCAATCATTCGTCATATGGGTGGTGCCGGACAATCAGGCTACTCGCCAGAACAAGCGCACATCCTTATGGAATTGAATAAGGATGTGACCGGCAAGACGTTGACGCCCGCTGATCGTCTCCTTCAGAAAGGCGCTACCGACAGCATCCGGGCGGAACTGCACTCATCGGCTTTTACCGCGGGTGCGACCCGCGTGGACGCGGCTGGAGACGCCGCCTATGAGGCCGCACTCCAGCATTACCTTCCCTTGGCTATAGCGGCAAAAGCCAACGGCGTGCCGACCGCCAATATATGGGATCGCACGGGTAAGGCAGAAGGTAGCGTCTTCGCCGCTTCTCCCTGGAACCCCGCTCAATGGAAGAGTGTCGGCTCTCAAGTCACCTCATCTCGGCCGCTCTCGACAAACGGCCCTGCTAAGCCTATGAGTATGGATGAACAGAGGGCCGCGGCGCGTAAGATCGCCGGGTTGCAGTAATGCCAGGACCGACCGATCTCTCCGGCCACCCGTGGAACGACTGGGATACAACCCCGGTTGCGCCCACTCAGGCTGCGCCCCCGCCTGCTGCTCCGCAAGAGACCTGGAATGATAAGGTCATCAAGATGCGTCAGGCGGGCATCTCGCAAGACGTGGTAGATGAGACCGAGAGCCAGGTCTATCAGAAGATGCATCAGGCTGGTATCTCCGATCAGGTGGCAGCTGAGACCCTGGGCGTCAAGCCGACTGACATTCCGACCATCGCCGGACGCTACAAGGCGCAGGACGTGGCATCGGGCGGTCTCGATATTCCGAAGACTTTGAGTACGGTAGCCGACGCTTTCATGTCTGATATGCGGAACCGGCAGCGTGAGGGGATTACCAGTATGGCGCTGGGTAGCCAAACGGGTTCAGCCGAGAACCTCAACCCACAAGAACAAGGTCCCCTCGGCGCGCTGGTTAATACGGGAATGTCTGCCGCCGAGGAAGTCGGGGGTGGCTTTACGTGGCTGTTTTCCGCACCTATTGCCGCGGTTGATGTGCTCGCGGGTCATCCTATCGCCAGAACTGTCAACGCGGGGCTGAAGGCGGCTGGCGTTCCAGATACGACCGCGAGCCTGCCCCGCGACGCCATAGGCGACGTGGCGTCGCAGATTGCGCCATTCGTGCCCCTGACCAAGCCCTGGCCACATGCCCTGGCCGAAGAGTATGTGAAGAGCGGGACTGACCCTGATGCTTTCCTAGCGGCTCAGCATCAGGCTATCCAGTCTGCCTCTGGCCATGCAGAGCCGCTGACACCCGAACAGACCCAAGCCCTGAAGGATAGTCTCCCGGCCCACACAGGTTTCCGGGACACGGCGATCCAGATAGCCGGTCCAGCGGCTTCCGTGAAAATCATTAACCGTATTCAAGAAGGACTTAAGCAACATTGGGTTGACACGGGCGAAACTCCCAACCTGGCCCTACATCGTGCGGATCAAGACCCGCACTTCCGCCAACAACTAATGAACGGGGCGACCCTGGAACCGCCCGTGCCTGCCGGTTCTGCCCGTTCCACCCTGGAGAACGGAAGCCAACTTGTCGCGCCTCGACAAACTGTAACCGGCGACCCGTTCACCGTGGCTAAACAGGCGGATATCCTTCTGCCCCAAGAAGCCAGTGATGCGGTACGGCAATACTCTCTCGGCGGCCAGGGAGAAGCCTTGCAGGATGCTTTCGCGGCTCAACCAAGCTCCGCGGGGGCTGGAGTGCGTGCGCAGCTACGACAGGCTGCCCAGCCCATCCGAGATGCCCTACGCGCCGCCCACGGCCCCGTACTGACCCTTTATCGGCCAGCGGGGACTGCTGGTAATATCACGTCCTTCTCACTCGACGCAGCTACGGCGCTTCGCGCGGCGGGTGAAGGCGGCAAGATCGTCACCGAAAAAGTCCCAGTCGGCGACGTGGCATGGGCGACAGAGACCGGCGGAACACAGGAAATCCTGGTTCACACGGGGGAACAGGGTAAGCCCTTCTCCCTATCGAAGGCTGCCCCCGAGGCTGACACGCTGGCGCACGATCCGGCGAAGCCGGATGAAATTGTTCCTAAGCGAGTTGCCAAGCCTAAACCTCTCGAACCCCAAACAGACCCCCGCGCCACCTTGGCTGCGGTGCGTGCTGGCCCGGCGGACTGGCTTGAGAAGCAGATCGGTATGGGCGTTGATATCACCGGCGGTGCTCGCACGGCCGCACACAATGCCGCAGTTGGTGGCTCTCGCACTTCCGAGCATCTGTCCAACGCAGCCTGGGACTTCCGAGTTAACGGCCTGGACAACGAGAGCGCGGGTCTGCGCTTAGCCAAGAGGCTACGCGCGAGTGGTGTTCCTTTCGATCAGGTCGAGATCACCCCTAGCCATGTTCATATAGGCTTCAAGCCAGACGGCGTGGGCAACCGCGGCGAGATCATTTACGAAGGCATGAAGCCTGGGGCTAAAGCTCATGGTGTGCGTCTAGGTGGCGGAACGGACGCGGTTCCAGAGGGTTCTCTCGGGCCAGAGGAAATCGCCGCGCAGAAACCAGAGGAAGGGGAAGCCCCGACTGCCCCGGAGGCTGCGCCCCCGTCTGGTTTCCGGGCTTTTCTGGCCGACGAAGAAGGCTCCCTCAAGCTTCCTGACGACTGGGAAGAGAAGGTTGCTGGGCTCGGTGACGCAGCGAAGCGCGCGCTTATGGGCAAAGTTGCGGAGGGTGGCGAAGCTCGCTTTTCGGATGATGGCGAAGCAATTATGCGAACGGTCGCCCTACCGCCGGAGAAAGCGGGATGGTACGACAGCCTTAAGCAGTGGGGTGACACGGCCTATCAGTCGATCCTGGAGAAGAACCACTATGTAATGAAACTGACCCGCTTGGCGCAAGATGGGGGGATGTTGCCAGACGATGCGCAAGTTCCACTCCAGATGGCGCGCCAGGTAGAATACGTCAACAGCAAGGCTAGGGCCAATATCGACGGGGATATGACTACCCTGGATGGAAAGCTTATCGGCCCCGGAATGATGAAGGTGCTGGAACCGTTCAAGAACGAAACCGGCAACGTCACGTTCCAAGCCTATAACGTAGCTAAAGCCGCGCTCGAATACGCCGGTGCTAAGATGAAGCATCCGGTGGACGTTACAACGGCATTTAACTTCGTGTCGGATCATGCTGAGAAGTATGAAGAGGCGTTCCAAAAGATGGTTGCCATTCGCAATCAGTCTCTCCACTGGTTGACCGAGGCAGGAATACACTCACAGTCACAGTATGACGCATGGGTTGACGCGCATCCGAACTATGTTCCGCAGCAACGCGCACTCGATAACACCGTGGGAGCAAAGACCAGCCGGGGTATGGCTGCCTTCGATCCTGTCAAGACGCTACATGGTGACGGTGAACTGCCTATAAAGAATATCTGGCAACAGGATATGCAGCAGATCATGCAGCGCCGTATCCTGGCGACAGAAGCCATGGCGGGGAATTCTATAGGCGCTATGGCTCGCGACTTTGGTATTCTGGAGCCGACTGGGAAGGATATGTTCGTCCAACTGAAAGTCAGCGCTGCGGATATTTTCGCGAAGGACTACGCGCCAACCGCTGATGATCTGGATCATATCAAGCTAGACGACGACTTGAATATGACTATCTCGCGGATGCTCAATACTAAACTGAACCCCGACGAGTTCCCGACTTTCGCTGACGGGGTGATGACAAAGTTGACTATCGCCAAGAATATACCGGCGGAGCAACGCCCCCTGGCCGTGGGCCTAATCAAGACTTTACGCGCTACCGACAGTGGCGCGTACAACGTGATCAAGACCGTACTCACACCGCTTATACTCCCGGCCAAGCTGTTGCGTTTCGTGGTGTCATTGCCGCCTAGCTTCTCTTTGCGTATTCTGGAATACGATAGCGTATTGCAGGCCGGGACCAACAAGGGGATCGCCACGACAGCTACAGAGAACATCGTGCGAACAGTCGGAGATGGTCTATGGCACGCTTTTGGTCAGACATCTCTATGGAACGAAGCGAAGCGTGCCGGTCTGATGACCGATGTACTGGAACAGCTTTCCGATGAGGACTATATCCGTAGCCACATCGATCAGAAAGACCCGACCTTCCTAAACGGTGTCTGGAATGGGGTCGGTAACTTTAGTGGTGTCATGCCGCTCTATCGCCTGGCTAGGAACTTCCGAGCCACGATGGGCCAGGTGATCCCCACCGGGGTGTACGCCGCCGCTAAGCGTGCCTCTGAGGCCAGCGGCGAAGCCCTAGACCCGTACAAGACGGGTTTCAATATGAGCGAGGCAGTCTTTCACCGACCGGGCTATGGCGGCGACCTGGGCCGAACCCTGAACTCTATGGCCTTCCCCTTCCTAGCTTATGCCAAGATGCTCCGCACGGCCGCGGTAGGTATGGTGGTGAAACCAAATCCAGTTCTCTATGGCTGGGGTGGCGTCATGGCTACCGTGACCTTGGCTAACTGGTATCAGAACAAGGACCAGGAATGGTACAAGGCTCTCCCTGACTGGCAGAAGGACAAGGTGATCTTTGAACACATCGGCCCGGATTGGGAGAAGACCGACCAACTCGACGTGAATGGAAACCCAATCTGGATACCGCATGGCTATACCGTTCCGATTTGGGAATGGACTCCGCTGCTATCGATCTTCTTTTCCGCGCTTCCGCGGCGAATAGCACAAGCGATCCACGACCAAGACCCGACTGCCCTAGAGAAGGGCTTGGGTGCCACCCTGGCGTCGGGTCTAACACCCCCTGGCATGACTGGAGCCACAGCCCTGGCTCCGCTGGTGGAGAATATGGCCAACAAGAGCTTCCTGACCAATCAGCCTCTCGCTAGCGACAGCGTTATCAAAGCCCACTCGACCCCGGAACAGTTAACGCCC